>Ga0187893_10002224_pt1 | contig 43347 bp, 53 predicted proteins | sample MA1701074metaG_FD_139574 | JGI IMG/M metagenome (GOLD analysis project Ga0187893, IMG submission 139574) | White microbial mat communities from a basaltic lava cave in the Kipuka Kanohina Cave System on the Island of Hawaii, USA - MA170107-4 metaG ... | reverse complement strand
GGGGGTGCGATTGCGGGCAGCACGCGCCCGAGTGAGCACATCGCTCCAGCGACCCTCGGCGAGGCGAGAGGGATGCGTGGACATCCGAGGAAATAACCACGTTATTTGCGCCCAAGGCCTAAGCGAGCGTCGGGGGAGAGGACCTTCTCGAACAGGAAGAACGCGCCTCCGGGACGGAGGGCGGCGCAGACGCGCTGCACGACTTCGAAACGGACGTCCAGCGGAACGAAGTGCAAGGTCAGGTAGGCGACAACGAAGTCGCAGGGCTCGTAGGACATCGCGGTGATATCCCCCTGGATCACCTCGACGTCGTCGAGATCGTCGCGGTGGCGCCGCGCCTCGGCCACCATGCCGGCCTCGCGGTCCACGCCCACCCATTGGATCGCGCAGCTCGCCGCGCCGTGGGTGGCAAGCCGTCGCAGCAGCTCACCCGTGGCCGCTCCCAGCTCATAGGCGAGGCCGCGACCGCGGCCGATGAAGCAGCTGCTGAGGTTACACACCAGCTCGTGGCCGATGTCGTACAGCGGCACGGAGCGGCGCGCGTGATCGACGAAGACGCGCGGGACGCCGCCGGCGAAGGTCCAACCGCCGGTGCTCGCCTGCAGCCCGTCGCCTACCGTGACGCGCACCGCCGACAGCCGTCCGCACCAGGTCGAGCTCGGCCGGCCACGCGTACCGCGACGCAGCCGGGCGCAGCCGCACGCCCCCATCTTCGCTGATGGTGAAGTAACACAGCCGCATCTGCTGAGTGACGGTGTCGGCGCTCGAGACGAACATGGTCAGCTCGTCAGTTCCCACCTTCACCGTCCAACAACGGCCGTTTCCAGCGATCTGCTCTGCGGTGCCATGGCCTCGATCACGAACACGCCCCCGCGGATGAGGTAAGAGGCGGCGTTTTCGAAGCAGCGGACCTGCAGGTCCTGGGTTGTCAGCGCGAACAGCACGCGGCTGGAGACGAACGCCAGCCCGTACTCGCCGTCGACCTTCGCCGTCGCGAAGTCGCCCTCGACGACCGTGATCCGCTCACCTCCTGGTTTTGCGCGCAGCTGCTCGATCCCGGAGGGTGCGCTGCCCCAGCTCGCGGGTGTGCGACAGGAATGCGGGATTAGCTTACGGTCCCCCTGCGGCACCGTCACTGTCACCGGCCCAGGGCCGTCGTGTCCACCTCGTTAGGTCCCTGCGGCTTAGCGCCTGGGCACTAATAAAGTGATGGTCCGTCATAGTTTGGGCGGGTCTGTGGGGGTGCTCGTCGAAGCGGTTGGCCCCGACGACCGCCCCGAACTCCGACTTGGGGGGCATACTCCCCTAAGTCGGAGTTCGGCAAGGTCAAGACGCCCATCCCACGCCCGGCGCTCGCGGCGTTGCGCCTCGCTTCCATATGGACCTCCGGATATGGGATCCGTTCAAGACAGACGCGCCTTGCGAGCGGGGCGCGGTGCCGCCCTCGGTGCGCACCGTATTTCTGTGGCGGAGTACTTAGCCAGCAACTCCAACGGCGAGACACCGTAATCTTCAGGGCCTCGCAGCACTCGCTGCGAGGCCCTGGCGTTGTGATATCTGGCCCTGTTTCTCGATCAGTGGAGTGGCGTGCGGCCTCAAGGTCCGTTGGCGAGCTCTCACTGGTCCGTCGCCGGTCGCTTGAAGTAGTGCCAAGGAAACCAGGATCCTACGTACTGCCAGCCGGTGGCTTCGTGCTCCTCGATGGCCTTGGCGCGTCGCGCTGAGGCAACCCGGAGATGCTCCCAGGGATGGTCGCTCGGCTCGAGGTACAGGCGGTACGCCGCGAACCCGACGAGGTGATAGCCCTCCCTGCCTCGTTCGCGAAGGATCCGCATCTCGTCGAGGGCGGTCGCCCTCTCGACACGAGCCGATGGGAGCGACCCACTGGGTTCGCCAGGATCCGGGAAGCGCTGTTGCGCCGCCTGGCGGCTCACTCCCAACGCCGTTCCGACCTCGCTCCAGCTCGCACCCCCCCGCCGGGCGGCGCTTACCCACCGATGGCGGACCAGGGCCGCCTCGTCGGCAACCACATGAGCGGCGGTGACGAGCTCGAGGAGCTCGGCAGGGCCCGTCTCGTCCAATGAACCGTGGCGGCCCGTGTGCCATCCGACCACCAGCTCATCGACCTGCGCTCGCAGCTCCGTCTCTTCGTTCGCGTCCATGCTGTCAAGGATATCTTGACGCTCCGGGATGTCAAGGAAATCTTGACAGATCGACCGGCTCAGCTATTGCAGGTCGATTGGTAGGGCCGATCTCCCAGAAAGGTGGTCCACTCTTCCCGGGTCAGGTCCCGGCCGACCAGGTCGCACAGCCGCCGACGCACCGACTCGACGTCGGTGTTCCACAGAATGACCTCGGTGTCCGCGCTTGTGGTGGCAAGGGTGCGCCCGTCGGGGCTGAAGGCGACGGACTGCACCATATCGGTGTGGCCGGTGAGGGTGGCCAGGGATCTGCGGGTGGCGATGTCCCAGAGGATCACCTTCGTGTCCTTGCCGCCGGTCGCGAGGGTGCGCCCGTCGGGGCTGAAGGCGAGGCCGAACACCTCGTCGGTGTGGCCGGTGAGGGTGGCCAGCGACCCCCGTGTGCTGATATCCCACAGGATCACCTTGCCGTTCTTGTCGCCGGTCGCGAGGGTGCGCCCGTCGGGGCTGAAGGCGAGGCTGCGCAGCTCGTGAATATGGCCGGTGAGGGTGGCCAGCGATCTCCGTGTGCTGATATCCCACAGGATCACCGTGTGGTCCTTGTCGCCGGCGGCGAGGGTACGCCCGTCGGGGCTGAACGCGACGTCGGTGACGCCAAGGCTGCTCGGCAAGGTCGCGAGTTGCGTGCGCGTGGCGACGTCCCACAAGATGACCTTTCCGTCACGGTCTCCATTCGAGTCATAGCCCCCTGAGGCGAGTATCCGCCCGTCGGGGCTGAAGGCGACGGACAGCACCCAGTCCGTGTGGCCTTCGAGGGTGGCGAGCCGGGTACGCGTGGCGGTATCCCACAACATCACCGTGCCGTCGTAACCAGCGGAGGCGAGCGTGCGCCCGTCGGGGCTGAAGGCGAGGGTGAGCACCCAGTCGTTGCCAGTGTGGGCGGGGAGGGTGGCGACTCGGGTACGCGTGGTGGTGTCCCACAACATCATCTCGCGGTCTTTGCCGCCGGTGGCGAGCGTGCGCCCGTCGGGGCTGAAGGCGGAGGCGAAGACCATATCGGTATGGGCGGTCAAGGTGGTCACCTGGCGCGGGGAGAGGTCCCACAAGACGACCCTGTGGTCCAGGCCCGCTGAGGCGAGCGTACGACCGTCGGGGCTGAAGGCAAGGCCGCTTACCTCGAGATGGTTATGACCGGTGAGGGTGGCGAGCTGCGTATGCCGTATGGCGTCCCATAAGAAGATCGTCCCGTCGTAGACTCCGGTGGCGAGCGTGCGGCCGTCGGGGCTGAACGCGAGGCTGGTCACCTGGGTGGTGTGGCCAGTGAGCGTGGCCTTCATGGTGCGGGTGTCAAGGTCCCATAGGATCGCGGTCTGGTCGCGGGCGCCGGTGGCGAGCGTGTGCCCGTCGGGGCTGAACGCGACGTCGACCACCAGGTCGGTGTGGCCGCTGAGGGTGGCGAGTTGCGTGCGTGTGGCGAGGTCCCACAGCGCCACCTCATTGCGGTCGCGGCTGGTTGAGGCGAGCGTGCGGCCGTCGGGGCTGAAGGCGATGCTGAGGACTCGGCCGCCGTGGCCGTCGATGGTGGCCAGTGGGGTGCGCTGGATCGTGTCCCACAAGATGATCTCGCCGTTGTTGGTGGCGGTGGCGAGCGTGCGCCCGTCGGGGCTGAAGGCAACCCCCTGGACTCCGTTGTCGCGCTGGTCGGTGAGGGTAGCGAGCCGAGCGCGCGTGGCGGGATCCCACAGGATCACCTTGCCATCCAGACCACCGGTGGCGAGCATGCGCCCGTCGGGGCTGAACGCGACGCTGGTCACTGGGGCGACGTGATCGGTTAGGGTAGCGAGCCGAGTGTGCCGGGCGCGGTCCCACAAGATCACCCTACCGTCCTCGCCGGCTGAGGCGAGCGTACGGCCGTCGGGGCTGAAGGTGACGGAAAGCACCCACTCGGTGTGGCCGTCAAGGAACCGCTCGACGCGTTGCAGATGCTGGGATTGGTTGAGCAGGCTGCTCCGGGCCTCGGGAGTGTCGGAGACGTGCAGCGCCGCCAGGCCCAGCAACGTCGCCAGCTGCGGTTCGCTGCTCGCCGTGGCCTGTGCTTGGGCCGCAAGCTTTTGTGAGGTCGCCAGATTACGCTGCCGTTGGGCGACCTGCTGCTGGAACAGGGCCACGACCAGGAGCACGGCGAGGACCGCGGTCAGCGCCCGCAACCAGCGGCCGCGCCGTCGGGATGCCGTCAGCTCGTCCTTCTCGCGGTCATTGCTGGCGGCTAAGAACTTACGCTCGAGGGCGTTCAACCTCTGCTCATGGCCCACGCTCCAGTCGCGCGCGATGGCAAGCCGCACGCCTCGGTACAGGGCTCCGGAATCCCGCCCGAACCTGGCCCACTCGGCGGCTGCCTCGGTGAGGCAGCGATGGATACGCAGCCCCTCGCGGTCTTCGGTGAGCCACTCTCGCAGCGTGGGCCACTCGCGGATCAGGGCTTCATGGGCGACCTCGACGCTGTCCTCGTCGAGCGTGATGAGCCGAGCCGCGGCCAACCGCTCGAGCACGACCTCCACGGCGGACGTGTCCCCATCGGGCAACAGCTCTGTCCACCGGATTCGCCGCCTGGTGTCTTCGGTGGCCTCCCCGAGCGCGGTGAGCCGGAGGAAGATGGTCTTGGCGATGCCCCGCTGCTGGTGGGAAAGCCCGGCGTAGACTTGCTCGGCGGTCTGGGCGATCGCGCCTCGCACACCGCCGGCGGCTCGATAGTCGGCAAGCCTCAGCACGCGACCCCGGCGCCGTTTCCAGGTCTCGAGCAGGGCGTGTGACAGCAGCGGCAACGCGCCTTGCCCATCCCCAAGATCGCCAAGGATGGTGGCGGTCAACGCCGGCTCGACCGTGAAGCCCACATGGGCCGCCGGTTCGGTGATCGCGCTGCGCAGCTCGTCGTGGGTCATCGCGCCGACCAGCACCTGCGTATCCCGCAAGGCGGCGACCAGGTCCGGGTAGTCCGCGCAGCGGGCATAGAAATCAGCCCGTACTCCGAGCACGACCCGTGCGCGGCTCCCGGGGCTGCTCACGGCACCGAGCAGCGCGTCGATGAAGCAAGCCCGCTCGGACTCGTCAGGGCAGAGCGTGAACACCTCCTCGAACTGGTCTACGACCAGCAGCAGCTGCTCACGCTCCGGATGCCCGGCCAGCGCTTGGCAGATCGCAAGGTCAAGGTTGGCAGAGTCGGCGGTGAGGTCGGTGTGCAGCGAACCCGAGGAAACGCCTTGGACCGCCGCCAGCTGGATGGCCAGCTCCTCCAGGGGATGCTCTCCTGGCGTCAACAGCACGGTGAGCCATTCCTGGCTGCCCGGTAGCTCGCCAGCCCAGACCGCGGGGAGCAGCCCCGCACGGAGCAGCGAAGACTTGCCGCTTCCAGACGCCCCGAACACCGCCAGGAACGGCGCCTTGGCCAGCCGGCCCGTCAGCTCGGCGACGAGCTGCTCGCGACCGAAGAACCGCGCGGCGTCGGTGGGCTGGAACGTGACGAGCCCCAGATAAGGAGCATCCTCCGCCCCCAGTTCAGTCTCGATCTCGACCTGACTGCCGGCCTCCAGCTCCTCGACCATCGCGTGCCAGCGCGCCTCCCATTCCTGCCGGTTGCCGCCGCACGCATCGACGTAGGCCAAGGTTACTGACAGGGTAGGGACCTGCGTACCGCCCGCCGCCTCCGACAGGGCGGTGATCGAGTAACAGGCCCGCTTGGCGAGCTGCCGGTAGCTGAGCCCACCAGCGGCCCGTCGCAGCTGCCGCAGCTCGAAGGCGAAGCGCTGCAGCGGACCTGCCTCAGGGTCAATCGTACGCTCAGGCCGCCCCATGTCTTGCCTCAGTTGACACTATTTTCCGAAATGACTCGGCGCCGAATTGGAGCAAGAAGAACGTTATGGACTAATAAGTCATCCGCCCACAGCCGGTTCAGGCTAGTAATAATACAACAGCAAAGATGGACGGTGTACCCGCTTCTGCAACAACTTGGTGGAGATAGGGTCCTTGCCCGCGACTACAGAGCCCAGGGCTTTAGGACATAGGACCGAAAATGGCTGAGAGGCTTACAGGGCGATGCAAAGTGGGACAGGGTCGCCGCCGTGTGCATGTGGCGGGCCAGATCCGCACGCGTGCAGAAGCTTTTGCGCGTGGCTGCGCAAAACTTCCAGGTGAGGCGCCTGCCACGAACGCCATCAGCGAGAATACTCCGCTTTTGCGCGCTCACGCGCAAAAGCTCCGGGCCTGGAGTCAGGGCCTGCGTTCGTCAGCCAGCCGGTGCTTCAGTGCCTGGATACGCGCAACCGATTGGTCAATGCGGGCCTCGCTGATGGTGCCGTCTTCGACCAGCGACACGATGATGTCGATCGCGTGAGGAGCGATGTCTGGCTCGTAGGCTTGGGGGTTATTGTTGGCGAGGGTGATCATGTCGACGCCCGCGAGCAATGCTTGGCGCAGCGCGGTCTCCAAGCTGTAGTGGTCGGCGATGGCCCCCATTTGCATGTCGTCTGATACCACGAGACCATTGAAGCCGAGTTGCTCGCGAAGCAGCCCGGTGATGATGGCCGGTGACAGCGTCGCTGGCCAGTCCGGGTCGAGATTGCGGTTAAACACGTGCGCGGTCATCACCATGTCGACCATGCCGTCATTGATCAGTGAGCGGTAAGGCTCAAGCTCGACGTCAGACCATGTCGTGGTGATGTCTACGAAACCAAGATGTGAATCGGCCTGCGCGCTGCCGTGTCCTGGGAAATGCTTGATGGCGGTGAGCACGCCCTTTTGGTGGTAGCTCGCCATGGCGGCGCGCGCATACTCGGTCACGATCTGCGGGTCGGAGGAGAAGCTGCGGCCGAGCGCCCCGATCGCCGGGCTGGCAGGGTTGACGTTCACGTCGACGACCGGGGCGAAGTTGAGGTTGATACCCAACTGGCGCAGCGTCGTGCCGATTTGATCGGCCTGGTCGCGAGTGGCTTCTACCCCGCTATGACCCAACTCTTCTTGCGACACGGTAGAGGGGAACCCGTACTGCTCTTTCAGCCGGTTCACCCGGCCACCTTCTTGGTCAATGGCGACGAACAGGACATCGTCGGTGAGCCCCTGGAGATCATCAACCAGTGCTTTGACCTGTTCCGGCGATCGAATGTTGCGCTCGGACTCGTGGGTTTGCACGTCGAAGTCAAAGAGGATGACTCCGCCTATCTGGCCGGCCCGGATCTGCTCGGCGATCGGATCGGACTGACCCACCTGCAGACCGCGAAACCCGACAAGGAGCATTTGCCCAATCTTGCGTCGTAAGTCCGCTTGTTGGTCGGAGGTCTTCGCCTCTGGAGGGACGGGCGTGGGCTGATCCGCGAGGCAGGACGTCAGCCCCAGGAGGGCGGCGATCAGCGCCCCCACCCATGCCCGCGAGAGGCGAGCGCCAACCGCCATGCCAATCCTTCCTGGTTGGATCTGGACTCAACGAGCGTTGGTCAGAAGATATCACCGGGGACGGTCAGAGCCTTGGCACCGCCATTGTGAAGGTTCAGTCCGGAATACCGGAGTTAACCTGCACAGTGCAGGAATCACCGCGCCTCTGAGGCATCTCGCGCTGGGCAATCCTGAAGGTGATCATTCACGATTCCGACAGATTGCATGCACGCGTACATCGTGGTGGGACCGACAAAACGAAAGCCCTGAGCCTTCAGCGCCTTCGACAGCGCTTTGGACTCCGCCGTCTGAGTAGGGATATCCTCGGCTGTACGCGGCGCGGGCCTCGGCGGAGGTTGAAAGCTCCAGATGAGCTCGGAGAGCGAGCGACCGCTGTTGGCTAGGGTGAGGGTGGCACGGGCGTTGGCGATCGTCGCCTCGATCTTCGCGCGGTTGCGGACGATACCGGCATCGGCGAGCAGTCGGGCGACGTCGACGTCGCCGAACCGGGCGACCACCTCGGGATCGAAGCTCGCGAACGCCGTGCGGAAGGCGGGCCGCTTACCCAAGATCGTCAGCCAGGACAGCCCGGCCTGGAACCCCTCGAGGCACAGCTTCTCGAAGAGGCGCTGATCGTCGTGGACGGGCCGTCCCCACTCCTCGTCGTGGTACGCCACGTAGAGCGGGTCAGCACCCGCCCACCAGCATCTGCGCCCGGGCTGCTCGCCTGTCATCCCGCCAAGGCTAGCCCGAGGCCAACGCGGGCGGCCTTATGGCGCGAGGGATTGGAGGTGGGCGACGCGGGCCCGGTCGATGGAGTGCCTCGCGCGCTGCTCGGCCCAGTCGGTGCTCGCGCCCACGTAGACCTGATGCGTCCCCGAGCGCCACCCACAGGTGCACACGCCGACCATGCCGACGACCTGGCTCGCGTAGCCGGGGAGGTCAGTCCGCTGGACTTCGAAGCAGTGGTCGTGGATCGCAACGGCGTGGTTCACGTGAGTCCTCCTCGTACGGGGGCACGTCCGGCTCTCGATACCTCGAGCGCCAGAGGAACGAAACGAATTGGGAGGTATGACGTACCGCTTCCCGCTGTTGTCATTCACATCCGAGCCCGCGTGGCGGGCAACGAACTCCCAAAGATGCGCGGACCGCACAGAAGCCTTGACAGGTGGACTCAGTTAAGGTCGGCGCCGCATGGTCCCGGCGGCCGTAGCGATCCGACGGTGCCGAGATAGCGCATGAGACCGGTCTCGCGGCGCAGCAGGCGGAGCGTCGCCTCCAGCCGCGCGGTGGTCGAGCCGAGCTCGAGGAGCTTCTGCTGTTCAGGGATCTCCACCTGGACAGCCGCGCCGGCCAGGTACGCGAGCTCGTTGGGGTCGTTGGGCACCCGCTCCAGCAGCTCCGTCGGGGCCCCCAACCCGCGCAGGTAGCAGAGAAGAAGCTCGCGAAGCTGCTTGGCCTGCACGTTGTCGACCTCGTGCTGGATCGGCTCGTCGAGCAACTCGACGTTGCCCTTCAGGTAGGGCGCGCCCGGCACGAGGCTGCGCAGGCGGAAGCGTTGGACCCCGCGGGTGAAGACGTCCGATCGGCCGTCGGGCAACTGCTCGACAGCCTCGATCTCGGCGACCGTGCCGATGTCGAAGACCTCCGTGTCCTGGCCGGTCTCACGCCCCGAGCGGATCGCGAGGACGCCGAAGCGCCGGTCGCCGTCCATGCAGTCCCGCAGCATCTGCCGGTAACGCGGCTCGAAGATGTGCAGCGGAAGCGGGCGCCCCGGGAACAGGACAAGGTGGAGAGGAAAGAGGGGCAACTCCATCACGGCCAGGTTACGTGCCGTCGCCTCTCGGCGCCTTTCCACCTGGCAGGCCGCGTGCGGCCACGATCGTGGGTGGGGATAGGGGTACAGTGCGTCCCATGCTCAGACGTATCGACTTGCGCGGTGACCGCGCTGACCCTACCGACCGTTTGCCGCGCGCGAGCGAGGAGCACATGCTCCAGGTACGGCAGCGAGTCCGCGAGATCGTCGAGGCCGTGCGCGGCGACGGGGACGAGGCGGTCGCGCGGTTCACTCACCAGCTCGATGGGTTCCCCGGCGGTCCCCTGGAGGTTCCTGAGATCGAGGCCAAGGCCGCCCTCTCCGGGCTAGAGCCCGCGCTGCGCGTCGCCCTCGAGCGGGCCGCGGACCGGATCCGCTGGTTCCACGAGCGGGCCAAGCCTCAGAGCTGGCGCGCGGAGCGCGACGGCGCGGTGCTCGGCGTCGACCACCACCCGGTCCGCCGCGCCGGCGTGTACATCCCCGGTGGTCTCACGGCGCTCCCGTCGACGGTGCTCATGACCGTTATCCCCGCGAAGGTCGCCGGTGTGGCCGAGGTGGTGCTCTGCACGCCACCCGGGCGCGAGGGGCAGGTGAACCAGACCATCCTCGCCGCCGCGGCGCTCACCGGGGTGGACCGGGTCTACCGCATCGGGGGAGCCCAAGCCGTCGCCGCGATGGCGTACGGCACGGGGACGGTGCCGCGCTGCGAGATGGTCTGTGGCCCGGGCAACGTCTACGTCGCGGAGGCGAAGCGACTCGTGGCGGGTGAAGGGGTCTGTGGGATCGACGGGTACGAGGGGACGACCGAGGTCGCCATCCTCGCCGACGAGACGGCCGACCCGCGGCTCGTCGCCGCGGACCTCGTGGCGCAGGCCGAGCACGACCCGCTCGTCACGGCATTGCTGATCACACCGTCCGAGGAGCTGGTCGGGGCCGTCGACGAGGCGCTCGCCACCGAGGTCGCGGCCGCACGTCACCAGCAGCGCATCCGCCAAGCCCTCGATGGTCAAGGCGCGGCTGTGCTCGTAGAGGACGTGGACCACGCCGTCCAGGTGGCGGACGCGTTCGCGGCCGAGCATCTCGAGGTCCAGACCGCCGATGCGGCGGCCGTGGCCGCCCGAGTCCGCGTGGCGGGGTCGATCTTCGTTGGCGCGTGCACTCCCGTCCCCCTCGGGGACTACGCCGCGGGACCCAGCCACACGCTTCCCACCGGTGGGACCGCGCGGTTCGCTGGCGGCCTCACGACCTCGAGCTTCATGGTCCCGGTCAACTGGATCGAATATACGCAGGAGGCGCTCGCCGACCTCGCGCCGGTGGTGGATGCCTTGAGCGCGGCGGAGGACCTGCCCGCGCACGCCCGGGCCGTGAGGATCCGCCTGGGTCAGGGTAATGCCCGCTGACCGTATCGCGGTCCGGTCGGACCTCGGCGACGTCGTGCCCTACGGCGCGCCGCAGCTCGACGTCCCCGTGCGGCTCAACACGAACGAGACCCCGTACCCGCCACCCCCGGCGTTCTTCGAGCAGCTCACGAAGCGCCTCGTCGACCTCGACCTCCACCGCTACCCCGACCGGCGCGCGTGGGCGCTGCGCACGGCGTTGGGCGATCGGTTCGGGCTGCCACCCGAGCGGGTGTGGGCGGCGAAGGGCTCGAACGAGATCCTGCTCCAGGTGCTCCAGGCATACGGCGGGCCAGGGAGGCGGCTCCTGCTCTTCCGGCCCGGGTACTCGATGTACCCGCTCTTGGCCCGCGCAACCTTGACCACGACGGTCGAGGTGGACCTTGACTCCCAGCTGCGGCTCGACCCGATCACCGCTCGGGGGGCGGTCGAGGTGTACGACCCCGATCTCGTCTTCGTCGCCAGCCCGAACAACCCGACCGGCATCCCGTTCACGTTAGACGCCGTACGGGCGCTTCACGACGGGAGCCGAGCGCTGGTGCTGCTCGACGAGGCGTACGTGGAGTTCGCCTCATGCGCTGGCGATGTCTCGGCCGTCGGGTTGCTCGACGAGCTGCCACGGCTTGTCGTCTGCCGGACGTTCTCGAAGGCGTGGCGGCTGGCGGGAGCGCGGCTCGGCTACCTCCTCGCCCACAAGTGGGTGATCGACGACCTCCGCAAGGTTCGCCTCCCGTACCACATCGACGCGATGGTCCAGGTGGCGGGCCTTGTCGCGCTGGAGCTCGCCGACGAGGTGACCGCGCACATCGCCGAGCTCGCCAGGGAGCGCGAGCGCCTCCGCGACGCGATGTCCGCGGTCGATGGGGTTGCGGTCTACGAGTCGGCGGCCAACTTCCTGCTGTTCCGCACGGGTGTGGAGGATCTCTTCGACCGGCTCTTGGCCCGTGGGGTGCTCGTGCGCGACTTCTCACGCGCGCCCCGGCTGGCCGGCTGCCTCCGCGTCACCGTTGGCACACCGGACGAGAACGACGCCTTCCTCGCGGCGTTGAAGGAGGCGCTTGGTGGTCCCTGAGGGAAATACGTTGCGCATCGAGGGTGGCACTGCGCCCCGCTCGCAAGGCGCGGTGAGCGCGCATAGCCGGAGGCTATGTAAGCGAGACGCAACGCGGCGAGCGGGGATGCAGGGCCGCCCGAATGCCAACGGATTTCCGGAAGGGGCCACTTAGGTGACGCGGACCGCGGAGGTCGTCCGGGAGACCCGCGAGACCAAGGTCGAGGTCCGCATCGACCTCGACGGCGCCGGCGCGACCGACGTCGAGACGGGTGTGCCGTTCTTCGACCACATGCTCGATCAGCTCGGCCGGCACGGGCGGCTGGACCTGTACGTGCGGACCGACGGCGACCTGGACGTCGACGCTCATCACACGGTCGAGGACACCGGCATCGCCCTGGGTCAGGCACTCGCGCGGGCGCTTGGCGACAAGGCGGGCGTCGAGCGGTTCGGCGACGCGACGGTCCCGATCGACGAGGCCCTCGCTCGGGTCGCGATCGACCTTTCCGGGCGCCCGTACCTCGTCTACGACGCTGCCACCCCCGTCATGCTGATCGGTACCTACGAGACAAGCCTGACGAAGCATTTCTTCGAGGCACTTGTCGCCAACGCCCGGATCACCTTGCACGTCCAGAAGCTGTCCGGCGAGAACAGCCACCACATCCAAGAGGCCGTGTTCAAGGCCGCCGCCGTCGCCCTCCGCCGCGCGCTGCGCGTCACCGGCACCGGTGTCCCCTCGACGAAGGGCGTCCTCTGACTCCTCTTGTCAACGCGATTTGGCCAGTTGGCGAAGCCACGGCTCGACGTCCTCGAACCGCGGTGCGCCCCGCGTAAACAGCTCGGTGAGAAAGGTGAAGGCCTCGTCGCTCGAGACTTCCAACGTGAACCCGTTGAGGCGAAGAAACACGTCCGTGACCGCGAACGCGACCCGCTTGTTGCCGTCCACGAAAGCATGGTTCGCGATGAGGCTTTCGAACAGCGCGGCGGCCTCTTCGATGACGTCCCGGTAATAGCCAGTTTGGGGACGAAACAGCGCGGCCTCCAGCGCGCCCGGATCACGCAGTCCAGAGGCGCCGCCATGACGCTCGAGGAGCAACCCATGAATGGCGACGACCTCCGCCAATGTGAGATAGACGGGCACCCGCTACTCCGCGAGGCGCCGGTAGAGCTCACGGTGCCGTTCGAAGCTCGCCTCGAAATGGGCGAGCACCTCAGGGCGGGGCCGCGCATTCCTCTTCCGGTCGACGTACTCGCGTAAGGCCTCCTCGACGACCGCTTGGAACTGGCGCCCCTCCTCGCGCGCGATTCCCCGAACCTGTTCGAGGAGATCGGGATCGGCTTGGGTGGCGAACTTTTGCCTGGCCATGCCGCGACCATATCATGAAGCATCAAGCCATCGCTTGATGTGGCGTCTAGCCTTCTTCGCGCGAGACCGCTCGGCGCTACGATGACGCAGGTATGGCCAGCCCCCGCATCGCCGTGCTCGACTACGAGGCCGGCAATCTCAGGTCCGCGCAGAAGGCGCTGATCCGCGCTGGCGCGGACGCGTTCGTCACCGCCTCGGCCGACGAGGCCGAGTCCGCGGACGCGCTCGTCGTTCCCGGGGTGGGGCATTTCGGTCAATGCGTGCGGCAGTTCACGGCTGCCGGCTTGGAGCCGCTCGTGCGGAGATGGGTGGCCGAAGACCGCCCGCTGCTCGGCATCTGCGTCGGCATGCAGATCCTGTACAAGGACAGCGAAGAGGACCCGGACGCCTCTGGTCTCGGCGTGCTACCCGGGAGGGTGCGGCGACTGCCGGGGAAGATGATCGTCCCGCACATGGGGTGGAACACGGTGCGAGCGGCGCGGGAGGACCCGCTGGTCGACGGGGTGGCGGGGGAGCAGTGCTACTTCGTCCACTCGTACTACGCAGACCCGTCCGACGACGCGCACGTCGTGGCGACCTGCGACTATGGCCTCGCCTTCCCCTGCGTCGTCCGGGTTGGGCGCGTCGTCGGCACGCAGTTCCACCCCGAGAAGTCGTCACGGGTGGGCGGCCGGCTGCTGGCGAACTTCGTCAGGGAGGTCGCGGCATGCCGCTGACGTTGTATCCGGCCGTCGACATCCAGGACGGTCGGGCGGTGCGGCTCGTCCAGGGGCGTGAGGACTCGACCACCGTCTACGACGACGACCCCGTGGCCGCGGCCCTCCGGTGGGCCGAGCAGGGCGCCGAATGGCTCCATGTCGTGGACCTCGACGCGGCGTTCCACGCCCAGCCGCGCAACCGCCACCTCATCGCCGACATCGTCAAGGCGACGGGCGTGCCCGTTCAGGCATCCGGCGGCATCCGGACCCTCGCCGACCTCGACGCCTCGATCGCCTACGGCGCTAGCCGCGTCGTGATCGGGACCATGGCGCTCGAGGACCCTAGGCTCGTCGCCGAGGCCGTCGGCCGCCACGGCGACAAGGTGGCCGTCGGCCTCGACGCCGACGGGACCACCCTGAGGGCGCGAGGCTGGACCACGTCATCCGGTGACCTGTTCGACGTGCTGCAACGCCTGGAGGAGCTGGGAGTCGCCCGGTACGTCTTCACCGACATCGCGCGTGACGGGATGCTGGGCGGGCCGAACATCGAGCGCTTGCGCCAGGTCGCCGAGGCCACCGCCGCGATGGTCACCGCGAGCGGCGGCGTGTCCAGCCTCGACGACCTGACCGCCCTCGCGACCGCTCACGAGCGGGTCGACGCCGTCATCATCGGCAAGGCGCTCTACGCGGGTCGCTTCACGTTGGCGCAGGCGCTCGCGGAGACCAGCAGCGCGCAGTGCGGTCCCATCGCGCAGAGATCACCGTGACGGTCTCCGTCCGCGTCATCCCCTGCCTCGACGTCACGGCCGGCCGGGTGGTGAAGGGCGTGCGGTTCGTCGATCTCCGCGATGCGGGTGATCCCGTCGAGCTGGCTCGCATCTACGACGCCGAGGGCGCCGATGAGCTGGTCTTCCTCGACATCACCGCCTCCAGCGACGCCCGCGAGACGCTCTACGACGTGGTCGCCGCGACCGCCGAGCAGGTGTTCATCCCCCTCACGGTAGGGGGCGGTGTCCGGTCGGTCGGCGACGCGCGCCGCCTGTTGCGCGCGGGCGCGGACAAGGTCTCGTTCAACACCGCGGCGGTCCAGCGTCCCGATCTGCTGTCTGAGGCCTCCCACGCGTTCGGGGCTCAGTGCGTCGTCGCGGCGATCGACGCGCGACGGGCCGGCGAAGGTTACGAGGTCTACGTCAACGGCGGGCGGACGCCCACCGGCCGGGACGCGGTGGCTTGGGCGGTCGACTGCGCGGACCGTGGCGCGGGTGAGATCCTCCTCACGTCGATGGACCGCGACGGCTCCAAAGCGGGGTTCGACCTTGGGCTGCTCCAGGCGGTCGCCACGGCCGTCAGCGTTCCCGTGATCGCCTCCGGTGGGGCGGGTACGGTGGGCCACATGGTCGAAGCGGTGGCGCAAGGGCGGGCGTCGGCGGTGCTCGCCGCGTCGATCTTCCACTTTGGGGAGTTCCGCATCCGTGAGGTGAAGGCCGCGATGGCGGCCGCGGGCCTAGTGGTGCGACGATGACCGCCGCGCATGCCCGGTGGCTGCTCGGGTTGCGGCCAGAAGCCACTCCTGAGGACGTCGACCGAGCGTTCCGCCGTCTCGCTCGTATTCACCATCCCGACCGGGGCGGCGACGCGAGGCGGTTCGCCGAGCTGGTCGCGGCGCGAGCGGCGTTGCAGCGCTCGGTCGCGAGGAGAGATCACCAGCTGATCGTGTGTCACGCACCTCGCTGGCGCCAGGCTGCCCGTGTCGTGGGGCGCTGGCGTTTCCGTGCTCGTCAACAGCGAGCGTCCGCTCGCGTCCGCTGAGAAAATCTCCGCAACTTTTCTGCTACGCGGTGGTCGAACTCGGGTACAGACAGACAGACCACCACCACATCAGGAGGGCGAGTTGACGACACCCGTGTTCGGGGCGCTAATCGGCTTGGCTCTCGGCGCGATCTGGGCGGTCGCCGGGTTCGGGTACGCGGTTCTGGCCGGCCTGTTGACAGGCGTGGGGTACCTCGTTGGGTTGGTGCTCCGCGGTGACATCGACATCACGGACTTCACGGACCAGCTGAGCCGGCGCTGACCCGAAAGGATGCCGTCAATGACAGACGTTGCAACGAAAGCTCGCACCGGCGCTGGCCAGGTCGGTGTCACACCCGCGTCGGCCCTGGAACCACAAGCCATCGCCCCGCCCGCGGAGCGCGGCGCGACGTCGATCGCGGACAGCGTCGTGACGAAGATCGCCGCGATCGCGGCGCGTGAGGTGGACGGTGTCGCCGGCCTCGGAGGTAGCCTGTCCCACACGGTGGACCAAGTGGTCGGCCGGATCCGTGGCAAGGAGCACGCCACCGCCGGAGTAGCCGTCGAGGTGGGGTCCACGCAGGCGGCGGTCGACCTCATCGTCCGGATGCAGTACCCCGTGGCGGTCCACGAGGTCGCGGATCAGATCCGCCAAAACGTGATCGATCGCATCGGGACTCTTGTCGGGTTGGAGGTCGTCGAGGTGAACATCGCGGTCATCGACCTCGTGTTCCCCGAGGAGCACGATGAGCAGCCCCCACCGGCTCCGCGGGTCCAGTAGGCGCGTGATGGCGATCCCACCCATGACGCTGGCCGCGGCCGCCGCCGCGGCCGCGGTGGCGACCAAGGGTGTCACGCGGCTCGACAAGGGCCCTGTCGGCACGGTCGCCACCTACGGCGGTGGCCGGCGCGTGCCCGGCGTCCGCGTCGTAAACATTGACGGACCACAGATCCACGTCCATGTGGTCGTCACTCTGGAGCGCCCGATCCCGGACGTCACCCACGATCTGCGCGACGCCGTCTCGGCCGCCCTGGAGGCGGTCGGAGACTCGGGGCGTGCCGTTCACGTGCACGTGAACGACGTCGACGTGGAGCCGGAGGCGAAATCGGCCGCCGAGATCCAAATCCCATCGCTCTTCGAGGAGCTGCGATGATCGACCGGGTCAACCGCGTGATCCTGCTCCTTTTGGGCCTCGTGCTGTGCGCGGCCGGCGGGGTGGCGATCGCGGCTCGGCAGCGGGCGCTCCGGCTGATGCAGCCCTCGGCGATCTACCAGAACCTTCAGGCCTCCGTCGCCTCGCGGCCACCCCTGTGGTGGGCCGTCATCATCGCGGTCGCGGCGCTTGTCGCGATACTCGGGTTGGTCTACGCGTTCCGCCAGCTCCCCGTTGCCGGGTCCCGGCTCGGCACGATCCTGCTCAAGCGGCAGGACCGCGGCGCCACACGCCTCGAGCCCTCCGCGGTCACCAAGGCAGTCGCCGCCGACTTCAACCGGATAGAGGACGTGACGGGCAGCCGTGTCCGGATGCGCAGCTTCCGACCCCAGCCCTCGTTCGCCGTCCGCCTCGACGTCGACCAAGGCGCGGACGTCGACAAGGTGCGCTCATCCGCCGACCAGGCCTTCCAACGCCTCTCCCACACCCTCGGCGTCGACGGCGTCGACGTTGACCTCCGCCTCCGCCTCCGCCCCGAACAGACCCCGCCCACCCCCCGCGTCGAATAGCGCTGGTGGTCGGCTCAGGGCTCGAGCGTGAACCCCATCACGCGAAAGCCGTGGTCCAGCCCGAAGACGGAGTCGATCTGAGGTTCCCTGGCGATGGCTGCGCCGACCGCATCGGCGTAGGACAGCCGTAGATCGGCGTATTGCTCAAGCACCGCGAAGGCGGCGTGTCGCAGTCTCTCATCACTTTCCCGTATGGTGAGCGATCCTGACACGTTCGCCCTGTTCAACACGTCTCGGAATGCCGTTACCCTACTCAAGCCAGCGTCGTAACGCAGCCGGGTAACGGTCTCTGCGATCACCGGTTCGCTCGTGACCAGCCGAACCCCCGCCTCACGTAAGGCTCGGAAATGGGCGCTTATCGCGTGGTGTGCCTGGTCCCGCCGGTACAGGAGCGCGATGAAAGCTCCCGTGTCGGTGTACACGTTGCGGCTCACGCCGACTTCGAAACGCCGTACAGGTAGTGATCGTGATGGACCGCTACGTCGTCGGGTCCCTCGTCATCGACGAGCCCGATCAACGCGAGCATGGGATCGTCTCCATCGCGAGGCGCGGTTGCATCTCGCCCGAGATAGGCCCGCAGCGCAGCACGCACATGGGCCGCCTCCGACCGACCACTGCGAGACGCCAACTCCTTGAGCGCCTCGTCGAGCTCCTTATCAATGTAAAGCTGCTTGCGGATCATAAGCCGAAGTATACATCATTATGCGCTTCAGGCCTGCGGGGGTCCGGAGCCGGGCCAAGTTAGGCAGGAGGCCAAGCGGCGATCCCCGCGTCGAATAGCGCAGCGGGTGTCGAAGACTCCAAGTCGAGCATACCGCCCGGAAATCGCTCAAACCGCCCAGCGGCCGGTCCGCGGATCCCAGGTCCCGGTGGCACTTCGGTTGATCAGCGGGTCAATGAATGGACGGACGACTGCGAGCGCGTCATCGAGTGTGCGCGCTGTGAGCAGGAGCGAGCGTTCCGCCTCAGCGGCGTAGCCGCGTTCCCAGAGCCCTCGGTCTGGGACGTTGAATCTTTGGAGCGGGACGACACCCCTCCGCTCGGCCTCCGAGATAAGTGCGGTGAGTTGTTGCTCGGCTTTGACGGAGGCGCCGGTCACGATGGAGACGAGGTCCACCAGGTCCTTGTAGCGGGTGGATGGTCGCTGGTGCTCGCCGTAGCGCTGGAACGTTGCCACGACCTTGTCGGCGATATGGTCGACGAGCGGGTATACCCAGTAGCCACGCTGCTCGATGCCGGGCATGAGCACGCGCGCCAACGCAGGCACCCGCTCCGGCTCGCCGGTCATGCGCAGGTCGGAGACAACGAGGTCAACGTGGAAACGTGCCCATTCGGTAGGGCCGATGTACGTCGTGGTGGGAAACCGCACGCCCGCGTTGCCGGCGCCGGCAGCACGGCTGGAGCCAATCTCGAAGCGGAACCAGTCACCGATGTCCCGACTCGCCGCCTCGCGGAGTTCTCCCTCTGCCGTCCGGCGCGCTCTTACACGGTAGACGTCGATGTCGATGGTCGCCCGCGCCCCGAGATCACGGGCGAGCAGGGCGGCGGCGCCCTTGACGATCCAGCTGTCGTCGACGCGGTAGAGCCGTTCGAGCAGGCGGTCGTACGCGATCTGCCGCTGCAACTGTGGCAGTGACCAGCGGCCCTCTTCCGCGAGCGCTCGCAGACGATCGGTGAGCGCGCGACGGAAGGCGCCAGGACTGGCGTATCCGCGGTTGTCAGCCATGGACGCGTGGCCCGTCGGTACGTTCGCCGATGTGGGCTGACACGGATTCTCCCGCCTCTCCCAGCCACCGGTTGGTGTCGGGGTCGCCCACGAGCTCAAGCAGCCAACCCAGGAGGGCAAGGCCGTCCTTGCGTGGCAACCCGAACCGAGCCGCATGCGGTGCCAGGGCGTCGGCAAAAGAGCCTGGATAGTCGTAGACCGCCCGGATGGCATCGGCGATGAGCTGTGCGACCGCTTCCGGATCCTCGTTGTCGTACAACTGATCTGACGCAATGCGCGCCGGTCGTGTCATAAGAAGTCCCCGCAGGTCGATCCACTCATCGTCCGTGATCATACGTTGGTGGAGCCGGACGTCCGGGCGCCGCGACTGGCGCCGCTTCGACAGAGTGAAGTGGTGTTCGTCTGCCGGAAGGTGGCCGATCCCGTACAGCGCCGCCGCTGACCGGTGAGAGACGACGCCCTGGTCCGGCTTGCGGTTCCAGGCGAGGGTCGCCGGAGCGAGCTGAAGCCACGCGGCACGGAGATCGAGATGATCCGGCAAGGGCGTGCCGACCAGGCGGTAGACCCCGTGCGCGACTCGCTGGAGAACCGAACCATCGGCGGCCATACGGGCGAACGTCGCTGGGGGAATACCGGCGACCTTCTCCCCCTGTTGCCGCGTGACCAATCCCCATTGCCCTTCGGCGATACCGCCAAGGCGGCTCGAATGCTCAGACACCGCTGCAAAATATATCATTTTTGATATGCATTGCAGCAGAGCAGGGATCAGGAGCGCGGGGATTCGTGGAGGAAGGTCTGGCGCTCCTCGTCGGTCAGTTCCCGCGTGACGCGCTGCTCGGCCATCGCGAGCACCTCCTCGATCGGCCCACACACCTCACACATCCACACCCGTACCGTACCGTCGAGGCTGGCGCTGGCGATTTGGCGCCCATCGGGACTGAACGCAACGGCGTTCGTAGGACCCTCATGGCCGCGCAACCAGGCGCCCTCCCGGGATGGTGGCCGCATACGACAGATTGGCGAGAAACGCCGCGCGCTCGGCCTCGTCGGCGCATAGCGTGAACGTCTCCTCGAACTGGTCGACGATGAGCACCATCTGCTCGTCGTCGGGGCGGTCGGCCAAGGCCAGCGAGACGGCCAGGTCCAGGGATCGCTCGTCCTCCCTCAGCCGGTCGTGCGTGTCGTGCTTCGACTCCCCAGGGTCCAGCCGCGCCAGTTGGGCGGCCAGCCTGCTCAGTGGGCGGGCTCCGGGGGTGATCAGGCGAACGGACCAACCCCCACTGCCAGGCAGGGCCCCTTGTTTGAGCGCGGGGATGACCCCGGCACGCACGAGCGAGCTCTTGCCGCAGCCCGACGGGCCAAGCACCGCCAGGAAGCGGCTGTCTTTGAGCTTCTCGACCAGTCGCCGGGTGTCGTCGTCACGGCCGAAGAAGAACTCGGCATGCTCCTCCTCGAAGAGCTCCAACCCGCGATACGGACAAACCGGATCACCGGCTTCGGTCAGCATGTCAGGCAGGTGGGGCACGCCACTGACCGCGAACAGCAGGTCTTGCAGGCCGGCGGGATCGTCGACGCCAGAGCGGAGGTCGACCCAGTGACGGCTCGCCAGGAAGTCCAGGCTGGGATCGTCAAGCCCGAGGGCGTCGGGGAGCAGCACCATGAACAGGCGAAAGCCGGGGTCCTTGGCCGCCCGGTCTTGGGCCACGGCCAGCTCCTCGCGTGCCCAATCACCCAGCCCGTGAGAGCCGACAAAGACCGCGCAAGCGCTCGAAGCACGCATACCCTGGCTGATCTCGCGCTGCCAGTTGTCCCCGGGCTTCAAGGCCCACCGGTCCAGCCACAGCTGGACCCCTTCCTCCCGTAACCACTCGGCGATGTGTTCCACGATTGCGTCGTCGGCGCCGTGGTGGCACAGGAAGACATCGAAGCGTACCCCCTCCACTATCCGCAGTGTAAACGAACCTCTCTCATCGCGGCTTCGCCGAGGGGTTCACGCAGTTGCGTGGTGTCTCGCCTTGGCGGAGGCGGTTGATGTTGTCGGCGACGCCCTTGGCGATGCCTTTCAGGCTGAGGTCGGTGACGCCGCCGATGTGGGGGGTGGCGATCACGTTGTACGCCAGGATCGGGTCGGCGGGATCGAACGGCTCGTGCCAGAAGACGTCGAGGCCGGCGCCCGCGATCCGGCCCTCCCGCAGCGCCTCCAACAGGGCGTCATAGTCGACCACCGCGCCGCGGGCGACGTTCACCAGGAACGCGTCGGGCTTCAGGCATGCCAGCTCGGGGCGGCCGATCATCCCGCGAGTCTCGTCGTTGAGCACCGGCGCGAGGAGCACCACATCCGCCTGGCGCAAGACCTGGTGCAACGTGTCGCTGGCGCCGTGGAAATCCACCTTCTCGTCAAAGGTCCGCCCCGCCGGCCCGCGCCGCGAAACCGTCAGGATCCTCATCTCGAACCCGGCGAGGCGCCGTGCCACCGCTCGGCCGATGCCGCCGAAGCCGATGATCGCCGCGGTCCGCCCTTTCCACGCTCGGCCCAGCGGGCCGGCAAGCAGGCCTTGCCGGAAGAGCTCCTGCGTACGTGGGTACTGGCGAGCCAACGCGAGCATCAAGAAGATCGCCAGCTCGGCGACAGACTCGGCGTTGCCCGTGCCGCCGCTGGGCACGTTCGCGACGTAGACGCCGTGACGGGTGGCCGCGGGAACATCCACGGTGTCGAGCCCGGCGCCATGCTGCTGGACCAACCGCAGGCGCGGGGAGCGCAGCGCGTCCTCGCCGATGCGGGACATCGCGGGGATCAGGACGTCCGCGTCTTGCGCCGCCGCAGCCACCTGCTCCGGCAAGCAGGTGAGAATTTCGTCCTGAGGCAGCTCGGCCCGGAGATTACCGAGGACGAAATCTGGCACCTCATTGCAGAAATAGATCCTCATCGTGAGATCAGCCTAGGCTAACCCCAAGATGATCGACCTGCGGTTTGACGAGCGGGGCCTGATCCCCGCGGTCGTGCAGCAGCACGACACCGGTGAGGTGCTCATGATGGCGTGGATGACCGCCGAGACCCTGGCCGAGACCCTCAAGAGGGGAGAGACGGTGTTCTGGTCGCGGAGCCGGTCCGAGCCCTGGCACAAGGGCGAGACCTCAGGAAACGTCCAGCGAGTCGTCGAGGTCCTCGCCGACTGCGACCGGGACACGCTGCTCGTGCGCGTCGACCAGCAGGGCAGCGGCGCATGCCACACCGGCGCGCGGACCTGCTTCCAGGAGCCCGTGTCGTGACCACCGAGGATCTCTACCGGCCGAGCCGCGAGGAGTTCGCGGCGCTCGCACGGGACCACGCCGTCGTGCCCGTGTGGCGCGAGGTGCTGGCGGATCTCCTGACTCCGCTCGCGGTGTACGACCGCCTGCGAAGGGACAGCGGCCCGACGTTCCTGCTCGAGTCGGTCGAGCGGGGCGAACGCTGGGGCCGCTACTCGTTCATCGGCCTGCATCCGTTCTCCCGCCTGGACGCGCGGAAGGGTGAGGTCACGGTCACCGGGGCGCTCCCTGAGCCGGTGCGGGGCGCGGCGGGGAGCGGGGACCCACTCGCGACCCTCGAGGCGCTCGTCGAGGCACTGCGGACGCCGCAGCTGCCGGGCCTGCCGCCCCTGTTCGCGGGCGCCGTCGGGTACATCGGCTACGACGCGGTGCGGTGGATCGAGCGCATTCCGGGCACGGGCAACGACGACCTCGGCATGGACGACGTGCGCCTCATGCTGCCGGGACAGGTGATCGCCTTTGACCACCTCCGGCAACGCCTCGCCGTCGTGACGAACGTCCTGATCTCGGCCGAGAAGGACGTCGGGGCTCAGTACGACGGCGCGATCGCCGCGTCCGAGGGGATCGTCGGCCGGCTCGCCGCGCCTCTCGACGCGAGGCCGCTGCCACCGCCACGCGCGGTCGCGGTGGACGATGCCGAGGCGAACATGCCGCGCCAGACCTTTCTCGACGCCGTCGAGACGGCGAGGGAGCACATCCACGCGGGTGAGGCGTTCCAGATCGTCCCGTCGCAGCGCTTCTCGCTCCGCACTCAAGCCGACCCCCTGTCGGTCTACCGCGTGCTGCGGGTCATCAACCCGTCCCCCTATATGTATGTGTTCGACTGGGGAGATCTTCGGATCGTGGGGTCGTCGCCGGAGGCCCTCGTGACCGTACGCGGCGCGCGCGCCGAGATCTGGCCGATCGCCGGGTCGCGGCCTCGCGGATCGACGGAGGCCGAGGACGCCGAGCTCGAGGCTGCCCTGCTCGCCGACGCGAAGGAGCGGGCCGAGCACGTCATGCTCGTGGACCTCGCGCGCAACGACCTCGGGAGGGCCTGCGAGATCGGCAGCATCAGCGTCGACGACTTCATGAGCGTCGTTCGCTACAGCCACATCATGCATATCGTCTCGAGGGTCAGCGGGACGGTGCGGCCGGGCATGGGCCCCGTCGATGTCGTCCGTGCGACCTTCCCCGCCGGCACGTTGTCGGGAGCGCCTAAGGTCAGGGCGATGGAGATCATCGACGACCTCGAGCCGACCCGCCGCGGTCTGTACGGCGGGGGGATCGGGTACATCGACTTCGCCGGCAACCTCGATCTCTGCATCGCGATCCGCACGGTCCTCCTACGCGATGGTTGGGCCCACGTCCAGGCCGGCGCGGGGATCGTGGCGGACAGCGTGCCAGAGCGCGAGTACGAGGAGACGCAGAACAAGGCGATGGCGCTGCTCGCCGCCGTCCGCGCCGCGGCCGAGCTAGGACGTTGAAGGCAGGGCGTTGAAGGCGGCTGCCGCGATCCTGGCGGTGCTCGGAGGGCTGCTGCTCGTCGGGGGTGTGGTCGGCGACTGGGTCGTGCGCGATGCCTCCCGCCAGATCGGCGAGTTGACCGTACGCGAGGTGGTCCGGACGCCGGGCACACAGTTCGCGGTTGCCGCGATCCCCGCGGGCGTGCTCGCCATGCTGTGCGGCCCCCTCCTCGCGTTCGACCGTGCCCGGGTGATCGGCGGGGTGGTCGCCGCCCTCCTCGGTCTCGGCGCCGGCGCCATCGTGGCCGCCGGTACCATTGAAGCGGTCCAGGCCACGGGGGCTTTGGCCCAGGGGCCGGCGGTGGCGGGCACCGGGGCGCTCGGCGTCCTCGCGGCGGGGCTCCTCGCGCTACGGCGGTCCGCGGATCCGCCTCAGGCCTCGCGGTATACCGTGGAGGGCGTCGAGGACCGGGAGTGGGAACTCGCAGCGGAGGAAGATTCGCGCCAATGAGGCTCGCCGCGCTCGACCTCGGGTCGAACTCCTTCCACCTGCTCGTGGCCGACGAGCTGCCTGGAGGGCGGATCCGCCGGGTGACCACCGAGAAGGTCACCCTCCGCCTCGGCGAGCCGGTGTCTCGCACCGGTGAGCTTGGGTCCCAGCTACGGAAGCGGGCGCTCGCCACCGTCGGCGAGATGCTGGACCATGCGCGGGATGCGGGCGCCAAGCAGGTGGTCGTGGTCGCCACCGACGCGTTGCGGAACGCGAGCGACTCCCAGAAGCTGCGCGACCGCATCGAAGGGGATCACGGCGTGCGTGTCCGCGTGCTCTCCGGCGAGGATGAGGGTGCGCTGTCGCTGCACGGGATGGCGGCCGCGCTCACCTTGGACGACGGCGAGAAGGTGCTCGGCCTCGACATGGGAGGCGGCAGCTACGAGATCGGCTACGGCGGGCGGGAGGGCGACGTGCGGGTCGCGTCCCTGCCGATCGGGGCGGCCAAGCTCGCCGACCGACTCCCGGGCGACCCGCCGCGCCTGCGTGATCGCGTCCGGCTCTACGACGAGGTCATGGAGGTATTGGCCTCCGCGGCCCAGGGGCTGCCCGGCGTGAAGGGGTCGCGGGCCGTGGGAACGGCGGGGACGATCCGCGACCTCGGCAGGACCGGCCTCGCGCTTGCCAGCGGGAGCGCACCGGTGAAGGTCCGCGGGCTCGTCGTGACCCGCGACCAGCTGGAGCGCGGCTACGCCCGCCTCGTCTCGGTGCCGACGCTCGAGCGGATGGACCTCCCCGGGCTGGGGCTCAAGCGCGCCGACCTCCTCCCCGCCGGCGGCATCGTCCTTCTCGCGACGATGGAGATCTTCGACCTCGAGCGGATGGAGCTGTGCGATTGGGGCCTGCGCGAAGGCGTCCTCCTCGACGTCCTCGGCCCCCAGCAGGTCCTGAGCGAGGCCCTCCGCGCTCCCCTCTAGGAGGTTTGTGTGGAGGATCCGCGCGGTATACCGCGCGGATCCTCCACACAGACGACGTCCCTCTAGGATGAGGGGTCTATGACCGGGTTCCTTGCTCGTGTATGTACCGAGGCGCGTGACCGTGTCGCCGAAGCCGCGCGCGCCGAGCCGCTGGAGGCGCTGCGTGAGCGGGCGGCCCAGCGCCCTACCGCGCCCGGCTTCGCGGACGCGCTGTCGGGGAGCGGCCTCGCCGTGATCGCCGAGGTGAAACGGGCCAGCCCGTCGCGTGGCCGGATCGCGGCGATCCCCGACCCGGCCTGGCTTGCCCGCCAGTACGCCGAGGGCGGAGCCGCCGCCGTCAGCGTGCTCACCGAGCCCGCGCACTTTGCCGGCAGCCTGGACGACCTCGCCATGGTCGCCGCCGCCGTCCGGCTGCCCGTGCTGCGCAAGGATTTCGTCGTCGACCCCTACCAGATCTTCCAGGCCCGCGCCGCGGGTGCGGCGGCGGTCCTGCTGATCGTCGCGGCGTTACCGCAGCCCGAGCTCGTGCGCCTGCTCGCGGCCACCGCCGCCGCCGGGCTGGACGCGCTCGTCGAGGTCCACGACGAGGGCGAGGCCGAACGAGCCGCAGCCGCGCACGCCGAGGCGACGGCGGGCCGGCCGCTCGTCATCGGCGTGAACGCGCGAGACCTGTCCACGCTCAAAGTTGACCCGGACCGCTTCGCCGCGGTCCGCGCCGCGTTGCCGCGGGATGCGATCGCGGTGGCCGAGAGCGGCGTCCAAGGGCCCGCCGACGCCCGCCGCCTCGCGGCGCTCGGCGCCGATGCCGTTCTCGTCGGGGAGCACGTCGCGACGGCCGGGAACCCCGCGGCCGCGGTGCGGGCTCTAGCGGAGGCGCTCGCTGACCAGGAGGTCCCGTCATGACCACCTTGACTGATACCTCTCGTATCGGGCATTACGGACGATTCGGGGGCCGGTTCGTGCCCGAGGCGCTGATGGCCGCGCTCGACGAGCTGGAGCTCGCGTTCGCCGGGGCGATGGCCGACGAGGCGTTCCACTCAAGGCACGCGGAGCTGCGACGCCACTACGGCGGCCGGCCGACCCCGCTCTACCTCGCCCAGCGCCTCACCGAGCACGCCGGCGGCGCGCGCATCTACCTGAAACGCGAGGACCTCGCGCATACCGGCAGCCACAAGCTGTGCAACGTGCTGGGGCAGGGCCTGCTGACCGAGCGGATGGGAAAGCCGCGCGTCATCGCCGAGACCGGCGCGGGCCAGCACGGCGTCGCGACCGCGACGATCGCCGCGCTGCTCGGGCTCGACTGCGTCGTCTACATGGGAGAAGAGGACTGCCGCCGACAGCGCCTCAACGTGGTGCGCATGCAGCTCATGGGCGCCGAGGTCGTGCCGGTTCGCAGCGGGACGCGGACGCTGAAGGACGCGATCAACGAGGCGCTGCGTGACTGGGTCACCAACGTCGAGACCACCCACTACCTCATCGGGTCGGTGGTGGGGCCCCACCCGTTCCCGATGGTCGTCCGTGAGTTCGTGAAGGTCATCGGCCAAGAGGTCCGCGCGGAGCTGCTCGAGCGCGAGGGGCGGTTGCCCGGCGCGCTCGTCGCCTGTGTCGGTGGCGGCTCCAACGCGATGGGGCTGTTCCACTCCTTCATCGGAGACGAGACCGTTCGAATGGTCGGCGTCGAGGCCGGGGGAGAGGGCCTCGACACCGACCGGCACGCCGCCACGCTGTCCGGCGGGTCGGAGGGCATCCTCCACGGCGCCCGCTCGATCGTCCTGCAAGACGAGTTCGGCCAGGTCCAGCCCACACATTCGGTGTCGGCGGGGCTCGACTACCCAGGCGTCGGCCCCGAGCACGCGTGGCTCGCCGAGACGGGCCGCGCCGAGTACCGCGCCGCGACCGACCGCGAGGCGCTCGAGGGCTTCCGCCTGCTCTGCGAGCTGGAGGGGATCATCCCCGCGCTCGAGCCGTCCCACGCGGTATGCACGGCGGTCCGGCTGGCCGCCGAGCTGGGACCGGACGGGATCGTGGTGCTCAACCTCTCGGGCCGGGGGGACAAGGACGTGGACGAGGTGACGCGGGTCATGGAGGTCGCGCGGTGAGCGGCCGGGTCGAGCAGGCGATCCGGGCCGCCAACGGTGACGGCCGCGCGGCGCTGATCGTCTACCTTCCGGCCGGCTACCCGGACATGGCGACCTCTCAGGCGTGCTTGGAGGCCGCCGCCGAGGCCGGCGCGGACCTGCTGGAGGTCGGGTTCCCCTACTCCGATCCCGTGATGGACGGGCCGACGATCCAGGCCGCGAGCCAGGTCGCGCTCGACGGCGGGTACACGCCCGCCGACGACCTCGCGATGTGCGCCGCGCTGACCGGCCGTGTCACCGTGCCCGCCCTCGTGATGACGTACTACAACCTGGCCTGGCACTACCGCGGTACCAACCAGCTCGCGGCGTTCGCCGCCGCCGCGGTCGACGCCGGGTTGGCGGGGGCGATCCTGCCCGACCTGCCCCCTGAAGAGGGCGCGCCGTGGAGCGCGATCGCCGCCGGTGCGGGGCTTGAGACGGTCTTCCTCGCGGCGCCAAGCTCCACCGACGAGCGGCTGAAGGCGGTCGCCGACGCGAGTACCGGGTTCGTCTACGCGACCTCCCTCCTGGGCGTCACGGGGGAGCGTCACTCCCTGTCCGCAACGGCCTCGCCGCTCGTCCGCCGCGTCCGCGACGTCACGGACAAGCCCGTCTGCGTCGGGATCGGCGTCACGACTCCCGCTCACGCCGCCGAGGTCGCGGCCTTCGCCGACGGCGTCATCGTGGGCTCCGCCGCCGTCCGCGCCGCTGGCCAGGGCGGCCCTTCCGCCGTCGCCACCCTCGTCCGCGACCTCGCGGCCGCCTGCCGCCATTGAGGACAGGTTCTGGCCTAGACGTCTCGTACGCTGCGCTCCCGCGATCAAAGACGAGGAGGGATCCACGATGCTCGAGCGAGACGGATATCCGCACGGCGTTCCATGCTGGGTCGACACCGGTCAGCCGGACCCAGAGGCCGCGGCGCGCTTCTACGGCGACCTGTTTGGGTGGGAGTTCTCGGACATCATGCCCCCGGGCTCACCCGGTCGGTACTTCGTGGCGCGGCTCCACGGCCGTGACGTCGCCGCGGTCGGGTCCCAGCCCGATGGCGCGCCCCCGCTCCCGGTTTGGAACACCTATGTATGGGTCGACAGCGCCGACGCCGCCGCCGTGAGGGTGAAGGACGCCGGCGGAAGCGTTCTCGTCGCGCCGTTCGACGTCCTCGACGGCGGTCGGATGGGTGTGTTCGCCGACCCGTCTGGCGCCGTGTTCTGTGTGTGGCAGGCGAAGGCGCACAGGGGCGCGCAGATCGTCGACCAGGCGGGTACATGGGTCTTTAGCGATCTCAACACTCGTGACGTGGAGGGCTCCAAGGCCTTCTACGGCGCGGTGTTCGGCTGGGAGGCCGACGCCGTGGATGTGGGCTCCGGCGAGACCTGGATGTGGCGGGTCCCGGGCTACGGAGAGACCCTCGCGGCGAACGACCCTGACCTGTACCACCGTCAGGAGGACTTCGGCGCCCCGGAGGGTTTCGAGGACGCGATCGGCTGGATGGCAGTGGCGAGTGAGGACGCCCCGCCGCACTGGAGCGTCACGTTCGCGGTCGACGACACCGACGCGATCGCCACCCGGGCCGCGAAGCTCGGCGGCACGGTCCTGGTGCCGCCCTTCGACGCCGGAGTCGTCAGGGCCGCGGTGCTTCAAGACCCCCAGGGGGCGACGTTCACGGTGAGCAAGTTCGACCCGAGCATGGCCTCAGCCGAGTAGCGGCTCGCCGGCCTCGAGCCGCTACTCGCGCGTGCGCGCGCGGGGGCTTTGGTCGACGCTTGGGAACCCTTGCCCGGCGAGCAGGTCGCGCTGGCGCTCGATCCGCTGTGGTGCGGGAAGCTGTGACCAGCGATTGTCGCGCTCGGGTGCGGTGGCGATCGTGAACCTCGTGGGGTCGAGGTCCGGACGGACCTCGTCCCAGTGCAACGGCATCGACACGGTCGCGGCCGGGTGCGCTCGGGGGCTCCACGCGGCCACGATCGTCTGTGCCGCGCCGTTGCGCGACCAGTCGAGCAGCAGCCGCCCGAGCCGTTCGGCCTTGCGCATCTGCACGGTCAGCTCATCCGGGTGGCGGGCTTGGCACACCCGGGCCACCGCCAGCCCGAAACCCCTCAGCTCCTCATAGTCGTAGCGGCGCTCGACCGGCACGCAGACGTGCAACCCCCGCTTGCCGCTCGTCTTCACCGCCGAGGCCAGCTCCAGCTCGTCGAGGACCGCCTTCAACCAGCGCGCCGCCGTGGTCACGGGCACGCTGCCCTCGTCGGGGTCCAGGTCCCAGACCAGCCAGTCGGCGCGGTCCGGGCGGTCACACCGCGCGAGCCAGTGGTGCAGCTCCACCGTGTTCTGGTTGGCCATCCAGCGCAGGTCGTCGACGCCGTCAGCCAGGAGATAGGAGACCTCGCGCTGCGAGCTGGGCGTCCACACCGTGCAGCGCGACAGGAAGTCCGGCGCGGTCCGCGGCAGGTTCTTCTGCAGAAAGCCAGCCTTGCCGATCCCGTTTGGATGGCGCAGCAGGCTGATCGGTCGGCCAGCGAGGTGCGGCAGCATTCGCTCGGCCACGGTCTCGAGGTACGCGGCCAGCTCGCCCTTCGTCACGCCCGGCCACAGGGCCTTGCCGGGGTGCGTCAGCTTCACGGTCACGTAGCCGACGCTACGCCTTCGCCGTGACGCGGTCGAGAAAGCCCTTCACCACCCGAGCCAGCTCGTCAGGGTGTGTCCGGTGCGGGACGTGGCCCGCGTCCTCGAACGTGTACCGGCTCGCGTGCGGGAGCGCGCCGGCGAGGCACGCGACGACCGCGGAGTCAGCCGGGTCGCTGTGCGCCCCTCCGGTCAGCAGCACCGGCGCCGTGATCCCGGCCAGCAAGTCGACGTCAAGGGAGCCGTAGGTCGGGTCGTGGGCGGTGTCGAGCCAGGTGGGCGCGTTGTGGACGAGCGTCCGTCGGGTCTGCTCGGGTAGCGCGTCCCAGGCGCCGGGGCCTATCGCGACGGTCTCGATCAACCGGCGGGCCGCCGCTTCGGCGTTGCCCTGTTCGAGCTCGGCGATAATGCCGTCCAACCGGGCTTGCATGTCGCGCACCGCCTGCGTGACCTCAGGGTCCTCGGGCAGGATCCCGTGCAGCGATGGCTCGTGCAGGCACAGGCTGGCGACGAGCTCGGGACGGCGCACCGCGAGCTTGAGCGCGACCTCGCCGCCGTCGGAGTTCGCGAGTAGGTGAGCGGGCGCCGCGTCGAGGTGCTCGACCAGGGCGGCGAGATCGCTGACGTGGTCCTCAACGCCCTGACGGCCCGGCAGCCGCTCGCTCTGGCTGTGGCCGCGGCGGTCGTAGGCGATCACCCGGTAGCGCGTGGCCAGAAGCGGCACCACGAGGTCCGCGCCGCGACGGTCCGTGAACCCGCCGTGCACCCAGATCACGGGCGGCCCTACACCGGCCTCGTCGTAGGCGAGCCGTACCCCGTTGACGGCAATGGTGGCCATGTTCCTGCTCCTTGTCGTCGAGCGGCTCTCAGGTTCGCTGAACGAGGGCGGCGCGCGCATCGGTAGGGCTACCTATCTTTCCTCGCGAGGAGCTTGTGCTCCATCGCGAACAGGGCCGCCCCTGCCCGGCTTGACACGCCGATCTTAGGGCGCTACCGGGAGTTCCGGTCACCGCGTGCATAACTGAAGGTAATATTTGGGGCAGCTGTTTCACGCTTGGTCGTGTCCGGTGGGTGCGAATGGCCATAAGGCCAACATCGCGCCAAATGGCAACTGGTTTGCTCCTCACCGCGTGAGGCGCAGGCGGGAGGATCGAGGGTCCGGCACGGGTGGTGGTTTCCTTCGGCGTGCAGGGCCGTAGCAGGCTGGTTCAGATCAGCCAGAGCAACTGATTCTGCACGGCGTCCTTCGCCGGGTGCTTCTCGAGGAACGCGTCGAGGGTGCGCACGAACAGCCCGATCGTGTCCTTGCGCCGGGGCATCCGCCGGGGCGAGGTAAGCAGAATCCCGGCGTGGTCCTGACCGGCAAGCGCGGCCTGTTCGGCGAGCACCACGAAGTCGACCGCGTTCTCGGTGAGTACCGCCCGGCCCTCGCCCGCCATACGCTCGAGGAGTTCGCTGTCCGCCAGCTCCACCAACTCGAGGCGCTCACCGACCGCGACCCCATCATGGCCGCGCTTGCGCAGTTGCCGTGCAATCTCTGGGGAATAGTGCTCGTCGAGCAGCAGCCTCACCCGAGGACCTCGTGCTGGCGTCGCCAGATTGCTTCCTCGCGCTCACTGACCGAGGTCGCCCGCGCCGACCAGTCATCGACCTCGTCTTGATAGGCAGCGTAGTAGCGGAGGCAGGCTCGGACCTTCTCTGCCGGTATTTCGAGGTAGGCGGCGGCCTCCTCGACCGAGTTGGCTTCTTTGATTGTTTCGATGACCTGCCAGACATCCAAGCGCGTGCCGAGCAGTGCCGCTCGCCGGCCGCTGGCGGCCTCACGGAAGTAGATGAGCGGGTGTTCGTCTCGTCGGAGCCCTTCCTCGAGGTACCGCTCGGCCAGCGCGGTCTGGGCGAGCCCAGCCTCGCGCGCGCGGCGTTGCAGGCGGCCGAGGGTCGAGGGGTGGACACGGAATGTCAAGGGTTGCTTGGGCTGCCGGGCTGCATCAGCCATGTCGACCCCTTTCCGTATAACGCTGTCAGACGATGTTAGCATCCGGTGCGCCGGCCATGCGTCGGGAAGGGGTGGCCGTCCGCTATCCCCCAGCCCGTCTAGCGCCGCTTCTTGGCCGTGGGAGGCCCGCGGGAGTGCGTCTGGGGACCCGCCATCGCGTTGTCATCCCCTCGTAGTCGTCCAAGCCGGTATCTTGACGGCCCTGCTCGACCAGCTAGGGCGTGACCTTTGCCTGCGTTCCCGCACGTCACAGGCTTGCGTCAGCCAGCCGAAGGCAGGACACCGGCTGTGCGACACGGCCCAGCTGAACGCTGTGCTGACCAGCACTTCGCAGGTCGTCGGCGAGTGAAAGCCGCTCAATACTGTTTCCTGAGACTCCACCCGCTCAGTTAGCAATCCTGCTATCTTAGGTGGGGCGGCAGGTAGCGAGGGGAAGCCGAGCATGAGATCGAGGAGTGGCTGCTCAAGCGGCCCTCCCAGGAAGCTGGACGCGTCCGGTTCTACTTGGGCTTGCTAACCGAGCAGGGCAGCGACTTGTCGATGCCACACGTCCGTAGCCTTGGCGGCGGTCTGCGTGAACTCCGGTTCCACCTCCGCAATGAGCAGCGGCGTATCACCTTCTGGATCGCGCCGGACAGGCGGATCGTGTTGTTGACCACGTCCGCAAGCAGCGGCAGAACGAGCGCCGCGAAGTCGACCGTGCTCGAGGTGTCATGCAGCGTGTGCGACAGGAGTTCGACCGATGAGCAATCGACGGAGCGTGGACGATATCTACGTGGCTCGGGGTGACGCCGGCACGGCCGAGTTCCGCGAGGCGTACGAGGATGCTCGCCGTGCGTATGAGTTCGGCGTGCTCGCTCGTGCTTTGCGCAAGGCGGCTGGGTTGACGCAGAAGGAGCTGGCGGCCCGAATGGGGACGACCGCGTCGGCAATCGCGCGGCTGGAGGCCGGCGGCACGTCCCCGACCTTCTCCACGTTGGAGCGACTGGCCGCGGCCCTCGGCGTGCAGTTGCGCCTAGAGGTTTCAGGCGGTGACGACTTACCTGCCGTGACGTTCGGTGCGGCTTGAGGAGCCTAGCGACAAGCCTCTGTCCACTGCTCGGAAAATAGCCAAGCGCGCCGGCCTAATCCTGCACTGTGCAGTACGGCGGAAGACCTCACAAGAAGCCCCATACTGCCCCGTTTTGCCCGATTCTTATCCTCCGGGGTGACGGCGCCAGCCGGCATGAGCTGCTGTGACTGGCACCGCGCTCTCCGCACGTTTTCATCATTCGCGGGAGGGCGGCAACACCGGCCGTGGGCCACTGAGGTGATGCAACCCGGGGCGGCGCCCTCACGTCGGCGAACGCAAGGACGTGCCGCGTAGCAGGACCACCATGCTGCCTGGTCCCGCGCTGGTCCGCATGGCCTACAACTTGCCCTTTGGACCGCGCACGCGTCGGGTTCGCCCCGCGTCACCATCAAGACTCTGCGTCCGACGATCATTACCCTCCCCACAGAACGGCCGAACAGCCTGATCGAGGAAATCCGCCGCCTCATGTGGCAGCCCAATCAGCTGTCGCGCTCGCGGCCGGCAGGCTTATGCCGCTCAAGCCGGTATCCTGACAGCGCTGAATGCCGAGCCCGAACCAGCGTTTGCTAACGTTTCCGCAGTTCATGAGCCGTGTCAATGAGCTGGCAGTCAGGACACCGGCTTTTCAACAGTCAGGGTTCAGAGTGCGTCTAGACTGGTGGCCCGCAAGCCGTCGATTGCGGTTCCGCAGGTCAGCGACACGAAACGATGTCCCCGTCATCTAGCGGTCCAGGATACCGGCCTTTCAAGCCGGCGGCGCGGGTTCGAATCCCGTCGGGGACACGGCCTCTCACCAGCAGAAACACACCGCCGTAACCAGGCCTGGAGAGGTGCCAGGCCGCACACAGGCCGCAAGAGGCCGCGAAACAACGCGTCCTGTTGACAACCATTCACGAGGACAACCTCCGCACGCCCGCGTTGCCGGACGGCCTGGCCGAGTCGAGAAGCGCGTCGAGGCGGTCGGCTATGGCGTCGTCCGCGTCCTCGTACAGATGCCCGTAGCGGTCGAGCGTGAATGCGACCGACGAATGCCCCGCACGCACTGACACCTCCTTCACGTTCGCCCCGGCGGCGACCCACAGGCTCACGAACGTGTGGCGGAGCTCGTGGAAGCACAACCGCTCGAGCCCGGCCGCGCGGACGGCCGGTTGCCACCACGACCGGCGGAACCCCGCTCGACGCAGCGGCGCTCCCTCGGTGTTCGTAAAGACCAGCGCATCCGGCTCGACGCCCACGTACGCGCTCATGTGCGTCTCTAGCTCGCGGATGACTCGGCGTGGCAGCGGCACCGTCCGGTAGCCCTTGCGGGTCTTGGGCGGCCCGAAGGTGAGCTTGCCGTTGAGGTCGACCAAGGTCTCGGCGACCGTCACACGCCCCCGGAGCAGGTCCACCCGGTTCCTGCGCAACGCGGCGAGTTCGCCGAACCGCAAGCCCCCGTAGGCCGCGACCAGCACAAGAGCACGGAAACGGGACTCGATGGCGTCAGCGAGGGTCTCGACCTGATCGGCGGTCAGGAACCGTTGCTCGCCTTGCCGCTCCGGCGGGAGCGGGACATCCATGGTGGGATCGAACGCGATCCTCCTGTCGGCGACCGCCGCGGAGAGCATCTGATGCAGCGCGAAGTAGGCCTTACGGACCGACGAGGCAGAGAGCCCATCGGCGGACATCCGGGCGACCCAGGCGCGTACCGCAGCGTTGGTGATGCCCTGTAGAGGCGTGTCTCCCCACTCGGGCAGAACCTGGGTGGCCAGGGTGGCGTCGAGCCGCGCCAGAGACGAGGCGCGCAGGTCGACCTTCGTCGCTCGCCACGCTCGAGACCACTCGGCCACCGTCGTCTTACCGCTCGCGGGGTCGGTCCAGGTCCCGCGAAGCTTGTCTCCCTCGACCGTGGTGAGGAACCGCTCCGCGTCCACGCGCCGTGTGAAGGTGCGTGACCGCTCTTTCCCCGCCGGGTCGCGGTAGCGGGCTCGCCACCGATCCGTCCCGCGCTTCTCTACGAACGCCATTAGTTGTCCTCCTTGGCTTTGGCGACTGCTTCGAGCTTGGGCGCGAGTTCGCTGAGCAGCTGGCGTGTGACGTGTCCGCGGAGCGCCTGCACGGTCCGCGGCGAGGCGTCTGGCTCGGCCCGGTCAGTGAGACGGGCGTCGCGCTCGGCTGTCATCGTCCGGCCCCACTGCGCGCGAGCTGCGATGGTGACCACGTTCACGGACAGGCCGTACTTGCTGGCCGCCTTGCGCTCGACGTCGCCCGTCGACTGCTGCTCAACATCGGCGACCTGTCCGATGCTGGCGTCCGGCCACACTGCGCTGACCTGGCGCACCTTGAGACGTAGCGCCTCGTTCAGTCTGCTCGCGAACTCGGGACGTGACCATCGCTCGTGGATGCGGCGTGTGGCAGGCGTGTCGAGCTGTGCGTAGGGGCGTAGGTTGACGGGGTCCGTGAGCAGAGTTCTCAACGCGGTGGCGGCGATGGCCGCGCTGGGCCCTAGTTGGACCCACTCGCCTTCCGGTCCTTCGGGTAGGAAATCGGTCAGCGAGAGCGGGCGGTCGAGGTTGCCGGCGCTGCTCGTCATGAGCACGAGCGGCAGTAGTAGCGCCTCGGCTAGACGGAGGTCCCGGGTGCCGTTCTCGATCGCCGCGACGGTTGACCGGTACCACCCAAGGCCCATCTCCCGGGCGTCACGTGCGACGTCATCGGCTGTGAGACCCGCCTCTTCCCGGATAGCCCGCAAGCGTCTCCCGACAGCGTGCGAGAGCGTTTGACAGTTCTCATCGTTCATATGCTCGAATCATGACAGATTTCCGTGCGCTTGACAAGCGGAGCGTAGACATGGAAAGCTTCAAGCGATCCTGAATCGTACGCTCGAAAGGGGATGGCCGTGGCGAAGCTCGCCGCTGATCCGCAGTTCCTGACCACCGAGGAGTTGGCCGCGGAACTCAAAGTGCCCAAGGCCACGCTCGCCCAGTGGCGGCACAAGGGCACCGGACCTTGCGGGTACCGCGTCGGAAGGTTCATCCGCTACCGCCGCGCCGACGTCGAGGCATGGCTTGCTACACGGGCTGACAAGCCGAGCCCGGCCGCATGAGTCGGGGGGGAAAGTGGGGCCGCCTCGGTCGGGGGGACCGAGGCGGCGGGACCTCTCGACCTGCCGGACCGAGGGCTGACGCATGCACGCTACCAGCAACGACCGTAACCCTCAACTTCGGATCGAGGGTTCAGGTCGTGGCCGCGCGATGGTGACCGCCGCCGGCATGGGCCGTCGCGAACACCCGCGCCGCCCGCCGCTGTCCCCGCCCCCACGGCGACCCGCCATGGGACGGGCTGTGGGACCGCCTCGAGGACCAGCTGGTGCGCCAGGGAGTAACCCGGTGAGCAGCATCACGGGGAAGATCGCCGCGAGCCTGCTGACCGAGCGGCCGGCTCCTGGCACGCCGTTGCCGGAGCCACCGCCCCCCGACCCATACGAGACCGGTCCGCCTCAGCCGCAACGGACGGGCGCGCCCCCCGATGGCAAGACCCCGAACGGGCTCGGCTACACGAGCGAGCCGGCGTTGGAGTTCGTGCCGCTCGCCGAGCTCCGCGCCCGCGTCAAGGCCCGCGGCCCGCGGCCCTACCTCCTCCGCGGCGTCTGGCCCATCGGCGCCTACGGCGTCCACGCCGCAGAGACGAAAGCGCAAAAGTCCTGGAACGCCCTCGACCTCGCCGTATCCGTCGCATCCGGCACACCATGGCTGGGACACGTCCCCGTAGACGCCCCCGGCCCGGTCGTCACGTTCTGGGGTGAGGGCGACGACGCGAGCCTCGTCCGGCGCACCGACGCCATCTGCCAAGCCCGCCACGTCGACCCCGACCAGCTACCTCTCATCGTCTGCTGCCGCGCGCCTCACCTCAACGACCAGCGCCACCGCGCCGAGTTCTACGCGAAGGTGGCAGAAGTCCAGCCGCGACTGGTCGTGCTCGACCCGTTCTACCTCTCCGCCCGCGGAGCCAACGGCGCCGACCTGTACGCCATGGGCGAGCTGCTCGAGCACCCGCAGCGCGTCTGTGTCGCCCTCGGCGCCGCGCTGGTCATCGTCACCCACTACAACCGCCGGGACGGCCGCGGGCCGCTGCGCATCACCGGCGCCGGCCCGGCCGAGTGGGGCCGAGTGCTCATCGGCGCCACCGTCAAGAGCCGACGGACCGACCCCGCCTCCAAGGCCACCACCGTTGTCACCCAGCTCGACGTGATCGGCGGCGAGGTTCCCGAACGGACCCTGTGTGTCGTCCGCCACATCGTGGCCGACGACCCCGACGACCTCGACAGCCCGCTGCGCTACACGGTGACCGTAACCGACGCCACAGACACACCCGCCGCCAAAGACCGGCACGACCTGTCCCCTGCAGCGCACAAGATCCTCGACGCCGTCCGCTCGGACGCGGAGCCGGCGTCGTCCAAGACGCTGGTCGACCGCATCGCCGCGAAGCACGGCCACGGCCTGGCACGCGAGACCGTAAGCAAGGAACTCAAGGCCCTGATGGACGGCGGCCTCGTCGACTGCATCGCCCAGGGCGAGTTCAAGCCGAAGCTGTGGTTCGCGTGTGGGAGCCAGGAGCCGCCTGATGCGCCTCTGTGACCCGTGGCAAACATGCAGGTCAGATCGTGTGACCTTCGGAGAGCGAGTCGAGGTCACACGATCTGACCTGCACGAACGTCTTTCCCCAGTCAAATATCCCTCGTGTGACCCGTGTGACGTCACACGTGACCTCACACGCGTATGCCGTGTGAGTGGTGTGACCCCCTCTATAGGGGTCACGTCACACGACTCACACGGACACGGTCACACGAGAGGCAGGTCACACGGCCGGACGCGTCCCCGTCAGACGCCACCCCGCTCCTGCGGGTCAGGAGGTCGGTGCCGGTGATGCTCGACGGGGTCGCGGTCGGGTTGTCGCGGGCGGACTGTGTGCTGTTGGCGCCGCTGCTGGTCCGGATGGTGCGGGCGGAGGAGTACGCGAACGGGCGGTTAAACCCGCGGCTCCGCCGGTTCGTCGCCGAGGTCACCGCGGTCGCCCGCGCCCACCGGGCGCAAGCAGCGGGTGTGTCACCCATGGGTGACAGCCACCACGCCCCTGGGGCGGTGTCCGCGTGCGGACATGGAGATGCGCAGGTCAGGGCGTCGGGCGGACCTGCCAGCACCGGTGTGTGCGGACCTGCGCCTATCGTCCCGTCGGTCGTGTCGTCGGTGACGACCGGGCCCGCGAGCGCGCGGCTCGGCGTCTCCGAGCGGCAGGTCCGCCGGCTGTGTGTCCTCGGTCGGCTCCCAGCGCACAAGGAGCATGGGACGTGGGTGATCGCTATAGCCGATCTCGCCGGCTTCCTCGAGGGCTGGTCTGGGAGTTGACCGAGGTCGAGTTCGCCGAGCTCGGGCTAGAGGTGTGCCGCCTCACCGGTGAGCTGACCGGGCTGGGGGTGGCCGATGCCGAGATCGCCGAGCGGGTCGGCCAGTTGTGCACGGGCTGGCCGACACCGGGCGCGGCCCGCGCCCGCGTCGACCAGCTCACGATGCAATACCGAGACCGAAAGGAGACGACGATGATCGAACGTGCCGTGCTGGATCGGCCCGAGGGCAGGCGGGAAGCGGTGCTGCGCCGAGCGATGACAGCCGCCGGCGCGACCGAGGCGCAGATCCAGGCCCGGCTCGGCCAGGGCGTCGTCGAGCATCGCGCGACCGCGGTCGCCGCTGCGGACGGGGTGGAGGTCCGATGACAACGTCTGTGGACGAGCAGCGGGGATGGGCGATCGCCAACGGGGTCCCGGCCGCCGCGGCCGACGAGTCGTTCCGCGCGCAGCTGGCAGCCGCGCCGGGGCAGGCGGTCCGTAGCCCCCTGTTGCCGGGGGACAAGCGGCTGGAGGCCATGGCCGACTGGATGCGGCAGCGGATGGCCCCCGAGGAGATCGACCGCAGGCTCAACGCCATCGTCGCCGGCCCGGACGAGGTGACCGCGCGATGGACCCGATCGAGGAGGCGATCCGCAAAGCGGAAGCGTGGCACGACGAGCACGACCGGCAGGCCCGCGCCCGCGCCGAAGCGCGCCGCCGGACCCGCGCCAGAGGAGTCACGATGACGCTCGGGCAGGCCTACGAGCAGATGGGGCTCAGCTTCGATCAGGCCGAGGCACGCGGCCGGCTCGCCCGCATCTCAGGAATGGTGGTGTAACCGTGGCAACGCTCATCGAGGTCTTGCGCCAACGCCGCGACGCCGCGATCCGCCGTGCCGAGCAGCTCGCGGCGGACACGGGCCGCTGGGGCGCTCATGTCACAGGCGTAGCGGGTGACGCCGCCGCGATCGACGTCGCCTTACAGGACGCCGACCACTACGCCGGGCAGTTGGACCGGCTGGCCCGCCACGAGCGGTCCACGACCGGCCCCTACAGCTATCGGACTCACTCGTTCTACCGAGATCTGGTGCTGGTCGACGACGATCCCGAAGCGGCACGCCGGCTGGCCGACTACCGTGCCAGAACCGCCCAGTGGACGACCGCAGAGTCCCGGGACACCGGAACGAGCGGGTTCGGCGCGCTGGTGCCGCCCGGGTTCGCGCTCCAGGCTGCCGGCGGGCCGCCCCGGCCCGGACGGGCGCTGTTGGACGCGCTGCTCGACAGCGGCGCCGCCGCTCCGCTGCCGCCCACTGGCAACACGATGTCCGTGCCGGTCGCGACCACCGCAGGCATGACCGCGGCGTCCCAGACCGCCGAGAACACCCCGGCGGCCGAGTCCAATCCGGTCTACGCGAACGTGGTGGCGCCGGTCGTCACGGTGATGGTCCGCCTGGACTTGTCCCGCCAGCTGTTCGAGCGTGGCGGCCGCGCGTTCGACGAGCACCTGAGCGGCCAGGTCGTGGCCGCGCTCGACGCCGAGCAGGAACGCCAGCTGATCACCGGCTCCGGCGCGAACGGGCAGATGACCGGGCTGCTCAACGCGCCGGGAATCAGCCTAGTGAGCTGTGACACCGCCGACCCCGTCACCGTGGTCGCGAAGACGCTGCAGGCCGCCCGCCTGGGCGCCGAGTACCGGCGCACCCCGACCCGCGTCGTGGCGATGATCCCGACCAGGCACCTGTGGCTGGGCGCGGCCACGGCCGGCGCCGACCACCCCAGCCCCGTCGAGGTCCTCGAGCGGGCCATGCTCGCCCAGGTCCGCACCGCCGCCATCCCGTCCGTGCTCGGGTCTGGCACGAACGAGGACCGCATCCTCACGCTGTCCGGCCGCGACATCGCCTATGCCGAGGACCCCCTACCCAGGGTGCGGACGGCCTCCCACTCCGGCGCCTCCGGCCTCGTCCAGCTGATCGCCTGGCGCTACGCCAGCCTGGCCGTCCTCTACCCATCAGCGGTCACGGCCGTGACCGGGCCCGGGCTGGCACAACCGGCCGCGTTCTGACCCGGGCAGTGTCGATGAGCGAGCAGCGGTGCGGCGTGTGCGGGCTGCCCTACCCGAGCCCGGGCGAGCCGCGGTCGGTGGTGCAGATCGGCGACCTCGACGAGGCCGGACGGTTCACGCCCCGGCTGACCCACCGACGACCCGACGACTGCCAGGTCCAAGGAGCCCAAGATGCGCGACGAGCAGCAGCCTGAACCCCAGCTGTGCCCCACCTGCCAGCAGCCCATCCGCCCCGGCCAGGCATCCTCGACCGGCACCATCGGCTCCCTCGATCCCGTCACGCAGCGGTTCGTGCCCCGCCGCTACCACGCCGACCCCACCGACTGCGCCCCCCTCGGCCTCTGGGGGCAAGGCATCGCCGCCACCCGCCTCCCATGACCGGCAGCCCAGGGCGTCACCATCGCGGAAGCCTCCGCCGGAGGTGATGTGTCCGCCATGGCGGACACCGCTAGTCCAGGGCGTCACCACCGCAGAAGCCTCCTCCCGAAGAGCTGGAGCCGGCCGCCGGTCTGCCCCACATGCGGCCTGCCCGGTCCGCCCCCAACAGCCCAGATGCGCTCAGCCGCGGTCCACCCCGTCCCACCACGGCCACCCCGACAGCCAGACCCCAACCTGATCGGCCCCCTCGAGCAACGCAACGATCCAATCCGCCACTGACCATCAGACCGTCCCGAGGTGAGCAGGCCCCCGGGGCTCGGGTTTTTAAGGGGGGTGGTAGACCTGCTCGCGTGGCTCGGCGTCCTTTTTTTGCACGGCCACACCGGGGGGGACGGGTGCTCTGACGGCCCGCTCCGGGCCGGTCGTGTTCATCTGTGCCAGCGCCTCACGCGCGACCTGCCGGACCGGCTCCGGGGCGTCCTCGTCCTCCGCCGCCGCCGCCACCCGCTCCGCTCGATCCAGCGTCGAAGCCGAATAGCCCGTCGCCTTCGCCGTCACATGCCGGGTCTCTCGGACATGTCGCGGCTCAGACGGTTCCACCATTTGGAGGAACCGTCATCTGGATGACCGAGACGCTTTAGGGCGGATGCCGGGCCGCTGTCTCGTTGCCGCTGTTTGGCTTGAGCGGCGATGACGGCCTGGATGCGGCGGCGGTGGCGGACCGCCGCCCCCGGCGTGAACGGCTCCCGCCCAGGAACACAAGGGCGAGGCGGGACATTCTCGCGTTCCCGAGCTACGACAGGTCCAGCGGGTCCCACGCGGGCTGATGTCGGCGCGCCCGGGCCGCGACACACGCCGCGGCCAACTGCCGCTCGATCTCGCCGGTCGTCCCGGCGATGCGCGCCAGCGCCAACGACAGGTCATACCCCTCCGGGTCTGCGAGCGGATGCTCGCCCGACCCCACGAGGCGCTCGACGATGTACCGCGCGGCTCGTCCGACCGTGTCACGGACCTCGTCCAACGGCGACCCGACGCCCACACGCCGGCCAGGATCAGGCTGTGCTATCACGGCACACCCCCGCGCCAAGGTGGTCCAGCGCCGTCCGCTGGGCGCCGGGAGCGCGGACGCCGGAGCCCGGTCCGTGGGGAGGATGAGTATGGCTCCGACGCCCGCAACCGGGCGCCCGCGACCAAGCGCGGGAAAAAAGAAGGGGAGGCGCCGCTGCCGCTGCCGTCACCGTGGGGGCAACGGTGCGACGGGTAGGAGACGCCTCCCCTCCGGCCACGCCACCGCGTCCGCGGGCGTGGAAGGCGGCGGGCCGGCCAAGCCGAAAGACGCCCGAGCCTGCGGTGGACCGGCCTCCACCCGCTCCACCTGCGCGCGTGCGCGCGCTCACGACCGCTCGGGTTCGACGTCGGGCTGGGGGGGTGGGGCGGGGGAGGCGCCGGGACACGAGTCACGGGAAGGAATGACGGCGTCGGCGGCGGGGGCGGCTCCCCCGCCCCACGCTGCCGCCCTGCGGACGCGGGGGCAGCTCGTCCAAGACGTACAGGTCAGGGTCGGGGCCGCTCAAGACGTCCAGCGCGTCGGTGAGCAGGACCGCGGCCAAGTCCATCCCCGCCTGCCGCAGCCCGGCACGCTCGCAAGCCACCAGCGCAAGGCGGGCGTGGTCGGCGGCCTCGGCGCGGGCCATGGCGAACGCGCCGTCCACCAGCGCCTCGGCCGCCTCGTCCAGCGCGTCCACCGCCCGGGTCAGGTCCCAGTCGCCCGGGTGGTCGTCGGCCAGCCGGCGGGCGTAAAACCGCACCGACGCCACCCTTTCCGCCACCCCAGCCAAACCCAACGCCACCAACTCCCCCGCCTCAGCCATCCGCGCTCGCTTCACTCGATCACTCGGTCAGTCGGTCCGTGGGCCGTCGAGGTCTGCGCGCACCTGCGCCTGACGGCACGCCTTGCACGGCTGCAGCCGCACATCCCGGTCCCCGAAGACCACACGGTAGAACCGCCACAGCGGCTTGGCCTGCCCACTCCGGGTGCACACCAGCGGCGCCGGCGCCGGCGGCCGCTGGGGCAGCGTCACGGGCAACGTCATCGCTCCGAGGCGCCCGGACGCGCGTCCAGGTGGCGCGCAGCCCGATCTCGACGTCGGCGTGTGTCTGGGCCTGCCATGGCATCCCGCACCGGCACTTCAGCGTGTGCGTCGCCTCCACCGCCACGCCGGCGCGGTCGAGCACGTACGGCTTCCCGCAGCACGGCGGATGGAATGTGTGTTGCGCGACTTGTTGGGTGACGTTGGCCTCGTCAGGGTTGGTGTCGCTGGCGGGGCCGGTTGGGTGACGCTGTGTGGTGGTGGTGTTAGTCGGCGGTGTGGTCGGTGATGGCTGCGGTGG
>Ga0187893_10002223_pt1 | contig 43347 bp, 44 predicted proteins | sample MA1701074metaG_FD_139574 | JGI IMG/M metagenome (GOLD analysis project Ga0187893, IMG submission 139574) | White microbial mat communities from a basaltic lava cave in the Kipuka Kanohina Cave System on the Island of Hawaii, USA - MA170107-4 metaG ... | reverse complement strand
GCGTCATGACACGACCCGAGAGGCTGCCGGTAAGCCGTGTGCGGGAAAACCGCACGCACGGTTTGAAAGGGGGTCTCACGGAAACCCGCCCGCAAGGCGGGAGAAAGTAGATCTACCAATGCTGCTCAGGAGCTTTTTCCGCGGCCTTTTGTTCGTCGTGCCCGTCGCGGCGACGGTCTACGTCCTCTACTGGCTCTTCGTCACGCTTGACGGCCTCTTCGACACGCAGGCATGGTTCGACTTCCACGTGCCCGGGCTCGGGGTGGCCTGCACGGTCGTCGGCGTCACGCTGGTCGGCCTCCTCGCGTCGAACATCCTCACGCGCTGGGCCGTGAACCTCATGGATCGCGTCTTCCAGCGGCTGCCGCTCGCGAAGGTGTTCTACTCGTCGATCCGCGACCTCATGGAGGCCTTCGTCGGCGAGCGGCGGCACCTCCACTCTCCCGTGCTCGTCTCCTTGGGCCCCGACCTGGGCGGCGAGATCCTGGGCTTCATCACGCGGGAGGACCTCGCGTGGCTCGACCGCAAGGACTCGGTCGCGGTCTACTTCCCGCAGTCCTACAACTTCGCGGGCAGCGTCGTCCTCTTCCCGCGGGACCGCGTCACCCCCATCCACGCCGAAGCCCGCGCGGTCATGCAATTCATCGTCTCCGGCGGCGTCTCCGGAGGGTAGGTAGGTCTGACACTCACACCTCGGGGCGGCGGCAAGTTCGTGCCGGACAAGGAGTTGGAGCGTTCGGGGTGCGGCAGTGCTGCCGCAGCGGATCTTCACTCGACGAGGCCGCGAACCCGGGCGTAGCGCGCCTTCGCCGGATCGGCTTGCTTGTCCTTCGCGCAGTCGCCGCCGCAGGGGGGAAGCGGCGCCCAGTCGGTGTCCAGCTTCACGCGCCAGTTGCACGTGAGGCAGCGCCAAGTCCCGCGGCCCGGGTGGCTTCCGACTTCGATGGGGGGCTGCGTGACGTACATGCGGCGGATTCTAAGGGGCCGCACAAGCGGCCGGCGCGCGACCGTTCAGCGCCCGAGCCCGTACTGCTCCCACCGCTCCTTCACGAGCTGCATCACCTCGCCCGACATCACCTGCGGCGGCGGGTAGGCGCGCACCGGCTGCCCGTTGCGCGCGTCGCCCGCGACCTTCGCCGTCGCGTCGAACCCGATCCGCCCGCCCCGCGCGTGCAGGTCCCGCCCCGGGTCCGTGTTCGCGCACCAGCGGAAGAACGCGTCGTCCGGGTCCGCGAGGTTCGTCCGCGCGTCCACCGCGATCACGAAATCCGCGCCCGTCCGCTCCCACGCGGCCTCGATCGCACGCGCCCCGTCGCCGGGTTCGTGCTTATCGACCGCGACGAAGGCGAGCCTCCCGAGGCCGAACTCCGGGAGGAACTCGGCGGCCCCCCGGGGCCGGGAAGGGAGGGGGCTTCGGGGGCCGGCGCCGGGCTCGCCCGCGATCTTCCGGGTGGCGTCGATCCCGAGCTTCGACCCCGCGCCGAGCCACGGCGCCGCGTGGTCGAGGATGTCGAGCGGCCCCCGCACCCCCTCGAGATCGTGCGCGAAGTCGCAGTTCGAGAACACGGCGCGCCAGACGGCTTCCTCATCGTGCACGTTCACGTCCTCGTCCACGACGATCACGAACTTGGTCCACGCCATCTGCCCCGCGCCCCAGACCGAGTGCATCACCCGCCGCGCCTGGAACGCGTACTCCTTGCGGATCTTCACGAAGGCGCAGTTGTGGAAGCAGCCGAAGAGCGGGAGGTGGTAGTCCACGATGTCGTGCACGATCGTCCGGAGGAGCGGCAGGAAGACGCGCTCCGTGGCCTTGCCGAGGTAGTAGTCCTCCTGCGGCGGCGGCCCGACGATCGTGGTCGGGTAGATCGCGCCCCTCTGGTGCGTGATCGCGGAGACCCGCACGAGCGGATAGCGGTCGGGGAGCGAGTAGTAGCCGGTGTGGTCGCCGAACGGCCCCTCGAGCGCCGCGCCCGGGCCGAGCGGCTGCCCGTCGCGCGCGTCGAAGCCGATCGGGCCGCACTCGGTGTCCACCCATCCCTCGATCACGATCTCGCTGTTCGCGGGGACGCGGATCGGCACCGTCTTCGCGGCCACCATCGGGATCCCGCGGCCGTTCAGGAACCCGGCGAGGAGCAGCTCGCTCATCCCCGGCGGGAGCGGCGCGGTCGCCGCGTACGGCAGCACGCCTTCGCCGCCGAGGCAGATCGCGACCGGCATCGGCTTCCTCTTCCGCTTCCACGAGCGCCAGTGCGCGGCGCCGTCGTGGTGGACGTGCCAGTGCATCACCAGCGTGTTCCGGTCGACGAGCTGGAGCCGGTACATGCCGATGTTGTGGCTCGACGGCTTCGCGACGCCCTCGTCGTCGGCGTGGATCGTGTGCACCCCCCCGAAGGTGATGTAGCGGCCGTGGCCGCTCGCGGTGCCCGCCTGCTCCGCCGTCATCCCCGAGCCGACCGCCGCGGGGTCGCCGTCGAGCGGCCAGCACTTGAGGAGCGGGAGCCTCGCGAGATCGACGTCGTCGCCGAGCCGGACGACCTCCTGGCAGATGCCGTGGCGGACCCGCCGCGGCGGCGCGCGGAGAAGGGGGAGGAACTGGCGCGCCTTCCGGAGCATGTCGCCGAAGGACTTCGGGGGCTCCGGCTTCGCGATCGCCGCGAGCCGCGCCGCGATCGCCTCGAACCCGCCCTCCGCGCAGCCGAGCGCCATCTCCGTCCGGCGATAGGAGCCGTACGCGTTGATGAGCACGGGGAAGTCGCACCCCTCGACCTTCTCGAAGAGGAGCGCCTTCCCGCCGCGCTCGCAGTGGAGCGGATCGAAGAGCCGCGCGTGCTCGCTCACGCGGGGGCACTGGGCCTTCGCCTGCGCGTCCGAGAGCGCCGCGATCTCGAGGATCGGCGAGACCGGCACCCGGATCCGCCGCAGCTCGCCCGCCTGGTCGAGCGCACGGACGAAGTCCGCGAGGGTCTCGTACACGCAGCGGAGGATACTCAGGACCTCAAGGGAATCCGCGCACGGAGCCGCTCGGAGCCGAGGCGTCCGAGGAACGCGTCCAGCGCGGCCGCGTCGGCGCCCCGGTAGCGTAGGTCGTCGAGCCCGGCAGAGACCGGCGCGTCGTAGGCGACGAGCGCGAGCCGCTTCGAGAGGAGCGCCGACTCCCGCCCCTGCGCCGCCGGCCCCCGAAGCCCCCCCCAATCCACATCCTCGACGTGCGCGAACGTCGAGAGCAGCTTCGCCGCCGTCTTCTTCCCGATCCCCTCGACGCCGGGGATGTTGTCCACGGCATCGCCGGCAAGCGCAAGGAGGTCCGCGATCTGGTCCGGGCGCACGCCGAACTTCGCCTTGACCTCGCCCGGGCCGTACCGCTCGTCGCGCGCGAAGTCGAGGAGCGCGACGTCGCTCGTGACGAGCTGCGCGAGGTCCTTGTCGCCGCTGACGATCACGGCGGGCGCGTCGAGGCGGCGTGCGAGCGTCGCGATGAGGTCGTCGGCCTCGTAGCCCTTTGCGATGAAGGTGCGGGCGCCGATCGCCTCGGCGGCCTCGCGGCAGCGGTCCAGCTGGGGAAGGAGGGGGGCCGGGGGGGCCTCGCGGTGGGCCTTGTATAGGGGGTAGAAGTCGTTGCGGAAGCTCAGGACGAGGACGAAGTCGAAGCAGACGGCGAGGTGGGTGACCTCCTCCTCGCGGATCAGCCGGAGGAGGAAGTCGAGGAAGCCGTGAACCGCGTTGGTCGGGCGGCCCTCGGGGTCCTGGATGCTCCCCGGGAGGGTGTGGAACGCCCGGAAGATGTAGGGGCTCGCATCGACGAGGTGGACCCGCATCGCGTCCATTAGAATCCCGGCCATGCGAATCGCGCTGGTCATCCTCGCGTGCGCCTCCCTCGGTTTGGCCCAGGAGAAGGTCCTGCGGCTCCCCATCCGATCCGACGGGCCGAAGACCTTGGACCCGGTGCGGGGCTCGACCCAGTACGAGGCCCAGGTGTGCGAGCAGATCTACGAGACGCTCTTCCAGTACAGCTACCTTGCGGAAACGCCGAGGCTCGAGCCGCTCCTGCTCGAGGATATGCCGAAGCAGCAGGGGCTTGTCTACCGGTTCAAGCTGAAGAAGGGCGTGCGCTTCCACGACGACCCGTGCTTCCCGGGCGGGAAGGGGCGCGAGGTCGTGGCGAAGGACGTCTTCTACTCGTGGAAGCGGATGGCGGACGACGACAACAGCCCGCGCTCGTGGTGGCTCTACGAGGAGACGATCAAGGGGTTCGACGCCTACCGCGCGGCGCAGAACAAGGCGGCGACGTTCGACTACGACGCGCCGGTCGAGGGGCTGCGGATCCTCAACGACCACGAGTTCGAGGTCGAGCTGAACATGCCCGTCTACCGCTTCTTCTACGTGCTCTCGATGTTCCAGACCGCCATCGTCCCGCGCGAGGCCGCCGAGAAGTACGGGGAGACGTTCTCGAGCCACGCGGTCGGGACCGGTCCCTTCCTGCTCCGCCGCGAGGAGGACTGGCAGCGCACGAAGGGCATCGTCCTCCACCGGAACCCGAACTACCGCGACGACCGCTTCCCCGAGGGGGGCGGGGACGTCCGCCACGAGGCCGCGGGGAAGAGGATCCCGTTCGCGGACCGCATCGACGTCACCTTCTTCTCGAAGGACCAGCCGATGTGGCTCGAGTGGAAGGCGGGCAACCTCGACTTCGTGCAGGTCCCGGCGGAGAACTTCGAGGAGGCCTACACCAAGCGGAAGCGGACGCTGCGGAAGGAGTGGGAGGAGCAGGGGGTCCGTTCGAACCCGGTCCCGCTCCTCGATTTCATCTGGCACTGCGGGTTCAACATGGAGGACCCGGTCGTCGGCGGATACACGGAGGAGAAAAAGGCGCTGCGGCAGGCGATCTCCTACGCGATCAACCTCGATCAGATCAATGACAGCTTCTACAACGGGATCAACACCGTCTACGACGGCATGATCTCGCCCGGTCTCGACGGCTACCCGCCCGACGGCCATTCGCCGGCGGGCCATCGCGGCCTCGACCTCGAGAAGGCCCGGGCGCTCCTCGCGAAGGCCGGCTATCCCGAGGGCAAGGGGCTCCCGCCGCTCGAGTACTGGACCCAGAGCGGGGCGAACGGGCCGGAGCAGACCGAGGCGGTCCAGCGGGACCTCGCGGCGATCGGCGTGCAGTTGAAGACCCGGTTGATCGACTTCTCCCAGCTCAGCGAGGCGGTCCACGAGAAGCGCGCCCAGATGTTCAGCTACGCTTGGGGCAGCGACTACCCCGACGGCGAGAACAACCTCGCGCTCTTCTTCGGCCCGAACGGGGCCCCCGGCTCCAACTGCTTCAACTACAAGAACGCTGCGTACGACGAGCTCTACCGCCAGATCCGGACCATGTCGCCCTCCCCCGAGCGCACCGAGCTCTACGCGAAGATGCGCGACATGGTGCTCGAGGACTGCCCCTTCGTGGGCTCGATGGCGCGCATCCGGTTCTATCTCAACCGTCCGCGCCTGAAGCACCTGCGCCCCTCGGAGACCTACTTCAACTGGTTCAAGTACCTGGACATCGACCCGGACGGCAAGTGACCGGATGTGGCAGTACGTCCTCCGGAAGCTGCTCTGGAACATCCCCGTCTACCTCGGCATCTTGCTCGTCGTCATGCTCGCCCTCCGGGTCAACGACCCGGTCTGGGTCCGGCTCGGGAAGAACGCGACGCAGGAGGACTACGACCGGGAGCGGAAGGACCTGGGTCTCGACGAGCCGTTCCTGAAGCAGTACGGCAAGCTCCTCTGGGGCTTCGACCTCGAGCGGCAGTCCTGGGACAAGCCGGGACGAAGCGTCGGGAAGGAGCTCTCGCAGGCCGTCTGGCCGAGCCTCTGGATCGCGCTGCCGGCGTTCGTCCTGACGACGCTCGTCGCGCTCGGGATCGCGCTCGTGGCCGCCTTCCGACGGGGACACGCGCTCGACCGGTGGCTCATGGCCGGCGCGGTCGTGGGCATGAGCATCAGCTACGTCGTCTACATCATCCTCGGGCAGTACTTCGGCGCGTACAAGTTGAAGGAGTGGACGGGCGCGGAGATCTTCGCGATCCAAGGGTACGACACGAAGCGCGCCTTCTGGTGGGTGCACTTCTGCGCGCTCCCCGTCCTCATCAACGTGGCTCTCGCCATCGGCTACGACTCGCGGTTCTACCGCGCCGTCGTTGTCGAGGAGGCGACGCGCGACCACGTCCGGACCGCGCGCGCCAAGGGGCTCGGGGAGCGTCGCGTGTGGCTGAGGCACGTTCTTCGCAACGCTTTGATCCCGGTGATCACCCACGTGATGATCACGCTCCCCTTCCTCGTGGCGGGGGAGATCCTCGTGGAGGTCTTCTTCAACATCCCCGGGATGGGGCGCACGCTGATCACCGCGATCCTCGGCAAGGACTTCCCGATGGTGCAGGGGTTCACCGCCGTCTTCGCGGCGATCTTCATCATCACCAACATCCTGACCGACGTGCTCTACGCGCTCGTCGATCCGCGCGTGAGGCTCTCGTGATCCGTGCGGTCGGGAAGGCGGTGTCGGCGGTCGGCCGCTTGGTCGCGGCGAACGTCCGGTCGCGCGGCTTCCGGAAGTTCCGGAAGAGCAAGCTCGCGCTCACGGCCGCCGCGGCGATCGCGGCCTACGTGGGCGTGGGCATCGCGATCTTCTTCGGCCTTGTCACGCGCGAGGAGGCGTTCGAGCGCGTCGGCCCCGACAGCGTCCCCGGGTTCGACGCCTTGCAGCCCGCCGAGCGGCGGTTCAACAACGTGGATTTCCAGCTGACGCTCGTCGAGCGCGCGCTCAAGCAGCAGGACAAGGCGCGCGCCCTCGCGGAGATCCGGCTCGGTCGCCGCCGCGTGGCCCAGGTGCCGGTCGAGGAGCTCAAGGCGCGCGTCGAGGCGGTCGTAGAGCTGGCGGAGGAGCTCGAGGGGAGCAAGGACCTCGACCGAGAGCCCAAGCTTCTGCCGAAGGTCGCCGAGATGGAGGCGAGGTGCGCGCGCCTCTGGGAGCCGCTCAAGGGCTGGGACGCATGGTCGCAGCGGCTGAAACTCCTCCTCGGCACCGACCGGCAGGGGCGGAGCATCCTCTTGCGCGCGGTCTACGCGATCAAGATCGCGCTCCAGATCGGCATCGTGGTCGGAGCCTGCTCCGTGATCCTCGGCAGCCTCCTCGGCGCGGCGGCCGCGTTCTATGGCGGCTGGGTGGACCACCTCGTCCAGTGGCTCTACTCGACGCTCTCGTCGGTGCCCTACCTCGTGCTCCTCTCGGTCCTCGTCTTCATGTTCCAGGGGAGCGCCATCGAGCAGACGCTCGTCCCCATCTACGCGGCGTTCGGCCTGACGTTCTGGATCGGCCCCTGCCGGGTCATCCGCGGCGAGGTCCTGAAGATCAAGCAGCTCGACTACGTGCAGGCGGCGACCGCGCTCGGCCAGCGCCGGTGGCTGATCCTCCTGAAGCACGTGCTGCCGAACGCGTCGCACCTGATGCTCGTCCAGTTCTCGCTGCTCTTCATCGCGGCGATCAAGTCGGAGGTGCTGCTGACGTTCCTCGGTCTCGGCGTCAAGCACGAGCCCAGCTGGGGGATCATGATCAGCCAGTCGGAGCAGGAGGTCGTGAACGGCTTCTTCTGGCAGATCGGCGCCGCGACGGTCGTGATGTTCGGCCTCGTCCTCGCGTTCAACATCTTCACGGACGCGCTCCAGGACGCGCTCGACCCGAAGCACATCGCGTAGGGAAGGAGGGGGCCCGGGGGGCCTCACACGTGCTGGTCGACGAGGACCGGGTTGCCGTCGGGATCCGTGATCACGAAGCTCGCGGGGCCCTTCGTCTTCTCGTCCGCCTTGGTCGTGAACTTCACGCCCTGCGCCTTCAGTTTTTTCTGGAGCTCGCGGACGTCCGTGAACTTCTCAAGCTTCTTCGCGTCTTGGTCCCAGCCCGGGTTGAACGTCAGGATGTTCTTGTCGAACATCCCCTGGAACAGGCCGATGACGTGGCTGCCGTTCTTGAGGATCACCCAGTTCTGGGCGACCTCGCAGCCGAAGCCGAACGACTTGAACCCGAGCTTCTCGTAGAAGGCCTTCGAGGCCTTGATGTCCTTCACCGCGAGGCTGATGGAAAACGCGCCGAGATCCATGGCTGGCTCCTTGACTCGGGGGGGCTCCGGGGGCCACCGGCCCCCGAAGCCCCCTCGCACCTACTTCTTTCGCTTGTACGTCGTCTCCGCCACCTTGCCGCCCTCCGGCCCGATCGCCATGTCCCAGAGCTCGAAGATGAACGTATCGTCGTCGATCTTCCGGTAGACGGACTTTGCCGTCTTGTCGTGCTCGCCGGTCAGGTACTCGTCCAGGTTGCACCAGAGGACCCTCACCTTGCCGGTCGGGTCCACGACCACGCCCTCGGCCCGGAGCATCGCCGTATCCAGGTTCGAGACGGAGCTCGCGACCCACTTCTTCTTGAAGCGGTCGAATCCCGTGACGCGGTAGCCCTGGAACGGCATGCCCATCATCGATCCTTGCGTCGTCTCCGAGAGCCAGCGGCCCTCGATGACCCACTTGAACTCGGCCGTGCCTTTCGACGTCCCCATGCCCGTGATCTGCGTCTCGGTGTCCCACTTGCCGACGTACCACGCGAGCTCCTCGTGGTGCTCGTCGGTCGTGGACCACTTCTTCCAGAGCTCCATCATCTGTTGCGGCGTCATCTCGCCTCCCTCCTGGGAACCGGCGAGGCCGGGCAGGAGGACGAGCATCGCGAGCGCGGCCAAGGTCGTGCGTCTCATGGGTCCTTCTCCTTCGTGGGTTAGGGGCTTCGCAGTTCGTGGGCGACGGCTCGCAGGAAGGCGAACCGCGTCTCCAGGCAGCCGTAGGCCTCGGGCTCCGCGAGCATGCGGGCGAAACGGGCCCGGAGTTCCGCCCCCTCGTCGAACGGGGCGGGCGCGGCGGCGGCGACGAGCAGCACCGCGAGCGCGGCGGCCGCGAGGCGGCGCCATGTCCGCGCGCGGCGCGGCTCGCCGTCGAGCGCGCGGATGCGGGCGAGGAAGCCGCCGCCGCGGAGCGCGGCCGCGCCGGCCGCCGCCGGCCCCGAGAGCAGCGCGGCGCGCAGGAGCGTGCGGCGGTACGACGCCCCCGACCCGAGCGCCGCCGCGACCGTCGCGTCGCACGCGATCTCGCGCGCGGCGTACGCGCGCGGACGGGCGATCCAGACGAGCGGGTGGAACCAGTAGACGACGTTCAACGCGCCGAAGAGCAGCTGCGCGACGAGATCCCACCGCTTCACGTGCGCGAACTCGTGGAGGAGGACGTGCTCGAGGCCGCCCTCGCCCAGCGCGGCCACGAGGCGCCGCGGCACGACGACGGTCGGGCGGAGGACGCCGAATACGGCCGGGCCCGACGCGCCGAGGAGCACCCGCGGCACGCGGCCCATCGCGAGCCGCGCGGCCGCGCGCTCGGCGACGTCGCCCTCGAGCGGGACCGCGCCGGACCGGAGCGTTGCCCGCGCGCGCCGTGCGCGGCACCACGCGAACGAGCCGCCGAGCGCGACGCCCGCGAGCCAGAGCGGGAAGAGCCAGCCGCCCGCGGGCGCCGCCGCGACCGGCGCGACGCCGACGGGGCTCTCCAGCGCCGGCGGCACGAGCAGCCGCGCCGCGAAGGCGAGCCAGAGCGCGTGGCGGAGCCCCGGGCGAAGCCGCAGCGCCTCCGCGAGAAGCGCGACCGCGGCGACCAGCGCCGCCTGCCACGAGGCCGCGACGAGCCAGCTCACCGGTCGCCCTCCCGGAGCAGGCGCCGGACCTCCGCGCGCTCCCTCGCCGAGAGCTTCCCGACGAGGAAGTGCACCATGGGCCCGACCGCGCCGTCGAAGGCCTTCGCCGCGAGCGCGCGGACGGCAGCGCGTCGCGCCTGCGCGCGCGTGGTCGCGGGCGTGTAGACGGCCACACCCCCGCGGCGCCGCACGCGCACCGCGCCCTTCTCCGCGAGCCGGTCGAGGAAGGTCTTCACGGTCGTGTACGCCCAGCCGGTGTCGAGCCGGTCGCAGACGTCGCGCGCGGTCGCGGGAGCGCGCTCCCAGAGGCAACGCATCACCTTCCACTCCGCGTCCGTCAGCACGGGCGCGATCCTACTACATCTGTAGAAGATTGCAAGGGGGAGGGAGTGGGGCGGCGGGGCGAGGGGGGCCGCGTCATCGCCCGGAGAGGCGAACGGTCCACTCGAGGCTGCGCGTCTGGCCGCGGACGTGGCGCAGGAAGCGGACGGGGAGGCCGTTGCGCGCGTCGAACGCGGCGCGGAGCGTGACGGCGCCGGGGTCGGCGACGCCATACGCGGCCTCGGTCCGCTTGAGGTTCGAGAGCTCGTCCGAGAGGAAGCGGAACATCCCCTCGACGCTCCAGTACTCCTCGGCGCCGCGCCGGACGGGGTTGCCGTCCGTCGTCATCGAGACGACCCTTCCGCCCCGGACCTCGATCCTGTGGCACGCGTCGCGGACCTCGACCTCGAGGGTGTAGTCCTTCGGCCCCTTCTCCGCCCAGAGGGCGCGCGCCTTCGCGAGCCGCTCCGGCGTCAACGGCTCGCCCGTCGAGGGGCGCGTGAGCACGTAGACGACCGGCACCGTCGCCACCGCGAGGAGACCGATCGTGAAGACGCGCCTGCCGCGACGCATGGGTCAGAACGGGTTCGTCGCGAACACCGAGAACTCCGGCAGGAACCCGCGGTCGTCGATCTTGAGCGCCCCGACGATCGCGTCCGCGATCTCCTGCGGCCGGAGCTTTTTCGGGTTCCGCGGCGGCGGCTTGCCGCCGAAGCCGGTGAGGACCTCGCTCGGGTTGACGAGGATGACGCGGACGTTGCTACGGCGCAGCTCCTCGCGCCAGCACTCGGTCATCCCCTTGAGCGCGAACTTCGACGACGCGTAGGCCGTGCCGCCCTGGAATCCCTTCGTGCCCGCGGTCGAGGAGATGTTCACGAGGTGGCCCGACCGCTGGCGCACAAACACGCGCGCCGCCTCGCGCGCCATCAGGAAGGCGCCGAAGACGTTCGTGCGATAGACCTCCTGGAGCTTCCCGAGGTCGGCTTCGACAAGCGGCGCGAAGTACCCGACTCCCGCGTTGTTGATGAGGATGTCGAGACGTCCGTGGCGACGGACGACCTCCTCGACGGTCCGCTTCGCGTCCGCCTCGTCGCCGACGTCGCCCGCGATGCCATCGACGCCCAGGTCCCCCGCAGCCCCCTCCAGTACGGCGCGACGGCGCCCGGTGATGGTGACGAGAGCGCCTTCGGCCTTAAGCGCTCTCGCGACCGCCTTCCCGATCCCCTCGCTCCCGCCCGTGACCAGCGCGATCGCGCCGCGGAGATTCATGCGGCGATTGTAATGGGGGGGCTTCGGGGGCCGCCCGCCTTCGCGGCGAAGCCCCGCTTCGGTGAGTCGCGCCGGGCGACGCCTCGGGCTGGGCGGCCATCGGCACCCGCTCGGCCCGGACGAGGTGCTCCTTCCCCTTCGACTTCTGGAGGCGGGATGCCTCAAGCTCCGCCGCGCGCCGCTCCGGGTAGGGGAAGGTCTTGAGCGTCTTGAGCGTGTGGTCGCAGACCGCCCACACGATCTTCAGACGGGGCGCGGCCCGCGGGACGGGAGGCTTCTTCGGCTTCGGCGGTCCCTTCTTGGCCGGCTTCGCGGGCGCCGCGGTCCCGGTCGCCGCCGCACTTGCCGCGTCGGCCGCGGCCTTGGCGGCGATCTTCTGGGCCAAGAGCCCGCCCTTGCCCGCAACCGGCTTCTTCGCGGGTTCAGGGGGCTTGGCGCCAGGTTTCGCGACCCTTTCGCCCTTGGTCATCGGCCGGGGCGGGACCGCGGCGGGGCGCGGTTTCGCCGCGCCGCGGGCGGAGCCGGCCTTCGCCGGGGCCTTGCGGGCGCTGCCCGGGGGTTTCCGAGGCATGGAGCCTCGATTCTAGCCCGGGGGGGCCCCGGAATTGAGGATTCGGGGCGGGACTCTATCTTGATGCAAATGGGCCGCAAGAAGAAGGTGCTCCTGGTCGCGCTCCTGATCCCCGTCGTGCTCGTCGCCGCCGGGATCCTGTTCCTCGACCATGTCGCGCGGAAGGCAGTCGAGATCGGCGGTGAGCAGGCGATGGGGGTAAAGACCTCCCTGGACGGGATCAGCCTGAAACCGATCCGCGGCGAGGGGAGCCTTAAGGGCCTCAACATCTCGAACCCGGGCGGCTTCGAGACGCCGTTCTTCATGAAGCTCGCCAAGGGACGCGCCGCCCTCGACATGGGCTCGCTCTTCGAGGACACCGTCGTCATGAAGACGATCGATCTCGACGGGCTCGAGGCGCACCTGGAGAAGACCAGCAAGGGCTCCAACTACGGCGTGATCATCGACAACATGAAGAAAGGGGAGGAGGCGGCCAAGCCGGAGGAGCCGGGGAAGAAGTTCCTCGTCCAGGCGATCGTCGTCCGCAACATCAAGGTCCACGCGGAGATCGTGCTCGGGCAGACGGTGCACCTGAAGATCGACGAGATCCGGCTCGAGGACGTCGGCAGCGGCACGGAATCGGGCGTCATCATGTCCGAGCTCATGGGCACGATCGTGAAGGCCGTGCTCTTTGCGATCGTCGAGCAGGGCGCGGAGCTCCTGCCCGGCATCGCCAAGGACCTCGGAGGGAACCTCGGCAAGCTCGGCAAGCTCGGCGCGAAGGTCACGATCAAGGCGGCGGGCCAGGCCGTCAAGGTGATCGGAAGCGCCGGCAAAGCCGTCGGCGGGGCGGCCAAGGACGCGATCAAGGGGATCGGCGGGATCCTCGGCGGCGACGACGACAAGGACAAGTAGCCCGGAAGGAGAGCCATGAAGCGCATCTGCATCCTCTCGGTCCTGTCCGTTCTGCTCCTGTTCCCCGCCTGCGGCACGACGAAGCCCCCGACGAAGTGGCGCGCGTGGTGCAACACGGAGTCGAAGGACATCGGGCCTTGGCGCGACAGCCGCGCGGCCGCGGAGGCCGACCGCGACGCGCACCTGAAGATGTGGGGCTGGCACGCCGTCCGGATCGACGCGGGCAACTGACAGGGGACCGGGGGGCAGGGGGGGCGGCCGGATTTGCGGACCCGCGCCGCCGCTGCCCCCTATACTTGACCTTTGGCCTTGGGTACGGCCATGGACGCCCGCATGCACGCCCATTGGACGCCTGACGCGGCGCACGTCGCGTCGGTCGGGATCGGCTGGGAGGAGGCGCAGGCGGCGCTGAACTTCGTCCTCTTCCGGCCGGATCCGCTTCCCGAGGGTCTTTCGGTCGAGGGCGCGAGTGTACGGCCCGAGGGGCCGCCCCCGGGGGCGCTCCACGCCGGCTGGGCGATCGGGAACCGCGCGGCCCACCGCTGCGAGATCTGCGGCCGCGGGCTCCTGCTCCGGCTGAAGCAGTTCCTCTACGACTGGGCGCCGCCGGCATGGGACCACCCGTCGCTCACGGGCGACGCGAGGCCGTTCGTCGTCGGCGGCCACATCGGCTGGCTCGGCCGCGATTTCCGCGGGCACGACGCCGCGACCGTCACCCTCGACCGGACCACGATCGAGATCTCGGTCGGCGGCGGGGACTGCCCGGACGAGCTGCTCGTCGAGCTTTGCCATGCGCTCCGCCCGGTCTCCATGGGCGCGCGCGCGGCGATCCTCAAGACCCCCTTCGGCCGGCTCTCGTACAGGAGCCGCCATGAGGACCGGACGCCCTCGGTGCCCGTCGGCTACTGGCGCCATCGCCGCGGGCCGGCGGACGTGCCGGTCCGCATCCACGAACGCGTGCCGCCGGGGCTTCCGGTCATTGCGCCGCCCGCGCGGCTGGGGTTCGTGCTCGACACCGTGCAGGTGTTCGGCGGCCCCCGAGGCCCCCTCGAGATCGAGTACCTGTACGCGGACGCCGCGGATCCGGGCCGGACGATCCGCATCCTCCTGTCGCGCGCGGGAGCGGAGGGCGGCATCCGGTTCCCGCCGTCGCTCGAGGGGCCGCCGTGCCAGGTGCGGCAGGGCGACGTCCACTACGCGTACGGTGACGCGCGGTACGGCCCGCACGAAGCGGTGTGGCAGCAGGACGGCTGGAACGTGATGCTCCTGGCGAAGCCCGCGCCGTGGACCGACCGCTTCTGGTTCGACCGCCTCCTCGCGGACCTGGCCGTACCCCTTGCGCCACCGTAGCGTGGCAACTCGTTGGGAGGCAACGACTTCCGACGTCCGGATGCGGCATTGCTGTCCGCAGCCGCGGGGCTGAGGTGAAGCTCTACCGGGAGCTCGCTTCGTGGTGGCCGCTCCTCTCCGCGCCCCTCGACTATGCGGAGGAGGCGGCGATCGCCGCGAAGACGATGGTCGAGGGGGCACAGGGGCCGGTGCGCCGGGTCTTGGAACTCGGCTGCGGCGGCGGGAACAACGCGAGCCACCTGAAGGCGCGGTTCGAGATGACGCTCACGGATCGGGCGCCGGGGATGCTCGCCGTGAGCCGCGCGCTCAACCCGGAGTGCGAGCACATCGCGGGGGACATGCGGACGCTGAGGCTCGAGCGGACGTTCGACGCGGTGTTCGTCCACGACGCGGTGATGTACCTGACCCGCGAGCGCGACCTCCGCGCCGCGGTGACGACGGCGTTCGCCCACCTGCGCCCGGGGGGCGTCGCGCTCTTCGTGCCCGACGACGTGAAGGAGACTTGGCGGTCGGTGACGTCGCACGGCGGCCACGACGGCGACGGCCGCGCGCTGCGGTACCTCGTCTGGAGCTACGATCCGGACCCGTCCGACACGACCACGATCGCCGCGTACGCGTTCCTCCTTCGCGAGGGGGCGCGGATCAGGTGCGTGCACGACAAGCACACGCTCGGCCTGTTCCCGCGCGCCACGTGGGTGAAGGCGTTTCAGGACGCCGGGTTCTCGCTGACCACGGTCCCGTACCTCCACTCGTCGTTCCCGCCCGGCGCGGGCCGCGAGCTCTTCCTGGGACGCAGGGCCGGGCCGGCCCCCTAGGCCCCCCCTCTGTATACTGCCCCGCCGTGAACGCACGCGCCGCGCTCGCCGCGCACCACTCGAGGATCGGCGAAGCGCATCTCCGTGATCTCTTCGCGGAGGACCCGCGTCGCGGGGAACGGTTCGCGGCCGAGGCCGCAGGGCTCTACCTCGACTACAGCAAACAGCGCATCACCGCCGAGACGTTGAAGCTCCTCGACGCGCTCGCGCGCGAGTCCGGGCTCAACCAGCGGATCGAGGCGATGTTCTCGGGCGAGCGGATCAACGTCACCGAGGGGCGCGCCGCCCTGCACGCGGCGCTCCGCGCGCCGGAAAGCGAGCGGATCCTCGTGGACGGCAGGGACGTCGTCCCGGACGTGCACGCAACCCTCGGCCGGATGGCGCGGTTCGCGGAGGGGGTGCGGCGCGGCTCGTGGAAGGGGCACACCGGGAAGCCCGTCCGCGCGGTGGTGAACATCGGGATCGGCGGCTCCGACCTCGGCCCCGCGATGGCGTACGACGCGCTACGCCACTACGCCGAACGCGGGATCGCCTTCCGCTTCGTGAGCAACGTGGACGGCACCGACCTCGAGGAAGCCGTGCGGGACCTCGACCCGCAGACGACGCTCTTCGTGATCTCGAGCAAGACGTTCACGACGGTGGAGACCCTCACGAACGCGCGGACGGCGCGCGCGTGGCTCGTCGGCGCGCTCGGCGATCACAGCGCGGTCGCGCGGCACTTCGTGGCGGTCTCCACGAACGCCGCCGAGGTCGCGAAGTTCGGCATCGACACGGAGAACATGTTCGGCTTCTGGGACTGGGTCGGCGGCCGGTACTCGATGGACTCCGCGATCGGCCTCTCGACGATGATCGCGATCGGCCCCGAGGCGTTCCGCGAGATGCTCCGGGGCTTCCGCGCGATGGACGAGCATTTCCGGAGCGCGCCCTTCGAGAGGAACCTGCCCGCGCTCCACGCGCTCCTCGGGATCTGGAACACGAACTTCCTCGGCGCGCACTCGGTCGCGGTCCTCCCGTACGACCAGTACCTGCGCCGCTTCCCGGCGTACCTGCAGCAGCTCTCGATGGAGTCGAACGGCAAGCGCGTGACGCGCCTCGGCGCGCCGGTCGACGGCGACACGGCGCCGATCCTCTGGGGCGAGCCCGGCACGAACGGGCAGCACAGCTTCTTCCAGCTCCTGCACCAGGGCACGCGGCTCGTGCCCTGCGACTTCCTCGGTTTCTGCCAGTCGTTGAACCCGCTGCCCGAGCATCACGACCTGCTCATGGCGAACCTCTTCGCGCAGACCGAGGCGCTCGCGTTCGGCAAGGGGGAAGGGGAGGTGCGCGCGGAGGGGACGGGGGAGAGCCTCGTGCCGCACAGGACATTCCCCGGCAACCGGCCGTCGAGCACGATCCTCATGGACCGGCTCACGCCCGGGACCCTGGGCGCGCTCGTCGCGTTCTACGAGCACAGCGTGTTCACGCAGGGCGTCGTCTGGGACGTGAACTCGTTCGACCAGTACGGCGTCGAGCTGGGCAAGGTCCTCGCCACGCGGATCCACGGCGAGCTCCGATCCGAGGCGCCGCCGAAGCTCGCCCACGACAGCTCGACGAACGCGCTCGTCCAGCGCTACCGCGCGCGCCGCGGGTGACGCTTCGCGGTTGCGCCGGCGCGGCGGGCGCGGATAGGATTCCGGCGTCTTTCGGAGGGTACCGCGATGGCGACCTCGGATCTGAACGGGCGACCCGGCGGGGGGACCGGGGCCGCGTCGGGCCCCGCGCGTCGATTCGACCGGGCGGCGGCGGCGTGGGTCTTCCTGCTCGCGATCGCATCCGCTGTCTGCATCGCGCGCGCGGAGACCGACGGCCTCTGCGCCCGCTGCGCCAAGTGGGTGAAGCTCTCCGACGAGGGCACCGGCCTCGACCGCGGCTGGCAGGGGCTCTGCGGCGCGTGCCAGGATCCGACGCGGCGTTGTGACGAGGTGCTGAAGTACCTTGAGAAGTCGGTCGAGTACTGGCGGGACGAGCTCGGGTACTACAGGCGGGAGCTGAACCGCGCCTTGCACCACAAGAAGACGAGCGGCGGGGACGCGAACATGCCCGGCGAGCAGAGCTACCCGATCGACGAGTTCATCGCGGACATGCAGTGTGGGGTCGAGGCGAGCGAGAAGGCGCTCGCGGACTATGAGCGCCGGCTGGCCGCGGCGCGGGCCGAGTGCGGCGTGGCAGGAGGCGGGGAAGCGACCGGGGGATCGGGCGGGGGCGCAGGGAGCGGCAGCGCGGCCGACGCGGTCCGGGACCTGCAGCAGCAGGTGGACCGGTTGAACCGGCTGAGCGGGCAGTTGGCGGACCAGCTCAAGACCCTGGAGGCGCAGATCGGCACCTCCGACGCCGAGCAGGTCGCGGGCGCGCCGATCGAGGCTTCGGAGATCGACGCGGCCGAGCGGTACATGAAGCCGCTCGCGGAGGCGACGCAGGCCCCGGCTCCGGCGGCGTCCACGGGGAGCGAGGCGACCGCGGCGGGCACGGAGGTCGCCTCGCAGGACGAGGCGATCCGGCCGATCCTCCTGGACCTGCGGACCGACCTTCCCAAGGCGCCGGTGGCGAGGTCGCTCGCGCTCTCCGGGCGCCACGCGGCGAACGCCGCGGCCTGCGCGGACGCGCTCCGCCGGACCTTGCAACAGATCGATGCGGCGAAGGCGGCCGGCAACGCGGAGCGGGCCAGGAAGCACCTCGACCGGGCGCTCTATCTCGCCGCGGCGGGGCAGAAGGCGCACCGGCAGGCGTCGGCAGAGCGGACCGGGTCGATCCAGAAGCTCTGCAACCAGAGCAAGTCGCTCGAGAGGGAGGCTCAGAAGAGAGGCACGACGATCGAGGGCATGCTGGCGGCTTGGCAGGCGGACGTCCGCGCGAACGGATTGCCGGCCGCGTACGTGGAGAGCCTCAAGAAGGCCGGCATCCCCGAGGATCAGATCGCGAAGCGCCGGGAATGGTTGCAGGGCGTGGACCCCAAGGCCACCGCGGAAGCCCAAGCCCGATTCCTTCGGTTCGTGGCGCCTTTCTACCTTCCGGCGGCCCGAGGCAAGGCCAACGCGCCGGCGCTCTCCGAGGCCGACGACCTCTGGGAGATGGCGACGATCCTGCTTCTCCACTCCGAGCGTCCCGCTCCCGAGGTCACGACGAAGTAGCCCCTTCGCCGGTGCCGCAGTTGCGCGACGCCGCAGGGCCGCGCCAGGTTTCGGCGCGTCCGGGAGGGCACTCGCAGGACGGCCTCGAAGCGCAGGATCGACCTCGGAGCGGCGGCGTGGGTCGGGGTCCTTGTCATCGGCTGCTGCCTCGCGGTGGTGCGCGCCGAGACGGACGCGATGTGCTGCCGCTGCGGGAGACGGGTGAAGGTCTCGGAGGAGGCCTCCGGGTTCTCGCGCAAGTGGGAGGGGCTCTGCGGCGCGTGCCGGGACCCGAAGAAGCGGTGCGACGAGGCGATCAAGAAGCTCGAGCGGCGCATCGCGGAGCTCCGCGAGATGGTGACGTACGGAAGGGCGCTGACGGCAGCCCTTGGGCCGCCGACGGCGCGGGCCCTGGGCGGTGGGACCTACTTCGCGGGCAGGAGCTCGGCCTCGACCCGCATCAGCAGCTCCGGCCCAACGGCGTCCACGTGCACCTCGCGCACGACGCCGACGCCCTTCGCGTAGTGCCGCTCGATCGTCGAGATCTCCCGGCCCGACACCGTCCGCATGAGGACGATCCAGCCGGGCATCTCGGCCGAGGGGGTCTTGACCGGGAGCGCCCCCCACATCCGGTACTCGATCTGGGGCGACTTGTCCTTCGGGCGGTAGGTCCACTTGTGCGGGGACCGGAGCGGGAACGCGATCATCGGCAGCGGCGGGTCGTACGGCCTCGTCTGGTCATTGACCTTCTGCTGGGTCACGTGCAGCCCTTTCGCAGTGAGAGACCACCACTCCTCGCTCGCGAGCGTCTCGCCCCGCCGCATCTCGATGTGCGCGACATCGCCCTCCTTGCCCGCGACCGTGAACGTCGTCGCCGAGCGGAACCTCCCGTCCTCGCCCTTCTCGACTCCCGCGACGGTCACGTTCTTCGCGATGGCGCCGGGCTCGAGGAGCCCTCCACGTCGTCCCCGGCTCGAGCGGCAATAGGTCCGCGGGCCTCTCGAGCCGCTCCGGCCTCGCCGCCTCGACGACCGTGAACTCGAGCGACGCCCACGGCTTCCCGTCCCCGAGCGCGTCGAGGCGGTACTTGCCGATCGGGATGTCCTTCGGGAGCGTGTACCGGAAGTAGCCGTGCTTCACGGCCCGGAGCTTGAAGTCCCCGCGGCCCATCTCGGTGTTCGCCGGCGCGGCGTCGCCCGTGTCCACGGCCACCCAGACGTCCGTGAGCGTCTCGAACGACTCCTCCGCGCGCAGTCGGAAGACGATGACGATCTCGCGGTTCGTGGCCGGCACCTCCTTCAGCGGGTAGACGGGCGAATCGTCCGCGGCGGGCGCGAGGCAGAGCGTGAGCTTCGGCGGCTCGTCGGAGCGGGCCGCCGCGGCCAGGAGCGCGAGGGCGAGGAGTCGGCGCATGGGGCGGACTCTAGCGCCGAGGGGGAGGCGATGTCGAGGGGGTCCGGGGGCCGGCGCGCTACTGCGCTTCCATCGGGCCGCGACGCTTCACCGGCTCGCGCAGCACGGCGCGGAAGTAGTCGCGGTTCATCCGCCCGATGAACTTGATCGAGATCTCCTTCGGGCACGCGGCTTCGCACTCGCCGAGGTTCGTGCAGCCGCCGAAGCCCTCCTTCTCCATCTGCTCGACCATGCCGACCACGCGCGTCCACCGCTCCGGCTGGCCCTGCGGGAGGAGACCCAGGTGCGAGACCTTCGCGGCGGTGAAGAGCATCGCGGCGCCGTTCGGGCAGGCGGCGACGCACGCGCCGCAGCCGATGCACGTCGCGGCGTCGAGAGCCTCCTCCGCGACCTCGGGCTCGATCGGGTTCGCGTTGGGGTCGGGCTTCGGGCCCGAGTGGACGCTCACGTACCCGCCCGCCTCGAGGATGCGGTCGAACGCCGAGCGATCGACCACGAGGTCCCGCACGACCGGGAAGGCCTTCGCGCGCCACGGCTCGACCGTGATCTCCTCGCCGTCCTTGAAGTGGCGCATGTAGAGCTGGCACGTGGTGGTCGCGGCGAGCGGGCCGTGCGGGCGTCCGTTGATCACGAGCGAGCACATGCCGCACACCCCCTCGCGGCAGTCGGAGTCGTACGCGACCGGCATGTCGTCGCGCGCGGTGAGGTTCTCGTTGAGCACGTCCAGCATCTCGAGGAACGAGAGATCCGGGCTGATGCCGTCGATCTCGTGGCGGACAAACCCGCCCTTGTCTCTCGCGTCGCGCTGGCGCCAGAGCCGGAGCGTGAACCTCATGTCTTGTAGTTCCTCTGCGCCAGCGGCACAGCCTCGAAGGCGAGCGGCTCCTTGTGGAGGCGCGGCGGCCCCCCCGGCCCCCCCGATTCCCACACGGAGACGTGGGCGAACTCCGCGTCGTCCCGCCGCGTCTCGCCGTCCTCGGTCTGGTGCTCCTCCCGGAAGTGGCAGCCGCACGACTCCTCGCGCGTGAGCGCGTCCATGCACATGAGCTCCGCGAACTCGAGGAGGTCCGTGACCCTTCCCGCGTGCTCGAGCGACTGGTTCAGCTCGCCGTCGCCGCCCGGCACCTTCACCTCGCGCCAGAACCGCTCGCGCAGGTCGGGGAGCTTCTGGAGCGTCTCCTCGAGCCCCGCGCGGCTGCGCGAGATGCCGCACTTGTCGAGCATGAGCTGGCCCAGCTCGCGGTGGAACGAGAGCACGGTGCGCGATCCGTTCACGGCGAGGAGGCGCCTCGTGCGCTCGCGCACCTCCTCCTCGGCGCGCTTGAACTCCGGCTGGTCGGGCTTCGCCTCGCCCGCCGGGTTGCGCGAGAGGTAGTCCGCGATCGTCACGGGCAGGATGAAGTAGCCGTCCGCGAGGCACTGCATCATCGCGCTCGCGCCGAGCCGGTTCGCGCCGTGGTCACTGAAGTTCGCCTCGCCGATCGCGTAGAGGCCCTTGACCGTCGTCATCAGGTTGTAGTCCACCCAGAGGCCGCCCATCGCGTAGTGCGGTGCGGGGTAGATGCGCATCGGCAGCTTGCGCGGGTCCTCGTCCGTGATCCGCTCGTACATCTCGAAGAGGTTCTTGTAGCGCCCTTCGATCACCTTGAGCCCCGCGTGCTGGATCGCGTCGCGGAAGTCGAGGTAGACGCCGTAGCCCGTCGGCCCGACGCCCAGCCCCTTGTCGCAGACCTCCTTCGCGTTGCGCGCGGCGACGTCGCGGGGGACGAGGTTGCCGAACCGGGGGTAGCGCTCCTCGAGGAAGTAGAGCCGCTCGGCCTCCGGGATGTCGCTCGGCGGGCGGCCGTCCTTGGCCTTGCGCGGGACCCAGACGCGGCCGTCGTTGCGGAGCGACTCGCTCATCAGCGTGAGCTTGCTCTGGTGCTCGCCGGCCGCCGGGATCGCGGTCGGGTGGATCTGCGTGAAGCACGGGTTCGCGAAGCCCGCGCCGCGGCGCCACGCGCGGTAGGTCGCGGTGACGTTGCACGCCTTGGCCATCGTCGAGAGGAAGTAGACGTTGCAGTAGCCGCCGGTCGCGAGCACGACCGCGTCCGCGGCGTGCGAGGAGATCGCGCCGGTGACGAGGTCGCGCACCACGATCCCGCGGGCGCGGCCGTCCGCGACCACGACGTCGAGCAGCTCCGTGCGCGGGTGCATCCGCACGTGGCCGTCGTGGATCTCCTTCGCGAGCGCGGACGTCGCGCCGAGGAGCAGCTGCTGGCCCGTCTCCCCGCGGCAGTAGAACGTGCGCTCGACGAGCACGCCCCCGAACGACCGGTTCGCGAGCATCCCGCCGTACTCGCGCGCGAACGGCACGCCCTGCGCGACCGCCTGGTCGATGATCCCCATCGAGAGCTGCGCGAGCCGGTAGACGTTCGCCTCGCGCGCGCGGAAGTCCCCGCCCTTGATCGTGTCGGTGAAGAGGCGGAAGACCGAGTCGCCGTCGTTCCTGTACCCCTTCGCCGCGTTGATCCCGCCCTGTGCGGCGATCGAGTGGGCGCGTCGCGGGCTGTCCTGGAAGCAGAAACACTCGACGTTGTAGCCGAGCGCGCCGAGCGACGAGGCGGCCGCCGCGCCGGCGAGGCCCGTGCCGACGACGATCACCGTGTAGCGCGAGCGGTTGCGCGGGCCCACGAGGCGGATCGAGTCGACGTGGGCGTCCCACTTCTTCTCGAGGGGGCCGGGGGGGACCTTGGCGTCGAGGTCCATGGTCAGCGCAGCGCCCCGACGAGGAAGGCGACGGGGACGGACGCGAACCCGGCGAAGAGCGCGATCGCGGAGCCCGCGGCGAAGGCGCGCAGCTTCGGGTTGCGGTCGGGGTTGTCGAGGCCGAGCGTCTGGAAGAGGCTCCAGACGCCGTGGTAGAGGTGGAGCGCGAGGACCGCCACCGCGCCGACGTAGAAGAGCGCGACCGCCGCGATCCGGAAGGAGCCCTGGAGGTTCCCGTAGACCTCCCCGTGCTCGAACGGCGCGGGCCGGATCGTCCCCGTGGTCAGGTGGAGGACGTGGAGGACGACGTAGACGAGGAGGATCGCCCCCGAGACGAGCATGAACCGGGAGGAGAAGGACGACTCCTTCGGAACGGAGTGGGCGTACGGGATGGGGCGGGCGGCGCGGTTCCTCGCCGTGAGCCTCGCCGCAGCGCCGACGTGGAGAACGACGCACAGAAGGAGCACGAGCCGCGAGCCCCAGAGCGCGAAGCCATGAGGCAGGAAAGGGTGCCCGAGGGTACGCAGCCCCTCCGCGTACGAATCGATCGCCTCCGCGCCGAGGAAGGTCTTCAGGTTGCCGAGCATGTGCATCGCGACCCACCCGAAGAGGATGAGCCCCGTCGTCGCGACCACGAACTTGAGCCCGACCGCGGTGCGGAGGAGCGTGCGAACGCGGCTCATCGGGAATGATGATGGCACGGCGGTCCACTTACTCCGGCACCCCGGCTGACCGGCCGGCGTGGCGAATGGGCAACGGGCCGGGCTACGCCACCTGCCGCACGTGCAGCTGCCGTTGCGGGTAGGGGATCGTGATCCCCTGCCGATCGAACGCCTTCTTCACGGACTCCTGAACGTCGAAGACGACATCCCAGTAGTCCGCCGTGCTCGCCCACGGTCGCACGAAGAGGTTCACGCTTGAGTCGGCGAGCTGACCGACGGCCACGACCGGGGCGGGGGCCTTGTGCACCTTCGGGTGCGCGTCGAGGATCGTCATGACGATGCCCCTCGCCTTGTCGATGTCGTCCTCGTAGCTGATGCCGAAGACGAGGTCGATCCGACGGCTCCCGTGGGCCGTGTAGTTGACGAGCGTGCCGCTCGTGAGCGTGGAGTTCGGGATGACGACGCGCTTGTTGTCGCCGGTCCGGAGGCACGTGGCGAACACCTGGATCTCGTCGACCGTGCCGATGACTCCGCTGATCTCGACGACGTCCCCGACCTTGAAGGGCCGGAAGAAGATGATCATGATCCCGGCGGCGAAGTTCGAAAGCGAACCCTGCAGCGCGAAGCCGACGGCGAGGCCGGCGGCACCGACGACCGCCACGAGGGAGCCGGTCGCGACCCCCGCGGTGCCAAGGGCGGCGATGAAGATGACCGCCATGAGAAGGAAGTAGACGAGGTTCGAGATGAACCCGACGAGGGTGAGGTCGAGCCTCGCCTTCGAGAGCATCTTCCCGACGAGGGCTCGCGCGATCTTCGCCGCGATCCAGCCGCCGACGAGGATCGCGGTGGCGCCAAGCGCCTTGACGCCGTACTCGAGCCCGAGCCTCCGCGCATCTTCGACGAGCTTCTGCCATTCCATGATGGTGGTCCTCCTTGTCCGCGAGTTTGAGCCAAGGATGCGGAACGCGCAACCGCGAATCCGGGCGGCGGCCTTGCGACTTCGCTCGCGGCGGGGCGGACGACCGAGGCCCCGCGCGGGGCCGCGCGCCGCGCTCACGGCCGGCAGAGGTCGTAGCAGACCGTGTTGCCTTCGCTCCCGGGGCCGGCGTACGAGAAGCCGAGGCGCTCCATCACGCGGATCGAGGGCGCGTGGTGGGGGAGCGTCTGCGCGCAGACGCGCTGCACGTGCGGGTGGGCGAACGCCCAGTCGACGAGCGCGCGCGCGGCCTCGGTCGCGTAGCCGCGGCCGTGCGCCTCCGCGACGAACGTGTAGCCGATCTCGGCGGTGCCGTCCCTCGGCCGGCCCTTGAGCCCGACGGCGCCGACGAGGAGCGCGTCCTCGCGGCGGACGACGTACCACGCGCCCCAGCCGGTCGCGTCGGGGTCGTTGGCCATCCACGAGAGCAGGTGTCGCAGCGCGGCCTCGGACCAGAGCTCGGGCGGCCAGCCCTCCGCGACCCGCGCGTCGAGAAGCTCGGCGAGCCGCGCGCGGTCGCCCTCGAGGTCTGCCGCGACGATCTCCGGCGTGCACGCGGTGAGGTCGAGCCGCTCGGTCGAGAGCCGCATCCGCCTACCATGCTAGACTCGCGGCCCGTGCGACGCGGGTGGATCTTGCTCCTGCTCGCGGCGGCGGCGGGCGCGCAGGAGTTCTCGGAGGCCAATCTCGACCGGGCGATCGAGATGGTCGCACTCGGCGACAAGCAATGGGTGGAACGGATCGCCGCGTGGGGGCCGCGCGCCGCTCGCGCGGCGCCGGCGCTGGTCGCGGCGTGGAGCCAGGAGGCGCAGCGGGTGCGTCCCACGCCCGGCTTCGCGGAGGCGGTTGACGCGGCGCTCGCGGCGATCGGGCCCATGGCCGCCCCCGATCTCGGGAAGGCTCTCAAGGGCAAGGCGCCGTCGGAGCGCGCGTTGCGGCTGCTCGAGCAGTTCGCTTACGGGCCGCCGCCGCCGCCGACCAGCGCGGCGGGCGAGGCGGGCCTCTTCGCCACGCTCAACGACACGGACCCGCTCGTACGGCTTGCCGCGGCCCGGGGGCTCGCGACCCTCGGCACGGCGATCGTGTCCAGGATGCTGACGCTGCTCGGCGACAAGAGCCCGCGCCGCCGGCAGGCTGCGGCCTTCGCGCTCGGTCACGTGGAGCCGCCGCCCGAGGCGGCTTCGGGAACGCTGATCGGGGCGACGCGGGACCCGGACGAATCGGTGCGCGCCGCGGCGGTCTTCGCCGTCGGCCGGCTTCGTTCGGCTCCGCAGGAGACGTTCGGCGTCCTGTGCCGCGCGGCCGAGGACCCGAGCGCGCGGGTGGTCCAAGCCGTGGTGGACGCGTTCGAGGCGCGCGGGAAGGAGGCCGCGCCGCAGCTCCTTGAGACGTGGGAGAAGAGCGACCCGGCGGCTTCGGCAGGGACGGAAGCGCTCGCTCGGTTCGGCGACGCCGTGCTCGAGCAGGTCGTCGAGGTGATGAAGCCCGAAGGCGCGCGGCGGCGGCGGTTCGGCGCGGTCTACCTGGGCCTGATCGGGGCCGAGCAGGATCTCTCCGTCATCGACCGTACGCTCGCGCCGCTCCTTTCGGACCCGGCACCGGAGGTGCGGGTCGCCGCCGCGGAGGCGTTCGGGATCGCCCTGCCGACGATCGCGGGCAGGGCGCTCGACGCGATTCTCGCGGCGACCGCCGATGCCGATCCGCGCGTCCGCATGAACGCGCTCGCGGCGGCGGCGCGCGGCGCGCCCGGGGACGCCCGTGTGCGCGCGGCCGTGGACAGGGCGGCCACGGATACGACGCCGGCCGTGAGCAAGACGGCGGCGTTCCTCCGGGACACGTCGAGCCCAGCGGCCGTCGGCGCCGCGCTTGGGAGCGACGCGCTGCCCTTGGCCGCGCGGATGCTCGCGGCGGAGAGGCCGCGCTCCTTCGCCGGCGGTTTCGGCCCCGTCATCCCGTCGCTCGCGAACGTCGTCAAAGACGCGGATCTGGCCGAGGCGCTTCGCGCGGCGGCGGCGACCACGCTCAGGCAGCTGCAGGCCCGTCGCATCTTCGAGGCCCGCGGCGCCGGCGGCGACGCCGCGGCCCGCGCTGCCGCCAACCGGGGCCTTCGCTGGCTCGCGGCCGCGCAGGCAAAGGACGGCCGCTGGGCCGCGGACACGTGGAACGCCCACGACCTCGGCGTGACCGGCCTCGCGGTCCTCGCGTTCCTCGCGGCCGGCCACACCGACCGCGGACCCGGCCCGTACGCGGACCACGTCCGCGACGCGCTCAAGTTCATCGTGTCGAGCCAGAAGAAGGGAGGCCTCCTCGCCCACGGGCCGGAGAAGCAGCACACGCTCGTGGAGCACGCCATCGCGACCCAGGCTCTTTGCGAGGCGGTGGGGATGACCGACGATCTCGAGAGGCGGCCGATCGCGCAGGCCGCCGTCGCGTGCTGTGTCACCGCGCGCAACCCTAACTTGGGGTGGAGATACCTGCCCCGCGCCGGAGAGAACGACACGCATGTGACCGTGTGGATGGCCGGGACGCTGCGAATCGCCGAGGCAACCGGATTCGAGGTCGAGCCCGCCGCGTTCGAGGGCGCTCGGCAGTGGCTCGACACGATCACGGACCCCAACTTCGGGGTCGTCGGCTACAACTACCGGGGCGGCATGCCGTTCCGCGCCAAGGACTTGAACGACGACTTTCCGACCGATCTCACGCGTGCGCCGACGGCCGCCGGGATCTGGTGTCGGATGATCCTCGGCGAGAACGCGGCGACGTCGTACCTCGTGAAGAGGGGGGCCGAGGTCTGTCTCGAGGTGCCACCCGCGTTCCGTCCCGGCCAAGCGGACTTCTATTACTGGTACTACGGCACGCTCGCCCTCTTCGAAGTCGGCGGGACGCACTGGACCAAGTGGGACGCGCGCCTCAAGGAAGCAGTGCTCCCGCGGCAGAAGGCCGACGGGTCGTGGGACCCCGAGGATGCGTGGGGGTTCGCGGGGGGACGCGTGTACGCAACCTCGATCCTGACGCTCGCGCTCCTGACGCCGAGCCGCTACCCGCGGGGTTGGGGAGTTGACGGTCCCCTTCCCGAGCCCTACGCACAGGCCGCCCAAGCGCTCAGGTCCGTGGCCGGCAGCGGCCCGCCCCGCCTGAAGGCCGCCGCACTCGGGACGCGGCCGAGGTGACGGGAGCAGCAGCGGGAGGCTGCGTGCCCGTGCCCCCCTGGCCCCCTCGCCTCCTTTACGGAGTGGTCGTGGAAGGGTTCGCTCCCACACCGCGTCTCATGAAGCAAGGAGGTTCCTGATGCGGTTCACGGTTGCGGTTCTCGCGGTGGCGCTCCTCGGTTGCCTTCGCCCGGCGGCGGCGCAGGAGGAGCAGGTCACGATCACGATCACGAAGGACATGCCGCTCGCGGACTTCATCGATGGGGCGGCGGTGACGGTCGGCAAGCCGATCCTCTACGACCCGGGCGGCCAGCGGTTCCAGAAGAACCAGACGATGGGCGTGGACGTAACGAAGAACGTACCGAAGGGGAAGGAGCTCGATCTCATCCGCGCGATCCTCGCGTTCTACGAGATCACGCTGATCCCGGTGGGGCCGCAGGGCTACGACGTCTTCCTCGCGATCGACTCGCGCTCGACGAACAACCTCGTGAAGAACAAGGCGCTCTTCGTCCCGTGGGAGTCGCTCCGCGAGTACGCCGACCGCGACGGCCTCTACCTCATGACGTCGGTGCCGGTGAAGCACATCGAGAACCTGACGATGCTGCGGACGGCCCTCTCGACGATGGTCACGCCCGCGGGGATCGGCCGCGTGCACGAGGTTCCGGGCGCGAACCGGATCATCCTCATGGACTACGCGCCGACGGTCGCCGCGATGGCGCGCGTGATCCAGGAGATGGACGTGGATCCGAAGCCGATCGTCACCGCGACGATCCTGCTCAAGCACGCGGAGGCGATTGCGCTCGCGAACACGCTCAAGGAGCTCTTCGTCGCCGCGGACCAGCAGCAGGCCGCGCCGCGGGGGCAGGGGGCGTACATGGCCGTCGCGCCCGCGCCGCGGATCGCCGCGTACGAGCCGGGCAACGCCATCGTCGTCGTCGCAGCGGAGGACGATCTCGCCCGCATCCGCGAGGTCGTGAAGCAGCTCGACGTGCCGCCGACGGAGTAGCGCTCCCGGCGCGCGAATTGGGGGGGGCTGCGGGGGCGCACGGCCCCCGAGGCCCCCTCACCTCTTGACAGCGGGCGATCCATCGACAACCATATGGTTGTGGGATCGCTGGACCTGACGCTCGCCGCCGTGGCCGACCCGACGCGACGGTCCATCCTCCGCCGGCTCGCCGCGGGACCGCGGGCGGTCGGCGACCTCGCCCGGCGGTACCGCATGTCGCAGCAGGCGGTCTCGAAGCACGTCGCGTGCCTCGCCCGCGCGCGGCTCATCTCGAAGCGGCGGCGCGGGCGGCTCCACATCTGCACGCTCAACCCGGCGCCGCTCAGGGAGGTCGCGCTCTGGACCGAGGGCTACCGCCGGTTCTGGGAGGAGAGCCTCGATCGCCTCGACGACCTGCTCGTCGAGATGAAGGCCCGCGAGAGACGCAAGAAAGGAGACCGCTGATGTCCGGAACCCTGAAGGTCGCGGCGCAAGGCGACCGCGAGATCGTGATGACGCGCGTCCTCGACGCGCCGCGGACGCTCGTCTTCGACGCGTTCACGAAGCCCGAGCTGCTCAGGAAGTGGTTCTACGGGCCGGACGGCTGGACGCTCGCGGTCTGCGAGATCGACCTGCGGGTGGGCGGCAAGTACCGCTACGTGTGGAAGAGGGGCGACACCGAGATGGGAATGGGGGGCGTCTACAAGGAGATCAAGGCGCCGGAGCGGATCGTCGCGACGGGGAAGTTCGACCAGCCGTGGTATCCGGGCGAGGAGGTCGGCACAATGGTCTTCGCCGAGAAGGGCGGGAAGACCACGCTCACGCAGACGGTAAGGTACGAGTCGCGCGAGGCGCGCGACGCCGTCCTCGCGAGCGGCGCGATGGCGGGCGTGGAGCTGGGCTACGACAGGCTCGAGAAGATGCTCAGGGGGCGGTGATGACGGCGATCGACGCGTACCTGAAGGGCGTCCTGCCCGGCCAGCGGACCGCGCTCAGCAAGCTCCGGAAGACCATCCGCGCGGCGGCGCCGAAGGCCGAGGAGTACATCGGTTACGGGCTCGCTGCGTTCCGGCTCGACGGCAAGCCGCTCGTCGCGTTCGGCGCGAGTGCCAAGCACTGCGCGTTCTACCCCATGAACGGCACCTCGGTGAACGCACACAAGGGGGAGCTCGAGGGCCGGGAGACGAGCAAGGGCACGATCCGGTTCCAGCCGGACGATCCGCTGCCGACAGCGCTCGTGCGGAAGATCGTGGAGGAGCGGATCGCGGAGAACGGGGCGGGCGGGATCGACGCGTACGCGAGGGGCCAGCGGCCCCCGGCGGGGCGGATGTGCGATCGCCTGCGCGGGCTGATCGACGCGGCCCTTCCCAAGGCGACCTCCAAGGTGTGGCACGGGAGCCCCGTGTGGTTCGTCGGCGACAACCCGGTCGTCGGGTACAGCGCCAACGCGAAGGGCGTCCATCTCCTGTTCTGGAACGGACGGGCGATCGACCGGAAGGGGCTCAAGCCCGTGGGCAAGCACGGGACCGCGGCCCAGGCCACGTTCGCCGATCCTAGGGAGATCCACACCGCGACCCTTCGCCGCTGGCTCAAGAAAGCCGGGTCGGACGTCTTCGACTCGAAGGGGTTCTTCAGGAAGCTCCGCGCACGGGCCGGCGGCCCCCGAAGCCTCCTCCGATGACAGTCCAGCAGGTTGTGGCGAGGCTCAGACGCCTCGGCAGCAAGAGAGGTCGCGACGCGATGGCGCGGTTCGCCATCCCGTCGGACCGTGCGTTCGGGATCGCGATGGGCGCGATGCACAAGCTCGCGAAGGAGATCGGCCGCGATCACGCGCTCGCGGAGGCGCTCTGGAGGACGGGCTGGTACGAGGCGCGGACCGTGGCCGCGTTCGTCGATGAGCCTTCGCGCGTGACGCCCGCGCAGATGGACCGCTGGTGCCGGGACTTCGACAGTTGGGCGATCTGCGACACGGTGTGCTTCAAGCTCTTCGACCGGACGCCGCACGCGTTCCGGAAGGTGAAGCAGTGGGCGCGGCTCGAGGGGGAATTCCAGAAGCGGGCGGCGTTCGCGCTTCTCGCGTCGCTCGCGGGGCACGATCGGAAGTCAAAGGACGCGCCGTTCGCGCGCTGCCTGCCGCTCGTCGAGCACGCGGCGGCGGACGACCGGAACTTCGTGAAGAAGGGCGTGAGCTGGGCGCTTCGGGGGGTGGGGCACCGGAGCCTCGCGCTGCACAAGGCCTCGGTAGCGCTCGCGAAGCGGCTTAAAGCGTCGGAGAAGCCTGCGACCCGGTGGGTGGGGAAGGACGCGCTGCGGGATCTCTTGAGGCCGTTGGTGCTCCGCCGGCTCAAGTCGCGACGAGCGTGAACTGGATGACGTCGATGTGGCCGCTGCGGAAGAGGTCCGCGCAGCCGGTCAGGTAGCGCATGTACGTGCCGTGGGTGTCCGCGGAGGTGAGCGCGGTCGCCCGCTCGTGTGCCGCCCGGAGGTTTCGGGCCCAGTGGTCGAGCGTGCGCGCGTAGTGGGGCTGGAGGGAGTGGATCCGGTCCACGCGGAAGCCGTTCGCCTCCGCGTGGCGGACGACCGCCTGGGGCGCGCAGAGCTGGCCGCCCGGGAAGATGTGCTTCCGGATGAACTTCGCGAAGAGCACGTGCTCGTGCTCGACGCGGATGCCCTTCGACGCGAGCGTCTCGAGGTCGGGCCGGACGATCGTGTGGAGGAGCATGCGGCCGCCGCGGGGCAGGATCTTCCTTGAGCGCGCGAAGAACGCCGCGTGGCGCTCGACGCGGAAGTGCTCGAACGCGCCGATGCTCACGATCCGGTCCACCGGCTCGTCGAACTCCTCCCATCCGGCGAGGCGGAACTCGATGCCCCCCGGGCCCCCCTCCATCGCCTGCGCGAGGCGCGTCGCGTAGGCGTGCTGGTTCCTGCTCAGCGTGAGGCCGACGACGCGGACGTGCCTCGTCGCCGCCGCGCGCCGCGCGAGCGAGCCCCAGCCGCAGCCGATGTCGAGCAGGCGGAGGCCGGGCCGGAGGTCGAGCTTGCTGAGCGCGAGGTCGATCTTCGCGGTCTGCGCCTCCTCGAGCGACATCCCCTCGTGTTCGAAGTAGGCGCAGCTGTAGGTGCGCGACGGGTCGAGGAAGAGCGCGAAGAAGTCGTCCGAGAGGTCGTAGTGCGCCTGGACCTGCTCGAAGAACGGCCGCAGGTCGTCAGCCACGGCCCTTGAACCCCGGGTTTCGCGGCACGGGGGTGATTCTAAGCCCGCTGCCGCGCGGTCGTCAGTGGAACCCGCCGCGGAAGAAACCGCCGCCCCCGGACGGAGGGGGCGGGACGGGCACGCGCACGCCGAAGCCGCCCGCGGCGTTGCGGCCGAGACCGAGGATCGCGAGGGCGCGGTACCAGATGTGGCGGTACCGGAACGGGCGCGGGACATCGATCTTCCGCGGCGGGCCGGGCTCGCCCGCCACCTGCTCCTCGATCCGAAGACCGTCTTCCTGCCAGCGACGCAGGATGTGCGCGAGGTCGTGCATGAGCTCCGCCTCGCGCAGCACGACCGCGCGGTCGAGGCCGAGCGAGAGCAGCAGCTTGCCCGACGGCAGGTCCTGCGGGAAGACCATCCACCGGTTGTCGAGCTTGCCGGGCTCCGCGGCCCGGCCCCGCGGGAAACGCCGGGAGTCGAGGAGGAACACGGGCGGCGCCGACGGCGGGAGCGACGCCGCGGACAACGCCTCGGCGCTCGACACGAGCGCCGCGATCAGCGGGTCCTGATCCACCACCTCGGCGGGGCCATGGGCCGCGTTGAAGAGCGGTACCGGGCGGAAGCCCCTGCCGGCGAGGGCGACGCCCGCGGCGATCGAGGCGAAGCCGGGGAGGTCCGCGACGACGACCGCGGGTCCGCTTGCCCAGTCCACGTCCACGCCGGGGATCCGAGCCGTCGCCACGGCGCGGTCGATGCACGTGAAGAGCACCGGTTTCGCCCAGCTCGACCAGATCCCGCCCGTCGGCGCCCAGATGCCGAAGAGCCGCTCGCCTTCAGACCCCACGACAGGCCTCCTGCTCGCGCGCGACGAGCACCGCCGCGTCCTGCGCGCGCCAGTCGATCAGCGGGCGGCGCGCGACCCGGCCGTACGCGCCCGCCGCGCGGCCGTCCACCGTGAAGACGCCGACGCACGCGTGGAACGCGCCCGCCGTCGTCGCGACGGGCAGCGACTCGAACCGCCGCTGCGCGACCCAGTGGCGCGGGTGCCAGCGAGCGTGCCGCGTTGCGGACCGCAGCGCTTTCGGCTCCGCGACGCCCACAAGCCCGATCGCCTCGCCCACGCGCCCGAACGCGGGCTTCAGGACCCACGCCGGGTCGCGAGCCGGCGCGTCGCGCGGGGAGCGCGTCTCGGGGAGCAGCGCGCGCCAGGCGTCGAGCGGTGTCTTGAGCTCGTCCCACACGAGCGGCAGCCGCTTGCTCTGTGTCAGCAGCGCGTGCGCGGGGTTCGCGACGGGCGTCCGGCCGCCCCGGAAGAACGCGGGCCAGCCGCAGGCCGCGGGCGTCTCCGGCAGCCACTCCGCGGGGAAGAAGCGCAGGAGGAGATCGACCGGGGCGTCGAGCCAGTCGCACACGAGCCGGGCGCGGCCGTCCGTCCAGCGGAGGTGGGCGGGGCTCGCGAGGCACGCGCGGAGCCCCCGGCCCTCGAGCTCCCTCCCGATGTAGGCCATGACCTGCCGGTCGTCCGTGTACGCCGTCGCGTGCACGAGGCAGACGAGGCCGCCCGGGGGCGCTTCGCGGGCCGCCGCGTCCGCGAGCGCCCTCGCGGGGTCGCCCGGCGGCTCGAAGCCCCCGTAGTGCGACGACACGAGGCGCGCGACGCCCGCGGCCTCGATGAAGCCGCCGGGCACGTCGCTGTTCACCTCCGAGACGCGCCAGCCCTCCGCCGTCGGGTGGAAGTCGAAGCGCATCACGCGCGCGACGCCCGCGGTCGTGCCGAGGCGGGGGATCTCCTGGAGCCGCCGGCGGACGGCGCCGGGGAGACCGAGGCGGCGGTGGAGGTCCGGCCTCTGGACCAGCTCCTCCTCGGCCGCGAGCGTCTCGCGCGCGAGGGCCTCGGCCGCGCCGGCGAGCCGGCTCCATGCGTCCGCCTCGAGGACGAGCGGGAAGGGCGCGAGCGACGGCGTGTCCTCGACCTGCGGGTCCCACTTGCAGCAGTCGAAGATGGCGCGGCACCGCAGCGCTTCGCACTGGGCGGCGTCGAGCGAGGGGAGGCTCGCGAGGCCGTTCACTCGAACCGCCCGAGGTGCGCGACCCAGCCGGCCCCGGTCGCGAGGAGGAGGAGGGCCGGGGGGAACCCGGCGGCCGCGCCGCGCTGCGGCCGCTCGGCGGTCGGCGCGAGCGCGCGCTGGAAGCCGACCGTGAAAAGCGCCAACGCGGCCGCCGGCCAGCCGTGGCGCACGAAGTCGGCGATGGTCTCGCCCGCGGAGTGCCAGTCGCCCGCGACCGCGCGGCCGAGGACGAGCCCCTCGGCGGCGAGGAACGCGCCGAGGCGGATGCCGGAGGCGGGGTCGCGGTCCGCGGTGACCGCGTCCGAGACCGCCACGAGCAGATCGACGACCCACAGGAGGCCGAAGAGCGCGCCGGTCGAGAGGAGGCCGCAGAAGACGACGACCCACCAGCCCGGGCCGTCGCCGATGTTGCCGCCGGCGAAGCAGAGCGTGATCCCGACGAGCGCGCCGAGGACGGTCCAGAGCGCCGCCGGGTTCCCGCGCTCGAGGACGTCGTCCCGCGCGCTGATGGCGAACCACGGCAGCAAGCGCGTGGCGACGCCGAGCCAGGCCGCGCCCATGAGCATGTAGAAGACGAGGTAGCCCGTGGCGTTGCGGACGTCGAAGGAGGACCAGAGCCTCAGGATGACGAAGAGGAGCAGGAGGCACGCGAAGGGCGTCACGCAGAGCGGCACGCGAAGGTTCGGGCCCGACGCGAGGGGGGTGATGGTCTGGAGGTTGCGGAACCAAGGCACCCACATGGCGCCCGCCGTGATCGCCGAGACCAGGAGGACGAGGACTTCGCTTCCGGACAACCTGCGGATTTTAGCGGTCGAGCAGTGCCGTTATTCGCCGAAAAGCGCCGCGGCTGCGCGCGTCCAAGGTACGGTGCCCGTGACGTCCCGCCTGCTCGCGCACATGGCGCCCGGCATCCTGGCCTGGACCTACATCGCGTGGATCGCGTGGGCGTGCTCGTCGGAGTGGAGCGGGCGCGGGATCTTCAGAGGCCTCGTTCCCATCCAGCTTGCGGTCTGCGCGCTCGCGGCGATCGGCGGAGTGTGCGCGTTCCGGCTGCCGTCGCGAAGACAGAGGATGGGCGTCGCGGTGGGGAGCCTGTCCGGGGCGATCGTGCTGCTCGAGGCCATCGCGGAGATCTTCTTCTTCTAGCGCATGCTGCCGCTGGCCAGTCTCGCGACGAGGCTACGGCTTCGGCCGAGGGCGCGCGTCATACGGGTCGCACTCCCGAAGATCGAACATGATCTCGGTGTAGCCGCGGACACGCGGAAGGAGCGGCCGGAAGGATGGTGGGCCCAGTGGACTCGCACCAGCGATCCCTTGGTTGTCGATCCGTCCAGGCGCACCCGACGCGAAACGCTCCGAAAGCGCGTTGCGGCTTCAATCCTGCCCCGATTCTGCTGCGATCACCGACACGGCGCTGGTCACGCTGCTTCGCACACCATCGCGGCGCCTCGCGACAAAGCCGCTCATCCGTGCGCCCCCTTGTCTACCGCGCTACAGCGATACGCTGCGCACGCTCAAGGCCGACGATCCTCATCGGACAGCGATGGCTTTGTCATCCTCGGCGCGCGTACCACGGGAGCCGAGCTCCAGCTCGAAGGTCTCTCCGGGCCGCAGATCGACCACACGCGCATCGAGAACCGCGCCTTCGTCGGGTTCGTCCAAGCCGTAGAGAATCACCTCCAACCGATAGACGCCGGCGTGAATGCCGTCACGGGAGTAGCAGCTCTCGCCGATGCGTTCTTCCCCCTGGCGGTACTCCTCACCCCAGTCGGCTCCATGACGAGCTTCCATCCGGATGACGTAGGTCGCAATCGACCCACGAGTACTTGGGCGCGTTCACCAACGTGACGCTAACCGAAGCGCACTTCTCCAACCTGACGTCGAGCCAAGGGCGGTCGTGGGCAGAAGCTACTACCGCCGGCCTACTCGTCCCTCGCACGCGATAGCCCAAGCTCGCGGTAACGACATAGCGCGCCGGCGCCAAGTCAACAAGGCAGTAGCGACCCGTGTCATCGGTAACGGTCCGGCCATTGACGCCATCGATTGAGACGACACCGAGGCGGTACTGATGATCCGCGGCGGGCTCGGGTTCGGCGTACACTTCTGCCCCGGCGACAGCGGCTCCATTCGCGTCGAGGACTCGTCCTTCCAGCGCGCCTCCGGCCGCAAGCTCGATACGGAGCTCGGGCTCCGGCCGGTGTACGGTCCGATAGACCCCGCGTCCCGGAACGACTACGCAAAGCACGAAGTCATGGTCCGGGACAACGCCGTCTATCTCGAAGCGGCCGTTCGTGTCCGCCACAATGCAATCGTCGCAGGCGGGATGAACCAGGTCCGCCTCGCGTGCAACTTCACTGCGCGATTCCGAGTCCCACGCATAGATCGTCGCCCCGGCCGCGGGACATCCGTCGGGCAAGACGACGGTGCCCGAGATCGGCAGCCCTTGCATGAGCTCAACGAGGGCGGGAACCTCGCCGTATCGGAGTTGATCCAACCGAGCCACGTATCCACGCCTGCGGGTGAGCAGCACGGCATCGGGCCAGATCGCATCCGGCAGATCAACTTCGCCGAGAGCGTCGGTGACCTCCTCACGTATCTCGCGCTGGTCGCCGTCGAACAGGATGACCCAGAGCCGTGCCCTATCTACCGGCGCCCGCGACTCGCTGTCGACAACGCTGACCCGCTTGCACGCGCCCCAACCGGGCTTTGGAGTCCACACCGGCCCCGTGGGCTCCTCCGGCTCTGCCTTCGACTCGGCCGGAGCGCACTCGGCCTCACTCGACGCGCCCAGCTCTACAAGCGGCAACGGTGGCGGGTCGATGCACCGCGTCGAGCGGGCGACACACGCCTCGGCGTGCCACCAGGCGCCCGTGATCGCGATCGCGAGCATTGCCGATGAGACGCCGACCCATGCTGCCCAACGCATACCCGTGTCAACGCGCCGGATCGAAGACGGTTCGACACCAGTCAGCCCGCCTTGCGTCGAAGCAAAACGCCATTGGCGCTCATTCCACGACGGCCTTCCTTTGTCCACTCTCGTGCTGTTAGAGGTTCCCCTAGCCTCGGAGTCCCCGCGTCCCCCAGCCCCCTCTACTTCGACTTGAAGGCGGCGGTCGCGAGGAGGAACGTTTCGCCGGCCAGCTTGCCGTCGAGGAACTCGTGGACCAGGACGAAGGCCCGATGCGAACGGTCACCTGTTCGCGAACGACGGTTGCACCGACAGCCACACGACGCCGATCTGAGCGGCGGCGCTCAGCAAGAACACCGCGATTCGCGTTGCCCGCGCCGGCATCCCGCGCACGCGGCATCCTGCGACGAGTCCGACGAGCGCGGCGACGCCGATGACCACCGTCAGTACGACTTCGACCGGCGTGAACCGACCGGTGACGATCTGCGCGAGACCGAGGAGGTACAGCCAGATGAGGGACATGAAGAAGAGCCAGAGCGCGAAGACCGCCGTCGCGGCGCACGCCGCCCAAGGGCGACGATGCGGCCCGGCGCCCAGCAGCAGCACGCCAGGTACGACCTGCAGCACGTGGCGGATGGGAGTGCCGCTGACCACGCCAACGACCAGGAGCGCCGCGACGACGACGAGCAGGGCGCCCGTCGTCCACGCCTTTAAGGTAAACGCTCGCGCCTCCATGCTGCACCGTGGAGTGGCCGCGGCCTGCCGCGCCTGCTCCGGCTGGATTCTAGCCACCGGCGCGTTGGGGCCGCCCAGAACGAAAAACGGCGCCGAGTCAGGAAAACCCGGCGCCGCCTCGCGTGGTGGGCCCTTGGTTGTCGATCCGCCCAGGCGCACCCGACGCGAAGTGCTCCGAGAGCGCGTTGCGGCTTCATCTGGGCGGCACTCTACCGACGACACCGACACGTCGACGACTCGCGTCGTCGCGCACCGTGTCGCAGTGCTTCGCGACGAACACACCGGCAGTCGTCTATGGCCGCGCACGCCCGCTCAAGCCACGCATCTCGCGTCACAACCTGGACCACTCGCGCCGGCGCAGACGGTTGCAGCGCAAGCTACAGATGGGTCCAGCCTTCGTCCGCGCCCGCTGCGCCAAGGAGCGTGTCGTCGCCCACGAGGAACCGCGTCTCCGGCCGCCCGAACCAACCTCAGCCGCTCGCGGCACCAGTCGAGGAGCTGACACACCTGGCTCCACTCGACGCGCCGCCAAGTCCGAAGCTCGCTCGGATCGCCATCTCGGTCATGGTCGGTGGCGGTCATAAGCGAGCATCCGCGCTACAATCCGCCTTGGGCACGAGGACACGACACGGGCGGAGGTTCCTACTACCTCATGGAGTACGAGGGCGAGCAGCAGCTGCTGTGCGTGGGGGGCGCGTTCGGAGCGCTGCGCATCGAACGCGAACTGGGGTCCGGCGCCTTCGGCAAGGTCTGGCTGGCACGCGACACGCGGCTCGCACGTTCCGTCGCGCTCAAGGTGCTCCACGTCGAGGGCGTGGGGCCGTCGTCGCAGACGGACCGACAGCGCTTCCTCATGGAGGCCAAGGTCATCGCCGGCTTCAACCATCCCAACGTGGTCGTGCTCTATCACCTCCACGAGATGCGAGGCGGTGCGTTCGCGCTGGAGATGGAGTACCTGGACGGCGGCACCCTCGAGGATCGCCTGGCGGGCGGCGAGCCCGTGCCTCCCGAGAAGGCGGTCTCGATCGCGCGCGACATCTGCTCCGCGCTCGCCGCGGCGCATGCCGAGGGCGTCGTGCACGGCGACGTGAAACCCGCGAACGTGCTCATCGGTCGGGACGGACGGGTGAAGCTCGCGGACTTCGGCCTCGCGAGGCTGCTCGGTGTGCACGACCTCACCGGGAGCCAGCGGGGGCTCGCCGGGACCCCTCGATACCTCGCACCCGAGGTCATCGCGGGGGAGGCGTATCGTTCACAGTCAGAGGTGTGGAGCGCAGGAGTGCTGCTCTATCGCTTGCTCGCTGGGCGGCTTCCGTTTCCACAGTCCACGCTGTACGCGCTCTTCCTCGCGATCCAGAACGACCCCCCTCCCCCGCTCGGCGTCGAGATCCCGCCCGACTTGGCACGGATCCTTGAGCGCGCGCTCCAGAAGCGGCCGGAGGACCGCTTCGCGGACGGTCGGGAGCTGCTCGGGGCTCTGGAGCGGATCTTAAGGGCTCCGGCGCCTGAGGCGTCGCGGGCGGCGATGCCGACGCGGCGTGCCGTCCTCTCACGCGTCGTCGGACGCGACTGCGAAGCCGCCGTTCTCGCCGCCGGGTTGGACCGCCTCGCGGGCGGGGCCGGCCATGCGTTCGTGGTCACCGGGCCGGCAGGGATTGGCAAGTCCACGCTCGTCCTATCGGCGATCGAGGAGGCCAAGCAACGAGGCTGGTCAACGATCGTGGCTTCCGTGACGCCGGTTGCCGGTCTCTTGCGGCGCTTGATCGATGCCGCAGGCGGCAGCGTGGGCGATCCCACTCCACGGGGGCAAGCCGCGGCGGAGCCTACGTTCGCCGCGCTGGAGGCGGCGCTCACGGACCGACATTGTCCCGCGACCGTCGTGGCGGTGGAGGACTTGCACCTGGCCACGCCCGAGGAAGCCCAGAGCCTCGCGAGGACGATTCTCCGGCTGTCCGCGGAACCGATCCTCTGGCTCGTGTCCGAGCGCACCTCGGACCTCGGCCTCTCCGGGTCGGAGCACCTCCGCGCTGATCCGCTGCTCGACATCGCGACGTGCGAAAGGCTCCACGTCGGGCCGCTCCCGCGGGAGGCGATCTCCGCCATCGTCGAGGCGCAAGCGGACGGCGCCCGTGTCTCCGGTGCCGTCATGGACCGGCTCGTCCATCGGAGCGAGGGCAACCCGCTCTTCGCGGCCCAGATCTTCCGGCACATGCGGGAGACTGCGGTCGTGGTGCGTCAGTGGGACGAGTGGCTTCCCGACCCGTCGATCGCCCATTCGGGGGCCCCGCCTGCCCTCCGCGAGATCGTGCGTCGCCGGCTCGCGCGGCTCCCGGAATCGGCGCGCGCTCTCTTCGACGTCGCCGCCGTGGACGGGCTCGAGTTCGATGGCGAGGCCATCGCCGCGGTCTTGCGCCGCCCGCTTCTCTCGGTCCTCCGGCAGTTGCAGGGTCTCCACCGCTCCCACGGGCTCGTGACCTCCCGGTCCCGCGGGTACCGGTTCGCTCACCCTCTGCTGCAGGAGGTGATCTATGCCGATGTCGCCGCGGACCTGCGCCGCGCGGTGCATCGGGCGCTTGCCGAACACCTGGAGGGCCGCGGCTCGGAAGTGGATCCCGAGCGGCTCGGCGTGCATTGGGAGCGATCCGACCTGCCGTCGCGGGCGTGCCGGTACCTCCTGCGGGCGGCGGCGGCGGCCGCGAATCGGCTTGAGAACTATCGGTGTGCCGATCTCGCGGGCCGCGCCGGCGTGCTGGGCGGGCGCCTCGAAGTCGCGCTGGCGCGCGAGCACGCCGAGGCGCTCTTCCAAGTGGCCGGCGGCCTCGGGGAGCTTGGTCGTCACTCCGAGCGTGACCAGCTCTACGAGGGTCTGCTCCATATCGCCAACACGACCGGTGACACGCGCCTGCGCGACCGGGTGCACGCGCGCCGCGGCGCGACGCGACTCGTAGGTGCCGGCCTGCAGCCGGGAGACGAGGCTGACATCCGGATCGCGGCCGAGCGCCTTCCCGGCTCCGTCGATAAGGGTATCGCCCACTTTGCGCTGGGCCTCTTCGAGCGCATTCAGGGGCGCTTCGAGCGGGCCGACGCTGAGTTCAGGGCGGCCGACGAGCAGTTCGTGCAGCACGGGGCCATGGGGAGGCACGGCACGGTCCTCGACCAGCTCGGCACGATCGCCGAACGTACCGGCCGCCTCCGCCGCGCCGCGGAACTCTTCTCCGAGGCTGCCCGGGTCTGCAGGCGCGCCGGCCGCGCCGCGAACGCGGCGATCAGCGAGGTCAACGCGATCACGGTGGAGATGAGCCTGGGGACGATCGAAGGTCTCGCGGGCCGCTTGGAGCAGGCAGCTCGGCTCTTGGACATCGACGGGCTTCCGGGCTCAGCGGCGCGCGTTCGGCTGTGCGAGGCCGACGTGCTGTTCGCGCTGGGCGAGCTCGCGGACGCGCGCCGCATCGCGGAGGCTGCGCTTGGGGTCGTGCGGAAGGTGAACGTCCTCCCCGGCCTGGTCGAGGCGCACACCGCGGTCGCATACTACGCCGGGGTCGCCGGCGAGACGGAGAGGGCGCTGTCCGAGCACGCGCTGGCGGTGGAGGCCGCGACGCGACAGGGGAACAAACGGGCGACGACGAAACTGGTCGCGCTTGAGTCCCTCCTGCTCGCTCGCGCGCAGAGGTGGACCGAGGCGGGGGCGGCGGCCTCGCGCGCGATCACCGCGGCCCGGGCGGACCCGGACACAGCCGGGCGCATCGAGGCGGCGGGACTGCTCGCGGAGGCGGCGCTCGCAGGCCTGGACGCAGCGCTGCTCCGGGACGTACGCGGGCTGCTGCCGGGCGCCGCGGACGATGGCGACGAGGACGCGGTCACGAGATCAACGCGCGCCCTTGTGGACGGCCTGCTCGCGCGGACCGACGCAAGCGTGGCGCCGGACACTGTGCGGAGGTGCGCGCAGGTATTGCTGAGGGCCGACGCAGGCCCGCGTCGCGCGCTTCTCCGGATGGCTGGGCACGCGCTCAAGGCCGAGGCCCACGATCGCGCGGGAGAGCGGGCAGACGCGGCCCGGGCGCGGGACCAGGCGGCCCGGGAGGCGGCGGGAGTGGGCTACCGCGGCGCCGCGTTCCCGGTGTTGTGACCGGTTACGGGTGAGCCGGGCCGTTTGGGGGTTGTCCTACCACAACGTTTCTGCTATCCGTCCTAGCGAGCGCTTTGCGCTCGGAGGAGGCAGGATGCCCTGGCCGGACCACATCAAGACGGGTCAGACGATCAGCGCCCGCCAGTTCATCGACGACGTGATCAATGCATGCGTCACGGGCCTCAACCAGGAAACAACTGGAGATATCGCGCGGTCGATGTACGAACTAGTCCTGGCGCACGCGTACTTGGATCGTGCGAACAACGGGCACGGGATGCTTCGCACTTTCGTGCTCGCTGACGGCAACGGAGCGTCCACTGGCGGCGCGGCGAACAACTTGAACACTGCGTGGGACCACGTGAAGGCTGCGTACGACGCCCTCATCCCAAACCCGAACCCGACCCTCGCGCAACTCCAAGCCGCGCTCAATGGGATCGACCACGGCGGCGTCGGTACCTAGCCGGGCGGCAAGAGGCGGTACGGGGGCGACCGCTGTTTGGTCTCTCCGACTGGCGAGGGTACTGCTCTGCGCCTTCGTGGCCGGTTGCTGCAAGGACGAGCCCCAACCGCACCTTGAGACCCGGTTCGACTGGCGCGAGGTTCCGGGGGCGCTGCCTCCCATCGGCGACCAGGGCGAGTCCAACACCTGCGCCGGGTGGGCTGTGGGCTACGGCGCGACGACGTTCCGGCTCAAGCGCTACGCGTTCACGAGCTGGGACCTCGGCGCGCCGGCCAACCGCGCCAGCGCGGCGTACCTCTACAACCTCGTCGTACAGTGCGAGAAGGAGGCGGAAGGCGGCATAGGCGCCGTCGTCGTCGAGGACGCCGAGCTGGGCCCCACGGTCCAGGTCAACAAGGTGATCGGCTTCATGGTCGATCACGGGATCGCGACCGAGGCAAGGATGCCCTTCACGGTCCACTATGCGCGGCACCCGACCGAGGAGGCGATGACGGAGGCGGCGGGGCTCCGTTCCGACATGGCGTGGGTCGGAGAGTGGGAGGCGGCGGTCTTGGACGATCATCCCGCGTTCCGTGCGCTCCTCGAGGAGCGCATCCGCAATGTAGGCCCGGCGATCTTCGAGGTCCGAGTGTACGAGGACATGGACTGCGGGGTCGGCGCCACCTACGTCGTCGCGAACCGCGACTTCAAGGGTACGCACCACGCGCTCCTCTGCGTCGGCTACGACCACGAGCACCATCCGGGCGGACAGTCGGCGGAGGCGGTACCGTCGGTCCTGCTCATGAACTCCTGGGGGTTGTCTTGGGCGGATAAGGGGTTCCTGTGGATGAGCTATAAGGACCTCCTTGAGCCGGCGTCGGACGGGTCCCTACCGATTCTGGTCGCGTGCAAGCTGCCGACGGCGCCGCCGGCCGACAAGCCCTCGCTCCCCGAGCTCACATCCGACTTCCCGACCCAATGGAAGGAGAATCCGTACCCGCCCCCCGTCTGGGACGCGGAGACCGGCAACCGCTGCGGCGCGCAGCCTCTCGCCGTCGCGCCGCGCATGTCTGCGGAGACGATCACGCTTCCGCCTGCCGAAAGGAGCATCGGGATCCGGGGACCCCGCATCCCGCTCGTCGCGGGCCTCCTCAAGTCGACGGTGAAGTTCCGCCTAGACCCGCCGCCGCCAGCGCACGCGCCGTATGAGATCGACGCAGAGTCCCACGCGGACAGGAAGGGTGCCAAGGGGGCATGGGTCGAGGTCGCGGAGCTGCGCGTGACCGACAGACTTACCGCGCCCAACCCGATCACCGTTGTCGTCACCGTCGAACGCCCAAACGGCACGGTCTACGCTACGAAGACCGTGAGCGTGAAGGTGCGCTGACCGACGATCAGGCCGCCTATCGTTGCGCGACCCCTCGCTCGGTGTGGGCGCTCGGGCCAGCCGCCGCGCATCAAGACGAGCCCCACTTTTCCCCGGCGGCCGGAACGAAAAACGGCGCCGAACCAGGACGATCCGGCGCCGCCTCGCGTGGTGGGCCCAACTGGACTTGAACCAGTGACCCCCTGGTTGTCGACCAGGTACTCTAGCCAACTGAGCTATGGGCCCGTGAGCGGGGCATTATCGACGGCGCCCCGGCGAAACTTCAAGTTCCCCGGCGGGTTCCGATAACGAAGGTATCCTCTTCTCATGGTGCGTCGTGAAGCAGGCGAGGAATCCCGCAAGGAGACCGAGCCTGTCCGCTGCACTTCTCCAGCGGGTGAGAGTCCCGTCCCGGAAGGCGCCGGAGCACCGGGTAGCAGGCCCCCGGG
>Ga0187893_10002221_pt1 | contig 43371 bp, 39 predicted proteins | sample MA1701074metaG_FD_139574 | JGI IMG/M metagenome (GOLD analysis project Ga0187893, IMG submission 139574) | White microbial mat communities from a basaltic lava cave in the Kipuka Kanohina Cave System on the Island of Hawaii, USA - MA170107-4 metaG ... | reverse complement strand
GAACGTCCCGAGCGCGACCGGGGCCGCCGGCCCGCGCGTGCTCGGCACCTTTGTCCCCGGGCCCGGCCGGACCTAAAGGGCGGCCGCTCTCTCCCAGCACACGGAGGCCGTCTTTAAGCACGGCCGGTTGTGAACTTCGAGAGACATCGCATATAGTGAATCAATGTTCCGCGACGCCCTTCGACAGGAGCTGCGGGCCGCGATCAGCCGAGCCATCGCTGATGGCGGCATCGCGCCCGGCGCAGACCTCGCCAGCGAGATCCCGCCCTTTGACGTCGAAGTGCCCAAGGACCGCCGGCACGGCGATTACGCCACGAATGCGGCCATGGTGCTCGCGAGCCGCACGGGAGGCAAGCCTCGCGAGATCGCCCAGCGCTTGATTGACGCCTATGCACCATCCCCAGACCGTGTCTCCCGTCTGGAGATTGCGGGTCCAGGCTTCATTAATATTATGGTCGCGTGGCCCTGGAAACGCGAGTTCGTGGCGACGATTGGCCGATTAGGGGAGAGTTACGGCCTCCAGACCATTGGCGCCGGCCGCCGCGTGAACGTCGAGTTCGTCAGCGCCAATCCCGCAGGTCCGCTACATGTCGGGACGGGCCGCAACGCGGTGGTGGGCGATGTGCTTGCCAATCTCCTAACCGTGCTGGGCTATGAGATAGCCCGCGAGTACTACATCAATGACGCGGGCGAGCAGGTGCGCATCCTGGCGCTCTCCGTCGAGGCGCGGTACTTTGAGCACTTCGGGCAGTCGCACCCATTTCCCGAGAATGGCTACCAGGGTCCGTACGTCGCCGATCTCGCGCGGCACATCGCCACGCATGAAGGCGACCGCTGGCTGCACGAGCCGGGCGAAGCCCGCCTGGACCATTTTCGCGAGGTGAGCGTCAGCGCAATGGTCGCCGATGCCCGCGAGGTCCTCGAGCGCTGCAGGATCCGCTTTGACGCGTGGGTGAGCGAGCGCGCCCTGGTGGAGTCCGGCGCGGTTGAGCGCGCCATCGCCGCACTGGAAGCGCGCGGCTTCCTTTATAAGGAAGAAGATGGCAACCTCTGGTTCCGGTCGACCGCCTTCGGCGATGACAAGGATCGGGTTATTGTCCGGCGCAACGGCGAGCCGACCTATTTTGGACGCGACGTCGCTTACCATCTCGACAAGCTGGCGCGCGGGTTTGACCTGCTCATCGACGTCTGGGGGATCGATCATATCGGCGACGTCGTACGGGTCAAGGGAGCGCTGACGGCGTTGGGTGTGCCGCCGGAGGCGCTGGAGATCCTCATCTACCAGCACGTGCGGCTGAAGAACGAAGGTGAAGCGCTGCGGATGTCCAAGCGCAGCGGCGAGTTCGTCGCACTGCGCGACCTCATCGACGCCGTCGGCGTGGACGCGGCCCGATACTTTTACGCCATGGTTTCGTATTCTGTCCCGATGGACTTCGACGTCGCTCTGGCACAGCGGCATTCCCAGGATAATCCCGTCTACTATGTGCAGTACGCGCATGCCAGAATCGCGGGCATCTTGCGCGAAGCGGGGCTGCTCGGAAACGGTGGAGGGCCGGCCACAAGAGCGGGCTCTGCCGAGCGCTCACGCGGAGCGGTTACGCCCCTGGACCGTCTGGAAGACGAGCGGGAGGCCGCCCTGATCCACGTGCTCGCCGAACTCCCGGAGGTCACCCGCGCCGCGGGGCTCCGCCGGGAGCCGCACCGGCTGTGCGCCTATGCGCGCGAGGTGGCGGAAGCCTTTCATCTTTTCTACACTCACTGCCGGGTGCTCACAGATGATGAGGCGCTGACCGCGGCGCGTCTGGCGCTGGTCGACGCGACGCGCATCGTGCTGCGTCGGGTTCTTGGTCTACTGGGGGTATCGGCTCCCGACCGCATGTGAACGCCGTGTGGAGGCCGCGCACTCTTGCGAGCCGGGGAGAGGTATGGTACGAATAAATGTGAATCGCACCCGGCGGCCGGTGCACACCGTCGGCCGTTGACCATCCTCGGCTCTGCTCAACGCGAATCATTCAGGGGCCGCGTCCCAGGCGATGCATGACCCATACCTGGCCCGACGACAGAACTGCTCGTCCTGCACGCCGCCAGCCCTGATGAAGGAGGCTCACACTATGAGGTTTCATGCGCGTGCGACCGCGGTCGCTGCAATCATTGCTTTGGTTGCCGGCCCGGCCGCCGCTCAGATCTTCACCGACATGAGGGATCATCCAGCGCGACGGGCTGCGGAACGTCTCGCCGCCAAAGGAATTGTCGTCCGCCTGCCCGATGGTCGATTGGCGCCAGACGAACCGCTCACGCGCCTCGATCTGGCGCAGTTCATGGGCCGGATCGTCGGCATACCCACGGGGGGCTTGCGCGCCCCGGAGTTTCGAGACGTCGACCAGATCCCGCCGGCCGATCGCGCCGCGGTCGCGGCGGCTACGACGCTCGGCACCATGTCCGCGCGCAAGATCGAAGTGAAGAAGGGCAGCGTCCTCTACACCCTGTCGGCCAACAAGGCTTCTTATAACCCCAACGAAGAGATCGAGCTGACCTTCACCATCGCCAACGTGGGTCCCGGTCGCGAAACCGAGCTGGTGAGCACAGACCGCGGGCGGCACCGCATCAAGCTGACCGAGCGTGATGGCGTCAAACCCGGCTACGAAGGCGAGCTCTACGTCGAAAATCGCACGCAGCAGGGCGTGACGCGGGACCTGGTCGCACGAGTGAGGATTGTCGAAGTCCGCGCCGACGGATCCACGGTGGAGGTCGTTGACGCGGGCAAGGTGGCGCCCCGCGCCGGTCTCAAGGTCTTCTGGCTCTCGGACGTCTGGTTTGAATACGGTTCGACGCAGTTCCATGACTTTGTCATCCGCGACATCGAAGGGAACGAGATCGCCCGCTGGTCTCTGAACCGCCCGTTCCAGCCGGTGGACCGGCCGCTTCCGCTGGCCGCCAACCAGACGCTCATCTACCAGACGCGGTGGAGGCAATTGGATCAGAACGATCAGCCGGTGAAGCCGGGCCGCTATGAGATGGTCGGTGTCCATACGACCAAGGAGAACCCAACCACTGTGGTGATGGGGTACCAGCGCGGGCTGATGCCGGCCTTTCCGGACAACACCTTCCGTCCGCGTCAGCCGATCACCCGGGCCGACCTCGCCGTCTTCATCGTGCGGGGCCTGGGGCTTGAGGCCGAGGCCCTCCGCAAGGCCAATGATCCGCTGCAGGTCGCTGACGCCCGAGATATTCCTCAGGAGGCGCGAGCGCACGTCGTGCTCGCCTTGGAACGGAAGCTCCTGTCCGCGCTTCCCGACAACACGTTCAGGCCTACGCGCACCGCGACCCGAGGCGAAGCCGTCATCGCGCTCAACGCCATGATGGAGGCCATGGGCCGCTACGATTACACGACCGCGACCCTTCGCGAGGTGAGGGGCGGGCCGCCGCCGGTGGTGGTGGTGGAGGACAACAACAAACAGATCCGCTCGCACCGCGTCGCCGTGGTAGGCGCCGTCTATCGCAACGACAACGCGGTTCTGCTGCTGCAGCTGCGTCCCGGCGACCAGCTGCGAATGCTGAAGCCGACCGACGCCGGCGAAGTTGTGTACATCGAAGCCACTGGGCGGTGAGGGTGATGCAATTCTTTCTCGACACGGGCAGCGTAAAGGAGATCCAGACCGCGCACGACTGGGGCATTCTCGACGGCGTGACCACCAATCCGACCCTGGTTGCCAAAGAAGGCAAGGCGCACCGGGCGTTGATCGAGGAAATTTGTAGCATTGTTACGGGCCCGGTCAGCGTCGAGACGACGACCGCCGACGCCGAGGGCATGGTCCGCGAAGGCGAAGAGTTCGCTACCTGGGCTCCCAATGTCTTCGTGAAGGTGCCCATCACGCCGGAAGGGCTGAAGGCCCTGAAGGTGCTTCGCGGCAAAGGCATCCGGGTGAACGTGACCCTGGTATTCTCGCTTCCTCAGGCGCTGTTGGCGGCCAAGGGTGGCGCCGCATTCGCGAGCCCGTTCGTGGGACGTCTGGACGACGCGGGAATGGACGGCATGCAGGTTGTGCGTGAGATTTGTGCCGCTTTCGCAAACTACGACTTCGAAACGAAAGTGCTCGCGTCCAGCCTGCGGCATCCCATACATGTCGTGGAAGCCTCGCTGGCCGGGGCTGACATCGCCACCATGCCCTTCAAGGTCATGGAGCAGCTCTTCAAGCACCCACTTACCGATGTCGGCCTCGAGCGATTCCTCGCCGACGCCCGCCGGCTAAAAGCCGACCTGGAAGCCCGGAAAACCCGGGTCTAGTCGGGCATAACAGGAGAGGTGGACCTTCCGTGCCGATAGCTGAGTTGGAAGCCAAAACCCTCAACGAGCTCCAAGATCTCGCCAAAGAGCTCAACATCGCCAACTACCGGCGCTTCCGGAAGCAGGAGTTGATCATGCGCGTGCTCCAAAAGCAGACCGAAGCCGCCGGTCTGGAGATCCGGGCCGGCATCCTCGAGATCATGCCGGAAGGCTATGGGTTCTTGCGAACCAGCGGCTATCTCCCCGGCAGCGAGGACATCTACGTGTCGCCCTCGCAGATCAAGCGGTTCGGCCTGCGCGTCGGGGACGAAGTGCTCGGCCAGGTCCGCCCGCCCAAGGACAATGAAAAATACTTTGCCCTGCTCCGTGTCGAGGCCGTCAACGGCCTCGATCCCGAGCAGGCGCGGACGCGGCCGGGGTTTGAGCAGCTCACCCCGGTGTTTCCGCATGAGCGGATCAAGCTCGAACTTCCTGAATCCGACCTGACCGTGCGCGTGATCGATCTCTTCTCGCCCATTGGCAAGGGCCAGCGCGGGATGATCGTCTCGCCACCCAAGGCCGGCAAAACCACGATCCTCAAGAAGATCGGACAGTCCATCGTCCAGAACCACACCGAGATCTACCTGATGGTACTGCTGCTTGACGAGCGGCCCGAAGAGGTCACCGACATGCGGCGGTCCGTCGAGGCGGAAGTCGTCGCCAGCACATTCGACCGGGCGCCCGAAGAGCACATCCAGGTGGCCGACCTCGTGCTCGAACGGGCCAAGCGCCTAGTCGAAGGCGGGCGCGATGTCGTGATCCTGCTCGACAGCCTCACGCGATTTTCGCGAGCCAACAACCTGGTCATCCCGCCATCGGGGCGCACGCTCTCGGGCGGGCTCGACCCTGCCGCGCTGCACCGGCCCAAGCGATTCTTTGGCGCGGCGCGGAAAATCGAGGAAGGCGGCAGCCTGACGATCATCGCCACGGCGCTGATCGATACCGGCAGTCGGATGGACGACGTGATCTACGAAGAGTTCAAGGGCACGGGCAACATGGAAATGCACTTGAACCGCAAGCTTCAGGAACGCCGCACGTTCCCCGCCATCGACATCAAGATGTCGAGCACGCGGCGCGAAGAGCTGCTGCTCACCGACGAGGAGCTACGAAAGGTCTGGGTCCTTCGCAAGAGCCTCGAGCAACTCGATACCGTGGCGATGACTGAACTCATCCTCGATCGCCTGCGCAAGACGGCCAACAACGTGGCGTTCCTGCGCTCGATCGTCAAGAGCTCGGAGGACAACGGCGCATAAGAAGAACATTCGCGTAACGAACAGACGATCGGCAGGAACTGCTGCGCGAGTGTAGAAACCACGCCCGTCCCTCGCAAGTTCCAGGGATATCCGAGCAAGGTAGGGCGCGCACGCAGCCCGCGCGTGCGCCACACAATTTAGACGTCGACCGACCCTGCAGCCCGCCGGCGGCTGTCGCCGGAACGGACCGTACCGGAGGTTGGAGTGCGCAGAGCGGCCGTACCGATAGCCTTTCTGGCTTCCTTCTCGTTGATCACCCCGATCGGGGTGATCGTCACCCCATCACCGTTACCGCAGGCTCCACTTGGCGCGGCCGCGCGCCCGCTGTTTCGGGTCGCCGCCGTGTCTGCCCCGCCCGAAACTGCCATTCGACGGGTCGCAACCGCCAGGCCGGCGGCGCGGGCGGCGCGCGTGCTGATGCAGGCCGCCGGGTCCACGCCTCAGGCGCTCGCGTTTACAACGCCCGGCGGGAGCACCATCGCCAGGCAGTACGGCGTGCCGCTGGAGTCGCGAGCAGAGGTCAACCGGCTGACCGTGAAGTCGGTAGTGCGAATCGGCAGTCCCCCAATAACCGTACGGTCAGAACCGATCCGGACCGCCGCAGTGCTCGCCGCGGTCACGCAGGACGCTCAGGCCCGGGCAAAAACCACCGCACCGTCCGCCGAAATCTTGCGACAGGGCGTCCAGGCCGCGCCCCGGACTGCAAAACCCGCGCCTCAGGCTGCGAAGGCTGCGGGGCAGCCGGCGGCGCAGACGCCCGCGTCGGCCACCGCGGATCCCGAGGGTAAGACCCAGGCCGCGTCCGCGGTCACCCATGTCGTCGCCGCCGGCCAGACTCTCTGGAAGATCGCCTCTACCTACGGCGTCCGCGTGGACGACATCCTGGCGGAGAACGGCCTGCGGGAGAGCGCTATTATCAAGCCCGGGCAGCGTCTCACCATCCCGACTCGTGGACAGCAGTCTCGACAGAGCGTCGTCCCGCGGGTCCGCCCGGGAAACAGGCCTCCTGACGACGCCTTGATGGTGGATGCTTCGGTGCTCCAGCGCAGCGGTCCGTTCCTGTGGCCGACGCGCGGGGTGATTACCTCCCGTTTTGGCTGGCGGCGGTACCGCCGGCACCATGCAGGGATGGACCTCGCTTCGCCGCTCGGGACGCCGATTTATGCGACCCGCGAGGGGGTCGTGACGTTCTCTGGGTGGAGGAATGGGTACGGCAAAGTAATCTATATCGATCACGCCGGCGCCCTCGAGACCATCTACGGTCACGCTTCGGCGTTGCTGGTGGCGGTCAACCAGAGAGTGAAACGGGGACAGATGATCGCCCGGGTCGGTTGCACGGGGGCGTGCACGGGGTCCCATGTGCATTTCGAAGTCCGGATCAACGGCACCGCCACCGATCCGCTCAAGTACCTCCGCTAACCCCGCTTGAGCCGCGCGCGTGGCACCCCCCGGCGCCGACCCTCGACGCCCCGAGGCGGGTTTGCTATAATCGCGCCTGCTGTGCATCACCGTTGAGGAGCGTTCAATGAAGCCGGCCATTCATCCAGAGTACCACCAGGCACGTGTGATCTGCGCCTGTGGCGAAACGTTTGTCACAGGGTCGACGAAGAAAGAGATCCGTGTCGAGATCTGCTCGAAGTGCCATCCGTTCTATACCGGGCAGCGCAAGTTCGTCGACGCGGAAGGCCGCGTGCAGAAGTTCGCGCGCAAGTACGGCCTCAAAGTCTAGTCGTCGCCGGTCGGGGACCTCTCCGTACCCTTCTCACCATCGCCATAGTCGCGAGCATCGCGGCGCCGTCGGACATCGCCGGCGGCGCCGCACCGGTGTCTTCGGGCGTCAGTCCGCCGGACGTCCAACCCGGACGGGCGTCCGCGGAGCCGGTGTATAATCGATCAGGTGAATTCCATGGATCCCGGCGTAGTCGAAAGGCTGAAGACACAGGAGGCGCGCTTTGAGGTCCTCGGGACGCAGCTCGCGGACCCAACGGTGCTTTCCAACCAGCCGCGCTATCAGCAGGCGGCGCGCGAGTATGCCGAGCTCCAGAAAACCGTGACGCGCTTTCGCGAGTACCGCGCCGCCAGCCGGGAGGCCGACGAGGCGGAGGCTATGGCGCGCGACGACGGCGACGCTGACCTCCGCGCCCTGGCAAAGGGCGAATTGGCGCGCCTGCGCGGCCGTATGGCAGAACTCGAAGCCGAGCTGCGCGCGTTGCTCCTCCCGCGTGATCCGTTTGACGAGCGCAATATCATCGTGGAGGTTCGCGCCGGGACGGGAGGGGATGAGGCGGCGTTGTTCGCCGGCGAGCTCTTCCGTATGTATTCCCGGTACGCGGAGCGCCATCGGTGGAAGTCTGAGATGCTCTCGTCGAATCCCACGGGGATTGGTGGGTTCAAAGAGATCATCTTCGGAATTATCGGCCGGGGCGCGTACAGCCGTTTGAAATACGAGAGTGGGGTGCACCGTGTCCAACGCGTGCCGGTGACCGAGTCGGGGGGGCGCATTCACACTTCGACCGCGACCGTGGCCGTGCTCCCCGAGGCCGAGGAAGTCGACGTCGAGATCCGTCCCGACGAGATCGAGATAGAGACCTATCGTGCCGGGGGCGCCGGGGGTCAAAACGTCAACAAGGTTGAGACCGCGGTGCGAATCAAGCACAAGCCCACCGGCATTGTCGTCGCATGCCAGGACGAACGCTCGCAGTTCCAGAACCGCGAGAAAGCAATGCGTATTCTCCGGGCCCACCTGCTGGAGCGCGCCGAGCGCAAGCAGGCCGAGGCGATCGCGAAAGAACGACGCCAGCAGGTTGGCACCGCCGAACGCAGCGAGAAGATCCGAACGTACAATTTCCCGCAGAATCGCGTGACCGATCATCGGATCGGTCACACCGTGCACCAAATCGAGAACGTCCTCGATGGAGCCCTCGACGACCTTATCGAGGCGCTAGCCGCGGCCGATCAGGCCGCGCATCTTACTGCGGTCGAGTGACCATCGGCGACGCCTGGCGGGCCGGCCGCGAGCATCTCGCCGCCGCGGGTATCGATGAAGCCGAAATCACCGCCGAGGTTCTCCTCCGCCACGCGCTCGGCCTGAGCCGCACTGACCTTTATCTGGCGTGGGATCGGCCTCTGCCGCCCGACTCCTGGACACCCTACCATGCCTTTTTGTTGGACCGGGCACGGGGCCGTCCCGCAGCGTACATCGTCGGCCATCGTGAGTTCATGGGACTCGATTTCCTCGTAGACGAGCGGGTGCTCATCCCGCGACCCGAGACCGAGGTGCTCGTCGAGACGGTCCTAGAGCTGATGTCGACCGTGGCGACGCCGATCATCGCCGATATCGGTACCGGAAGCGGGGCCATCGCCGTCAGCGTCGCGGTTTTCCACCGCGAGGCCATGGTCGTCGCGACGGATATCTCTGGGGATGCGCTCGATGTTGCCCGCGCAAATGCCGCGCGCCACGGCGTGACCGATCGAGTACAATTCTCCGAAGGAAATTTGCTCGAGCCGCTCGTTGCACTCTCACACAACGACGGACGGCGCTTTGACGCCCTGGCGTGCAATCCGCCCTATGTCGCCACGGAGGTGGCCCCGACGCTCCCGGTCGAGATTCGCGATTTCGAGCCGGCAGTTGCCGTGTTGAGCGGCGGAAGCGGTGATCGATTTCACGCTCAGCTCATCGCCGGGGCGCCGGCCGTGTTGCAGCGCGGCGGCTGGCTGGTCATGGAGACTTCGGCAGGCCAGGCCCCAGGAGTGGTCGAACTCTTGCACCGCGCTGGCGTCTACCAGGCTGTGCACGCGCGACGGGACGGGCTTGGATGGGATCGTGTCGTCGCGGCTCAGCTCCAGCCCGCCGGGTGAAATGGCTACGGTCGCCGACGGAGCGATGAGCTACTATGGTCTCTCATTTGCTGCATCCGTGCAGCATGTGCCGGAGCCCCTGTCCATCATCCGCGTGGATCCGTCGGAAACTACCGCTCCGCGGAAGGCTGTGAAGGTCCTGCGCGACGGCGGGCTGCTCGCGTTTCCCACTGCGGCCGGCTATCTGGTCGGTTGTTCCGCGCTCAACACCGCGGCGGTGGACCGTTTAACGGCCGTTACCGGCGTCGCGCGCGAGGCGCTGCAGTGGCTCGCCGCTTCACCCGAGCAGGCGGCTCGTCTCCCCGTGCCCGCGCAGGTCATTCAGGATCCACTCCCGGTGGCTCTAATGCGCGATGCCGGGACGCCACTGGCAGCCACCCCTCCCAGGCCCGGCGAGCCCCCCGCGCCAACGGCCCAGCACGTGGTCTTCGTCTTAGGCGACCGTATCGATCTGGTCCTGGATGTCGGGCCCGTGCGCCGTCCGATGTCAGTCGGGGCGGGATGAGTCGCATGCGGATCTGCATCGGCGGCGACCATGCGGGCGTGTTGCTGAAGGCCGAAGTCGCGCGCCTGCTGTTGGAAATGGGGCACGAGGTGCGCGATCTGGGAACGAACTCTCCTACGCCGGTCGACTATCCCGACTACTGTATCCCCGTCGCCGAGGCGGTCGCGCGCGGGGAGGTCGAGCGAGGCATCATCTTCGGCGGCACCGGCAACGGTGAAGCCATGGCCGCGAACAAGGTCATCGGCATTCGCTGCGCGGTGGTGCATGACGTGACGACGTCGCGTCTGGCACGATTTCACAACGACGCGAACATGATCTCACTCGGCGCCCGCATCGTCGGCTCGGAGGTCGCCAAGGAGATCGTGCGAACGTTCCTCACGACCCCGTTCGAAGGCGGCCGCCATGTCGCGCGCATCGAGAAGATCGCCCGTTACGAGCGCGAGCACAAAAAATAGCGTCCGGTCGGGTGTTCCTACTGTACGATCTTGAAGTTGAAGTTCGGCGTGCCATAGAGGCCCATGAGCCGAACCCAGATGGGCAGCAGTTGCTCACGCCCGCGGGCTGTCGTGATGTCGCCCAGGTCGATGACCGATTTCCATCCGAAGCTCTTGAGGATCTCGGCCGCTCGGGTTTTCGCCGCCTGATCGTTGCCGCTGATAAAGACATCGTGCTCCCCCGGCACCAGCGACGGGTTGACCATGATACGATGGTTCATCGTATTGAGCGTTTTGACCACCCTGGTGTCGGGGAACGCCCGCTGGATCTGCTCGGCGAGCGAGTCGGTGTTGCTCACCGTCAACGTCGGCGGCATCCCCTTGGAAAAGTCCAACGGGTTGGCGATGTCAATCAAGATCTTCCCCTTCAGGTTGTCTGGGCCGGCGAGCTTCAAGGCCTCCAGTGATGCCGAGCCCGCCGTGCAGTCGAAAACAATCTCTCCGAATCGCGCCGCGTCTTCGAATGTCCCTTGGGAGGCACCGGCGCCGGCCGCTTTCACCCACGCGGCAGCCTTCTCGTTGCCCTTGGCCCGCGCGCCCATCATCACGTCGTGGCCCAGCTCCACGAGTTTCGTCCCGAGCGTGCTTCCCACCATGCCCGTACCCAACACACCGATCTTCATTGGTATGCTCCTACGATAAGTGATCTAGCGTGATGTGATCCCCGGGACCGGAAATCGGCGGCACAGCACGCGGACATCCTCGTGAATCGCCGCCAGGCGCCGGTTGTCCTTCACCCACGAACGAAATTGACGCAGCACTTGATTCCGTGCCTCGCGGTCGTCGGGGAGCCGGAACTCCTGCGCCTCGTCGCGCACGAGGGCCATCCAGCCCGCGAGCTGACGCATCTCAGGTTCGCGCATGCCCCGTGTCGTCGCCGCCGGCGTGCCCAGGCGGATGCCGGAGGGATAGAAGGCGGATGAGGGTTCGCCGGGGATGGTGTTCTTATTCACGGTGATCCCCACCGCATCCAGAGCCTCCTGCATGAAGACGCCGCGCCCCGCGCCCTCCGGCGTGAGATCCAATAGCAACATATGGTTGTCGGTGCCGCCGGTGACCAGCGTGAAGCCGCCGTCGAGCAGCGCCGCCCCCAAGGCCTTCGCGTTGGTGACAATCTGAGCCGCGTACGCCTTGAACTCCGAGCGGGCGGCCTCACCCAGCGCAACCGCGATCGCCGCCGTCGTGTGATCGTGCGGTCCCCCTTGCAGGCCGGGAAAGATAGCCCGGTCGATCTTGTCCGGCAGATCGGGGTCCTTCGCCACGCCGCGTTCGGTGACCATGATGATCGCCCCGCGGGGTCCACGAAGTGTCTTGTGTGTTGTTGTCGTGACGATGTGGGCGTGCGGCATCGGGCTCGGATGTGCGCCGCCGGCCACGAGGCCCGCGACGTGCGCGATGTCCGCCGCAAAATAGGCGCCGACCTCATCCGCCACCTTCGCGAACTCGGCGAAGGGGAACTCGCGGACGTAGGCCGTCGCCCCGCACCAGATCAGCCGCGGACGGTGCTCGCGCGCAAGCCGCCACACGTCATCAAAGTCGATGAATCCATCCGGCCGGACATGATAGGGAACGCTGCGGTAATACGTGCCGGTCGCGCTCACCTTCCAGCCGTGCGTCAGGTGCCCGCCGTCGGGAAGATTCTGCCCCATGATGACGTCGCCGGGCTGACACGTCGCGAGATAGACGGCCAGGTTGGCCGGGCTCCCCGAGTACGGTTGGACATTGGCGTGCGGGGTGCCGAAGAGCGTCATGGCCCGCTGCTGGGCGAGGCGCTCAATCTCGTCGATATGCTCGTTGCCGCCGTAGTATCGCCGCCCGGGGTACCCTTCGGAATATTTATTGGTCAGGATGCTCCCCATTGCTTCGAGCACGGCGGCGGACACGTAGTTCTCTGACGGAATGAGCTCCACTCCATCGCGCTGCCGCGCGCGCTCCCGGCCGATCATGGCGGCCAGTTCCGGATCCTGCATTTCCAACGGCATGCGCAAGACCTCCCGGAGGTCGGTGCCGGTGTGCTATCGTTGATCTTCGGTGGGTACGCCGGACGTGCCTTCAGGAGGCTGGCCATGCCGACCGTGCACGTGTTCGACCATCCCCTGATTCGTCACAAGCTCACCATCCTTAGAGATCGACGGACAGGGCACAAGGAGTTCCGCGAGTTGACGCGCGAGCTGGCGATGCTGATGGCCTTTGAAGCGACGCGTCATCATCCGGTCACCGAGATCGAAGTCGAGACCCCGCTCGAGCGGACCACCGGCTGGTCGATCGCGGGGCAGGAGATGGCCATCATCCCGATCCTCCGGGCCGGGCTCGCCATGGAAGAAGGCATCACGCGGCTGATCCCCACCGCCCGAGTCGGCCACGTCGGCATCTACCGCGAGCACGACACCCTGCTTCCGGTGGGGTATTATGCGAAGCTCCCGCCGGATATCGCCGAGCGCGAAGCGATCATCCTCGACCCCATGCTGGCCACCGGCGGCTCCGCGGCGGCGGCGATCGAGACCCTGAAGCAACAGGGCTGCCGGAACATCAAGGTGATGGCGATCATCTCGGCGCCCGAGGGCATCGCGAAGGTGCACGGGAGCTACCCCGATGTGGACATCTTTACCGGAGCCGTCGACAGCCACCTCAACGAGCATGGCTACATCGTCCCCGGGCTGGGTGATGCCGGTGATCGCCTCTTTGGCACCAAATAGCGCCGAAACACATACCATCGGGAGCCCTCATACATGAGCGTCTGGATCGGCACCTCGGGTTTCGCCTACGATCACTGGCGCGGGATTCTATATCCGGACGAGCTGCGGCGTGATCAGTGGCTGAGCCACTACGCCGCGACCTTCCCCACCGTCGAGCTCAACGTCACTTTTTACCGCACGCCGCCGAAGGCCACCTGTGAGGCCTGGCGGCGCGCCACTCCCGCCCACTTCCGGTTTGTCGTCAAGGGCAGCCGCTTCATCACCCATCTCAAACGGCTGGAGGATGCCGCCGAGCCCCTCAAGGCGTTCTTTCAGTCGGTTGGCCATCTCGGCGCCAAGTTGGGCGTCGTCCTCTGGCAACTGCCTCCAGGCTATCCCGCGGATCCGCCACGACTCGACCGCTTCCTCGGCGTGATCGGCAAGACGCTCTCCCCGCGCCTGCGCTGGGCGGGCCGGCTGCATCACGCCCTGGAGTTCCGCGAGCGGTCGTGGTTCGGCGAACCCGTGTACAAAGTTTTGCGGCGCCACAATGCCGCAATTGCAATGACGGACACCCCGTTCAATCTCGTCACGGAGGCGACGAGGGATACTCCTCCTCAGGAAGACACGGAGACCATCGAGGTGCCCGCCGTCAGCTCGTGGATGTACCTGCGGCGCCATGGGCCCAAAGGGCCCTATCGCGGGTCCTATCCAGAAGGCGCCCTGCGCCGCGACGCGGCTGCCATCGACGGCTGGGCCAGGCGCGGGGACGTCTTCGTGTTTTTCAGCAACGACCCGGGCGGGCACGCGGTGAAGAACGCGCTGACGCTGAAACGCCTCGTGGAACCCGAAGCCGTCGTGCGGGAGCCCACGAGCCGGAGGCGGTCGTGAGCCAAGGGTTCAGTCCCGTCGCCGTGCTCGTCGCCGTGCTTCTGGCCGCGGTGATGGGCAGCATCCCGACCGGGTACCTCGTGGGCCGGTGGCTGCGGGGGATCGATGTACGCCGCCTGTCGCCGCACAATCTGGGCGTCGGCGCCGTGGTGACCGCGGCCGGCATGCCGGCCCTTACAGCCGCTGTACTCCTCGACGTGGCGAAAGGTGCCCTTGCCATCTTTGCCGCCCAGTGGCTAGGCGTCTCGGGTTGGGCCCTTGCGGCCGTGGCGGCAACCGTGTCGATCGGTCACGCGTACTCGCCGTTCTGGCTTCTCATCCCACCGGCATTCGCCCGCGTGAAGGGCGTGGCCGTGGCGCTCGGCGCTGCGGCTGCGCTCGCGGTTGCAGGCCACATCCCATGGGCGGCGCTGGGGGTGCCCGCGTTCGTGGCCCTGCTCCTCATTGCAACGCCGAAAGTCTTTAGCGGGCAGTGGGGCTACCTGTCGCTGGCGAGTGTGCTCGCCGCCATGAGCGTGCCGGTTGTGCTTGTTGTGACACGCGCCCGGCCGCCGTTTGTGCTTCTGGCGCTGGGCTACGCCCTCATGAGTCTGTGGAACCATAAGGAACATCTGGCGCGCATCGCCGACGGCGTGGAACCGCGCGTGGGCGAACGATTGCCCCTGCCGGAGCAGGACGGCGAGGCGGTCTGCGCGTTTCTCATCCACCCAATGACCATCGACGACTTTTCAGCGGTGATGCGTTTCCGGTGGTTGGCGCCCGTCCGCCGCGCTCGGTTGGTGCCGGACCGCGCAGTCCGGTGGCTGTCGCGCTTCGTGCGGCCCATGAAAGTGGATGATATCCATCCCGTGCGCACCGCCGATGGCCGGCGCGCCCGTGTCTACCTCCTCGGGGTCCCGCTGCTGCCGGATCAGATCCGCTCGGAGCCCGACCTCGCCGTCCGTCGCGCGGTGCAGGCCGCGCATCTCGCCGAGAACCTCGGGGCGACTGTGCTCGGGCTGGGGGCGTTCTGGTCTGTGGTCGGACACAAGGGACTGGACGTACAGTCCCGCTCACGCATCGCCATCACCAACGGCGGCGCCTATACCGCCGGAAGCGTGAAGATGGCCATTCCGCTCATCCTGGCCCGTCTGCGTACGCGGGACGTCGAACCGGCCCGCGCCACCGCGGCGGTTGTCGGCGCGAACGGTGTTGTGGGCTTCGGCATCTGCCGCGCAGTGGTGGGGCACGTGGGACGTCTGATCATGGTAGGCACCGACGAAGAACGTCTCGAGCGCTCGAAGGAGCTACTGCAGCGGCGTCACCCCTCCGCGGTGATTCACTCGACGGCGGACCTCGATGCTCTGCGCGACGCCGACGTCATCTTCACCGCGACATCAGACCCCGCGCCTGTAATCTTTGCCCGGCATGTGCGCGAAGGATGCCTTATTCTCGATCTGGGACGGCCGGCGGATGTCGACGCCTCAGTCGCCGCCGTTCCTCGAGTAGAAGTGATCCCCGGAGGGATTCTTCGCCTCCCCGGCGATCCGAAGGCCCGGCTCGATCTCGGCTACGGGCCTGGGCTCGTCCCAGCATGTCTTGCGGAAACGGTTATCCTGGCCCTGGACCGCTCCTACGAACGCGCCAGTCTGGGCGACCGCACGAAGGCCGAGCACGTGGATTACTTCATCACGCGTGGCGCGGAACTGGGGTTCGACGTGGTCACCGGAAGAGTCGGCGATGGAGCGCCTGCATCAGCAGGAGGCGCTCAGACGTCACGAGCAGAGGTCGCGATGTAGCTACAGACCCTCCTTGCGCCTGTGGGGCGTCTGGAGTATCGGTGGAGCTGAGCATATCCGCATGACCCTGTAGTCCCTGTAAATGGTCAACTAGGTGCCGACAAAGTATTGATCATGGGCAAGTAGGCTTCGAAACACGATCGACTGAGCAGATGCGGATGAGGACTATGATGATTTGGCGCCGCGCGTGTCAGCTTCGCGAAGAGTCTTCTGTGCCCTATGGCATTGCCAAGTGCATTTGGTGCCATCAGTCTAAGCCTCAACAAGAATTCGTTCGCAACCCGCGATACAGAACCGGGGTTGTGCCGAGGTGCAAGGCTTGCCATGCATCTTATGCGCGACGCCGGTTGGCGGGGTTGAAGGCTGGGACTTGGAGACCTACCGGAATGCGCCGTTCAGTCCCGAATGCTACACGCGAAGCGACAGCAGTCGACATCGCATGGGCGGCGGGTTTTCTGGAAGGAGAAGGTCATTTTCGTCGCTCATTCAGTTCCCGGGACCGTTACGGAGTGAGAATGTGGCGGCTGCTCAAATAAACCTCGAACCCCTGCTCAGGCTTCAGGAGCTCTTTGGAGGTAGTATCTCAACGAAAAACAGGACCAAATGGGGATTGGGGTACATTTATCAATGGCAGGTGTCGGGACATCGCGCCAGAGTTGTGATGAAAGCAGTTTCACCGCTCCTTTCTCTTCGCCGGTCCGAAAAGGTCCGGAAGGCGTCACTCCGATGAGGCCAAGCTGGGATAGATATTTCATGCAGATTGCCCATCTCGCGTCCACAAGATCCACTTGCCGGCGGCGAAAGGTAGGGGCGGTGATCATAAAGGATCGGATGGTTCTTACAACAGGATACAATGACACACCTCGCGGTGTTCCGAACTGCGGTGACGGCGGGTGCGCTCGATGCGCGGGAGACGCGCCCTCCGGAACAAGTCACGACACTTGCCTTTGCTTGCACGCGGAGATGAATTGTGTCATACAGGCCGCCTACCACGGGGTCTCAGTGGCCGGAGGAACGATCTACTGCACGTATCTGCCGTGCCTGACGTGCGCAAAGATCCTGCTCAACGTCGGCATCAACCGAATTGTCTTCGAGGGAGACTACCCCGACCCGCTGTCATTGGCGCTGCTGACGTCCGCCAGGGTCGAGCTCTCACGCTACGTGGCGGAAGAAATCCCAACCTAAGCACGCCGCGCCATATCCGATCACTTGACACGGTCCCACCGGCGATCCTACCATATCGGCAGATTCTTCGATGAGTGAGCGTTCACTCACTGATTCACGCGGGGTTCCCCAGTTGGCGCGTTTAACCGCACGTAAACGGGAAGTCCTCGGAGGAGAACGGCGGCGCCAAATCCTTGGGGCCGCGCTGCGCGTCTTTGCGCGTCGCGGGTACGATGGGGCCACAATCGAAGACATCGCGCGCACCGCCCGGCTCGCCGAAGGGACGATCTACAATTACTTTCGCAGCAAGGAAGATCTGCTCATCCACATTCCGCGGCACATGGCCGGGCCACTCTTCGACGAACTCGCGGCCCGCTTGCCTGAAGCCAGTACGCCGGCGGAGGCAGAGCAGCTTCTCGTCCTTCTGGGTCGGGCGATGATGGAGCGCCTCACCGCGAATGTTCGCTTTGTCAAAGTATTTCTCTCAACGCTGCCCCGGTTGAGCCAGCACACCCGAAAAGAGTACGCGCGGCTGATGCCGCTGCGCGTGGTCGGAATGCTCGAGGCTCACCTGCGGCAGGGGGTGGCCGCCGGGCTCTACCGTCGCGATTTGGAGCCGGCAGTTGCCGCGCGCGCGATTCCCGCAATGTTCATGTTCATGGTCATGCAAGAAGTTCTGCTCGGCCGCCCGCCGGTGCCGTTCGGTCACGACAGAATCGTTGAGCAGACCGTTCGCCTGTTTCTTTCCGGCGCGCTCGCCCCGGTCCCACCGGCTGGCACACAACCCCAGTACGCAACTCCAATCGACGGAGGATAGCATGTCAGAACGGCGTGGCATCCCCAAACGGATGCGCGTGACGCTGCTGCTGGGCATCGCGGCGGTGGCCATCTATGTCGCGCTGCCACGCACCCGCGGCGACCCCAACACAATCGAGGGCTCCGGCACCATTGAGGCGATCCAGGTCCACGTCGCGCCGAAGGTCGCGGGTCGCATCGTGAGCCTCAAGGTGCGCGAGGGCGACCGCGCGACAGTAGGTCAGATCGTCGCCGAACTCGATCACGAGGAACTGGACGCCGCGGTTGCCCAGGCGCGTGCCGCTGTTGCCGCAGCCGAGTCGCGCCTGGCGCAGGCGGAAGCCGCGCTTGCGGTCCAGGGGTCTTCAACCGCCGCGTCCGTGCAGCAGGCCCGTGCCGCCGTCGAGGCGAGCCGCACGCGCGTCCCACAGGCCGGCGAGTCGGCGAAGCTGCAGCAGGCGTCCGTGGACGCGCAGATCGAGCAGTCCGAGGCGCAGCGGCAGGCGGCCGCGGCGCAGGTGTCCGCAAGCGAGGCCGGCCTTCGCGCCGCCCAGGCTAACGTGCAGGCGGCCGAGGCGGCACTGGTCCGCGCGCAATTGGAGGCGGCGCGCACGGAGGTCCTGTTCCGCGATGGTCTCGTCGCCGCGCAGCAGGCGGACACCGCGCGCACGACCCTTGCGGCCGCGATCGCGCAGCGTGATGCTGCCCAAGCCCAACGAGACGCCCAACGCTCGCAGGTGGAGGCGACGCGATCGGCGCTCAGGCAGGCCGAGGCCGCACGCGCCGCGGCGCTCGCCAATCGCCGCACCGTCACGATCCGTGAGCTCGATGTTGCGGCCTCCCAGGCGCAGGTGGATCAGGCACTGGCGGCCCTGCGCGGCGCGCAGTCGGCGACCGGCCTCGTGGCGCAGCGCGCCCGTGAGGTGGATGCCGCCCGGGCCTCGGTTGACCAGGGAAAGGCAGGATTGACTCTGGCGAGGACGGCGCGGAGTAACGCCGTGCTGCGGGCCCCGATCTCGGGCACGGTCATCTCTAAAAGCGCGGAGGTCGGCGATCTGGTCACGGTTGGCTCGCCCATCGTCACCATCGCCGATCTGGATCGGCCCTACCTGAGGATTTTCGTGGGCGAAACGGATCTGGGTCGGGTCAAGCTCGGTCAGCCTGTGGACGTTCGCGTAGACGCGTTCCCCAACCGAGTCACGCGCGGTACGGTGAATGAGATCAGCAGCCGCGCAGAGTTCACACCTGGCAATGTCCAGACGAGGGAAGAACGCGTCAAGCTCGTCTTTGGCGTAAAAGTCGGGCTCTCCAATCCCGATGGGATCCTCAAACCCGGGCTGCCCGCCGATGCTGCCATTCTCGTCGGGCCATCTCCGCCGCGGTGAAAGACCCGGCAGGCGACCGTCCGCCCGGGCGCGCGATGGTAGCGCGGCTATGACTCGATCGGGCGCTGCCATCGTGTGCATGGGGTTGACCCGGCGGTTTGGGCATTCTGTCGCCGTCGATCGCCTCGATCTCGAGGTCGGCCGGGGTGAAATCTTCGCGCTGGTCGGCCCCGACGGCGCAGGCAAGACGACGTTGATCCGAATGCTGTGCGGCGCGCTCACCCCCGATGCCGGTGACGCGATCGTGATGGGCCACGATGTGATCCGCGATCCCGAGCAGGTGAAGGCCCGCATCGGGTACATGCCCCAGCGCTTCAGTCTGTACGGCACGCTCTCGGTCATGGAGAACCTGCGGCTGTACGCGGACCTCTACCGGGTGCCGCCGCGTGAGTTTCCGGAGCGCGCGGGCCGGCTGCTGGCCGACTTTCGCCTCTCGCCATTCGGCGCCCGCCTGGTCCAGTTTCTCTCGGGCGGGATGAAACAGAAGCTGGCGCTCGCCTGCACGCTGATTCATGATCCCGAGGCGTTGATTCTGGACGAACCCACAACCGGCGTCGATCCGGTATCACGCCGGCAGTTCTGGCGAATCCTCTATGACCTCAACCGGGGCGGCATCACGGTCTTCGTCAGTACTCCGTATATGGACGAGGCGGAGCGCGCTTCCGGCGTGGGACTGATGGACCGGGGCCGCATCATCGCTCTTGGCGACCCTGCGTCGCTCAAGTCACAGATGCGGGGAGAGATTCTCGAGGTGGTTGCCTCGCCCCAGGAAGCCGCGAAGGGTGTGCTGCGGGCTCATGAGGCTGTACGCAGCCTCGAGGTGTTCGGCGACCGGCTCCACGTGCTCGTGCCGTCCGCCGATGTTCGCCCCGATCTTGAACGGGCGCTCGCGGACAGCGGCGTGCGGGTGGCTGGCTTCCGCCGGATCCCGCCGTCGCTGGAGGATGTCTTTGTCTCGCGGTTGGGTGAGCGGAGCGCCTGATGGAGTACTCGGTCCGCGCCCAAAGTCTCACCCGGAAGTTCGGCGATTTCGTCGCGGTGGACCGCGTCTCGTTTGAGATTCGGCCCGGCGAGATCTGGGGCTTCCTGGGGCCCAACGGCTCCGGCAAATCCACCACGATCCGCATGCTGTGCGGCATCCTCGACCCGACAGAGGGAACAGCCGAAGTGCTCGGTTTCGACATTCGCAGCCATCCTGAGGAGATCAAAGCCCGCATCGGGTACATGTCGCAGCGGTTCAGCCTGTACCCAGACCTGACGGCTCGAGAGAATCTCGAGTTCTACGGCGGCATCTACGGCCTCGCGGGAGGCGCTTTTCGCGCACGCGTGGACGAGTGGCTCGGACGCACCGGGTTGACGGATCGCCAGCACGATCCGGCCCGTGAGCTCTCCGGCGGCTTCCGGCAGCGGCTGGCCCTGAGCTGCGCGGTGCTGCACCAGCCGCAGATGGTTTTTCTCGACGAACCGACCGCAGGCGTGGATCCCGTGTCGCGGCGCCAGTTTTGGGACCTGATCGACCGCTTCGCGGAAGAGGGCACCACGATCATGGTGACCACGCATTACATGGATGAGGCCGAGCACTGTAACCAGCTGGCCTTTATTTACGGCGGCAGGATCATCACGGAAGGGACCCCGGAAGGTATCAAGCGCCGTCAGTTGTCGGGCCAGGTGTTAGAGATCCGCACGGATCGGGTTATCGAGGCGTTGGCCGTCATCGAAGCCCACCCGGGTGTCCGCGACGCGGCGCTGTACGGAGCCGCGATCCACGCAACGGTAGAACGAGCCGACCTCGCCGGTACCCTGGCAGATTACGTGCGCGCGGGGGGCTTCAACGTCGAATCGGCAGAGCCCATTCTACCGTCACTGGAAGACGTGTTCGTCGCGCTGGTGGAGGAGCGAGAAGTGAGGGACGGGGCGGCATGAGCCTGCAGCGCCTGTGGAGCATCATGCGGAAAGAGATCAGGCAGATCACTCGGGACCGCCGCACCCTGGTGACGATGATCAGCCTGCCGATCATTCAACTGGTGCTCTATGGGTACCTCTCGAACGAGGTTCTCCACCAGCCGACGATCGTCTGGGATCAATCGAACACGACCGAGAGCCGCGAGCTGATCCGGGCCTTCGAGAACACGCGGTACTTCTCGATCCGGATGGCCGCGCGCAACCTGAGGGACGTGGAGCAGCGGCTCGACGCGGGACAGGCCAAGGTCGGGCTGGTGATTCCGCCCGACTACGCAACACAGATTCACGCAGGCAGGCCAGCCACCGTCCTGGCCGTGGTGGACGCCTCCGACGCGACGAGCGCGCAGGTGGTTCTCTCTGTCGCCTCGGGCGTCGGCAACCGGCTTTCAAGCGACCTCACGGTCTCGATGATCGAGCGGCGAGGCCAGCGGCCACCATTTGCGCCAATCGAAGTGCGCACCCGGGCGTGGTACAATCCCGACCTCAAATCGTCGGTCTTCATCGTTCCGGGCGTGCTGGCGGTGATCATGCAGTTCACCACGACCTTCTTGAGCATCACGACGATCGTCCGCGAGCGCGAGATGGGAACATTGGAGCAACTCGTCGTCACACCCATCCAGCCGATCGAGCTCATGCTGGGGAAGATTATTCCGTTGATGGGCCTGGGGTACATCAACATGACGTTCATCCTGCTGCTGGCGTGGTTTTGGTTCGGCGTGGCGGTGAAGGGCAGCCTGCTGCTGCTCTACGCGATGACGCTGGCGTTCTTCATGTCATCGCTGGGTATTGGGACGCTGATCTCCACCGTGTCGAAGAATCTCCAGCAGGCCCTCCAGCTCGCGCAGATGATCTTGCTGCCCAGCATCCTCATCTCGGGGTTTCTCTTCCCCCGGGAGTCGCTGCCTGTAGCGCTGCAGTGGCTCGGGCAGGCGCTGCCCCTGACATACTTCGTCATTGTCGTTCGAGGAATCATCATCAAAGGTGTCGGCTTCGCGCTCCTCTGGCGCCAGATCATTCCGCTGGTGGTCCTGGCGGTCATCGTGTTCGCCATGGCGATCCGGTTATTCCAGAAGAAGATTGATTAGCTGTGTCTCTACGCTCGAGGCGAGTAAACCTCCTGGACGCCCTCTGAGATAAAGTTCAACCCGAGGATCAGTACCGTCAGGAACACTCCAGGGTACAAACCGTACCAGGGGGCCTGATGCAGATACGATGAAGAGCTGAAGAGCATGGCGCCCCACGACGGCGCGGGCGGCTGCGTGCCCAGCCCGAGGAAGCTGAGGCCCGCCTCCAGGAGCACCGCGTAGCCCATCGAGATCGTGATCTGGATCACGACCGGGGTGAGGGTGTTCGGCAGGATCGTGCGAAAGATGATACGCCGGTCGGCGGCTCCCATGGCGCGGGACGCCTCGACATATTCTCGTTCTCGTTCGGCCAGTACGCTGCTGCGGCTGAGGCGCGCGTACGTAGGAATGCTGACGATCGCGACCGCCAGCATGGCACTGAGCGACGATGGCCCCAGCAGGCTGACGATCGCCATTGCCAGGAGGATGGCCGGAAACGCCAGGATCGTGTCCGTCAGCCGCATGATCACCGCGTCCCACCGGCCGCCGAAGTATCCTCCGACCAGGCCGATCAACACGCCGACAACCGAAGCGATAAGCACCGAAAGGAGCGCGACCATCAGCGAGATCCGCGCGCCGAAGAGCACGCGGCTGAGGATATCGCGGCCGAGCTCATCGGTGCCGAACGGAAACCGGAGGGACGGTGAGGCGAGTTCGTCCCCCCGTGCCTGCGCAAGAGGGTCATGAGGCGCGACGATGGGCGCAAGGAGCGCGAGCCCAACCAGCAGCGTCGAGAGACCGATACCCACCGCCGCGCGGGGGCGTGACAGCATCCTGCGCAGCCGTCGGGCTCGCGGCCGGACACTCGGCACCGCGCTATTGGTAGTGGATGCGCGGATCGAGGAGGCCATACGAAAGGTCAGTGAGCAGGTTGATGGTAACGAACACCACCGCGGTCAAGAGGATTGCCGCCTGCACGACCGTGTAATCCCGGACAATCACCGAATTCCATAGGAGACGGCCCATGCCGGGGACGCCGAAGATTGCTTCGGTGAGCACCGCGCCTCCCATGAACGTCCCGAACTGCAGACCCAGAACCGTCACGACGGGTATCAGGGCATTCCGCATCGCGTGCCTGTACACTACCGTCCGTTCCGAGGCGCCCTTCGACCGTGCCGTGCGCACATACTCGCGTCCCATCTCCTCGAGGATCGCACCCCGCAGGAACCGGGCCAGCACCGCGCCCACGCCCAGGCCCAGCGCAAACGCGGGCATGACCAGCGTTCTCAACGCTGCGGCCGGCGCCTCTGCGGGCGGGACGTAGCCCGACGGAGGCAGCCAGCCCAGGCGTACGCTGAACAGGAACACCAGGAGGATTCCCACCCAGAAGGTTGGGGTTGCATACGCGACGGATAATATCGCGACCACGGCGCCGTCGATCCAAGTCCTCCTGAAGCGCACGGCGAGCAACGCCAGAGGGACCGCCAGGAGCAGCGCAAGCACGAGGGCGCCAAGCGTCAACTGGAGGGTGACGGGCCACGCACGTCCCAATAGTTGAGCCACGGGGAACCCATTCAGGTAAGACCGCCCGAAATCTCCGCGGAGCACGTGGGCCATCCACACGACGTACTGGACCGCCAGCGGACGATTCAGGCCAAGGTCGGCACGCAGCGCCGTCAGCTGATCGGGGAGCGCATTCGGGCCCAGAATGGCAAATGCGGGGTCGCCCGGCGCCAGGTGGATGATGCTAAAGACGACAATCGACACCAGGGCTATGACCGGCAGCACCTGCGCGAGGCGGCCGGCGACAAACCGCGCCATGCCGGGCTGACGCTCCTAGCCTTTGGCCGTGCGCTCCAGTGCGATCTGCGTGTCGATGTTCCAGGCGAAGTTCTGCACCGACGAGACCCACCCGAAGATCACTTCGCGCGAGCAGATCGGCAGGGTCCACGATTCATCCAACAGAATCTCCTGGATCTTCGTGAACAGCCGTTGCCGAAACTCCTTCGTCACCGTCCGCCGGGCGGCATTGATGTTGTCCGCGTACCCTGCAGGGAAGTTCCCCTGAGGAAACGGCGGGCTGTTGAACGTGCGGTATGGGCTGTTGCGAAAGAGCGTCAGGGGGTCTTTGTTGAGCGCCACGAAGGTCAGCGTCGCCTGGAAGTCACCCGCGAACAACCTCGGAGTCCAGCGGGGCGCGTCCATGAGCTCGATGGTCATGTCCACCCCAATCTTGGCCAGGTCGGCCTTGATGATCTGCGCCATCTGTGGGAAATCTGGAAAGGCGTTCACGATAAGGGCGGTGAACCTGAAGCCGTTGGGGAAGCCGGCCCTGGCCATCAGCTCCTTAGCCCGGTTCAGGTCGAAGCGGTAGCGGCCGTTCAGCTCGGGATCGTACGCAATAGAGTTTGGTGGATAGGGCGCCACGCGCGTCTCACCGAACCCCGCGAACACCGTACGCACAATGGTCTGACGATCCAGCGCGTACTGCATCGCCTGCCGCAGGCCCCTGTTCGTGAACGGCTCCCTCTGCGGGTTCACGTAGAACAGGTTCATCAGGGCACCGGTCTGGTCGCTGCGCAGCACCAGGTTCCTCTGCGCCCGCAGGCGGGCGGCCTGCGGGTACGGAATGCCGACGGCGGCGTCGATCGTCGCGGTCTGCAAAGCCGTCACCATCGCATCGGGATTGTTGTACGGTCTCAGGATCACCCGCTCGAGCAGCGGAAAACCCTGCCTCCAGTATCCGTCGTGCTTCTGGAAGGTCACGTGATCGTTGGGGACCCATTCCGCGACCTTGAAGGGCCCTGTGCCGATGGTCGTTTGCCTGAGCTGGTCGAATGCTTCGGGAGCCATGATATCCACTTCCTGGATCGAGTCCAGGATGTTGGGCGTCTGCCAGTCGTAGTCGAAGGCCACGGTGCTGTCGTCGATTGCCCGGACGCGGTTCATCCCCTGCCCGCTCGTCAACGTCACCAGGTTCTGCCCGGTTCGGGCATCCATGGCCCGCTCGAAAGTCGCGACGACATCCCTGGCCGTGAACGGGCGCCCGTTGTGAAACCGCACACCCTGACGCAGCCTGAACGTTGCGGTTTTCCTGTCGGCGCTGATCTGCCATGACGTGGCCAGGTCGGGCACTGGATTGTAGTTGAGGTCGAAGTCCAGGAGTTTGCTGTAGACCTGCCGGATGACCGGGTAGGTCACGAAGGACTTCGTCGAGGGATCGAAGTTCAGGATGTCGGACAGCAGCCCGACCGTTACGGTGCCGGCCCTACCCTGCGCCCGCGCGATCCGGGAGAGCAGCGCGGGGCTCAGCGTCCCTACGGCGGCTGCGGTTGCTCCGCGGCGGAGCAGTTCACGTCGTGTGATAACCCCATCGTGATCGTGCATGGCGTCCTCCTCCTGGTCGGCTGCGCGTCCTGAGCCCACAGCCGTGTCGCGGTACCCCTGCGCGCGAGTAGCCTTCATCCTAGACTAGCCCTCTGCTAGACATGATTTCGTTGACTGAAATGCGGGGCCTGATGTTGCCTGACGTATAGCATACCCGTGGCGATGCCGTCAACGGCTCTGGCAGCGCATTAGCAAGACACAGTCATCTTGACACCGACGCCTCGACGGTCTAGGATGCGCCTTGCAGGGATCTGCGTTTCACTGTATGGAATCGTACGTATGGAACCGTTCAAGCGCTCGCGCGTATACTTAGAGCGCGCCCGCGATGTGCTGGCGGGCGGCGTCTCCAGTAGTATTCGCCTTGCCGAGAAACCCCACCCCCTGTTCTTTGCGCGTGCCCGCGGGGCCGTCATGGAAGATCTCGACGGTCGCGAGTACATCGATTACGTGTGCGGGTACGGGCCGGTCATCCTGGGCCACGCCGATCCCCGTGTCACCGATGCTGTCGCGCGCAGCCTCTCGCTGGGCCAGACGTTCGGCGGGCAGCACCCGCTCGAGGTCGAGGTCGCCGAGCGCATCCGCCACCTCGTCCCGTCGATGGAGCGCATGCGATTCTCCTCCTCGGGATCGGAAGCCGTGCAGGCGGCGCTTCGCATCGCGCGCGCCTCAACTGGACGCTGGGTCGTGGTCCGATTCGACGGCCACTATCACGGATGGCTGGACGGCGTCTACTGCGCTGACCTTGGCAGCGAAGACCCGGCGCCGGCTCGAGCGCGTCCAGGGAGCCGTGGTCAGTCCTCGACCTCCGTGGGCGATTTGATGGTTCTCCCATGGAACGACCAGACCGCCCTAGCCGCCGCCGAGGAACGACTGCGCGGCATCCTGGCCGGTGTCATTCTTGAACCGGTCCTCTGCAACACGGGGGTCATCCCCCCGCGCCCCGGCTATCTTGAAGCGATCCGCGGCTGGTGCAATCGCGAAGACGCCGTGCTCATCTTCGATGAAGTGATCACCGGTTTCCGCGTGGCCCTGGGAGGAGCGCAGACCCTGCTAGGCGTGCGGCCGGATCTCAGCGTGTTCGGCAAAGCTCTGGCCAACGGATTTCCCGTCAGCGTCGTCGGCGGGCGCCGGAACCTCATGGAGGGCGTGGCGGCGGGTGAGGTGCTGCACGCCGGCACCTTCAACGGCCAGGTCGCCGTGATGGCCGCCGCGCAGGCGACGCTGGATGTCCTCGCCGAAGAGAACGGCGCGCTGTACCGGACGATCACTGTGACCGGTCGCGCTCTCATGGATGGCTTGCGCGCGCTCGCCGCGGAGACCGAGATCCCGGTGCTCCTGCAGGGGCCGGGGCCGGTGTTCCATATGTGGTTCACGCCGCTGCGCGCGATCGAAGATGCCGCGACGGCGCGCGGGACAGGAGTGGGACAGTACGCACGGTTCGTCGAGTGCATGATGCGGCGGGGCGTGCGGCTCATCCCCGGAGGGCGGTGGTACATCTCCGCGGCACATACCTCCGCCCACGTCTCGCAGACCCTCGCCGTGGCGCGTGAAGCCTTCCGTGAAGTCGCCGCCACGGTGCCGTCCTAAGCCGGTCGTTGCGGGCGGCTGACCCCATGCGCATCGCGGTCGCGTCGCTGATGCAGGAAAGCAACACGTTCGCGCCGGTCCCGGCCACCGTGCAGACGTTCGCGGACGGCTACCTGCTGGAAGGTCCGTCCGTGATGGAGCTCCGCGGCACGGCCTCAGAGGTCGGCGGGTTCCTCGACGTGTTTGAGGCCACGGGCGTAGAGGTCGTCCCCGTACTGGCCGCGCACGCGATTTCTGGCGGTGTGGTCCTGGCGCCGGACTTCGCGGCCCTTCGCGACAAAATACTTGCGGGCATTCGCGGCGCGGGGCATCTCGACGGCATCGCGATCGCGCTCCACGGGGCCATGGTCGCAGACGGCGAAGACGACGGGTCGGGCGCTATGCTCGCCGCCGTCAGGGACGCGGTGGGCGACCTCCCGCTCTCCGCGACCATGGACTCCCACGCCAACCTCACCCAGCGCATGATCGATCACGCGGACATAGTGCTGAGCTACAGGACGTACCCTCACGTCGATCTCGATGAGACAGGACGGCGGGCCGCACGACTGCTACTGGAGATGCTGTCCAACAGATTCAAGCCGGCATTGGCGCTATCCAAGGTCCCGATGCTGCTCCCCGCGGAGTCCCATCCAGTCGCCAAGGAGCCAATGAAGGGACTGTGGGCCGAAGTGGACCGCCTGCGCAAACGCGCGACAATCGTCGAGGGTGGCCTGTGTCCCGTGCAGCCCTGGCTCGATCTACCCGACCTTGGGTTCGGGGTCCTGATCGTGACGAACGGAGATCCGGTGGGAGCCAGGACAGCCGCCGAGGATCTCGCACGTCGGGCCTGGGCTGACCGTCATGCGTTCCAGGCCCCGCTGCTTGAAACGCGCGACGCCATTCAGCGCGCGCTGGAGGTGGCCGACGGGCCCGTGGTGCTCTCCGAATCGGCGGATGCGACCGGAGCCGGATCGCCAGGAGACTCAACCGTCGTGCTGCGCGCCCTTCAGGAGGCGCGTGTGCAGGCGCCCACCCTTCTCACCGTCGTCGATCCGGACGCCGCACGGAGGTGTTCATCGGCGGGTGTGGGCAGCCGGGTCTCGATCATGGTCGGCGGCAAGATCGGGCGTTTCTCCACGCCGGTGTTGGTCGAAGGCGTCGTGCGCCTGGCCCGCCCGGTCGAGTTTTCCTTCAGGGTGGGGTATACCGGCACCGTCGCCCGTATGGGTCAGACCGCGGTTGTAGAATCCGGATCGATGCATCTTGTTCTGACCGAGCACCCGGTCATGACCTCCGACCCTGCGCTCTACCGGGCCGTGGGATTGGAACCGAAGAGCGCGAAGATCGTCGTCGTCAAGTCGCCCGCGCAGTTTAGGGCCGCCTATGAACCGATCGCCAGCGAGATTATCAGTCTGGATTCCGAGGGGCATAGTCCTCCGAACCTGCGGCGGCTTCGGTTTGCGCGGCGACCGCGACCGTGTTTTCCGTTCGAGGATCCTGACGATGCGCCGGTGCGTGTGTCCGTCGGCGCCCGGTCGCGGGGTCGAGGGTTGTCGCGGCGAGATGAGGGGGCAGAGGGATGAAGATCGTGGACGTCAAGACCACTCCCGTGAGCGTCCTCATGGAGGCGCCGCTGCGTTGGAGCATGGGGGTAGAGCATGGAACGACCCGCACGATCGTCGAGCTGATCACCGACGAAGGCCTCATCGGCCTCGGCGAGACCTATGGCGGCGCATCCACGGCACGGCGGATCCAGGAGTCGCGTCCGCTGTTTATCGGCGTCGACCCGCTCGAGGTCGGTCTCATCGCGAAACGGTTCGAGGTCTTCCGCGTGACGTCCGAGCAGATGGCGCGGGCTGCAGAGATGAAGTACGTCGCCGCCGGGATCGAGATGGCCGCATGGGACCTGGTCGGCAAGGCCTTAGGCAAACCGGTCTCGGCTCTATGGGGCGGCGCCGATCGAGATGCGATCCCCTTCGTCGCGTACCTGTTTTATCGAGAGAAGGGGCCGGGCGGCATCGGTGGCGAGGACAGCCCCGAATCCATCGTCGAGCGTTATGGCGCGCTCGTGAACCGGTATGGATTCGAGGGCCTGAAGTTGAAGAGTGGCGTGCTCGATCCCAGGGTGGAACTGCGCACCATCGAGTCGCTGCGGAGGACCCACGGCGATCAGATCCAGTTCATGAGATTCGACCCAAACCAAGCGTGGAGCGTCGAGACGTCGGTCCGCTACTTGAACACGATGGCCGCGTACGACCTGGAGTACGTCGAAGACCCAACCTGGAACATCGAGGGAATGGCGCTCGTGCGCGAGCGTGTCCCGATCCCGCTGGCGTCGAACCAAGCGCTGATCTCCTTCGATCAGTTCGCCCCCGCGGTTCATCGCCGCTCGGTAGACGTGGTGCTCGTCGATCTGTACTTCTGGGGCGGGATCACGCAGGCTAAGAAGGTCGCGGCGATCTGCGAAACGTTGAACTTCGGGCTGGCGATGCACAGCGATCGGGAGTTGGGTATCGGCACCGCGGCCGGACTGCACTTTGTCGCCTCGACGCCGCAGGTCTCCCACTACTACGACACGCACTATCACGATCAACTCGACGACGTCATCGTCGAGCCGCACACGTGGGCGAACGGCAAGATGAAGGTGCCGACCGGTCCGGGTCTCGGCGTCGAGCTCGACCGCGGGAAACTGGAGCGGTGCCACCGGCTCTACCTGGACAGGGGCGACGCGGTAGAGTTCTTCGATCCGAGACGGCCGAAGTGGACGCCCCACCTGCCCTTGTGGTGAGTCTTGGGCCTGGCGAGTCTTCACCGACCATTCATCGTATGCGTGATCTACGATGATACTGTGGCGTCGGCGGTGCGCACCGTGCGGAAAGGCACACGCGATGGGGCGAACGCATTCGAGCTGAATCTTCCCCGGCTGGGGTATCCGCCACCCGAGGGACTCGTCCCGATCTTCCAAGCCACCGACCGCCCTATCTTCACCAGCTGCCGGCGCGCGCCGTTCACCGATGTCTACGGACCATCGCCCCACCTACCGCGGGAGATGCCCGACGACGAGCGTATGGTCCGGCAGCTGGACGCGCTCGCCTACGGCAGCGCCGGCATCGACATGGAGCTCGATACCTTCGATCCGCATCCCGCGCCAGTCCCAGGCAGTCCCGAAATGCTGACGCTTTCGCGCTCACCCGGCCCCCCGGCCGAGGTCACAGAGCAGCCGGCCGCGATCGGACGGCAGCGCGCGATCATCGATCAGGTCCACACGGCAGGCGGGGAGGTCGTGATGTCCTGCCATGCCGCGCGGGTGCTCTCGCGCGCGGACGCGATGCGGATTGCGGCCCTCATGACATCGCGGGGCGCCGACCTCGTAAAGATTGTTGGGGTCACGCGCGCGTGCGAGCACGTCGTCGACCTCCTCGGGACCACTCTCGCGCTGAAAGCGGTGACGCACGTGCCGTTCAGTATGATGAGCGTGGGCGGCGCTTCGCGCATCGGTCGATTCTTGGGGCCGATGTTCGGGTCGTCCTGGGCATTCGGACAGGCCCGGCGCTCGCCTGGAGGATTCGACCAGATGCCATTGGTTCGAGAGCTGCGCGCGGCGTTTGGTGCGATCGGAGGACCCCAACCGGGGGCCGCGGAGGAGCGGCTATCGTGAGCGACGATCTGCGCGGCCGTGTCGCGATCGTCACCGGTGGAAGTCAGGGGATCGGCGCTGCGATCGCGCGCCGCTTCGTGGCGGCGGGGGTGTCGGTGGCGATCTGTGCCCGGCGGGCGGACCGCGTTGATGCTACTGCCGCCGGGTTGCGCGCCGGCGGGGGGGATGTCCTGGGTCTGGCCGCAGACGTGCGCGAGCGCGATCAGGTGCAACGAGTGGTGGACGCCACGGTCGGGCGTTTCGGACGGCTGGACATCCTCGTCAACAATGCCGGCACCGGCCAGATCCAAGACTCACTCACGCTGGATCTCCAGTCGTGGCGCGCGGTGCTTGAGACTCATCTGACCGGCGCCCTCATCGCCAGTCAGGCGTCGGCCAGGGTGATGATAGAACAGGGCACCGGCGGGGTCATCCTCAACATCGGGTCGATCTTCTCCGTCCAGGGGATGCCCAAGCGCGCCGCCTACACCACCGCCAAGCACGGCGTCATCGGCCTCACGCGCGCCCTGGCGTGCGAGTGGGCGCCGCACGGCGTGCGCGTCCTTGCCCTGGCCCCTGGATACATCGCCACGCAACGGGAGGTTCAAGTCGATTTCACGGAGGGGGACATCGGGCGGCGCACCCCCCTGGGCCGCTTTGGCACGGTGGACGAAGTAGCGGATGTCGCCGTCTTCCTATGCTCTCCCCGTGCAAGCTTCCTGGTGGGACCAATCGTGATGGCAGACGGCGGCTGGACCGCCTACGGTGGGTGGTGAAGGACTCCCGGCGGTACGCCGTCACGGCGCTCGAGCGCGGGCTGAGCATCCTAGAGACGCTCTCGAGCATCGACCGTCCGCTTGCCCTGCAGGAAATCAGCGCGCGGACGCGCATCCCGAAGACCACTGCGTTCCGGCTGCTGGCCACGTTGGAGGGGCGAGGCTTTGTCGAGCGGGCTCACGAGGGCTCCTACCGCCTTGGTTTGCGCGTCACGCACCTTGGGCAAGCGGACAGAGCGACCGCGGAGCTCCGGCGCGCGGCCCAACCTGTCCTTCAGCGGCTGCACCGTTTCTCAGAGGACACCGTCAATCTTGCCATATGGCGCGATGGCCAGGTGCTCTATTTGGATGTCCTGCCGAGCCCACTGCCGCTGCGTTTTGTCGAGGCGCCCGGCAGTACCGCTCCGCTGCATGCGACCGCTCTGGGCAAGGCCATCGCCGCGCACCTGCCGGACACCGAGGTACGCGCCTCCCTGCGAAATGACGGCATGCGCAAGTTTACACGACATACGGTGACGGGTCTCCAGCGCTTTCAGCGGGAGATCCGTCGCGTACATGCTCAGGGATTCGCGGTTGATCGTCAGGAAAAGGACCAAGGCGCGGCGTGCATCGCTGCGCCGGTGTTCGATGATGGCCGGGTTGTGGGTGGGATCAGTATCTCTGCTCCCACGGCGCGCATGGACGCGCACCGGATCTCCCGGATGGCGCCAGCGCTCATGGCCGCCTGTGCAGCCGTGTCGCGCATACTTGGAAGCCGCAAAGCATCGAGCAGGCATACGGTTCGCCGTCCATTGGGTCATACTCGGCGCGGCCGGCCCTGATGCCTGCGGGTCCCCTGTGAGGCGTACGGCGCTACCTGCCGCTACCCCGTGTGCCTGTTGGGTTGAATTGGAGCGATTATTGTGCTACCCTATGTCCGGTCGTCATAGTTGCGTCTTCGAAGGCGGGCGGTGTCGACTCGTGACACCGCCTCTTCATGTGTCCGCAGTGTTCGTCCCTGACCAGGGGCTGGGTTGAACCGGTGGGCACGCGCATGATGCCGGCTCATAAACCCGGCCCGGGTCGTCCCCGGGTCAAGAGTAGGAGGTAGTTCCAATTACTACCATTGCACGCGAGCCCGCGTTCGGCGGCCTCGCCACAAGCCCGGAGACTATCCGGGCACTCTCTCGTCTTGGGTGGACCGAACCCACCCCAATTCAGCAAAAAGTCATCCCCGCGCTGAGGGCCGGCCAGGATGTCGCAGGGCAGGCCCAGACCGGTTCGGGGAAGACCGGTGCGTTCGCCATTCCGATGGTTGAGCGCCTCGAGCGAACCGCGCGCGGTGTCCAGGCTCTGGTGCTGGCCCCGACGCGGGAACTCGCGTTGCAGATCGCGGAAGCGATCCGCGCTTTGGGTGGCCCCGGCCTACGGGTCGTGGCGCTCTACGGCGGTCAGCCAATCGAGCGGCAGCTCAAGACCCTGCGCGGCGGGGTCCACGTGGTTGTCGCGACCCCCGGCAGGCTCCTCGATCACCTGAATCGGCGTACCGTGAATCTTAGCGCCGTCCGATTCCTCGTCATAGACGAGGCAGACCGGATGCTTGACATGGGTTTCTTGCCCGACGTCGAGCAGATCATCGGGCAGACCCCACCGGCCAGGCAGACCGCGCTGTTCTCGGCCACACTTCCGGACGCGGTGAGCGGGATCGCCGTCCGGCACATGCGCCAGCCAAAGTGGATCAAAGTGGCGACACCGATGCCCACTGTCGAGACCGTCACGCAGTGGCACCTCGAGGTTGCCGAGCAAGACAAGGTCCGCGCGCTTCGGCTGCTGCTGACCAGTGGCGAGGTCACCTCGGCCCTGGTCTTCCGGCGCACGCGGCGCGGCGTGGACAAGCTGGCGAAAATGCTGGGCGAGCGGGGCCAGCCCGTCGAGGTGCTGCACGGCGACATGGCTCAGGGCGCGCGGCTGCGGGCGCTCGAAGCATTCGAACAGGGTAAGGCCCGGGTGCTGATCGCGACCAACGTCGCCGCGCGGGGTCTGGATCTGCCCGCCGTGTCGCACGTGATCAACTTCGACATGCCGGAGGATGTGGACACGTACGTGCACCGCATCGGCCGCACGGCCCGCGCGGGCCGCACGGGTGAAGCCATCACCTTCGTCGGGCAGCACGACCTGGAGATGTTCGATGCGCTCCGGCGCCGGCTAGGCACCGCGCTGAAGTTGCACCCGCTACCGCTGTACGAGGCGCGTTCCGCGTCCACACGCGGCGGTACGCCGCGCAGATAACCGCACGCGAAAGAGGCCGGTCTCGACCAAGAACTGATCGAGCCCGGCCCCACCTCGCTCGGTTGTGATCCCAATCGTCAAGGGCAAAGGGAGTAAGGGCGCGCGACGATGAGAAGACGGGATCAGACCGGAGGGGAATGGTGAGCCCGCTCTTCTGGGTCGGGTAAGAAGTCGGCGACCCTGTCCAGGATAGCCGGGCCACTTTCGCTTTTTACCGCAAGGGAAGTTCCTACGACGACCCTATGCACTGCCTACCTCGCTTGCCCCCCTGCCAAACAGGCGGGCCGGCAGCTCACCGGAGCACCGCTGTCTCAACAGGTCCAGATGCTCAGGCAGATCGACGTCGAACTCCAGCCCCAATCGCCGGACCTCCACGACCTGCCTCGCTGCGCGGCTAAAGAGGCGGCGGTGCCGCGTCAGGCTGTCGGGCCCGAACTGCAACCTGACGTGGACGCCCTCGGGCACGACCAGCGCGTTGGTGCCGCGACCATCGAGCGCCGGAGCGATGACCGCGACACGGCCGTCTTCAGACGCTGCCATGAGGGCGCGCACATCCTTGCCGGTCAGGCACGGCAGGTCGGCCGCAAGAATCAGGCATGGAGCCAGCGCCGGCCCACGGAGCTCTCGCGTGGCGCGTTCCAGCGAGTCGTTCAGATGCCGGCCGGGTTCAGGCATGAGGCGGGCGCCCCACGCCGCGATGATTCCACTCACGCCGTCTCCGTGTCCGCCGACAACGGTGAGGCTCCTCGGATGCGTCTCCGTGGCCGCCTTGAGCACCCGATTGAGCATCCAGAGGGCCAGCTCGGCCCGCGCCTTCGGATCGAGGATGCGTCTCAGCCGGCTCTTGGCCCGCGCCGTCGCCTTCATTGGCACGAGCACATGCACGGTTAGCGGGGCGAGTCTGGCGAGGCTCCCCGCGACGCGCGGCGCGCCACCGGCTCGACCAGGACTAACGCGATTCCGGCATTAACGGCCGCGGCGCTCAACAGCCTTCTTGTGAAGGACCCTGGCCGACGCCTGTATATCCACGCCGTAACCCCAACGAAGGTGGTCGCGGCCACGAGATCGGCGAGGACGCCAAAGGGGGTGCCGGCGCGGAACATCAGAAAGAGAGCGTCCTTCACGACCACGACCGCCACGCCGGCGACCGGTCCGTAGAGCACGCCGGCAAGCAGCGCCACGGCATCGCTGGGATCATACTTGAGGAACGACGCCTGGGGCAGAAGCGGGAACCGCACGGTCGCCATGACGAGGAAGGCCATAGTCCCCAGCATTGCGGTAACGACCAGGCGCGAGGTCGTCACACTTTGATACGTGCGAGTCGGACGATCTCCGCCGCGAGCGCGCGCTTTGCGTGCGCATCGGTCATCAAGGTCTCCCGCACCTCCACATCGAGCCCCAGCGCCTGTATTTCGGGCGCGAGGCCCGCGTCCAGGGTGTCGATGACGAACATGTCGAGCAGATCCTGGTACATGATCGCCACGCCCACAGCGTCCGGCCGGTGGCCGAGGCTGCGCATCATCGCCTCCGCCGGTCCTTTTACGGCGCGTCCCTGAATCAGCGGGCTCACGCCGATCTTGGGTGCCCGACTGCGCCGGATCGCGTCTCGCATCCCAGGGACTGACAGAATGGGGCCCAGGCTCACGAAAGGGTTTGAGGGAGCGAAGACGATGAGATCGGCGGCGTCAAGAGCGTCTGACACTTCGCCCGACAAACGAGCGGTTTCAACGCCGGCAAACCGGATGCCGTGCACCTCGTCCCGCGCCGCCCGCGCTACGAAGTACTCCTGAAACGGCACCTCGCCGTCAGGGGTCACGATCACCGTACGGACCGGGTCATTGCACATGGGAAAGAGACGTGCCTCGATTCCCAAAGCGCGGCATATCCGGCCGGTCACGTCCGTGAGGGGGATCCCCGCCTCGAGCCACCGAGTCCGGAGTAGGGCGGTCGCCAGGTCGCGGTCGCCCAGGCGAAACCACCCGGGTTCACCGTAGCGCCCGAGCATCTCCAGCGTGTGGAAGGTATCCCCGGTCAGCCCCCAGCCTCGCTCACGGTCGACGAGGCCGGCCAGCGTGTACATGACGATGTCGAGGTCTGGACAGACTCGCAGCCCGTACCACTCCAGATCATCGCCCGTGTTGCCGATGATGACCAGCCGGCCGGTGAGTGCCGCGAGACCCTCCGCAAGTTTGGCGCCCCCGACGCCACCGGAGAGAAGAACGATCAGAGCGTCCACGTCAACTCGGCGAGGCTGCGGCGCGGAGGCACGGGTGGGTCGTGCCGGGGCCGGCCGAGTGTGATGAGCGCCTGCGGCGCCCAGTCCGGAGGCAAGTCGAGCAGACGCCGGACCAGCCCCTGGCAGAACAGGGGCGCACAACACCAGCACGCCCCAAGACCCTCGGCATGCGCGGCGAGAAGGAGGTTTTGGATGCCGGCGGCCACGCTCTGGATGGCCATCGCATACTCCGCCCGCTGGCGCGCACGGTCGGGATAGCGATCCATGGACTCCATCGTCAGGCACGGGAGGAGCAGGAGCGGAGCGTTGACGAATCGCTCCGTTGAGAAACGTACTTCGGCGCGGATAATCTTCGGATCGACATCACTCTTTCGCAGGTCGCGTTCCCACCGTTTCGCCATCGCACTGACAAGACGTTGCCGTCGGGCCCTGTCGTTGAGCACGACGAACCGCCATGGCTGGCCGTTGTGCGCAGACGGCGCCATCACGGCGGCCCGCATGAGCCGCGTCACGACCTCCCCGTCGACGGGATCTTCGGTGTAAAAGCGGACCGTGCGTCGGCGCTCGAGGACCTCCCAGAACAACGGGGGTGCGGCGAGGCCGGGGGGCGCGGGGTGCAGCATGGCATCCCTCCGGAGATGGGCGGTCGCGACGACATAAAACTACGCTGGGAACTCGCCCATGCCTGCTGGGCACCCAATTAGGGTTTTCCCGCCTCTTTAGAAAGCCTTCACCTTTTCTACGCCCGGGCTTCACCCTGGGGGAGTACCGTGCCAGGTGCAACGCGAAGCGAAAGCACCCGCGACGGTGATCGACAAGGGAAAGGAAATCAAGCCGGAGGGGTGGGTGAGCCCGCTGCCCTGGATCGGGTAAGGAGGTCTGCGACCCGATTCAGGATGCGCCGGGCCACCTCGGTTTTTGGCAGCAACGGAAGCTCCTCCGCGGTGCCCGAGCGGTCGATCAAGACGACGCGGCTCTCGTCGGCGCCGAACACACCATCGGGATGGCTCACGTCATTGGCAACGATCAGGTGCAGATGCTTGTCGGCCAGCTTCTTGCGCGCGTTCTCGACGAGATCTTCGGTCTCGGCCGCAAAGCCCACCTTGACGAGCGACCCGTCCACTTCGGCGAGGATGTCGGACGTTCGGGTCATCTCGAGAGCCCAGGTGGCTCGACCTTTCTTGACTTTCTGCGCCTCTACTTTTGCCGGCCGGTAATCCGCGACCGCCGCGGCCATGATCAGCGCATCGGCCCGCGGGACGATTCGGAGGACGGCTTCCCGCATCTCGGCGGCCGTCCGCACGGCGATGACCTCGACGCCCGCAGGGTCGGTCAGGCTCGTGGGGGCCGTGACGAGCACAGTGCGCGCGCCTCTGTCGCGCGCGGCTTCCGCGATCGCGTAGCCCATCTTTCCGGATGACCGGTTGGTGATGACGCGCACTGGGTCCAGTGGCTCCTGGGTGCCTCCGGCTGTGACAATGACCGTCCGGCCCCGAAGGTCGCCCGTGGTCCGACCCAGCACGAGCCGCAGGTGGTCCACGATCTCACCGACCTCAATCATCCGGCCCTTGCCGACGAGCCCCGAGGCAAGTCTGCCCTCAACCGGCCCCAAGATCTGCGCCCCGCGCGCCTGGAGCCGCTGCGTGTGCTCCTGTACCGTGACGTGGTGGAACATATGCGCGTCCATGGCGGGGACGATCACGAGCGGAGCCTTGCATGCAAGCACCGTGGTCGTGAGCGCGTCGTCTGCCAGGCCGAGCGACAGGCGGGCAATAGTGTGCGCCGTCGCGGGACAGATTACGATGAGATCGGCACGCAGCGCGAGCGCGACATGGTCCATGGCGATCTCGGCCTGCGGATCGAAGAGATCGGTAATCACCGGTCGGTGCGTGAGCGCCTGGAAGGTCAGTGGAGTGACAAATCGGGTGGCCTCGGCGGTCAAGATGACATCGACTACCGCCCGGTGCTGGACCAGCTTGCTGGCAAGGTCGGCGGCTTTGAAGCAGGCGATGCTGCCGGTGACGCCGAGCACGACGTGCTTGCCATCGAGCGTAGTTGTCATAGACCCTTCCACTGTTCCCGGCCCGCGCTCTGGTTAGGCGCGGCCGCCGCGGTTCATCTCCGCGATCAGCCGGAGGCCCTCCAGGATCAGGTGTTCGCTCACGGCGGTGAAGATGTTCGTCTCCGCGGCCACCAACCCTACCAGACCACCGGTGCCAATCACACGCGCGTCTTGGCCGAGCTCCGCCTTAAAGCGAGCGACCATGCCCTCGACCAGTCCGACGTGCCCCAGGACAACACCCGATTGAATCGCGGCGATGGTGTTCCGGCCTATGGCGGCATTCGGCCGCGCCAGTTGAACGCGCCTCAGCTGTGACGTTGTGGTGAACAGCGCTTCGGCGGCGACCTGCAGCCCGGGGTGGATCGCTCCGCCAGGGTAATCACCCTCACGTGTCACGGCGTCGAAGACCGTGGCGGTCCCAAACTCTACGATGATGGCCGGTCCTCCATACAGGCGGTAGGCGGCTGAGGCGGCGACCACGCGGTCGGCGCCGACATCCCTCGGGCTGTCATAGAGGATACGAATCCCGGTCTCCGTCCCCTCGCCGACAACCAGCGTGGACGTGCCGAGGTATGTTCGAATTGCGTCCTCAAAGACGGTCGTCAGCGGAGGCACCACGCTGCACAGTGCCGCGCTGCGGATGGCGGTTCGTTCAATCCCGCGGGCCTGCAGCAGGCCGAGGAGCAGCAAGCCGTACTCATCGGGCATCCGCCGCGCGTCGGTTGCCATGCGCCACGACGCCACGAGATCGTCACCCTGGAAGGCTCCCAGCTTGACATTGGCATTGCCGATATCCAACACGAGCAGCATGCGTCACCTCTGCCTCGATTGGCAGGAGATTTCGCGCTCTCTTCACTCAAGCCTTGCGCGGGCTTCACCCACGCAGGAGCGTCTCGCCGAGTGTGGGGTCCGGCCCCCCTCGGCGATGGCGCTCTATAGCATCAAGGACGACGGTCGCGGGCGGCTGAGATTTCACACGGCTTTCACACTCTCCTAGCCTTCCCATCACCCTGGCTTGACTTCGAACTTCTACGCTGGAAGTGCCGGAGGAGTCTGAAAGCGCTCGACTGGCCGTCTCCTCCGGCAGAAACGAAGGAATTCAGAGGAGGTTGGTATGCGTATGACACGCACCATAGCCGCGGTCACGGTTGCGCTTGCTCTCGTTGCGGGGTCCGCCGTGCTTCCGGCGGCCGCTCAGGTCAAGGTAGATTCGCTGCTCACGAATTACCGGGCCGTCTCGGGAGTCAGCGGCAACCTGTCGAGCGTTGGATCCGACACCCTGAACAACCTGATGACGCTCTGGGCTGAGGGCTTCAGCAAATTCTACCCCAATGTCCGGATTCAGATCGAGGGCAAGGGCTCCAGCACCGCGCCGCCCGCGCTGATTGCCGGCACCGCCCAGCTCGGTCCGATGTCGCGGCCTATGAGGGCTAGCGAGATCGACCAGTTCGAGCGCAAGTACGGCTACAAGCCGACCGAGGTCAGGGTCGCCGTTGACGCCCTGGCCGTCTTCGTCAACAAGGACAATCCGATCAAGTGCCTTACGATCGCCCAGGTTGACGCCATCTTCTCGAAGTCGCGGCGGGCGGGCTACAAGGAGGACGTCCGCACCTGGGGTCAGCTTGGTTTGACCGGCGAGTGGGCCAGCCGGCCGCTCAGTCTCTACGGCCGCAACTCCGCCTCCGGCACCTACGGCTACTTCAAGGAGCACGTTCTCAGGAACGGCGACTACAAGGATGAGGTGAAGGAGCAGCCGGGCTCGGCCGCGGTTGTGCAGGGCGTCACCGTTGATCGCTTCGCGGTCGGCTACAGCGGGATCGGATACTCCACCGCCGGCGTGCGCGCGGTGCCGATGGCCGAGAAGGAGGGCGACTGCGTGGAAGCCAGCCAGCAGAACGCGTACTCGGGCAAATACCCGATATCTCGGTTCCTACTGATCTACGTGAACCGGAGCCCCAATCAGGCCGGCGATCCGCTGGTCCGTGAGTTTGTCCGGTACGCACTTTCCAAGCAGGGACAGGAGGTCGTCGTCAAGGACGGCTATTTCCCAATCCCCGCCGTGGTCGCCGCCGAAGAGATCAGGAAGATCCAGTAGACTTCGAGGAGCGCGTGGCACGCCGCTCCCCAGAGTTCGCGCCCGCGGGCGGGCCGCCCTTGGCAACCCGCCCGCTCGAGATTTCCCGCGAGAGTGTCAATCGCCGCTTACTGGCCGATCGGATCGGCCGGCGTATCGTCACTCTCGGCGGCTTCACCATCATCATGTCCATACTGGCCATCCTCATCGTGATCGTCGTTGAAGTCGCACCGCTGTTTCGGGCTCCGAGCGTGCGCCCGCTGAGGGCCCAATCCGTACGTGTCGCAACACCGCCGCTGGGTCTCGGCGTCGACGAGCACCGCCAGATCGTCTACCTGGTCACGGGCTCGGGAGTTCATCTCGTCCGCGCAGAGGACGGCACGACCCTACCAACCCCGGCCCTGCCCGGCTTGAACGTGGCGCGTGTCGTTGCGACCTCGGCGTTGGGCCGCGGGGCCTTCGCCCTGGGCCTCTCCGACGGTCGCGTGATCCCAGCAGAGGTCAGGTTCACGGTGACCTTCGTGGAGGGCCGGCGGCAGGTAACTGCGGACGTGGCTACGCAAGCGCCGATCGTCGTCAACCCGGACGGCCGGCCGATTCAGCACCTGGCGTACACCGTGGCCGGCGACGGATCGGTGCTCGCGGCCGCGATCGGCGGACGGGATCTGGTTCTCATGTCCGTGAGGGAACGGAAAGCGCTGGTCGGTCCCACGACCCGCGAGGTCGTACGGCAGCGCACAACCCTGCCGGGAGAGATCACGGCTCTTGCGGCCGACAGCCGGGGCGACAGTGTTTTCGTCGGGACGTCGTCCGGCCAGATCGTCGTGCTGAAGTCATCGGAGGGCGGTGCACCCGCCGTCATCGCCACGGCGGCCGCGGCGCAGGGCGGCTCGGCGATCACGATGCTGGGCCTGTTGATCGGCGACCGCACGCTGGTGACAGGGGACGCTTCCGGAGCCGTAACGTCCTGGCAACTGCTCAGGGACGGTCAGGGGACGATGCGCCTGAGGAGAATCTATGAGTTCGCCCGCCACGAGGCCTCCGTCGTCGCCTTCTCGGCATCCCAGCGGGACAAAGGGTTTCTCACAGCGGATGCGGCCGGAAATGTGTTCCTTCGGTATGGCACGAGCGGACGGACGCTCCTGCGCCTTCGGGCCGGGCAAGACTTGAGCGCGCTCACCTACGCCCCAAAGGTTGATGGACTACTGGCCGTCGGGTCCACCGGCCGAATAGAGCACTGGGCCGTGCGCAACCCGCATCCCGAGATTACCCTGCGCACTCTCTTTGGCCGTGTCTGGTACGAGGGATATTCGGAGCCGGCATACGTGTGGCAGTCCACCGGAGCCACAGACGACTTCGAAGCAAAGTTCAGCCTGACGCCGCTCATCTACGGCACGTTGAAAGGCACGTTCTACGCGCTGATCTTTGCGGTCCCGCTGGCGCTGTTCGGCGCGCTCTACGCGTCGCAGTTCATGCACCCCACGCTGAAGGGCGTCCTCAAGCCGGTGGTCGAGATCATGGCCGCCCTGCCAAGCGTCGTGCTGGGGTTTCTGGCCGGGCTGTGGCTCGCTCCGCGCGTCGAAAAGGTCGTGCCCGGCATTTTTCTGATGCCGCTCGTGATCACGGCGCTGGTGCTGGCGGCGGTCGCGCTATGGCGCTTGGCCCCGCCTGCGCTGCGCAAGCGCGTACGGCTCGGGTCGGAGGTCTTCCTGCTGGTTCCGATTGTGCTCGTCGGGGGCTGGCTCGCGTTCCGTCTGGGCGCGCTGGTCGAGCTCGTCCTGCTCGGTGGAGATTACCGCGGCTGGCTGTTGAGCGCGCTGGGACTCACCTACGACCAGCGAAACTCTCTGGTGGTCGGCCTTGCGATGGGCTTTGCCGTGGTCCCGATCATCTTCACGATCGCCGACGATGCGCTCTCGAACGTACCGGCGCACCTGACCGCAGGGTCACTCGCGCTGGGCGCGACGCGGTGGCAGAGTGCTGTGCGGGTGGTCCTGCCCACGGCCAGCCCGGGGATCTTCTCGGCCGTCATGATTGGGTTCGGTCGAGCCGTGGGGGAGACCATGATCGTGCTCATGGCCACTGGCAATACACCGGTGATGGACTGGTCCATTTTCAACGGTCTTCGGGCGTTGTCGGCCAATGTGGCGGTGGAACTGCCCGAGGCACCGTATGGCGGCACGCTCTATCGGGTGCTGTTCATGGCGGCGCTGCTTCTGTTCGTCATGACGTTTACCGTGAACACGGCCGCCGAGATCGTGAGGCTGCGCCTGCGAAGGCGCTATCAGGCCCTATGAGGACGTTCTGGCGCTCCGGCGATCCGATGGTCTGGCTGACCGGCGCGGCCCTCGCCTTCGCGCTCATCATGGTGGCCGGGCTGGTTCTGTTGGTACTTATCAACGGCCTCGGGTTCTTCTGGCCCAAGGACGTCGCTCGCCTGATGCTCCGCGACGGCCGCTCGATACTGGGCGAGATCGTCGAGCGGGAGGTCATTCCCGGATCTACCGCCGCTGCGCCGCGCTATCGGGTGAAGGTCAAGCAGGGGAATCGGGACGCGTTCGGGGCCGATTTCGTCTGGGTCGACGAGGAAGAGATCACGGCGCGCGAGCGTCCGCGCGACGCCGTTGTAGTGGAACGGCGTGAGTGGGGCAACCTCTACGGGTTTCTCAAAGAAGTGCGCGGCGCCGGCGGTGGACCCGCGACAGGCGCCGACGCGTGGGCCGCGCTGCATACGCGGCTCCCAGAAGCGCAGCAGCTGGTCGAGCGCATCCGGCGGATTGAGCGGCGCGACATCGGCGCAATCAATCGCGAACAGGAGCGCCTCCGACTCGGCCTGCGAACTCTTGAATTGCAGGGCATCAAGCAGGGTCCCGAGGTCGATCGCGTTCGCGAAGAGATGGCGCGCTGGCAGGTGAGATACGACGAGCGTGCGGCCGAGCTCGCAGCGCTCCGGGAGCGTCAGACCGGCACCGCCGTCTTTGTCCTGGCCGATGGCAAAGAGATTGAGGTTCCTCTGACCCAGATCGTGCGTCCCTACCGCCCGAACGCCACGGGTGCCGGTGCAAAGGCGGGCCTGTATGCCGCGAAGGTCTGGGAGTTTCTCGCGGGAGAGCCCCGCGAGTCCAACACCGAGGGGGGCGTCTTCCCGGCAATTTTCGGCACGGTCATGATGGTCGTGATCATGAGCATTGTGGTGACCCCATTGGGCGTGCTCGCG
>Ga0187893_10002219_pt1 | contig 43377 bp, 25 predicted proteins | sample MA1701074metaG_FD_139574 | JGI IMG/M metagenome (GOLD analysis project Ga0187893, IMG submission 139574) | White microbial mat communities from a basaltic lava cave in the Kipuka Kanohina Cave System on the Island of Hawaii, USA - MA170107-4 metaG ... | reverse complement strand
CCGTTCCAAGTACGGGTAGGCTCGAAGGATCGCTTCTGCATCATGGCCGGAGGCGAGCAATCCGACGATCGTGCCGACCGTGATCCTCATGCCGCGGATGCAAGGCCGTCCGCCCATCACTTCGGGATCGTGCGTGATCCGCGCGAGTAGATCCGCTGACATTGAGACTCTCCGCTTCATCGCCTCCCACGGGTCGCTGTTCGGCATCCGTGTGGGTCCGGCCTGGGCAGTTCGAGAAGGAACGCCTGAACTCGATTTCCCGAGGATCCTATTGGATTCGTCGCGATCGTGCAACACATGACACCCGCCGGATGCGACGCCGGAGGAGTTGGGCTGCCGGTTCTGAATTCCCTCGTGGGAGAGAACCTCCCGCCGCCGTCTCCTCCGTGCCGTCGCCTTGGATACAATCACCGCCATGGGTTCCTCCGACACCCGAGGCGCAGGCCGCGACGAGGTTCTGGCCCAGGTCATCGCCTCGTACCTCGAGGCCGTAGACCAAGGCAGCGCTCCGCCCCGCGATGAGCTGCTCGCGCTCCACCCCGAGCTGGCGGCGGAGCTGAGAGAGTTCTTCGCGGGCCAGGACGACATGGGGCACCTCGCAGGCGCGACCCGCACGGCGGAGGATCGGCCATCCCCTCTGCGCGGGAAGCGCACGATCGGCGACCACGAGATCCTCGGCGAGATCGCCCGCGGCGGCATGGGGGTCGTCTACAGGGCCCGGGAGCGCAAGCTCGGGCGCGAAGTCGCCCTCAAGGCGATCCTCTCGGGCTCGCTCGCGAGCCGCGAGGAGCGCGAGCGCTTCCTGCGCGAGGCGCGGGCGGCCGCGGGCCTCGACCACCCGGGGATCGTGCCGATCTACGAAGTCGGGGAGGAGGACGGGCTCCACTACTTCACCATGAAGCTCATCGAGGGCGGGAGCCTCGCCGCGTGGGATCCGCCGGGGGGACGCGCTCCCCGCCGCGCCGCGGAGGTGATGGAGTCGGTCGCCCGCGCCGTGCACCACGCGCACGAGAGGGGCATCCTCCACCGGGACTTGAAGCCCGCGAACATCCTCCTCGACGGCCGCGGCGCGCCTCTCGTGAGCGATTTCGGCCTGGCCCGCCCGCTCGACCGCGAGTCGAGCCTGACGGCGAGCGGCGCCCTCGTCGGAACGGCGAGCTACATGGCGCCCGAGCAGGCGTTCGATTCGCGCGGCGCGACGCGGCGCACGGCCGACATCTACAGCCTCGGGGCGATCCTCTACGAGCTGTTGACCGGCGCGCCGCCCTTTCGCGGCGCGACGGCGGTCGAGACCCTGCGCCAGGCGAAGGCGGAGGAGCCGCGCCGGCCGTCGCACTGGAACGACTCGGTGCCGCAGGACCTCGAGACGATCTGCCTCAAGTGCATCGAAAAGCGACCCGAACAACGCTACGCCACCGCTCTCGGTCTCGCCGACGACCTGCGCCGGTTCCTCGCGGGCGAGCCGATCGCCGCGCGGGCGGTCTCGCGCGTCGAACGGGCTTCGAGGTGGGCCCGCAGGCACCCCGCGCGATCTCTGTCGGCCTTGTTCTTGGTCGCGGCGGCGCTCGGATCGACGCTCGGGGCCCTCTTGCTCCTCGGCGAGCGCGCGGAGACCCGCCTCAATCTCGCCGCGGCGCGGCTCTCACAGGCTCGGGCCGGCGCGCTCAGCCGCCGCCCCGGCCAGCGACTCGAAGGGCTGCGCGCCGTGCGCGAGGCGGCAGCGATCCGGCCGTCTTTGGAACTCCGCAATGCGGCGATCTCGTGCCTTTCCCTCGTGGACCTCGAGATCCAGCGCCGGTTCGCGACCGGCGGCCCCAACGTGGCCGCGCTCGCCCTCGACTCGACGCTCGAACGAGCCGTAACGGCAAGCTGGGACGGGGAAGTCCGCGTGCGCGAGCTTGCGAGCGGCCGCGAGCTGGCGCGCTCCAAGGAGAGCCCGAGCCGGACGGTTTTCGTTCGTTTCAGCCCCGACGACCGCATGGTCCTCCGGTGCACGAGCTCCGACCAGCAGGAAGGCGGAATCATCGTCTGGCGGTTGGAGGGAAAGAACGAGGTCGTCCTGAACCTCCCGGCGGGAATCTCTTGCGCCGTTCCCGGCTTCGGCGCCGGGAGCCGCACCGTGGCCTTCGTCGACTCGGAGGGCTTCCTCAAAGAGGTGGAGATCGCGACGGGAGCGATCCTGCGCCGAATCTCGGTGGGAAAACGCGCCGTGCGCGTCGAGCCGGATCCGTCCGGCAGCCGGGCATCCGTGCAGACCACGGACGGCCGGGCGATGGTCTTCGATCTCGAGAAGGAAAAATCGATCCTCGATGTGCCGGGTGATTGGATCAGCCCTTGTCACCCGAGCCTCGACCTCGTTGCGGTCTGCCGTGTCGCCGAGATCGATCTCTGGAGCATTGCCGGCAGGAACAAGCTCCGAACTCTGAAAGGCCACGAGGGCCAGGTCCTTCAGCTCGAGTTCAGTCCCTTCGGGGAGATCCTGGCCTCGACGAGCTGGGATGGAACGACGCGTCTCTGGAGCATTTCGGGGCGCGAGATTCTGCGCTACGACGCCGAAGGATCGATTCACTTCGGTCGGGATGCGCGCGGGGTTGGGATCGTCTACACGGATCGCTCGGTAGCGGTGGGCGAGCTGACCCTGGCTGCCGAGGCGCGCACGCTGGCCGTTTCGGCCACGGCGCCCAGGGCCATCGAGTTCGCTCCCGACGAGCGCTGGATCGCCCACGGATTGCACGAAGGAGTCCGGGTCCTCGACCTGCCGGCGGGACGCGAGCTGGTCCCCCCAGCCCCCGGAGCCAACTGCGTGATCGTCGCGGCCGGAGGCGAGACCCTTTTCACCACCGGGTCCCAAGGCCTTCTCCGCTGGCCAATGTCGGAGGAGTCCGCGGCGGCGGAGACGGCGGTTGCCGCTCGGCTCCTCAAGATCGGACCGCCGCAGCCCCTTCCCCGGGCGCTGCGGGCGGCGAATGGAAGCGTTTCCTTGAGCGCGGATGGGAAGAGGCTTCTTACCGGATACGGCCTGCACAGGTTGGTCGTCCTCGACATTTCTGGGGCTCCGAGCATCGTGCGCGAGTTCCACCTGACGAACGCCGTCAACGTAGCGCTGTCGCCGGACGGAGCGCTTGCGGCGGCGGGTCCCCTTCACGGGACCGAGGCGTGCGTCTGGGACGTGGAGTCGGGGGCCGCCGTCCGCCGCTTTCCCCACCCCAGTTCCGTGATGAGTGCGTTCGTCGGCTTCAGCCCGGACGGACGCTGGTTCTATCTCAGTTCGACGCTCGAGTGCTCGCTCTTTCGGACCGGCGATTGGGATCGACCGTTGTGGATCCTGCGCCGCGCGCAGCCGCTCGGCTACGCGACGCCTTTTTCGTTTTCGCGGGACGGCGCGCTTCTCGCCATGACGCTCGCCAAGAAGGCGATCCGCATCGTCCACACCGCCACCGGCGCGGAGGTCGCGACGCTCGAAGAGCCGGACTCGAGCAACCACGTGTCGTTGAGGTGGAGCCCGAGCGGCCGCTGGATCGCGGCGGGGCTCGAAAACGGAGAGCTGAAGCTCTGGGACCTCCTCGCCGTGCGGCGCGGGCTTCGTCGCGCGGGACTCGACTGGGACGGGCCGCCGGAGGTCCGGGAAGCGCCGCCCGTCGACCCGCGGCCGCTCCGCATCGAGGTCGATCTCGGCCCGGCGGCTCGGAAGAAGAGGTGAACTGCCATGGCGGCGCGTGAGGCATCGCAGGGCGGCGAGCCGTTCGATCTCGAACGCTTTCGACCGTATCTACGGCTCCTGGCCGAGATGGGGCTCGACCGGAAGCTCCGCCCGATCCTCGACCCCTCCGACGTCGTGCAGGAGACCCTGCTCGAAGCCTACCGCGACCGCGAGCGTTTCACGCGCGGCGGCGACGCGGAGGTGGCCGGGTGGCTCCGGCGCATCCTCTCGAACAACCTCGCGGACCTGGTCAAGGCGCATGGCCGCGCCAAACGCGACGTCGGCCGCCAGCGCTCGCTCGACGACGCGATCGAAAAGTCCTCCCTGCGCCTCGAAAAGTGGCTGGCGGCGAGCGAATCGAGCCCGAGCCGGAAGGCGATCCGGCACGAAGAGGTCCTCCGCCTCGCCGCGGCGCTCTACACGCTCCCCGAAGACGAGCGGGAGGTCTTGATGCTACGCCACCTCCACGAGTTGACGATGCGGGAGCTGTGTGCGCGGACGGGCCGCTCGACCGCCGAGGCGGCCCGGCTCATTCAGAAGGGGCTCCTCGGGTTACGAAAAGCGATGAAAGCCTGACTTTCCTCCGAAAAACCGTCCTCGAACGTCGCTTGTAGAGGGAGACGGACGGTTTCTGGAGGAACGGACATGCAATGGTTTCGAGAGGTGCTCCCCACGGGAGAGGTAGCTGAAGCGGTCGGCGCACGTTGCGGATTGTGGAAACTCTTGCAGAAGCTTCGCTACGTGCTCGAGTCTCGAAGCCCCACGCCGAAACGACCTCTGAGAACGCGCGCGATCGCGGCGTTCATGGCGATCGCGACGGCTTGGCATTTCGAGGGAAGCCCCCTCTACTCCGCTTGGTGGGAACCGGCCGCGCCGAAACGCGATTCCGCGAAGGCTCCCGCCTCTGGCCAGGTGGATTCGATCCGCTTCGATGATCTCCTCATCGAGGCTCGAGATCTATTGCGGTCCGCTCGATCGCAGGCGACCCGAGAGCCGCAATCCAAGCTGGGTGCGTTGCCGCGGCTGCGCGAAGTTCGCGACGCCATCGGCGAGGAGAACCTCAAGGTCGAGCGGCACTTCGCCGAGGTCGACTCTCTTGTGGCGTCGAGAAGCCTTTCCAGCGAAGTTCAGGCCCGCAACCAAACGCTGGCCCGCAGTTACCGCACGAAATACGTGCGCCTCAGGACAGAGCTCGACGCGGTCCTGGCCTCATCGCAGCGGTCCTCGCTCTCGATCGAAGGGGTCGATCGGGCCCTCGGCTTCCTCGATGAAAACACTCCGCCCTCGCCGCACCCGCGCCTGGATCCGAAGCACCTCCCCTTCCGGTCCCTAAGGGCCGAACGGCCGATCGAGCCGGGAACCGGGTTCGCCGTGCGCTCCGCGGCTGCGCCAGGCGGCGGCGGGCTCGGCGCCGGCGATGAACCCACCATCGATGATCTGAAGGAGACCATCGAAGTGCAGTTCACTCCGGAGATCCGCAAGCTGGCGGATGACCTAGGCCGCAGCCCGATCAAGATCTTCAACTGGGTGCGAAACAACATCGAGTTCGTGCCGACCTGGGGCAGCATCCAGGGAGCGCAGCTTTGTCTCGAGACGCGCCGCGGCAACGCGTTCGACACCGCGTCGCTGCTCATCGCCCTGTTGCGAGTGTCGGGAATCCCGGCGCGCTATCAGACGGGGACGATCGAGGTGCCAAAAGCGGAGGCCATGGACTGGCTTGGCGGGTTCAAGGATCCGGCCGCCGCGGCTCGGTTCGCCGCAAGCGGCGGGATTCCGGGCGCAGGAACCGTGGAGCGGGAAGGCTCAGTCCGGGCGATTCGGATGGAACACGTCTGGGTGAGAGCCTTCGTCGACTATCTGCCCTCCCGCGCCGCTGCCGCATGCGGCGAGGGGGACACATGGGTGCCCCTCGACGCCGGCTTCAAACTTCACGACGTCGCAGGGGGCAAGGACCTCGGGGTGGTCATGGGGTTTGACGATGCTGCGATTCGCCAGCACATCCAGGAGGCCGTCGGATCCGCGGGGATCGGCGGCCAGGGAGTCGTCCTCGACCCTGGTTTTGTCGACGCTCTGTTCGAGGCTTCCGGTCAAAACGTCTCCAAAAGTTATCCCGGACTGCAAGATTTCTCATCGCTCGTCGCCCATCGGCGCATCCGCCAGGTCAATCAGCCCGTACTCTCGATCTCATTGCCGTATTCGGTGCTCGCGCCGAGCGGCGAGCGGGCGGAGATTCCGTCGGGACTCCGTCATGGCGTCGAAGTCACGGTCCTTGACGAGGCCGGGGCGCGTCTCCTCTCGTACGCCGTCTCCCTGCCCGAGATCGGACATCAGGAACTCTCCCTCGCCTACCTCCCCGCCACGGACGACGATCTGCAGGTCATCTTCGCCGCCAGAGATGCAGGGCCGTTCGACCCGAGCTCGGCCGGGAGTCTGACGGCGCTCCTCGATCGTCTTCCGGTTCAGCTCATCCGGGTCCGTCCAGCGATCAAGCTGAACGGGAAGGAAGTGTCCGCGGGACTTGCCACCCCAATGGCGCGGCCCCAGCAGCTCAGTGTGCGCTTTACGGCCCCAACGATCAGTACGCCGGACACCATCGTCGATCTGGTGGCGTGGGGAAACTGCGCCATGGTGCTCGATCCGGCGGGAAATGCCTCGGCTCTCTTCAAGTCCCGCGCGCAGTTGGCGGATCTCCAAGGGGCCGGCCTCTCCGTCCAACTGAGCCGAATCAACAGTCTCATGGGAACGGCTTGGTTCGCCTTCCTGGATAGAGAGGCCGAACTCTATGCCACGGCCTTGGAAGTCGCCTTCGTCAGGTATCCGTCGCTGGCCTTCGCCTTCCCCGATCAATCGGTCACATCCGTCTTCGGTGCTCCAGTGAAGATCCAACCGGGGAATTACACGCTCGATGCCGCTCGACAACTTCAGGTGATCGCAGCCCACGGAGGCGATGTTGAGCGAGAGAGGGCGTTCAGCCTCGTGGTCGGAATGAAGTCTTCGATCCTCGAGGGTGTGGTGCCTCCGGCGCTCTTGGGTGTGAATCCTCGATTCGGTCTCTCCACCGGGGGGGCTCTGGCCGCTGCCGCGGCCCAAGGAGTGCCGATCTACGGGATCGACGCAGCGAACGTCGATACGATCCTCCCGCGCATCGACGACCGTTTCCCGTTGGATCGCATCGCGGATGCGGCGCGCTCGGGACGAGTCGTGGTCGTCCCCGAAACGCTTCCGCAGGTCGATGGCGTCGCTTTGGTCGCTTACATGACTCTGGACCCTGACACGGGAGATGGCGCCTACCTTGTCGGTAGGGCGTTCGGCGGAGAAGTCGACTGCAACGCGCATCCCGACCCCGACGGGTGCAGAGGCTGGCTGAGTTTCGCCGATGGATTCGAGCGCCTTGCGGTCGGAGTCGCTCTCGGGGCATTCGTAGCTGCATTGATCCTGTCCGTGGGGGGGCTCGTCGCAGCGGTTGTCGGTGTGGGGGCTGGAGTGGTCACGATCGATCTGGGCGCGCTCATTCTGATCGGGCTCTCGTTGTTCTCGGTCATCGAAGCCGATCATGCATTCCAGGAGTTCCGGCAGTGTCAGGCCAACAATGAGTCCAACTGCGCGTTCAAGATCGTTCCGGTGGTCGTAGATATGATCATCCACCAAGGTTTGCATTCCATCCTGCTGCCCCATTAGCGGTTCGGCGGGCCTGCAGGTCATTCTGAGGACCAACCAGATGAAGTCGATTTGCATCGCTGCCACGGTTGCTTGGACAATCAGCGCCTCAGCCGCTCTCGCGCCGGCTGAAATGGAGCGGGGCGTGACGTTTCTTCAGTCATCCCAGCGCCCCGACGGCTCCTGGGCCGCGCCGTGCGCCGAGGAAGTCGAAGCCACCGCGGTCGCGGCGCGAGCCTTGGCGGAGGCTGGAGGACCCGGGTCGGCGGCCGCCGTTGCTCGTGCGATCGGTTTCCTCGACGCTCTTCCCGAGCCGCTTCTCAACCATCACCGTGCCCTCCGCGCCCTCGTCAAGCAGGCGGCGGGTCTCGATGCGAAAACGGACCTCGACATGCTCATCGCCGGATTGCGAACCGGCTATGATCCTCCGGGAGGCTGGGGGCTGAGCACCGGGAGCCCGAGCGAAACGATCGCGACGGCGCTCGCCCTCGAAGCGATCTCTGCGAGCCCTGCGGATGCCGGGCGCGAGGAGCTCGTCTATCCGCTCTGGACACTGGTGCGCGCCGCTTCGCGCCTCCCGGTGCTCTTCACTGCGGATCCCGCGAGTCGTGAAGAGAACGGAAACCTATACGCTTCGGCGTTCGGGATCGTGGCCTGTCACGTCTACCGCGTCCGGTCCGCCGTGGTCCACTACCGCACCTGGGCGATCGAGGCAGCGCGGGCGCGCCAGGAAGTCTCCGGAGGTTACGGGGAACTCGCGGGATCGCCGAGCTTCCTCGAGACCGCCGTACTTCTCCACGCGATCAAGTCCAGCCACGTGCTCCTGACGGACCACGAGACCAGGGCCGCCGAGTACCTCCGCGCCCGCCAGTCGGCGGACGGAAGCTGGGACGGCGATCCGCTCGCGACGGCCTGGGCCGTGCGGGCGCTTGCCATCCCTCTGGACACGGATGGCGACGGGATGGCCGACGCGTGGGAGAGCGAGAACGGCCTCGATCTCAACGATCCGGCCGATTCGCGTAGCGACGCCGACTTGGACGGGCTCGTGGCCGCGGTCGAGTTTCAGCGGGGGACCGATCCGCAGAACGCCGATACAGACGGGGATGGTCTTTCGGACCTCGCCGAGATGGAGAGCGGAAGCGATCCTCGCGACCCGACGAGCGCGAATCGCCCACCCTCCTTCGCCTCGACGCCCGTCACATTCGCGGCGCTCGGCGCACCGTACCGCTACGCCGCGCGAGCGCTCGATGCCGATGGAGACGGAATCACCTACATTCTCGTGCGCGGCCCAGCGGGCATGGGGATCGATGCGTCGAGCGGAGTGATGACCTGGCTCGTTCCCGCGGGCGGGGCCGGTAGCTTCCCCGTCGCGCTCGCGGCCCGGGACGGCCGCGGAGGCCAGACGACGCAGAGCTTCGTGCTCGAGGCGCGAGCGCAAGGCATTGATCTCGTCCCGACACTGGTAGATCTGCGCGGTTTCGCCGTCGACGCGCAGTCATTGATCGCTCTGGGGACGGTCGGCGTCGACGTCGAGAATGCCGGCACCGGCCCATTCCAAGGAGATTTCGAGATCACGCTCTTCGCTGATGCCAACGACACTGGATCGTTCGAGACTGCGAGCGATCCGGTCGCCGGCCGTGGCGGCTTCTCGGGCTCGATCGCCGCGGGGGCGGTCGCGAAGGTCATCGTCCGCGCGTCGGCGGCCGAGACGTTCCGCGATGCGCCGCTTTTCGCGTTCGTCGACAGCGGGCGTGCGGTCGGAGAGCTGGATGAGACGAACAATACGCTCTCGAGCGCGTCGTCGAGCCAGTTCGCGGGCGATCTCTCGAAGATGCGGCCGGTCATCGAGTGGTGGTGGAAAGAAACGGACCCGCCCGACTTCAACTACCGTGTCGCGCTGCCTCCCGTCGTGGCCAACCTCACCGACGACAACCGCGATGGAAAGATCGACGAGCGCGATGTGCCCGAAGTGCTCTTCGTTTCCGCGAGCCATCAGGGATTCGATGGAGTCCTGCGGGCCGTCAGCGGCGACTCGGGACGGCTCATCTGGAGCTGGCCGAACGATGGCTCGGCGATCGCACAGTCGGGGGTCATGAAGATGGTCGCGGTCGGCGACCTCGAAGGCGACGGGGCACCGGAGGTGGTCCTCACCGCGTCGCTGCCCAGTCTCAGCATGGTCTGCATCAACGCAGACGGCTCCGAGAAATGGCGCCAGAGCCAGCTCCCCTTGTATTTCAACGCCGGGAGCTTCGTGCTCGCGGACCTCGGAGGAGACGGCACGCTCGAGATCCTCTCCGGCTCGAACGTCTTCAACCATCGGGGCGAGCACCTCTGGGAAGCGCCCTATCCGACCTACGGCGGCCCGAACACGGGCCTCCTCTCGCTCCCGCTGGCGGTGGACCTCGACCTCGACGGCAAGCTCGAGGTCGTCCTCGGGATGAGCGCCCACGATCTCGCGGGCCGCCAGCTCTGGGACTGGCAAACCGAGGGCCGCGAAGAGAGCGGATTCGTCTCCACCTTCAGGCGAAATGGGCAGCCGGTGCGCTCCTTCCAAGCCTCCCCGCCCGACTTCCTCGGCGACGCGCACACGGCGGCGATCCAGGCGGATGACGACCTCGAGCCCGAGATCCTGTGCGTCGGCTGGTACGGCTCGGAGTTCGCGCCCCGCCACGTCCCAGTCTGGATCCTCGAACCCGACGGCGAGGTCAAGGTGGGGCCGATCGAGCTCGAGTTCGCCGCGCCGGAGCGGCACCGGTCCATGGGGTCGACGAGCCCACTGGTCGCCGACCTCGACCGAGACGGCCGCCAGGACTTCATCGTCACCGTCGAAAGCTCCGGAAGCCAGCTCGTCAGCCCCAAGCAGGCCGGCATCACGGCGCTCTTCGCGCTCGACCGCGATGGCCGAAGCCTTTGGACCGCGGAGTTCAGCTCCGCCGGCGCGGATTACCTGCCGTCGGGCCTCGTCGCGTGCGACCTCGACGGCGACGGGCAGCTCGAGATCGTCCTGCAGACCGTCCATCAGCTCCACATCTTGGAGGGCCGCACCGGGAAGTCGCTGTGGTCTTTGCACGCCGATGCGTTCTTCAGGATCACAACCTTGCCCGCGGTCGCTGATGTGGACAACGACGGGAACGCCGAGATCGTCGGCATCGCGACCGACCAGTACACCTTCGGGACGCCGCTCAACCGCGGAGTCTTCGTGATCGGGGACGCCGCCGATCAGTGGGGGAACGCGCGCAGGTCGTGGAGCCAGCATCGGCACCTGCCCTCGGCGATTCGTGAAGACGGCCATTCGATTCCAAACGACGCGTGGAACCAAACTGCGGTCGGCGCGGAGCGGATTCAGACGGCGATCGAGGGCCACGGCCCGCACGACGCGCCGGACCTCACGGTTTCGAAACTGCGCAACGACCCCGCGGCCTGCCCGAGCGTCGTCCTTCTCGCTCGTGTCGGCAACGCGGGAAGTCTCCACGTGCCGGCCGGGGTGCCGGTGGAGTTCTGGCGGGGAGATCCGGACGCCGTGGGCACGCGGATCGGCGTCGCAAAAACCACGCGGACGCTCGAGCCGGGCGAGCATGAGGAGGTGAGGCTCGCGTGGCCCTCGGCTCCGGCGGGCGGCGCGGATGTCCACGCGTGGGTGTCGCCGCAGCGCCCTTGGATGCGCGTGCAAACGGATGACCTCATCAGCGAGATCGATTCGCGGGCCCCGCTCGCCACGACGAACGGCTCCTCGCAGAACACGCACGGCTGGGGCATCTTCACCTACTCCGGAATCGACGGCTCGGGCTGGAACGACTTCGGCTGGGATGGCGACTGGCTGCCGTACCACTTCTACGAGATCGGCTTCGCGATCCCGGTGACGATCGAGAGCGTGAGCTTGAAGAACCAAGCGTTCGCCGTCCAGGGTTGGAGGAGCGCGGATTTCCTCCTCTGGCGGGAGGGCGACGCCGTTCCAGCGTTCCAGACGCCCGTCTCGCTGGGGGCGGCGTCCGTCACCGTGACGGTTCCGGACGTCTCCGGGACGCGGCGGCTCCGTTTTCAAGGCAACGATGTCCTCAACTTCGCTTCTCTCGACCGCATCGAGGTCTCCGGGAGCTTCGAGGATCCGTACCCCGATTGGGATGCCGGCATCTACACTCGCCTCAACGAGGGCCGCGGCGACAATAACCGCACCGCGGCGGCGCTCATCTGGAGCTGCGCCGGCAATGCCGCGCCCGAGATCACCACTGCGCCGCCCCTCCTCGCGCGCCCCGGAGCGCCCTACCGCTATGCGATCGCGGCGGAGGATCCGAACGGCGAGGAGGTGAGGTTCGAGCTGATCGAAGGGCCCGCGGGGATGGCGCTGTCGAGCCCGTTCGGGCCGGTCGAGTGGACTCCCACGCCCGCACAGATCGGCGAGCACGGCGTCCGCGTGAAGGCCAGGGACTCCTCGGGGGCCGAAGCGGAGCAGATTTGGACGGTGGCCGCCATCGATGGGATCGCGGGGGAGAATCGGGCGCCGCGCATCACTTCGGCGGCTCCTTCTGTCGCGACGGGCAACGTGTGGAGGCACGCGTTCGCGGCGTCCGACCCCGACGGCGATCCGCTCCTGTGGATCCTCCTCGCGGGCCCTCCCGGCATGGAACTCGATGCCGCGAGCGGCGAGCTCGCGTGGCCCCCGCTCGAGGGCGTGTTTCCCGTCGCGGTGCGTGTCGAGGACGGCCGCGGCGGTTCGGACGAGCAGAGGTTCACTCTCTCCTCCGGCGAGAGCGACGTCCCCCTGGCCGTCGAGCCCGTCGATCGGGACGGCGATGGCCACTTTCTGCCGGCGGACTGCAACGACGCGAACGCCGCCGTGAACCCCGCCGCGGCGGAGATCCCCGGGAACGGCATCGACGACGACTGCAACGCGGCGACGCCCGACGGGATCGACGCGGCCGCGATCGCCCTCCTCGTGAGACCCGACCGCTCGAGCTACGAGATCGGCGGGACGATCTCGATCCTGGCCCGGGCGACGCACCGCGGCGGAGCCGGCTCCATCTCGGGCCTCCTCTTCGACCTCAAGATCGTCGAGCTGGGCGGCGAGACGCTGTACGGCGCAACGGCCGAAGCGGGCCCGCTCCTTCCCGGCGGCCGCATCGAGCGGACGTTCCTCGCCTCAAGCAGCGGCTGGCCCGCCGGTACATTCGTCGTGCGGCTCGATGCGACCTACGGAGCGGCGGAAACCACTTCGGAAGCGCGATTCGAGCTTCGTGCTCCGCCCGGCGTCTTCCGCCGCGGCAATGCCGCAGAGGACGGCCGCGTGGACCTCACAGACTCCGTCCGAGTCCTGGGCTTCCTCTTCCTCGGGGATCCGAGGATCGCCTGCCCCGACGCCGCCGACGCGACCGACGACGGAACCATCGACATCACGGATCCCATTTACACTCTCAACTATCTCTTCCTTGCCGGCGAGCCGCCCCCGGCGCCGGGCACCGAAGTCTGCGGCCCCGACCCGACGGCGGACGACCTCGGTCCGTGCGAGGGCCAGGAGGAATCCTGCGGTTTGTAAGACGGCGCGCGCCGGCAGGGTCCCTCACCTCACCTCGATCAGCTCGACTTCGAAGACTAGCGTGGCCTTCGGCGGGATCACGCCGCCTGCCCCGCGGTCGCCGTACCCGAGCTGCGGAGGGATGAGGAGGCGCCGCTTCCCGCCGACCTTCATGGTCGCCACTCCTTCATCCCATCCCTTGATGACCCGCCCGCGGCCGACGGGGAATTCGAAAGGCTCGTTCCGATCGACGGAGCTGTCGAATTTCTTGCCGTTCGTGAGCCAGCCGGTGTAGTGGACCACGCAGGTCGCGCCGATCTTGGGCGACGCGCCGGTCCCCGGACTCACGTCGATGTATTTGAGGCCCGACGGAGTCGCCGCCGCCGCATCGAATTCCTTCTCGTTCAAGGGATCCGCCTTTCGAAAGGGGTTAAGTTTCCGGAGCCACATGAGGCCGGAATGATAACCGAAGCGGCCGGCGAGCGATCCTCGACCTCGAGCTTTCGGTAGAACTGCCCCTTGACGGTCCCGAGGTAGAGCGGGGACACTTCCCGGACTTCGTAAACGCGCCCGAACTATCTTCAGCTCAACCATTCTTTGGAAGCGAGGTCGAAGATGACCGTTTCGCCGATTGTCAGCCCCCGCCTGCCGTCGAGGCTCGCCCGCTTCGCCGCCGGGTTTCTCGTCTCTCTTCTTTCGATCGGCTTCGCTCCCGCCGCGGAGACCGCTCTCGATCGCTACGTCGCTCGGCCCGATCCGACGTATTCGTGGAGCGTCGTCCAGGAGATCCCGGCCGAGGGGGCGACCCAGCTCATCGTCGACCTCAAGTCGCAGACGTGGCGCACCGAGAAAGACGTCGATCGCCCGGTCTGGCAGCACTGGCTGAACGTCGTGAAGCCCTCGAAGCCCGCACCCGCGACGGCGTTCCTCTTCATCAGTGGGGGCGGAAACGGCGGAGGGCCTTCGAAGGGGGCCGATGAGCGCACCCTCCAGGTCGCCGTCGCGACGGGCGCGGTCGTCGCCGAGCTGAAGATGGTCCCGAACCAGCCGCTCATCTTCCACGGGGACGGGAAGAAGCGGTCCGAGGACGACTTCATCGGCTACACGTGGGACCAGTTCCTCAAGACGGGCGACGAGACCTGGCCGGCGCGGCTCCCGATGGTCAAGAGCGCGGTGCGTGCGATGGACTGCGTCCAGGAGTTGATGGCGAGCGAACGGGGCGGAAAAGTCCGGATCGAGAAGTTCGTCGTCGCGGGCGGATCGAAGCGCGGCTGGACCACCTGGTGCACCGCGGCCGTCGACCGGCGCGTCGCCGCGATCATCCCCATCGTGATCGATGTGCTCAACGTCGACGCCTCCATGCGGAACCACGTGGCCGCCTATGGGTTCTACTCGCTCGCGGTGGGGGATTACTTCCGTCACCGGATCTTCCAGCGGATCGAAGACCCGCGCCTGAAGCAGCTCAACGAGATCGAAGACCCGTACTCCTACCGGGAGCGGCTCACGATGCCGAAATTCGTCATCAACGCTTCGGGGGACGAGTTCTTCTGCCCCGACTCCTCGCAGTTCTACTGGGAAGGGTTGAAAGGGGAGAAGTACCTCCGCTACGTCCCGAACGCGAGCCATAACCTGAAGGGGACCGACGCCCTGGAGAGCATGATCGCGTTCTACGAGACGGTGCTTTCGGGAGCGCCGAGGCCGAAGTGCTCCTGGACCTTCGAGAAGGACGGATCGATCCGCGTGAAGGCGGAGACCGCCCCGAAGGCGGTCCTCCTTTGGGCGGCGACGAACCCGGAAGCGCGCGATTTCCGGCTCGCGAAGGTCGGCAAGATCTACTCGAGCCGCCCGATCGAGTCCGAGGGCGGAGGAGTCTACGTCGGCCGGGTCGAGAAGCCGGAGAAGGGCTGGACGGCGTTTTTTGTGGAGCTGGAGTTCGAAACGGGCGGCAAGTTTCCGCTCAAGCTGACGAGCGGGGTGAGAATCTCCCCCGAGACCCTCCCCCACGCGGGGATCAACGCGGCCACGGCGGCACTCGAGAAACCGCCCGCCTCGAGGTCGGGTGCCGGCGGGAAGTAGTTACAGATACTTTACACCAGCCGCCGGCCGCAGCGGCTACTCTCCTTTCAGAGAACTATCCCACTCTTTGAAAGGAGATCCTCCATGACGTCTGACCCCTTCCGCGGCCCGGCATCGCTCTTCGCGGCACTCTTCCTCGTCATCCTCCTCGCCTCTCCGGCCCTCGCTCAGAGCCTGGACTGTACCCAAAGGCCTTTCGCCGGGTCCATCGTCATCCCGCAGACAGGAACAATGGGCTCCGCTCGGGCCCACGGCGTCCGGCTGACGCGCGCCGACGCGGGGACCTTGATCCTCGAGCGGACCGCGACGACGACCCTGGACATCGAGGTCTCCAACCCCGGCGGGAGCCGCGAGGAGGCGGAGCTTCTCGTCCCGGTGCCCGAAGGGGCCGTGGTGCGCGGCTTCAGCTTCCAGGGAAGCGGCGCCGAGCCGAGCGCGGAGATCCTCGACCGCGAAGCGGCGCGGCGCGCTTACGAGTCCATCGTGGCCCGCTCGCGCGACCCGGCGCTCCTCGAGTTCGCGGGGCACAGCCTCGTGCGCTCGAGCGTCTTTCCCGTCGAGGCCCGTGGGACGCAGAAGCTGCGCCTGACCTACGAGGAGGTCCTCCCCGCCGACGGCAACCGCGTCGACTTCGTCCTTCCCCGAAGCGAGATGCTCCGCGACCAGCCCCCCTGGACGATCTCGGTGAAGATCCAGTCGAAGGAGCAGGTCCTGAGCGTCTACTCGCCGAGCCACCCGATCGAGACGGTGCACACCCCACAGGGCGTCGTCACCGCTCGCCTTCAGACCGGAGCCGCCCGCGAGCCAGGTCCCTTCCGTCTTTCCTACCTCATCGACAGAAACGCGATGGGGGCCACGCTCTTTGCCTACCCCGACCCCAAGATCGGGGGCGGCTATTTCCTCCTCCTCGCCGGCCTGCCCGCGCCGCGAAAGGGCCCCGGCGGCGCTCTCCGCCTCCAGCGCGAGGTGACTCTGGTCCTCGACCGTTCGGGAAGCATGCGGGGAGAGAAGTTCGAGCAGGCGCGGGAGGCTGCGATCCAGATCGTCTCGGCGCTCGAAGACGGCGAGCACTTCAACCTGATCGCCTTCAGCGACACGGTCGAAGTCTTCTCGAGAGAGCCCGTGAAGAAGAGCCGCGAGACCATCGGTGCGGCCCGCGCCTACCTCGCGCGGCTCACGACCCTCAGCGGAACCAACATCCACGACGCGCTGGTGGAGGCGCTCCGGCCGAAGCCCGCGGAGGGGAGCATCCCCCTCGTCCTCTTCCTCACCGACGGGCTGCCCACCGTCGGCCAGACCTCGGAGATGGCGATCCGGAAGGTCGCGGTCGAGGCGAACCCCTTCCAGCGGCGCATCTTCACCTTCGGCGTCGGGGTCGATGTGAACACCCCTCTCCTCGAGAGGATCGCTTCCTCTTCGCGCGGCTCGGCCGTGTTCGTCCTCCCCGGCGAGAACGTGGAGGTCAAAGTCGCGGGTGTCTTCCAGAGACTGAAAGGGCCGCAGCTTGCGGAGCCGAAGCTTGATGTCTTCGGCCCCACTCGCAGCGTTCAGGGCGTGCGCGCCCGCGATATCCTCCCCGCGAAGCTCCCCGACCTCTTCGAGGGAGATCAGCTCGTCGTCCTGGGTAAGTACCTCGAAGCCGACCCGCTGACCTTCCGCCTCTCGGGCAAGGGAGGTCAAGGAGAGCGCAGCTTCGAATTCACCTTCGGCCTCGAGAAGGCGACCACGCGCCACTCCTTCGTGCCGCGGCTCTGGGCCAGCCGGAAGATCGGCGACTTGGTTGATGCCATCCGACAGCTCGAAGCCGGTAGACCGCCGGCCTTCGCCTCCTCCCCTGCGCCGCCGCCGACCGCCGCCGGAGACCCGCGTCTGAGAGAGCTGGTCGATGAGATCGTCCGCCTCTCCACCGAGTTCGGGGTCCTGAGCGAATACACGGCATTCCTGGCCATGGAAGGGACCGACCTCACGGCACGCGATAGGATCATCGCCGAGGCGACGAAGAACTTCGTCGAGCGGGCCATCGGATGCCGCACCGGGACGGGATCGGTCAACCAGGAGCTGAACCAGATCGCCCAGAAGGGGCAGAACTGGCTCAAGCTCCGGAACGACTACCTCGATGCCAACCTCAAGGAGGTGGCCATCACGACCGTCCAGCAGGTCGGAGACCTCGCCTTCTACAAGAAGGGCAGCCGCTGGATCGACAGCCGTTCTGCGGCCGCGAACCCTGCGGCAGAACCCTCGCGCAGAGTTCGATTCGGGTCCGAGGAGTACTTCGCCCTCCTGCGGAAGCTCGAGACCCAAGGCCGCCAAGGGCTCCTTTGCCTCCAGGGCGACATCCTCGTCTCCTTGGACGAGGAGCTGGTCCTTGTTCAATCGGACGGCCTCGCGGGAGTGGACGGTTCCTCCGCAAAACCATAGGATTCTCCGACAGCATGAACCAGAAATGCATTCTGGTGGTCGAGGACGACGAGGGCATCCGCCGCGGCATCGCGGATGCCCTTCGCTACGCCGGCTTCGAGGTCATCGAAGCCGCCCGCGGCGGCGACGGGCTCGCTCGGGCGACGACGGCCGAGATCGACCTCCTCCTCCTCGACCTCGTCCTCCCGGAGAAGAGCGGGCTCGAAATCCTGCGCGAGGTCCGCCGCTCGCGCCCCATCCTGCCCGTGATCGTCCTCACGGCGCGCGGCGATGAGGCGGACCGCGTCGAGGGGCTGCGGCTCGGCGCCGATGACTACGTCGTGAAGCCCTTCAGCGTGAAGGAACTCCTCGCGCGCATCGAGGCCGTGATGCGCCGTTCGCCGGAGCGTTCGCTGCCCCGGAAGGAGATCCAGATCCCGTCCGGCCGCGTCGACCTCGGCCGCGCGGAGGTGCGGTTCGAGGACGGGGAGCTTCTATCACTCTCCGAGCGGGAATGCGAGCTGCTCTCCTACCTCGCGCAGAGCGCGGGCCGGGCCGTCTCCCGCGAAGAGATCCTGGCGCGAGTCTGGAGGATTCCCGGAGGCGGCGTCGAGACGCGCACGATCGACATGCACGTCGCCCGCCTCCGCGAGAAGCTGCGCGACGACCCCGAGAGCCCGCGGGTGATCCTCACGGTGCGCGGGAAGGGCTACATGCTGCCCGCAGTGGAGCTTCGCGCCTGATGCGCCCCACCTGGATCTGGCTCATCTTCGGCCTCGCCTTCGGCGTGGTCCTCTTCGCCATGGGCTGGACGACTTCCATGACCCGCAGGCTCGAGCGCGCGGAGATCGAGGCGCGCCGGGACGCCGCGTTCGAGGAAAACGTCCGCCTCTCCCTCTGGCGCATGGATTCGGCGCTGGCCCCGGTGATCACGCAGGAGATCGCGCGCCCCAGCTTCGTCTACAGCGCCTTCTACCCGGCCGAGCGCCCCTACGACCGGATGTTCGCCCAGGGAGAGTCGGGCGAGGTCCTCGTCGCTTCGCCCCTTTTGACCTTCGCCTCCCCTTTCGTCAAGCTCCACTTCCAGATCGATTCCGAGGGAAAGGTCGGTTCGCCCCAGGTCCCGACGGGAAACTTGAGGGCGCTCGCCGAGACGCGCCACTCCTCCCGTGAAGCGATTGCGGGAAGCGATGCCCTGCTGCGCGAGATCACTCCTCTTCTCGATGCGAACCGGCTCCGGGCGGAGCTTCCAGTGCCGTCGCCTCCTCCGGCCGCCGCAGCAAGCGAGGACGCAGAGGAATCGGCTCCCAAGGAGCCCCAGGGCCAGCAGCAATCCGCCCGCAACTTCCTCCAGAACGACGCATACCAGAAGATCCAGGAGGGAGCCTCGCAGAGCCTCCTCCCCTCGAAAGGCAGCTCGATCGAACGCAACCTGAACGAGTGGCAGAAGCGGTTCGAGGCCTGCGAGGTGGGGAACATCATGCAGTTGGTGGTCTGCGCCGACATGCCCGGCCTCTCGCGCCTGCGCGAGGGGATCAACCGGCCGCTCTGGGCGGGGCCCGCCCTCCTTCTGGCGCGGCGGGTCGCCGTCGAGGGGAGGGAGTACCAGCAGGGGTGCTGGCTCGACTGGCCGGCCCTTAAGACTTGGCTCCTCTCGGGGGTGAGAGACCTCCTCCCCGATGCCGACCTGGTAGCCGCGGCGCCTCATGAGGCCTCCAACGGCGAGCGGCTCCTCGCCGCGCTCCCGGTCCGGCTGGTCCCGGGGCGGCCGCCGGCGGATCCTGAAGGAGAGACCTCGCCGCTTTTCTTCTCGCTCGGGCTCGCTTGGAGCTGCGTGGTCCTCGCCGGCTCGGCCGTGGCCGCGCTCCTTCTCCTTTCGTTGAGCTTGAGCGAGCGTCGAAAGAGCTTCGTCTCGGCGGTGACCCACGAGCTGCGCACTCCCCTCACCACGTTCCGGATGTACTCGGAGATGCTCGCCGAGGGGATGGTCGAGACCGAAGAGAAGCGAAAGAGCTACCTCGGCCGCCTGCGCACCGAGGCCGACCGCCTGGCCCACCTCGTGGAGAACGTCCTTGCCTACGCTCGACTGGAGAGCGGCCGCGCGCGCCGCCACGTCGAAGAGACGACCCTCGCCGCCGTCATCGACCGGGTGAGGGTGCGCCTCGAGGACCGCGCGCGGGACGGCTGCATGAGCCTCGAGATCCAGTTCGCGGAGGAGGCGGGGCCGGCGCGGCTCCGAGTGGATGCCTCCGCCGTCGAGCAGATCCTCTTCAACCTGGTGGACAACGCGTGCAAGTACGCCTCCTCGGGCGACGAACGGCGGATCCGGATTTCGGCATCGCGCCGCGGAAGCCGTGGGCTCATCCGCGTCGAGGACCGAGGACCCGGCATCCCCTCCGCGGTTCGGGGCCGGCTCTTCCTCCCTTTCTCTAGGCCCGCGGGCGGCTCGATGGCGCCCCAGGGCGGCGTCGGGCTCGGCCTCGCCCTCTCCCGCCGCCTCGCCCGCGAGATGGGAGGCGACCTCGCGATCGACGAGTCCGCCGCGGAAGGCGCGGCGTTCGTGCTCACTCTGTCACTGGCGGAAGAGGAAGGGTAAGGTTCCCGAGCCGATCGCCTCCGGCCCGCAGTAGCTGCGGAGCTGGTCAACCGCAGAGGACGCGGAGGACGCAGAGGGGTCTATCGATGGATAGCATCTTCCTCCGCCTCTCCGACACTCGCGCTATCGACGATATTTCCCAGGATCCGTTGGATCGCCTTCCAGTTCGCATTCATCGGCCGGAAGCGACTAAATCCCCAAAGGATCTCCTCGCCCACGGCTACGTGGACGTGGAGGTCCTCCAAGCGCGCGAGCAGTAGATTCACGACGCCGGCGGCCTCGAAGTGATTCTGCGCCGTTTCGGCGATCGGGCGATAGAGGGTCCGGAGCACGTTCCAGTCGAGGACGCGCTTGGCCCCGAACATGGCGTACTCAGCGTCAAAGGCGTGCCACGCCTCGTCGAAGATCGCGAGGGCCTCTTCCTTGGTCGTGCGGGGCGAATCGATGTCGGGTACCGGCTGATCTTCGAAGGCCGATTCGTACGCCACAGTCCCCTTCGCCGTATCGACCATGAAAAACCGGCGCTTCTTCTCCTGTGTCTCGCAGTCGAGGACGATCGCTTGCTTCCACGGGACAACCGGAAGGTTGTCCCACTGCCAGGCGGCGTTGATCTTGTGCTTGTAGCAGTGTCGCGCCCAGACGAGTTTCATGCCCGGGCCGTTCCCGGCGACGGTCTCCGCTGGGAAGAGCTGGCCCACCAGCGATGGGTGGAAGCGGAGGAAGAGGGTTGTCGTCTCTTCGCCCGCACCTTCTGGGGCGATGGCGAGTCGCCCCGGTGCGTCGGGCAGAACCGCGGCTCAGAGGACGTTCGTGCCCTGCTTGCCAAAAACGACCGACGACTGCCCAAGCTCGATCATGAGGGTGTTCTTGAAGGTGAAACGAAACAAGCGGAGCGTCCACACATCTTCCTTCTCGGACGTCCAGCTCTGACCGCCGGCCTCTTCGGAGTAGTCGAGCGTGGCCTTGTACCTCGCGGCAAAGTTGACGTCCGCCGCAACCGGCGGCGTTCCCAGAGAAAGAGCGGTAAAAAGCACACGAAAGGCCCGGGAGGACATGTCAGCATTTTGCCCGCGCGCGAGCCTCGCTGGAAGCGATCGGTTCACTCCGTTGACGCCAGGGTGGTCGACGACGAGACGGAGCGCAAGCCAGGGGACCGGGGGGAAGTGAGATCAGCAGTGGAAGCGCCCCTCACGGCACACAGGCGTCCCGGCAGCCCGGGATCCTCACGCAGTCGATCCCGTCCGCCGGCCGCGGGCCTCCGCGGAAGAGGAACTGGAGCAGGTAGACCGGATCCGTCAGGTTCACCGTCGCGTCGCCGCTCACGTCGGCGAGGGCGGCATTTCCTCCCTCGGTGATAAGCGTACCCTCGCAGGGGAGCGAGGCGGCGCGGCCCGAGAAGAGGTGGAGGAGCATCGCGATCGCATCCGAGATTGTGTGACGGCCGTCCTGGGTCAGGTCGCCAGGGACCTGGCCTCCGCCGGTCACGCTTTCCTTCGCCGTCACCACGGTCTGCGCTTCGGCCCAGGCTCCCTGGCCATCGGCGACGCGCAGCGTGACTGTGTAGACCCCGGGCGTGGCGAAGATGTGCGTCGCCTTGGCTTCAGCGGCGGTCTCTCCGTCCCCGAAGTCCCACTCGAAGGCCGTGATGGTCCCCTCGGTGTCGCTCGATCCGGATGCATCGAACGTCACGGCGAGCGGAGCGGGCCCCGAGGAAGAGCTGGCGGTGAAAGAAGCGACCGGCGGTGTGTTCCCGGCCGCCGGGCTCACGCTGTTCGCCTCGCCGGGCGTTCCTCCGGCGGTTTCCGAAGCCGCCCAGTTGGCAAGGTCGTTCCCGTAGTTCGACGCGAGCACCCGCTCGAGCGATGGCCCGCCCCCGTCGGCCTCGACGGGCCACGGGTCAAGATCGTCGTAGCGGACCTGGTCGACGAGAACAAAGGAAACCTCGCCGCCGTCGATCCGCGCCGGCCGCGAGAGCCGCAGCCTCTCGCCGCCGTTGTCGAGCGCGCCGCCGAAGGGGCCGAAGACGGGCACGTCCGGCGGCAGCGGGTGCCGCGAACGGAAGACCTGAGGCTCGATGCCGACGACGAGCGCATAGCCGCGTGCCGGGATCGCGGCGCCGGCGGCGAACTCGAATTCATCCGTCCCGTCCTCGTTCAGCGGGCCCGCAAGGCGCCAGCCGCGGCCGAGCGTTGCGTCGTGGAGCGGGACGGCGGCTCCAGTCGGGTTAGTCAGCTCGATGAACTCCTCTCCGTCGTCGTCCGGGTGGTAGTGGACCTCGTTGATCGCGACCGGCCCGAGGCGGGGCGGCGCGTTCGGCGCTCCAAGCGTGGGCGAGGCGAGCGCGACGAAATCGACGCCACGGCTGAGTCCGTGGCCCGTCTCGTGCCGCCCGTAGGAGACGCCGGGCTCGGCGGCGCGGTACTCCGCGCTCACGATCGTCCCCGAAAGCTGGCGGTCTCTTCCGGCGGACGAGAGGAAGACCTCCCCGCCTTCCGGTGAAAGAACGATGCTCGCGGGCGAGCCGGGATCTGCGTTGAACTGACTCTCGAAAAACACGGCGTACTCGCCGGCCGGGATCACGCTTCCGGCCGGGATTCGGAACTTGCGGAGGCTCTCTTCATCGTCGCGCCGGTCGCTCAGGTACCAGCCGCCGATGGAGATGTCCCGTCCGGTGAGGTTCTGAAGCTCGATCGCCCCCTCGGAAGGCGGAGAGCCTCGTGCGAGGACCTCACTCACGACCACGCCGCCGTGGCGCGGCGCGGGGTCCGCCCTTCCCGGCGAGCCACCGGCCGCCGCGCTCGCGCGCCAGTTCTCCGGGTCCGCCGGATCGCCGTCGGGATCTACGGGGACGAGCGAGTGGCCGAATCCATCCGCCCCGATCGGCCAGAGCCCTTCGTCGTCGAAATCGACCGAGAGGAGAGTCTCGCCGGCCGCCGTCGTGAGCGTGATTCTTTCGCCCCCGTTGTCGAGGCCGCCCGAGAACCGCCCGCCGACCGTCACCCCGGGGTACGCCGCCGCGAAGGTCGTGGGGTCCGCCGCGAGAACCAGGAACGCCCCCGGCCGCAGGAACGTGCGCGGCGGAAAAAACAGCTCGATCCCCTCCGCCAGCCGCGTCCCCGAGAGGTCCGCCGTGCCGGCGCCCGCGTTCGTCAGCTCGATGAACTCGAGGCCGCTTCCTCCTTCGGGGTGGTACATGATTTCGCTGATGCGCACGTCACCCGGGGATGCGGAGAGGCGGAACGCCGCCTCCGCGAGGGCGCTCCAGTTGGCTCCTGAAAGCGTGCGCGCCTTCACAACGGTCAAGTCGGCGATCGCGACCGGCGCCTGAAACTCGATCGCCTCGGGCGAGACCGCTCCGGTCCCGTAGACCCGCGGGTCCGCGCCGCTCGTCGTGAACAAGATCGTTCCCGCGGCGCCGTCAGGCAGCGCCATCGAAAGCGCGAAGCCCGGCTGGATGACTCCGCCGTGCTGGCTCAGGACGGGCGCCTCGACGGTGGGATAGAGCCTCACCTGGCGGAGCTGCGCGAGGAGCGTCTTCGTCCTCTGGGGGAAGTACTGCTCGACGAGCCGCTTCTGCTCGATGAGCCAGTGAGTATTTCGCGCGTACAGCTCGTACGGTGGGTCCTGCCATTGGTGGACATCGCGCCGGTAGTCTCCCCAGCGCGCGGATTCGGCCGTGACGGCCTTCTCGATCGCGTCCGCTCGGGCCATCCACCTCTTCTTCGCCTCTTCGGGCGTCAGAGCGCCGCCGTTGAAGAGCGCGCGGTGGACGCGGTCGGCGAAGAGGAGGCGGTACTCGGGGCTCGTGACGAGCCGCGACTGGATGAAGCCCGGCGAGTTGGGATCGGCGACGGAGATCCGAGTGTCGGCTGCGCCCTCCAGGATGCGCTCGGCGTCCCAGCTCACGAAGAGCCACCGAGCGCCCGCCTCGCGCCTCCGGACGCAGTACCAGTTGTGGCTCGGCCAGTCCATGTTCGCTCCGTAGAAATTGAGGAGCATGTAGTCGGCGAAAGCGGGCATATCGAGGTACTCCTGGAGTGCGCCGTACTGCGCGAGGCCCGCGAGGTTGGTGTTGGAGAGCGACAGCAGGCGGCTCCAGGCCTGAAGGTTGCCGTTGATCGGGACCGCGGCGTTCAGCGCATCCCAATCCTCTTTCTCGCCGCCCCTGTGTGACGCGGCGAAGTCGGCGTTCGGCCGCTCGACGAGGTTGTAGAGGCCCCAGTAGAGGCCGTTCAGGTAGACGTGGACGAAGTTTCCGTGTCCCGCGAGCCCCTCCATGGCGAGCTGCGTGTCCCGCGCCCACTGATCGTGGATGTACTGTGCGCGCGAGCGCTGGCCGCCGTTCCAGTGGATCCAGGAGTTGTTGAAGCACGCGCGGAGGATCACGACGTCGAATGAATCGACCGGCGAGCCCGAAAAGAGTGGGTAACGGAGTCGAGTCGGCCCGTAGTCGCCCTTGAAGAGAAGCCGGAGTGCGTGCTTGGGCGACTTCTCCGGCAGTCGGCTGGCCCCCCCTTGGATCTGCACGCCGCAGTTGATCTGGAAGCCGCGCTTGGCGGCCGGCCCGCCTTCCCCAGGGGGCCCGCGCAGCTCATCGGGATAGATCAACTCCGCCGATGCCGGCCGCTCCCAGCCGGTGCCCTGTGCCTCCGGGTTCGAGTAGATTCCCCGCGTACCGAAGATGTCGTCGATGCTGGCGACGACGGAAATCGAAGGCAGCGCCTTTAACGCGGCCGCGATCGAATCGCGATAGAGCGGGCTCGTGACGATCTCACGGTCCATCTCGTAGTCGACGGCCGGGGCCGGACCCCACCGGGTGGGGAAGCCTGCCGGGTTTGCGGGCTGCGTGAGGACGTTGGCGGCGAAGATGTACGTCGCCGTGCTCGAGTCGGAGGGCAGGTAGCCTTCGCGCACAGCGATTGCGCGCACCGTCACCGCGCCGCGGCGGGGGTCGCCCGCGACGGGGAGAGGGCCGGCGAGGAGTATCCCCTTCTCCACTGTCGGCTCGCTGCCGTCCAGCGTGTAATAAATCGACGCGCCCGGCGTGCGCGACGAGATCTCGACATCGATGGGGTCCGTGTAGAAACCGCGGCCCGGCCGAAAGGTCGGATCCCCGGCGAAGCCGCGAAACGGCGCCGCATCACCGTTCGGCGCGCCGGGCGTCGGCGGGCTGAAGTAGCCGGCCGCGCCGGCGGCGTCGAGGCCGTAGGAGACGCCCAGCCGCTGCGCGGGGAACCGCGGGGCCAGCTCGGACATCACCTCGCGCGGCGATTCGGGCGTGAAGAGGCCGAGGTAATCCCCCGCCGCGTTGAGTTGGAAGTTCGTGTGGAGGCTCCCGCCTCCGGAGGGCCGGCGGTCCTTCCCCGAAGCGAAGACGACGACGAAGCCGCCGGTGGAGAGGGTGGCGTCGGGGAACGTCCACTGGCCCGGATTGTCGGGATCGTCGGAGAGCGACCATCCGCTCAAGTTCACGGCCTCGGCGCCGCGGTTCTGGATCTCGATCCAGTCGACCTCCTGGTTGTCTTCGTCCTTGAGGCCGCCGCCGGATTGCGCGAGCAGCTCGCTGATGACGAGGTTTGCGGGGGGAGAGGCGGGGTCGAGGGCGTAGGTCCAGATTCCGCCGGGAAAGGAATTCGGCCGCGTGGAGAGATCGGCGATGCCGTGGCCCTCGGCCCACGAGACCTCCACCCGCCCCGCCGCCGGCGCGGCGAAGGCGAAGATGTACGGCCCCTCGCCTTCACCACTGGCGCTTTGGGCCGGCGAGCCGTTCACGAGGAGGTCGCCCGCATCGACGCCCGTCACGATCTCACTGAAGGTGACCTCGACGCGCGAGAGGCGCCGGATTCTCGAGCCCGGCGCGGGGACGAGGAATGCGGTCGAGGGAGGCTGGAGGTCCGGACCGAAGGGATCGAACAGCTCCAGATCGAGCTTGAAGTCGTTGTTGCTCTTGAGCGAGTTGAATCCCTGCACGGCAAGCACGTTCACGCCGGTGATGAGGAGGCTCCGCGGATCGATTACCTCGACGTTCTGATAGACGCCGGGCTCGCGATTCGTCGAGGCGACGCCGTCGAACGCGACCGGATCGCCGCGGTTGCCGTTCACTCCTACGCGGAGCACCTCGACGCCGTTCAGCCAGGCGATGAAGCCGTCGTCGTAGTTGACGTTGGCGTGGAGGGCCACGACGGCCGCCGCGTCGCTGAGGACGAAGCTCCTCCGCAAGAAGAGCGAGCTGTAGCCGTTCTGCATCACGGGCGCGGACCGCGAGAGGTCGGTGCCGTAAGGAGGGTCACCGTAGCCGAAGGGGGCCGGGCCGCGCTCCCACGTCGAGTCATCGAATGCGGGGGCCCGCCACGCCGCTGGGTCGGGCGAAGAGGCCTCGGAGACGCCGCGGAAGAACCGCCAGACGGCGCCCCGCTCGATATAGAACGTCGAATCCCCCCGCGCCGCGCTCGCGCCGCCGAGGACGAGGAAAACGACCGCCGGCCAACCCGTCACGACTCTCATCGACCCCTCCATCACCGAAGCCGCCCTGGAGCACCCAAGCAGGGCGATAGTTTAACAGAACGAGGGGAGGGGATGGAGGTGCTCGGCTAACGGACTGTCGTTATTGAGGATCGCATTGCCAATGACGCGGCTCCCTGGCGGCAGGCTTGTGGCTCTGCCGGGATGACGATCATGAACCACAGAGGGGAGCGGCGAGCAGTGCGGAGCCGCGGACCGCCGGAGCAGCCGGGGGCCCGCGCGAGTGGGCGGCTCCGAGGCCCGCCCAGAGGCCTTGCGCGTGACCGGAAGGACCGGAGGGACGGTGGCTCATGGAGGAAATCAATCCGCCGGGGAAGGTCACCTCTGTGTTCCTCCGTGTCCTCTGTGGTCAATCCTCAACAGAAGCGACCTTGGCCACGTGAAGATCAATAACCGCAGAGTACGCAGAAGAGCGCAGAGGTGTCGTTTCTGGCGGTATGAGCGTAGAATGGCGCCAAGGACTTGATGGAATGGAGATCGAAGCGCATCCAGAGAGTGAGAGTGCGCCTGCTCGGCCGAGCTGGCTCGTGACTGGTGTGAGCGGTGGAGCCTGCGTGGCGCTTGGGTCGATCTGCGGCTTCGTCGTGCCGACATTCGCAGGGATGTACAGTGACCTCGGCCAGGAGTTGCCGCTCATCACTCGGGTGATCGTATCGATTCCAGGGATCGGCTGGGCGATCGGCGGGGCGGCGATGTGCCTCATGCTGCTCCAGAAGAATCTCTACTTGAGCAGGCGACTTTGCCGCGCGCTCGACGTTGCCGTGACAATTGCGGCGATGATTGGCTCCGTTTTCGTCATGGTGCCCGCTCTGTTTCTTCCACTGATCGTGACTGTCAAGAGCGCGGGTCGTTGACCGGTTCCCGCGGGCCCCTCGTGCTGGGAATTGCCGGCTGACTCTGGACCCTTCTGCCCCGTTGCGGCTAATCTGGGGACACTTCCATGAACCGCGATCGGAACGACCCATGAACCGCGCCGAAGCCTGGGACCTCGTCTGCGAATGGACCTCAAGCGATGCGCTGCGCCGGCACATGCTCGGCGTCGAGGCCGCCATGCGCTGGTACGCGCGAAAGTTCGGCGAGGACGTCGAGGCGTGGGGCGTCGCCGGGCTTCTCCACGACTTCGACTACGAGCGCTACCCTCATGCTCCCGACCATCCGCTAAAGGGGGCGGAGGTCCTGCGGGCGAAGGGTTGCCCCGAACCGATCGTGCGCGCCATCCTCGGCCATGCGGCCTGGGGGGGCGTTCCGCGCGACACGCCCATGGCCCGGACGCTCTTCGCGGTCGATGAGCTGGTCGGCTTCCTCTTCGCGTGCAGCTACGTGCAGCCGTCGAAGCGCATCGCGGACGTCAAGCCCGCGTCCGTGAAGAAGAAGTTCAAGGACAAGGGCTTCGCGCGGGCCGTAAGCCGCGAGGACATCCAGAATGGCATCGCGGAGCTGGGCATCAACGCGGAGGAGCACATCGCCAACGTGATCGCGGCCCTGACCGATGCCGCTCCCGCGCTGGGCCTCGCCGGGAGTCCGGCGGAGACCTCGCCGGCGGGAGCGGCGTCCGGCAAGGCGGCCGGCACGCCGTCCGCCGGGCCCCAGCGCATCGCCATGTGGTCCGGCCCGCGGAACATCTCGACGGCGCTCATGCGCTCCTTCGAGAACCGCACGGACTGCGCCGTCTGCGACGAGCCCTTTTACGCATGGTACTTGAAGCGCACGGGCGTGCCGCACCCCATGGCCGGCGAGGTCATCGCCGCCGGCGAGACGGATCCCCGGAAGGTCATCGAGTTCATCACCGGTCCTGTGCCCGGCGATAAGGCCGTCTTCTTCCAGAAGCACATGGCGCACCACCTCCTGCCGGATCTCGGAGACGGTTGGATCCCGGACCTCACCCACGCTTTTCTCATCCGCGACCCGCGAGAGGTGCTTCTCTCCCTCGATGAGAAGTTCTCGCGGCCGCGCATCGAGGACACGGGCTACCCGCAGCAGCTTGCGATCTTCGAGGCGGAGCAACGGCGGACGGGCCGCACGCCGCCCGTCATCGACTCGCGGGACGTGCTCGAGAACCCTCAGGGGGTCCTCGGGCGCCTCTGCGACGCCCTCGGGCTCGCTTTCGAGGAGCAGATGCTCTCCTGGCCGCCGGGCCGCCGGCCCACGGACGGCATCTGGGCGCGCCATTGGTACAACCGCGTCGAGGAGACGACCGGGTTCGAGCCGCCGCGCCCGCCGCGGACGGACCCGCTTCCGCCCCACCTCGAAGCGCTCCACGCGCGCTGCAGGGAGTGCTACGACGTCCTCCACGCCCAAAGGCTGCGGGCCTGAATTCGCGGAGAGCCACCGATGCGACAGGGTTGGAACGAGAAAAACCGCGACCTCATCGTCAACGTGAACGGAAATCTCGTCCACCGCGACCAGGCGGGGGTCAGCCCCTTCGACTCGGCCGTCCAGGGCGGCGATGCGGTGTGGGAAGGGCTGCGGCTCTACGAGGGACGCATCTTCCGGCTCATCGAGCACCTCGACCGGCTGCGCAGCTCGGCCCTCGCGCTCGCCTTCGAGGAGATCCCCTCCCACGAGAAGATCATCGAAGAGATCCGCCGCACCCTCGCCGCGAACTCCATGAGGGACGGCGTTCACATCCGTCTCACGCTGACCCGCGGCGTCAAGTACACTTCGGGCATGGACCCGCGCCTCAACAAGGCCGGGCCGACGCTCATCGTTCTCGCCGAGCACAAACCGCCGGTCTATTCGAAGGACGGGATCTCGCTCGTGACGAGCGCGATCCGCCGCTTCCCGCCCGACTGCCTCGACCCGAAGATCCACCACTCGAACCTCATCCAGTCGATCCTCGCGAAGATCCAGGCCAACCAAGCGGGCGCCGACGATGCCCTCATGCTCGACGTGCGCGGGTTCGTGGCCGAGACGAACGCGACCCACGTCTTCATCGTCGAGCGCGGAACCGTCCTCACGCCGCACCTCGCCGCCTGCCCGGAGGGGATCACGCGCGCCGTCGTCGTCGAGCTCTGCCGATCGAACGCGATTCCGTGCGCCGAGAAGGACATCTCGCTGACCGAGGTCTATCGCACCGCGGAGATGTTCTGCACGGGAACGATGGGCGAGCTGGCCGCCGTGACGAAAGTCGACGGCAGGACGATCGGCGATGGCCACGTAGGCGCCGTGACGCGCCGGCTCAGCGACTTGTTCCGCCAGCTCACGACGCGAGAGGGGGTCAGCGTGGCGTGAAAGAGAACGCGCCGAAGCCCGGCGGTGTACCCGCCCCTGGAATGCGTTCGCTTGATGCCGGGTCGGGAGTGACGTACACTCTCGGAGGATTCATACGTCTCTTTGGGATTGTCGATGCAGACCAAACTGACCTTGCGACTTGACGACAAACTGATCAAGCGGGCGAAAGCCTACGCACGAAGGACAGGCAAGTCCCTGTCGCGAATCGTCGCTCATTACTTCTCTCTCTTGAGTGGAGGACCGGAGGAGCCATCCCGCCAGGCCCTTACGCCGACCGTGGCCAAGCTGAAGGGCGCTTTGCGGGGGACTCGCCTGGCCAGAGAAGATTACCGCCGCTACCTCGAAGAGAAGTTCCGGTGAAGGTCCTCTTCGACACGAACGTCCTGATCGATTTCCTCTTGGATCGTGAACCTTGGGCCGACGACGCCGCCAGGGTCCTGTCGTACGTCGAGCGAGGCAGTGTTCAGGGCTTCACATGCGCCACCTCGGTCGCTACGGTCTTCTATCTCGCGCGAAAGGCCGGCGGCGTCGCGCAGGCGCGCAAGCATGTGAGGGCGCTGCTTTCGCTCCTCCAGGTGGCTCCCGTGCAGGGCTCGACGCTCAATGCGGCTCTTGCGTCGAACGTTGCCGATTTCGAGGATGCCGTCGTTGCAGAGGCCGCTTCTCAGACAGGCGCGGATGTCGTGGTTACAAGGGACCCGATGGGTTTCAAAGGATCGCCTCTGCCTGCGCATTCGCCGGGAGACTTCCTGGCGCTTCTTCAATCGCGCTGACGGGTTTTGCTCCCGAGCTTTGACTTGCCCCATCGGCGTGGCTAAAGTCCCACCCATGCCCGAGATCCCCGCAACGACGTTCCCGAAAGTCCTCCGGCGGCTCTGGGGGCTCAGCGAGCCCGCCACCCGCTGCGAGCGCTTCTCGAACGCTCTCGGCCGCCCCGCGGTTCACCAGCGTGTGCGCACGCACCGCGGCGACTACTGGATCTGCGCCGAGACCGGGCAGCTCGTGCGGGATCGGTTCCCCGAGCGCGCCGAGGATCAGAGCGACTCCTACGACGAGGATTGGCGGGCGTACCTGGCCAAAGGGGGGCTCCCGGAGCGCGATCTGGCGAAGCGGCGGGAGTTTTTGAAAGGGTTCGAGCGATACCGCCGCACCGGCAGGCTCTTCGAGGTCGGCTGCGGCGTCGGCAAGATCCTCAAGGCGGCCGTCGAGGCCGGTTGGCGGGCAAATGGGAACGAGCTGTCGCCGATCGCCGCGGGGGCGGCGAGGGCGTTCTCCGGCGCGAGCGTGCGAGTCGGGCCGATCGAGAGGATCGACCTCGATCGCGGCGTCCACGACCTGATCCTCATCAACGACGTCTTCGAGCACCTCGAGGACCCGCGCGCCGTGATCCTGAAGCTCGCCGCGGCCCTGCGGCCCGGCGGCGCGCTCTTCCTCCAGACGTTGAACGCGCAGAGCTTGAGCCTCTACTTCAACCCCCTCCGCTGGTCTTATTACGAGGACGGGCACCTCTTCATGCCGACGCTCGTGAGCCTGGGCCATTACTTCAAGGCCGCGGGGCTGCGAGTTGTGCGCCTCGAGACGCACAGCTTCTCGACGCAGACGACGCAAAAGGACCGCAGCCGTAGCTGGATGCGCTCCAAGCTCGACAAGGTCGTCTCCACGCTGGCCGGCCGGCTCGACCTGGGGCACCGAGTGAAGGTGCTGCTCGAGCGCGAAGCGGGGGTATGACGGCGCGATCGGGGCACGGGAGAGGCTCGCGATGCCGCAGTTGGACTGCTCGACGAGCTGCGAGCAGCCGGCGGAGAGACCGGTGATCGTATCTTCTGTTGAGCGTCGATAGCGTCCGGCGCATTCTCTTTGATGCGCCTTCAGGGTAAAGTGGTTTCATGACCAAGAAGATCGACTGGTACTACCACCGGGACGGCTGAACGAGCTGCCGGCGCGCGAAGAGTTTCTTCGCCGAGCGAAAGATGGAGGTCGGAGCCGAGACCAACTCCCGCAAGGAGCCAAAGGGCCGGCGCGAGGCCCTGGAGATGGCGCGGCAGGCATCGAGGCTGGTCGCGGCTAAGGGCACCACCGTCCGCGAGCTGGACCTCGCTTCGAAGCCGCACGAGGCGGAGATCCTCGCCCTGATGTTGGGGCCCACCGGCAACCTGCGCGCACCGACTTTCGTCGCGGGCGGCACGCTCTACGTCGGATTTCCCCGGGAAGGATTCGAAAGCCTGGGATGAGCTGACAACTCTCACTCCGCCCAGACCTCGATCTCGCTCACGCCGCTCCGTGCCTTGCCGCCGTGGGTGAAGACGACGCGCACCTTAGCCGTGCGCGCTTTGTCGAAGACGATCGTGTTGAGTCTCCCGCCCGCAGGCCGTGCAGGCGTCCTTCGCGCACCGGCGGCGGGTTTCCAGGTCCGGCCATCCCACATTTGTACCTCGTAGCTTTCAGGGGCACTGACGCCTCCGCGGTCGTCGTAGATGTGGAGGTCGATGCGGCCGACCTCGCGCTCGGTGCCGAAGTCGATCTCGAGCCAGTCGGTCGCGTTCGGCGACTCGAAGGAGGTCCAGCGGTTGGGCGGCGAGTTGCGGAAGGAGAGCCGCCCGTCGTTCGCCATCTCGACTTTGTCGAACCGCGACGTGAACGAGGCCGAGGCCCTCGGATGCCCCTGTCCGCTCGAGTTGAGCGCATAGTTGCCGGCCGGCGGCGGCGCAGGCGGGATGGGGAGCGGCCCGTCGCCCCACGCCTCGAACTCCGAGAGGCCACAGCGAGCGGTCGGACTGCGGTGACGGAGAACGGCCCGCAGCTTCGTCGTCTCCAGCTCCGGGAAGCGCACGACGTTGGCGCGGCGGCCCATCGGGGCCGGCGGCGAGCGCTGCGCCCCCGGCACGGCCTCCCAGGCGGTCCCGTTCCAGTGCTCGAGGTCGATGCGGTCGGGGACCGACACCGCGGCGCCACCATCGGGGCCGTCATCGAGGAGGTAGAGCTTCACGGTGTGGACTCGCCTCGCGATTCCGAAGTCGATGCCGCACCAGTCGCTTGCGGCCGGCGAGCCTTTCGCCGTCCAGCGGTTGGGCGGCGAGGAATGGTACCAGTAGTTGCCGTCGTTCAGATCCTGCAAGATCGAGCCCTCCGCCGTGAAGGAGGCGATCGCCCGCGGGTAGAGGAGGCCGTCGTTATTGACGGCGTAGTTGATGGAGCGCGGCGCAGGCTGCGACGCAAGGGGCAGCGACGAGGGGAGCCGCGAAGGCGGGGCCGGCGGGAGCTTCGCGATGATCTTCCCGAGGGTCGAGAGCGACGCGATCTCCTTTCCGTCCGATAGGACGCGCAGCCCCGGCCCGAGCTTGTAGCGCGCGCCCGTCCGGTCCCAGAGGATCGCGAGACGCCGGCCGCGGTACGGCACGTCGTCGAGGGCGAAGTGGTCCCACGTTTCGGGCGCGAGCGGCTGCACTTCCACGATGTCGTCGTCACGCGGGTGAAGGCCGGCGAGCCCCGTGATGACGAGGTCGGCAAAACCCGAGTGAAAGTAGTGCTCGCTGTGGTTGTAGGCGTCGTGGCCTTCCCACGAGCCCGTGTCGGGGTGGGCGGCTTCGGCGATGTACGGCCGCCCGTCCTTTCGGTGCGTGCGGGCGTAGACCTCGAGAAGACGGAGGTAATCGGCCCGCGTCACGAACTCCTGGCGGTAGCGAACGAGGAGGTTCGCCATCGCTTTCAGGGTCTGCGTCGTGGCGTAGGGCCACGACTGCCCGCTCCAGACGCAGCAGGTCTTCGAGATCTTAAACAGGGGATCGTGCCGCTCGGTCGTCGTAGGCCCGAAGTCGGCGAAGAAGTACTCACGGTCCATGAGGAACTTCCACGCCGCCTCGTAGCCCGGATCGGGCAGACCGAACTGCCACGGCACGTAGCCGATTTCCTCGCGGCCGTGCGGGCTCCCGGCGTGGCGGCCGGTTTCATAGGGGAAAGTGAGAGCCTTCACCGTGTGCCCCTCGTGCTCCTCGACCTGCTTCGAGAGATGGAGGAAGAAATCACGCTTCGGGTCCCAGAGTTTCTCCTGGAGCCGGGCCTTGAGCCCCGCGGCCTTCGCCGCGTATCGATCGGCCGCCCGCGCGTCCCCCGCCAGGCGGGCGATGCGCTCGATCGCGAGCGCGTCGGACCAGAGGTAACTGTTCAGAGTGGGGCGGTAGCCCGGCGCTCCGCGGACCCCGTCTCGCGTCTGGCGGCTGTTGATGTTGATCTCCATGCCATCGTCGTGGCCCGTCTGCCAGAAGAGGCCGACCTCGGGGACGAAGTGCGACGCCTCCCACCCCTCGAAGTTTTTCTGGAGATCCGGGAGGAGCCCGGTCGTGAATGCTGCGTCCGGGTGGACGAGGTGCACGGCCCAGACTGAGTCGGCGAGCCAGGTGCTGTAGCGGCGCGGCTGGGCGCCGGGCGTGCGGAACCAGTAGCGGGCGTAGTCCTGAGCGATCCGCGGGTCCCTGAGCCAGCGGACCTCGTAAAGCTGGTGGCCGGCCGGGCAACTGATCGCGCCGTACGTCCCCGACCAGAACGGCCGATCGATGAACTCCGTGAAGACGTAACCGGTCTCGGGCGATCCGTAAGTGAGGTGCTTCGTCGCCAGCTCCCAGCGGTAGTAGTACGTGGCGTCGATGTCTCCGCTCGGGCTCTCGAAGAAGGGAATGTTCTCCTTGTACCAGTCCCAGTCGCGGTTGTCCCAGAAGCTCTGGGCGTCGAGGAGCCGCTGCTTGTCGAGCACCTGAGCGGCGGCGGGGGAGGGGGCGAGGAGGAGACCACCAGGAACGAGTGCAAGAAAGTGGATGGGGATGCGGATCATGAGGCAATCAATCCTCCCGGATTTCGACGGCGGCCCAATATACCAGCGGTCCGCGATCCTGATCACGCGTTCTTTCGGCCCGTTTGCCGCCGCGCTATCATGACCCTCCGATGAAGCTCAAGGTCGACCCGAACGAACCCCTCGATCGCGTCTCAAGGAGGCTCCGTGTCGCTTGAAATCGTCCACGCGAGATTGAGCTTCCTCGAACAGGTGCTTCAGGACCTGAAACCCCACGTCGACGAGGCCAGGAGCGAGCAGGAGAAGGCCCACTACGAGATCGAGAGGCAGGTTCAGCTTGCTGTGGACCTATCCTCCGTGATCGGCCGCAGGATCCTGACCGTCGAAGGCAAGCCGGCTCCTGAGGCGTCCAGGGACGTCTTCAAAGCCCTCTGTCGCTCGGGAGTGATCTCCGAGGAGCTGGCTGAGTCGATGGGCAAGGCATCGGGGCTCGGAACCCTTCTCGCCCCCGAGCAGGGCGAGCTGCACTACGCGCTCTTTTTCCGAGGGCTCCCCGACGGGTACCGCGCCTTCGTCGAGTTCGCCGAGAGCGCGCGACGGTTCCTGGGACCGATCCCCGGAGGACAAAAGGGGACTGGCTGAAGCGGCCCCGTTCCGCCTCTCCTCAGTCGATGAGAGGCTGCGTGCTCCGCAGGTAGGCGAAGAGGTCGCGCACCTCTTGGTCCGCGAGCCCTTCGAGCAGCCCTTCAGGCATGAGCGAGGTTTCGGCGGGTGCCATCTCGCGGAGCTGGTCTCGCCGGATCCTTGCGTCCCTTCCGTCGGTCCCGCGTAGCGTGACGCATGCGCCATCTTGCTCGACGAGGATGCCGCTCAGCGTCAGGCCGCCCTTCGCCATCAATGTGAACGCCTCGAATCCCTCGCGCACCTCGGCGCTCGGGTGGACGACCGCGAGGAGCATCGCCTCGATGTCGTCGCGCTTGTAGACGGTGAGGTCCGGGCCGACGCGGCCGCCGTCTCCGAACAGCACGTGACAGCTCGCGCAAAGCTTCTTGAAGAGTGCCCTGCCGGGTTTCGGGACGCCCGTTCCGCCGCGAATCGCGGACGCCAGCCGCGCGATCTCCCTCTCGATCTCGGCCGTCGCGGCGCCGCTCCTCTCTCCCCAGCGTTTCTTCGCTCGCTCGCGCAAGGCTTCGTCGGCATGGAGGCCGATTCGCAGGACGGCCTCGCGCGGGACTGCTCGGGCCTCGACCGTGCCGGCGTCCACGGCGTCGAGGACCGCACGGGCCCACTCGGACCGGCTCGCGAGGAGACTCAGCGCCTCGCCGCGGAGGTCCTCGGTCATCCCGCCGAGTCCGTCGAGCACCGCCCGCGCGATCCGCGGATCGTCGAAACCGCGGAGGGTGCTCAGGGCGGTCCCTCGCAGTTCCGGATCCGGCGAAACCGTCGCCAGCTTGAGAACGGCCTCAAGCACCGGGGCCGGCGCCGGCTGCGGCGTGGTCTCTCCGAGGGCCCCGAGGACCTCCACCCGCCGGGCGCGGTCCGCTTTCTCGTCTCCGAGGAGCTTCACGGCCGCTTCGAGCGCTTCCGGCTTTCCGCGGCGCAGTGCGAGAGCGAGCGACTCGCCTCCCGAACGCTCGAGCAGGGCCGCTAGGTCGTCCGGCAGGTCGGCGAGCGAACCGGCCGAGCGGGAATGGGCCGCGAGACCTGACGCGAGGCCGGCGGCGAGTTTCTCGGCGGCTTTCGCATCCGGCGCGAGCCGAAGGAGCCGCGAGCAGGCGGCGAGGTCCGCGCGCGCACCCGTCGCGGCGAAGCGGCGCATGATCCGCTCGAGGATGTGGCTCTCGGCGACCGCGAGGCTCCAGGCGCGAGGCTCCTCGAAGAGCTTCAGGACAGTTTCACGGTCGCCATCGACCTTCGACTCGATCGCCCACCAGAGGAGAAGGGGGATGTGGGGATCGCCGGCGTCTCCCCCGCGTTCGAGGAGAGCGCGCACGAGGGCCAACGCGGCCGGCCCGGGCAAGCGGCGCGCCGTCGAGGCGAGCTGGCTCCTGACCTCGAGGTCCTCCTCGCGCCGGGCGAGTGCAATGAGTCTCTCGATGATGGCCGGTGTCGCCTCGCCGGCATCTCCCAGAAGCCTCACCGTCCATCGCCGCACGTGCGCATCGCGATGGTCGAGAAAGCCCTCCGCTCGCGGGGCGCTGAATCCCCCCGAGAGGTGGAGCGCCCAGAGCGCCTCGAGCGCCGTCCGTCCGGCCTCCTCGCGGGCGATCGGGGCCAGCGCCGGCGCCACGGAGCCATCCCGCCGGTCGCCGAGGAGGCGCCGGGCCGTGCTGCGGTGCCACCGATTCGGATGGGCGAGGTAGGGAACCAGATCGCGGGCGGGAAGCTTCGAAAGGTCGAGAGGCTTCGAAGGCTTCGCTCCGCGCCTCTTGAGCCGCCAGATGCGTCCCGTGGCGGTGTCGATCTGCCCCTCGTGGTTTCGGTAGTGGTTGCACTGCCCGTCGCACCAGTCGGCGATGTAGACCGCGCCGTCGGGGCCGTGCTTGATGTCGACCGGCGTGAACCAGGGATCGCTCGTCCGCACCGCGAGCCCCACGTCCTTCGTCCGCAAGGACGAACCGTCGCGCTCGAACTCGCTCAGGACGACGTGGTGGAGGAGGGGCGCCGCGCCGAAAAGCTTCCCGAGGTAGGTCTCGGGCAGCGCGCCGCCCTCGTAGATGAGAAACGTGTGCGTGAAGCGCTGCACGGCGGCGTGCCCCATCGCGGGGAAGTAGCCGAAGGCGTACGGGTTCGAGAGGGGGCCGTGCTTCTGGAAGCCTTTCTGGTAATAGCCGCCCTGGACGTAGTGGAAGCCGCGCGTGTCGCCGCCGTTGTGCCCCGAAAAAACGCGCCCGAAGGAGTCGATCTCGACTCCGAACGCGTTGCCGCCGCCCTCGGCGAAGACCTCGTAGCGGGGGCCGGACGGATGGGCTGCGGGAAGGTAGCGCCAGATGAGCTGGCCCATCGAGTGGCGCGGGACGGAGTTCTTTGCCGTGTCGACGCCCGGCCGGACGACGCGGGCGGTCACGGTGCTCCCCTGCGCGGCGTAGAGCCAGCCATCGGGGCCCCACGTGAGGCTGTTGACGACCGAGTGGGTGTCCTCGAGGCCGAAGCCTTCGAGATGGACCTCGGGATCCGCGTCGGGAACGTCGTCCCCGTCCCGATCGGGATAAAAGAGGAGATACGGCGGGTTCAAGATCCAGACGCCGCCGCGGCCCCGCGCCACGGACGTGACGATATTGAGCCCCTCGACGAAGGTCTTCTGCTTCTCGAAGAGGCCGTCGCCGTCCGAGTCTTCGTGGATGGTGACCTTGTCGAGCCCCGGGATGTGCCGGGGCGGGGGCGGAGGGACCTTGTCGTAGACCGCGCGCCAGACGCCGTCCCGCGAGAGCATCTTGAGCCCGGCCGGGTGCGGATACTGGATGTACTGGACGACCCAGAGGCGACCGCGCTCATCGAAATCGATCGAGACGGGCTGGCGGACGGCGGGCTCGGCGAGGACCAGGTCGATCTCGAGGTCGTCGGGCACGGTGAAAGCCGCGAGGGCGTCCGCGGGGCTCAGCGGCCCCGCGCGGGGAGTGTCGGACTTGACGGCAGCGGCCTCCGGAGCGGCGAGTGCCACTCCCGGAAAGAGAATCAGACTGCAGAGCAACTGCAACTTCGCGACCGGTCCATGTCTCCCCTTCAGAGCGGTAACGCCCGTCGCGGTCGGCTTCATTGCCGCGTTCTTGGCGAGCGGATAAGCCGCCCGAGATGCGCCGGGACGCGAGATCGCGCTCCACCCGGGCGAGCTTGATCCGCGATGGGCTCGGTCGTGGTTGCGAATCGTCATCCTCAGTTTTTGGGCCACTTGAGATGGCGGTGCAGAAAATCGAACGTCCCGGCGCCGTTGATCGTGTGCGGGCCGACGAACCACTCGATCTCGCAGCGGTCGCCGATCCCCAATCGCGCGGCGTAGAGGTGGCGCACCTTCCCGAACTCGTAGCCGACGGCCTCGTCGGGCGCGACGCCGTCGAAGTGGCCGCGCTCGACCATGAACGGGCGCGGGGCGATGAGCGCCGCCATCTCGGCGTAATTGAACGTGCTGCCGAGGTCGAACTCGAAGATCTCGTACTCGCCCGTCCAGACGTAGCTGTAGGGGCTCCGTGTCGAGGCGTTCTTCCAGACCCACTCGTTGAAGTCGGCCGAGCAGATGGAGAGGCAGTAGTCGGTGACGAGCGCCGGGACGCGCATCGCGGTCTTCCCGCCGTAACTGAGTCCGTAGAAGCCGATCCGCTCCGGATCGACCGCCGGCAGCGTCTTGAGCCAGTTCACGATCTGCTGGTGCTGCGGCGTGATGATCGAAAAGAGCGTCTTCCTGAGCGGGTTCGCCTTCCGCTGCAGCGTGCGGAATCGGTCGGTGAAGATGTAGAGGTTCTGAGGGGCGAAGACGATGAAGCCTCGCTCGGCGAGCCTCGCCGAGAACGCCTTGTAGGCTCCGTAGCCCGGGACGCCGGTCTCGATCGTGTCCTGAGGCCGCCCCTCCAGGCCGTGCTGGCAAACGACGACGGGCCGCTTCTCGCCATCCTTCAAGTCCCGCGGTAGGAGCAGGACTCCGTAGGCGATGACGTCCTCGAAGACGTCGAGGACCACCTCGTAGCCGATCCACTTCTCCTCCTCGTAGGCCCTGCGGCTCCGCGGGTGCGGCGGGCGAAGTTCTCGATCGAAGCGGCCGATCACTTCGTCGCGGAAGAGGTCGCGGTAAGTTCGCTGCGATGCCGCGAACTTCTCCGGCGAGCTCGTGTCGAGCTTCTTCATGAACTCCACGCGCACGTAGGGGCTCTCGACGAGGAGCCGCTGGCTGTGGCGGTCGATCTCGTCCATCTGCGCGGCGTGGCGAGGGGCGGCGTCGAACTTCTCGCGGAAGTGCGAGGGCTGCTTTCCGTTCGGAGCCAGCTTCGCCCCCTCGTCGAGGGCTCCGAGGAATCGTTCGAGCGCTCCGGAAGAGCCCGGCGGACCGGTTCCATCGCCGCTCTCGACGAGATCGAGCCGCGGAGCCGGCTGGAGCGGCCCGATGAGCTTCCGTGCACGCTCGACCTCGACCTTTGCGTCCGCTGGGCGCGGCGTGACGAGCCTCGCCGGCGCGCCGCCGCGACCCGGAATCGTCGCCTCGGGGCCTCGGGCGGCCTCGACGATCAGGGCATTCGGCGCGATGAGGCTCGCCAGCTCGGCATCGCCGAACTCGTCGAGGAGGCCGAAGACGTTCCGGTCGATCGGCTCCTGCCAGATGTTCCGCCGGTCGTCGAAGTAGCCGCTCACGCACGCCGCGCGGATGCGGGGATCGAGTGCCGCCGCGTAGAGGGAGAGGAGGCCGCCATCGCCCCAGCCGATGGCGCCGATGCGGGCGTCCGCTCCGCTCTCTCGCGCGAGCCAGTCGACTGCGGCGAGCACTTTCTGGACCTCGTAGCCGATGAGGCCCCGCCCCAGCTCAAACGCCGAGCGGTAGAGGTACTCGCGGTTCGTGAGCTGGCGATGCGTGACGCCGCGGTTGATGACGGCCGCAATGATGACTCGGCATCCGCTCTCGGCGAGCCGGCGCGCGAACTGCGACTCGCGCGGCGTCCCTTCGACGAGGCCCGCGATTTCCTCGGGCGTCTGCGAAGCATCGGGGATCGCGACGACGTCGGCGACCTTCTCGCGGCCGCACGGAACGAGGAGAAGCCCCTCGCCGTGGACGTCGCCGAACGCCGGCCAGCGCACTGCAAAGGCCTCGAAACCCTCGCCGTGGCCGACGAGCGCGGCGCTCTTGGTGGTGCCGACCAGCTCCGGCGCCTCGAAGGCGACGCGAGGATCTCGCGCTCCGATGATGCGCGCGAAGCGCCCTCGATTCGGCTCGACGGAGGCTCGGTAGGCCTCATGCGAGGCGAAATCGCGCTTCCACCGTCCCTTGCGGCTCTCGACGGACCGCTCCAGCTCGCGGAGGAGGAACCGATCGACGCCCGCGACGAGATGAGAGGCGATGTCGCCCTCGAGGGCGAGCGGCGCCGTGCCCGGGAGCGGCGCCGTCTCGACGGGCCGTCCGAAGCGCGTTCCGGCGGCCTTCTCGAAGCTCGCGGCCTCCGTCGCGGCCTCGATCGACCCTTCGGGGAAGGGCCAGGCCGCCCAGGAGGCGTCATCTCCCGTCCGGAAGAGCCAGCGGCCGGCGAGATCGATCGCCCCGCGCCGCGAGGACAGCCGCAGCGGGCCGTGGGAGATTCCGCCCGCGCCGCCGCCGTCGAAGACCCGCACCGCGATGAGATTGAACTTGCCCGCGCGGACGAGACTGCCGCCGGCGCGGTAGCGACGCGCCTTCTCCGAGGCCGTGCGGTAGGGTTCGCGCTCGCCGGAGGAGCCGATCTTGACGCCGTTGAAGAACGTCTCGTCGCAGTCGTCGATCCGCCCGAGCTGAAGCTCGACCTCCTCGCCGCGCCACTCGGCCGGAACGCGCACGAACGCGCGGTACCAGGCGAAGCCGTCGTGCTTGTCGATCGCGCCTCCGTGCTCCCTCTCCCAGTAGCCCGGTACACGAAGGAGAGACCAACCGTCGGCGGCCATCGCACCGTTCGAAACGAAGAACAAGAGAGAAAAAATAACCCGGCACGAGGCGGCGCCGCGGCGCATGGTTACCCCCTTTCAATCCTCACGGTTGGGAGGCAACAGTCTATCCGGACGACCGCGTTCGGGGGAGGGGATGGGGATGACGCTGATTCGGTATCGAAATCGATCCTCTGTGAACCTCCGTGTCCTCCGTGGTTCATCCTCTCCTTTGGCCTTGAGTCCCCTCGGGCCCTCTCAAAGACATGCGTGCGCCGCCGTGCAGCCGACCGCGTCCGGCGTGAGATCGACCCCGCACCCAGGGAACGGCTCGACGGGCGGTTCGCCGCCGAGGAAAAGGTGATTGAGGAGCGCGATGGCGTCCGTCAGCTCGACGGAGCCGTTGTCGTCGACATCGGCCCCATCGAGGCAGACCGGATCGTCCCCTGCGAGGAAGAGGAAGTTGAGGATGGAGACCGGGTCCGAGATGTCGAACAGCGAATCGGCGTTGAAGTCCCCGCGACGGAACTCCTTGGGCGTCCCGTCCGTCCAGATCGGTTCGCCGAGGCTATCGGCTTCCGCCAGCGTGAAGACCGCGGTACGCGAGCAGAGATGCGTCGCGAGGTCCGGTCCGCCGAAGTAGCTCGCGTAGACGATGTACTGCCTTCCCACCTGGAATTCGATCCCGCAGGCCGCGCTGTTGTCGGGCGTTCGCACTTCGACGACGCTCGGGTCCCCTTTCCAGAGGTCGTGGATTGCGAAACTGACCGCGTGGTCTCGTCCTTCCGGCGTTGGCTCCACCGTCAATACGGTTCCGTGGAAGACGGCATCGGACTCGGCGAGCGCCTCGAGGGGGGGCTTCGGCGGAGAGCAAGAGCAGGCATCGGCGACGGCGGCAAACCAGAACATTCCGCCGAGAACGAAGAAGAGAAGAGGCGTAAGCGAAGATACATGCGCCGGCCTTCGAAAGAGGGGCGGTCTCATGGGATACCTCCCGGCAAGCGATTCACCCGTGAGCCGGTAGTCTATCGCATCCCCCTCCCACCTTCGAGTATCGTGGCCGCGTCCCGAGCTGGAGCACGAAGCCATGAACCGAACGCGTCTCACGATTTCCTCTGCACTCTTGACTCTCCTCGCCCTTCCTTGCGCCCGAGCGGCCGACCTTCCCCCGTTTTCCCGCAAGGAGGACGTCATCTACGGCCGCAAGCACGGCATGGCGCTCACTCTCGACGTCTTGACGCCGGAGAAGGCGAAGGGGATCGGCGTCATCTTCGCCGTCAGCGGCGGCTGGTTCTCGGACCGCGCCGCGATCCGCCCGAACCGCCTCGCGGAGCTGCTCGCCCGCGGCTACACGGTCTTCGCCGTCGTCCACGGGAGCCAGCCGCGCTTCACGATCCCCGAAGTGGTCGAGGACATGCACCGCGCCGTGCGGTTCATCCGCCACAACGCTCGCGACTACGGTATCGACCCGGAGAGGATCGGCATCAGCGGAGGTTCGGCAGGCGGTCACCTTTCGCTCATGCAAGGGACTGCCGGCCGCCCGGGCGACCCGAACGCGAAGGACCCCGTCGACCGCGAGTCGAGCGCAGTCCAGGCGGTCGCCTGCTTCTATCCGCCCACGGATTTCCTCAACTACGGACAGCCCGGCGAGGTGGCGCTCGGCTACGGCACATTGAAGGACTTCCGCGCGCCCTTCGAGTTCAACGAATTCGATCCGAAGCTACGGCGCATCGTCCCCATCGCCGATCAGAACCGGATCCTCGAGATCGGCCGGAGCATCTCGCCGGCCTACCACGCGAGCCCGGGGGACGCGCCGGCCCTCATCATCCACGGCGACGCCGACAAGCTCGTTCCCATCCAGCAGGCGCAGGTCATAGTGGAGAAGCTCCAGGCGGCCGGAGTCCCCGCGCGCCTCGTGACGAAGCCCGGGGCAGGCCACGGCTGGTCCGGCGTCGACAAGGACGTGGCCGCGTTCGCCGACTGGTTCGACGAGCACCTGGGGAAGGAGAAGGGCGAAGGGAAGAAGCTGTAGGCCCGACGCCGCTGTCGCACCGACGGAACGGTATTACTGGCCGATGCTTTCCGGGGGGTTTGTGCACGGCGCGAGCCGGCGATGCTTGCGCGCAGAAACCATGGCCGCGACGCAACTCGCTCCACAAACGAGAAGCTGGACGCCGAAAAGCGAGCTAAGGGCTCCCGTTCATAAGTCCGGCTAGGGTTTGCCGGAGCGATTTTGGCGTCAGGCGAGGCGAGACGAGGAGGCGATACGGCGGAGAGTATCGTCGACGGCGAGGAGCGGAGCTCCGAGCGCCCGG
>Ga0187893_10002218_pt1 | contig 43380 bp, 44 predicted proteins | sample MA1701074metaG_FD_139574 | JGI IMG/M metagenome (GOLD analysis project Ga0187893, IMG submission 139574) | White microbial mat communities from a basaltic lava cave in the Kipuka Kanohina Cave System on the Island of Hawaii, USA - MA170107-4 metaG ... | reverse complement strand
TCCTGGGGTCAGGCGGCGAGGTGGGACTGCTTGGCGAACCGGTCCATCTCGGCCTCTAGCGCGTCGAACGCGCGGCGCAGCCGCGAGGGACGGGGCGGGTCGGGCCTCACATGCTCGTCGGGCTGGGGCAAAGCCCCGCTAGGGCTCCTCTGTTGTTGAGATCTTTACAGTTGTGACAAGTTCACACACTGTGACCGATTTCACGCTGCGTGAACAAAGGCGCAACTCCATGTCCGAAACCCGCTAGCCCCGTGTTCCGCACATGGGGTTCGTTCGGCGGGTGGCAGTGGGTGGTGGACCATCCAGGTTTTGCGCGCGCACGCGCAAAGATCAGGCCACGGGCCTGCCGAGACAGCCACAACCTCCTTCGGCCCCCGCCTTTGCGCCCAGGCGCGCAAAGACTCCCGGCGCGCTCTGCGACCGCCCACCACCGAACACGGTTCCCGCGCAGGCGCGGGAAAACCGGCGCTGGACGTCAGGCGCCTGCCGAATGAGTTGGGGTTTCCCGCGTCCACGCGGGAAAACGGGAGAGGAGAGCGAAACCCCTACAGCCCACCATGTGCGGAACGCCCAGCTAGCCGGTCAGTGGCCAGGGCCGTCCGGATCATTGCGCGGGCTCGTCGGGCAGCCCCGCTAGAGGTCCGTAGCGGAGCTCCTCTGAGCACCGAGACCGCGGACCACTAGCCCAGATGGTGTAGACACGGCGCTTGACCAAGGGTCCGAAAGTGTAATTGGCCTGCATGCGCTGATCAAGACCAGTCTCCGCTTCCCAAGAATGCAGTCACGATGAGATCTTGCCGTGACCAAGAGCGCAACTATCTATATGTCACGCTTGTCAAGCTGGTCACGATAGACGCCTGTTCCACGAGGCGAGTAACTAATCGAGTAACTAATCGAGTAACTAATATTGGACGAGGCTGATGTAGTCGTAGCCTTCGATCTTGGCGGCGCCGCCTAAGAAGCCCAGCTCGATGACGAAGGCGAGGCCGGCGACGGTGGCGTTGCATCGCTCGATCAACGAGCAGGCGGCCTTCGCCGTGCCGCCCGTCGCGAGCACGTCGTCCACGATGAGGACGCGGTCGCCCGGCGAGAAGGCGTCGGCATGGACCTCCAAGGTTTCCGAGCCATACTCCAGCTCGTAATGCTCGGCCAGCGTGTCGTAGGGCAGCTTGCCCTTCTTGCGGAGAGGGACGAACCCGGCGCCAAAGTGATACGCCACGGGGGCCGCGATGATGAAGCCGCGCGCCTCGATCCCGACGACTTTGTCGATCGTCCCCCGCCCGAAGCTCACGACGATCGCGTCGACGGCGCTGGAGAACGCGGCGGGGTTCGCGAGTAGGGGGGTGATGTCCTTGAAGATCACCCCATCTCTTGGGAAGTCGGGAATATCCCGGATCGCCCGGTGGAGAATTGCCATGTCCAGCTCAAGGCGCATGTCCCAAACCTCAGTGCTTGCGCGATGGGCGCTTGCTCGCTTTTGGCGAGGCCTTTGGCGACGTCTTGGGGGACGTCTTGGGGGACGTCTTGGCGGACGTCTTGGCGGACGACCTCGGCGCGGCCTTCGGTGGCGGCTCACCCCGGCGGCGCGCCGCGACCCGTCGCTTAAGCTCGGCGTACCGGGGCTCCTTCTCTTTCAGCCACACCAGGAACGGGGTCGCGATGATGACCGAGGAGTAGGAGCCCACGGCCATACCGACGAACAAGGCGAGCGCGAGGTCCCTCAGCGTGTCCGCCCCCAACAGGTTCGCGCCGATGAAAAGCAGCGAGCCGACGGGCAGGATCGACGTGACCGAGGTCGAGAGCGAACGGACGAGCACCTCGTTGAGCGCGCGGTTCGCGGTCTCGCCGTACGTCACGGACGAACCCGTCGACAGCCTGGCAGTGTCCTCCACGACGCGGTCGAAGACGACCACCGTGTCGTACAACGAGTACCCGAGGATCGTGAGGAACGCGATGACTGACGCGGGGGTCACCTCGAACCCGCTGAGCGAGTAGACGCCGACCGTGACGAGGATGTCATGCAGCAAGGTCACGACGGCGGCGACCGCCATCCGCCACTCGAAGCGCAGCGAGATGTACGCCACCACCAGCACCAGGAAGACCAGCAGCGCGCGGATCGCCTGGCGCGTGATCTGATCGCCCCACCGCGGCCCCACACTGCTCACGCCGATCGCGTCCGGGGCGGCGCCCGTGACCCGCGAGATGGCCGCCGTCACGTCCGTCTCGGCCAGGCCTTCGACCTCCGCGATCGCCGGGGTGTTGACGATCGCGCCCTGCCCGCCCTGGACGATCTGGACAATCACGCCACGCACGCCCAAGCCTTCTAACACCTGATTGAGCTCGGATACGGTGAAGTCCCTGGTTGCGTTGTCCACGGTGAACGCGCTGCCGCCGGTGAACTCGATGCCGAAGTTGAGGCCACGCAACGCCAGGGTGGCGAAGCACGCCACGACGACGAGCAGCGTCAACCGGAGCCACGTCCGGGACCGGCCGATGAAGTCGATCGCGCTCCGGCCAGTGAGCAGCCGGTTGAGCGCGGTATCTCTTGCAGGGGCGGCAGCATCCATATCGTTACACCTTCGCGCTCGTAGGAGGCCGCTTCGCCGCGTCGCTCGACGCCTGAACCACCCCTGCCCTTAACCCCATAAACCGTGAGGACGCCAGCTTCGGGCTCCGGGCGATGAGCCCAAACGCCGCTCGCGTATACGTCGTGAACACCAGCGTGTCGATGAGGGTCGACAGCCCTAGCGTGAAGGCGAACCCCCGCACCGGCCCGACCGCGAGCAGGTAGAGCACGGCGGCGGCGAGGAACGACACCGTGTTGCCCGTGAGGTTGGTGCGAAGCGCGCGGCTGAACGCCGTGTCCGCGGCGGTCCGCACCGTCCGGCCCGCGCGGAGCTCGTCTCGGTACCGCTCACGGTAGATGATCGACGAGTCGGCGGCGATGCCGATCGAGACGATGATCCCCGCGACGCCCGCGAGCGTCAGCGTGAAGCCCGCGAGGCTGCCGAGCACGATCACGGTCCCATACACCACGAGCCCGAAGACGGCGAGCTCCGTGATGGTCGCGACGCCGATCCCCCGGTAGAGCGCGATCATGTAGGCGGCGACGAGCGCCAAACCGATCGCCCCGGCCGCGAGCCCGGCCTGCAGCGAGCTGCTTCCCAGTGTCGGTGACACCGACTGGAAGGTTCCGAACTCGAGCTGGATCGGCAGTGCGCCCGCCCGAAGGATCGCGGCGAGGTCCTTGGCCTCGCGTTGCCCGCCGCCGACCGTGATGATCGCGTTTTGGTCGAGGCCCTGGTTGCACACGACGTCCGCCCCGATGGGCGGGGCGGACTCGACGATGTTGTCCAGCACGATCCCCAGCTGCCGGGTCGGCGCGCCGAAGGGCTCGCAGGCGAGCCTGCCGGTGATCTCCTTGAACTTGCCCACGCCTTGATCGGTGAGGGTCAGCTCGACGACCCAGTTGCCGAGGCCGGACTGGTCCGGGGCCGCCTGCGCGTCGGCCAGATCCGTGCCGACCACCTCAGCCGGTCCCAGCCGCAACCGGGTCCACTCGGAAACAGGCACGGTCGTCTCCGCTTGCCCAGGCTCGGGATCCGGCCGCAGGCACAGCACGACCTCCTGGTCGCCGGGCTGGACACCGCCGCCCGGGTCACAAGGTTGCGGGGCGGAGGGGCCGAGGTTCTCGAGGACGGCGCGGAACTGCAGCTGCGCCGTCCGACCGATGATCTCGCGGGCCTGCTCCTGGTCGGCGATGCCTGGGAGCTGCACCTGGATGGTGCTCCCTTGACGGGTGATCTCGGGCTCAGCGACCCCGAGCGCGTCGACGCGCTGGCGGATGTTGGAGACAGTCTGGTCGAGGACCTCCTCATCGACGGTGCCCTGGCCTTGGACAGGGATGAGGACCGCGCTGACCCCGCCCTGCAGATCGAGCCCGAGCTGAGGCTCTAGGCGAAGGGCCAAGATCGTCCCCCAGAGCGCGCCAACGGTCACCAACACGGCGACCAGCAACGCGACGAGCTTTCCCTTGCCCATATGCGTCCCCCTCGCTAGTGCGCTAGAGGATCTGCACCGTATTCACGGTGATCTTGAAGTCACATCCCAACGTCCGGGCGGCACGACGGCACATGATCATCCGCTCGAGGAATATCTCGAAGTACTCCAGGACCTGGCTGATCGAGGTGTCGATCGACAACTCCAACGTTAACGTCGCCGCCTGAGGATCCACCCGCAAGAACGAAGCTTCGACCGCGTAGTTCACACGGTCGTGGATGTCCATCTCGATCGACGCGTCCTTTCGTACGCGGCTACGGTGGACGTCCGATTTGTCCGCTAGGATGACCGCCGCGCTGACAACGGACACCGAGTCGCCGCACCGCTCCTCGTGATTCCCGACCGCGGCCAGCACCTGGGCGATGTCCGGCGGGGGGACCTCAAGCTCCCTCAACAGATCGTAGGCGAGCACCGCGGACATCTGCCCGTGACACGAGCGGCTCACGACGTTGCCGATGTCGTGGAGGTAGCCGGCCACCGCCCCGAGCTCGGCGATGCGGTGCTCATGACCGAGGTGCGTCAGGACGTTGAACGCGATATGCCCGACGAGGTTGGCGTGACGCAACCCGTGCTCGGTGTAGCCCTGGGCGCCCAGGAACTCGTCGGCCGCGAGGATGAACGCCGACACGCGCTCGTTCGAGCGGACCTTGTCGAGAAGGGGAATGCGGACCCGCCCCGTGGAGATCGCCGGCGTCGCGCGTTCCTCACCGGTCCTGGTGCGGCCCCCGACCGGCACACCCTCCAGTCCTACCGTCCGGTCCATGGCCGCTTCAATCGCTTCCGGCCTGCTCGAAGTCCTCGTCGTCGATATCGACCAACCGGCGCGCGACTGCCTGCTTCGAGAAAGTCACGACGACGCCAGGCGCGACCTCGAGCCGCATGGTCTGGTCGTCGACGCTTTGGATAGTCCCGTGCAGACCGCCGATGGTGACGACCCGTTCGCCGTTGCCCAAGGAGTCGATCAGCGTCTTCTGCTGCTTCGCCCTCGTGCGTTGCGGGCGCAGGATCAGCAGGTAGAAGACCGCTGCGATGAGCAGGAATGGGACAAGCTGGAGCAAGCCGCCGCCGGGAGCGGGCTGCTGCGCGAGGATTGACAGTGGAAGGTCCATGGGATGAAAGCCTTCAGACGGGCGTCGTGGTTGGGGAGTAACACGCGCGTCCATGACCGCGCTCTATCGCCAAACGGCGGCCTACGATAGCACCCGCGGCAGCCTAGGCGTCGAACAGCACCGGGGTGGGCAGCCGGGATTGTGGGAGGGGGATTCCCACGTGCGCGAAGGCGCCGTCAGTGGCGATCCTGCCCCGGGGAGTGCGCGCGAGGAGGCCTTGCTGGATGAGGAACGGCTCTACGACGTCTTCGACGGTGTCGGGCTCCTCCCCCACCGCCACCGCCAGGGTCGATAGCCCCACCGGTCCACCGCCGAAGTCCCTGCACAGGGCGAGCAGCACCCACCGGTCGAGCTTGTCCAAACCGCGGGCGTCGACCTCGAACAGATCCAGGGCGGCGCGGGCGACCTGGGCGTTCACGACCCCGTCCGCGCGGACCTCGGCGTAGTCGCGGACCCGCTTGAGCAGCCGGTTGGCGATCCGCGGGGTACCACGGCTGCGGCAGGCCACCTCGTCAGCTCCGGCTTCGTCCATCTCGATCGCCAGGATGCCGGCACTACGCCGGATGATGCCCCCCAGCTCTCTCACGCTGTAGAACTCGAGGCGGGCGGCGAACCCGAAGCGATCACGCAACGGGCTCGTCACGAGCCCGGTCCGAGTGGTCGCGCCAACCAGCGTGAACTCGGGAAGGGGGAGGCGGAGCGCCTTCGCCCCCGGCCCCTTCCCCACGACGATGTCAAGAGTGAAATCCTCCATCGCCGGGTAGAGGATCTCCTCCACCGCTCGCGGGAGGCGGTGGATCTCGTCGACGAACAGCACATCGCCCGCCTCGAGGTTCGAAAGGATCGCGGCCAGGTCCCCCGCCCGCTCCAGAGCCGGTCCGCTAGTTGCCCGTAGGTCCGCCTCCATCTCGGCGGCCACGATCCCGGCCAGAGACGTCTTCCCGAGCCCTGGCGGGCCACTGAACAGCAGGTGATCGGCGGGCTTCCCGCGACCTCGGGCGCCCTCGAGCACCAGCTCGAGCTGCTCCTTCACCCGTGACTGACCCACGAACTCGCTCAAGCGCCGTGGCCGTAGGCTGGTCTCAAGCTCGGCGTCCTCGGTGACGGATACGGGAGAGAGCACCTCGTTGTTCATCCCGGACGCCCCAGGGTGCGGAGCGCGGAGCGGAGCAGGTCCTCGACGCGTACGCCGGGATCGTCTGGCAGGCTCGTGACCGTCTGCTGCACCTCGGCGGCCGCGTAGCCCAAGGCGAGGAGCGCCTCGAGCACCTCTCCCCGAGCGCCGCCCGGCTGCCCGGCGGGGCAGGCGTCGCCGGGAACCCCCTGACCATGGCTGCCGAGCCGCTCACGCAGCTCCAAGATCATGCGCTGCGCGCCCTTACGGCCCACGCCGGGGATCACCGTCAGCGCCTTCACGTCCTCGGTGACGACCGCACGGCGCAGCCCGTCAGCCCCCAGCGTGCTCAACGCCGCCAGCGCGAGCTTTGGGCCGACCCCGGTGACTGACAGCAGGATCTCGAACAGATCACGCGCCGCGGGATCGGGGAACCCGTAGAGGTCGAGCGCGTCCTCACGCACCGAAAGGTGCGTGTGAAAAGTGACCTCCGCGCCCACCGCGCCCGACGACGCACCCACCGGCACGCGTACCCGGTACCCGACGCCACCGACGTCGAGCACGACCTCGCCAACGTCACTCGCGACTAGGCGCCCACGCAGCAACGCGATCAACTCATGCCCCCGGGGCGGCTCCCTGGGCGGACGACCTGCGCACCAACCCGCGCGGCGGCAAGGGCGGCCGCGAGGCGTGGGCTCATCGCGCCCGAGGTGGTGGCCCCTCCACCGCGCTGGAGGTGGCAGAGCGCGAGGGCGAGGGCGTCGGCGGCGTCAGCCGGCGACGGGGCCTCGGTGAGGCGGAGCTGCGCCTTGACCATGTAGGCGACCTGGTCTTTGCCCGCGGTCCCGCTGCCGGTCACGGTGGCCTTGACCTGGGTTGGCGTGTACTCAATGGTCTCCACACCCGCCTGCGCGGCGCAGAGCAGGACGACCCCCGCCGCCTGCCCCACCCCCATAGCCGTCCGCGCGTTGCTGTTGAACAGCACCCGTTCCACCGCGACCGCGTCCGGTCGCAGGTCGGACAGCAGGGTGGTCAGCTCCGCATGCACCTGGGCGAGCCGCTCGGGCACGGGGCGGTTAGGCGGCGTGCGCACCACACCGACCCAGACCATCACCGGCCGCTGCACCGAGCCCGAGACCATCCCCACACCACACCGGGACAGCCCAGGATCGACCCCTAGCACTCGCACAAGCCCTCCCATCGAACGTGCGTACGACGGAGTGTAGCTCCATAAGGGTCAAGCGACGGCCTCGAGGATGTCGTCCGGGATGTCGAAGTTGGAGTAGACGTTCTGGACGTCATCGCAGTCGTCGAGGGCGTCGAGGAGGCGCAGGACCTGCTTGGCGACGGACTCTTGGGTGATCGCGACGGTGACCGACGGGAGCATCGTCGTCTCGGACGATGAGACGGGGATCCCCGCCTCCTCCAAGGCCTTTCGGACGTTTTGGACGTCGGCCGGCTCGGTCGTGACCATGAACGAGTCCCCGTCTCCCTCTCCCTCTTGGGTGACGTCGGTGATGCCGGCGTCCAGGCCGGCGATCAGGAGGTCGTCCTCGGACGCCTTGCCGCTGGGCACCAGGATGACGCCGGTGCGGGTGAACAGGTAGTTGACGGCGCCCGGTTCCGCCAACGACCCGCCGTTCTTGTTGAACGCGGCGCGGACGTCGTTGGCGGCGCGGTTGCGGTTGTCGGTAAGGCATTCGACGTACAGCGCCACCCCGCCAGGCGCGTACCCCTCGTAGTACACCGTCTCGTAGTTCGCGCCACCGGCGGAGCCCGCCGCCCGCTTGAGCGCCCGCTCGATGTTGTCCTTGGGCATCGAGGCGTCGCGGGCCTTCTGCACGGCGTCCGCGAGCGTCGGATTGGCGTCGGGGTCGGCTCCCCCGACCTTCGCGGCCGCCTCGATGCCGCGGATGAGACGGGCGAAGAGCTTGCCGCGCTTGGCGTCGGCCGCGCCCTTCTTCCGCTTGATCGTCGACCATTTGCTGTGACCGGACATGGCCTGGTTATCCTCACGCTTGCTTGACTATCTCCACGAAAAGCCGGTGGAGGCGGCAGTCCCCGGTCAACTCCGGATGGAACGCCGACACGAGGTGGCGGCCTTGGCGGGCGAGCACGATTTTAGCACCCACCGGTCTCCCGTCCCGACCACGCGGGTTGACGCTCGCGAGCACCTCGACGTCGGGTCCCGCCTCCTCCACCCACGGCGCTCTGATGAAGACGGCGTGGAGGGGCGCCTCCGGGAGCCCCGGCACGTCGAGGTCCTCCTCGAAGCTGTCCACTTGGCGCCCAAAGGCGTTGCGGCGCGTGACGAGGTCCATCGCGCAAAGCAAGGGTTGGTCCGACGGCTGGCCGTCCGCGAACAACGCCCGGCGCCCCATCAGGATCGCTCCCGCGCACGTCCCGAACGCCGGTAGGCCGGCGCGCAGCCGCGCCCGCAGTGGCTCCAGCAGCCCGTAGCGGTCCATCAGCCGCCCGATGGTCGTGGATTCGCCGCCAGGGATCACGAGCCCGTCCAGCTCAGGTAGCTCATCGGGCCGCCTCACGACCCGCACGCCGACGCCACAGGCCGCCAGCATGCGCACGTGCTCGGGCACATCCCCTTGCAACCCGAGCACGCCGATCAGCAGGCCGCCCTCACGCATGCCGCGAAGCCTATCGGCGCCGCATGAACACGTGTATCAAGCGCGAGGGAAGACACCTCTCAATCACTGGTCGGAGTGGGGGCACTCTGCGATATGCGGAAGGAGCTTGGGAAAGATGTCAACGATGATCGTCACGGACCCGAGGACGCGCGCTGAGCAGGCCGAGCGGTCTGTGCTCACCTGCGCGGAGTGGACCGACGACAGCGGCGCGCGCTGCGGGCTGCCGGTCCAGTTCCTCAGGTCGGACGTGCTCGGGTCCACGAACGGCCGGGTCGAACACGTCCACACGCGCTGCGTAGCGGGGCACTGGCTGAACTGCCCGGTCGAGGTGCTCGCGTAAGGGGCCGACGCTCTCCTGCGTGGAGGATCCGCGAGGTATACCGCGCGGATCCTCCACACGCACCCGCTCACGGCTCGGTGGAGGTGTTCATGCACAGCCACGCAGTGCCTGAAGGGTCAGCGCGCCCGACAGTGGCCTACAGGAACCCGCACGGGGGCGCGGTCGAGTTCCGGTCACGCCCTCGCTATGATCGGGCCGGCTGGTCGGCCGAAAATGAGCAGTCCGTGGCTGGCACTGTGCGTAATGTCGATCGCCGCCTGAGGAAGAGGTTCCCGGGTCGGTGCGGCTGGGAGCCGCCAAACGAGCAAGGAGCGGCTGGTTGAGGGCGTTGTTGACCACGCATGCGCTGGCGGCCTCGGATTGGGAAGTGCGGTTCGCGTGCATCCCATCGTTCTGCCACAGCGTGCGCGCGACGGGCTTCGACGCCTCCCCGATGGGTAGCGACTGGTCGAGCCGTGACTTGACCGAGACGTTCCCCGAGTTCCGCGACGTGCCGCTCGATGCGAGGAACCGTTGGGTGAACGAACGGCTGTGGAGCGACCTGCTGCCTCGCGGCTACTACCCGGATCTCGTCGAGTTGGTCCGCGACCTCGCGCCAGACGTGATCGTCTCGGGCCGCGCCGAGCTGGCCGGCCCTACCATCGGCGAGGAGCTCGGTGTCCCTTGGGTGGTCACCAGCGCGGGGCGGGTCATCGGTATTCGGCAGTTCCTTTCGGAGGGGGAGGGGTTGACGGCCGATACGATCGCAAGGGCCACGGGCTCTCTTCACCGACTCCGGACGCGAGGAGGCCACGCGGCGTGTTCGGGACGCCATAGCCAAACTGCCCGGCCTAGAGGTCGCCGTGGGCGCCATCACCAGGTCGCGAAGAGGGAAGAGTACATTTCATGAGGTCAAGGACACTGCGTGGCGAACCATACACTGAGGTCGTGTTCGCCCCTCTCTCCGACAAGCCCGATCATGTCGCCCTCGAAGCGGGCGTATTGAAGTACTGGGAACGGGAACGGATCTTCGATCAGCTGCGAGCGAAGAACGCCGATGGACCACGATTCAGCTTCATAGACGGACCGGTCACGGCGAACAAGTCGCTGGGGGTACACACCGCATGGGGGCGCACGCTGAAGGATGTATTCCAGCGCTATAAGGCGCTGCGGGGCTTTCACCAGCGGTACCAGAACGGGTTCGACTGCCAGGGCTTGTGGATCGAGGTGGGTGTAGAGCGTGAGCTGGGCCTCAACTCCAAGCGCGAGATCGAGGATTACGGTCTGGAGCGGTTCGCCCGCAAGTGCCGGGCCGTCGTGGAGGGGTCGGCCCGGGAGCTGACGAAGGGGTCGATCCGGCTCGGTCAATGGATGGACTGGGGGAACGACTATTTCACGTTCTCCGACACGAACATCGAGTACATCTGGCGGTTCCTCGCTGTCGTCCACGAGCGGGGCTGGCTGTACCGGGGCCAGCGGGTCACCGAATGGTGCCCACGCTGCGGGACCTCCATCTCCGCGCACGAGATGGTGGGCAGCTACAGCGACCGCGAACATCCGTCGGTGAGGGTGCGGCTCCCCCTGCTCGACCGCCCAGGCCAAGCCCTGGTGGTGTGGACGACCACCCCTTGGACGTTGCCTGCCAACGTGGCCGCTGCCGTCAACCCCGAGGCGCGGTACGGCCGTCTCGAGAGCGGTGATTGGGTAGGAGTCGAGGCCCACCAGGGCAGCGCGTTCGAGGAGACCGCCAGGGGAAGCGAGCTTGTCGGCCTCGCCTACGAGGGCCCGTACGATCGCCTTCCCGCGGCCGAGGGCATCCACCGGAGGGTGGTGCCCTGGGAGGAGGTAGATACCAGCGAGGGGACTGGAGTGGTTCATATCGCACCCGGGTGCGGTGTGGAGGACTTCGAGCTGGGGCGCGCGCACCATCTGCCGGTCCTTTCACCCGTCGATGAGGCCGGCCTGTTCGGCTCGGGCTGGGGCTGGCTTGCCGGCACGTCCACCAGTGAGGCGAACCGGCTGGTCGTGGACGACCTGCGGACACGCGGGCTTTTGGTGGATGCCAGCACCATCACTCACCGGTATCCCGAGTGCTGGCGGTGCCATACACCGCTGATCTTCCGGGTGTCCGAGGACTGGTTCATCGCAGTGGATGGCATCCGTGACCAGCTCCGCGAAGCCAACGCCACCGTGAGGTGGGTGCCCGACTACTTCGGGAAGCGCATGGACGACTGGCTCGTCAACATGGCCGACTGGAACATCTCCCGCCGCCGCTACTACGGGCTGCCGCTTCCGTTCTATCCCTGCTCGTGCGGGTATCTCACCGTGATCGGCTCGCGCGACGAACTGGTGCAACGGGCCACCGGCGGGGTTGACCAACTCGAGGAGCTGCGCCGGCCGTGGATCGACCGCGTGAAGATCCGCTGCGATGCCTGCGCCGCAGAGGTGGAGCGCATCGCCGAGGTGGGCGACGTGTGGCTTGACGCGGGGATCGTCCCATTCTCCACGCTGGGATGGCGCAACCCGGAGCGGGTGCCGCAGGGATACGCCACAGGCGCAGCCAAGGGACTCACGACAGCCGACCTTCCCGATCATGCCTATTGGGAGGAATGGTTCCCGGCCGACTGGATCTCTGAGATGCGGGAGCAGATCAGGCTGTGGTTCTACAGCCTGATGTTCATGTCCGTAACCCTGACGGGCCGCGCCCCGTTCCGGACAGTGCTCGGCTACGAGAAGATGTTGGACGAGCGCGGTGCCGAGATGCATGGCTCACGAGGGAACATGATCAGCGCCGAGGATGCGTTCACGCGCATGGGCGCTGATGCGATGCGCTGGCAGTATTGCTCGCAGCCACCCAGCCAGGACCTGCTCTTCGGCTACCAGCCGGGCGAGGAGATCAAGCGGCGCCTGCTGACCTTGTGGAACAGCGTCGGCTTCCTCATCCAGTACGGCAACATGGCCGACTTCACCCCTGAATTTGCCGACCTCGACGCGACCCCGCCGGAGGACTGGCCTTGGCTCGACCGGTGGCTGGGCGAGAGGACCGGCCAATTGGTGAACGAGGCTACCGAGGCGTACGACGCCTACCTCACCGTGGACGTGCTACGGGCGTTCGAGAGCTTCGTCGATGACCTGTCGAACTGGTACATCCGACGCTCACGCCGTCGCTTCTGGAACGGCGATGCCGGTGCTCTGCGCGCCCTATGGGTGTCGCTCGTCCAGGGTCTGCGAGTCGTCTCACCCGTCATGCCGTTCCTGGCGGAGCACCTGTGGCGGGTTCTCGTGGCCCGCCCTTGCGCTGGAGCGCCCCAGTCGGTTTTCCTGGCCGGCTGGCCGACGCCTCGTCCAGTCGACGCAGACCTGCTGGCTGATGTGGCGGAGGTCCGCAAGGTCGTCGAGCTTGGCCGCCAGGCTCGCTCGGCGTCCCGGATGAAGCTTCGCCAGCCGCTTCGGCGACTCATCATCGACGGTGCCGACCGCGTCGGGCCTTACCTCAGCGAGATCGCCGACGAGCTCCGGGTGAAGGCGGCCCGCCTCGAAGCGCTCGACGAGGGCGGCCTACGTGTTCGTCCAAATTTGCCGGTACTCGGCCCAAGGCTCGGCGCCGAGGTCCAGGTGATCCGGCGCGCATTGGATGCCGGCGACTTCCGCCAACTCGACGATGGCGGATTCGAGGTTGCCGGCCACAAGCTCACCCCAGACGAAGTGCTGGTCCAACGCACCGAGAGAGTGGGCTGGGCGGTCGCCGCCGATGAGGTAGTCACCGTCGCGCTGGACCTCGACCTCGACGACGAGCTTCGCCGTGAGGGCCGGGTCTACGAACTCGTGCACCGCATCAACTCGATGCGCAAGGAGGCTGGGCTATCGATCACCGACCGGATCAAGCTGTCACTGCCCGCCTCCGACGCCGACTTGGTCGCCTTCCAAGATCGGATCGGCTCAGAGACGCTGGCAGTGCACATCGACTTCTCCGCCGCCGACGAGCCTGAGCTGGTGCCCGCTTCCTGAGAAATTTCCTCGGGAGGTTGTTGCGTTTGTTCAATATGCCGGACAAACGCAACGACGTCATCGGTTATGCCGGGGCTACCAGCCGCGGGTGGCGAGGCGTTCGGCGGGGTCGGTGATGCCGACCATGGCATCACCGAGGGAGCGGCTGACCTTGGCGATCAACTCGGCGTCGGTGAAGTAGGTGGTGGCGTCGACGATGGCGCGGGCGCGCTTCGCGGGGTCGCCGGACTTGAAGATGCCAGAGCCGACGAAGACACCCTCGGCGCCCAGCTGCATCATCAGGGCGGCGTCGGCGGGGGTTGCGATCCCGCCGGCCGTGAACATCACCACGGGGAGCTTGCCCGCCTCGGCGACCTCGACGACCAGCTCGACCGGGGCTTGCAGCTCTTTGGCCTGCGCGTAGCGCTCGTCGGGGGACATGCTCGCCAACCGCCGGATGGCGGACGTGATCGCCCGCATGTGCCGGACGGCCTCCACGACATTGCCGGTACCGGCCTCACCCTTGGAGCGGATCATCGCCGCCCCCTCGGCGATCCGGCGAAGGGCCTCGCCCAGGTTGGTCGCACCGCACACGAAGGGCACGGTGAAGGCATGCTTGTCGATGTGGTGAGCCTCGTCGGCGGGGGTGAGCACCTCGGACTCGTCCACGTAGTCGACCCCGAGGGCCTGCAAGACCTGGGCCTCCACGAAGTGCCCGATGCGTGCCTTGGCCATCACCGGGATCGAGACCGCGGCGCAGATCGCCTCGATCATCTCCGGATCGGACATGCGCGCCACACCGCCGTCCGCGCGAATATCCGCGGGTACGCGCTCAAGCGCCATCACCGCGACCGCGCCGGCCTCCTCGGCGATCCGGGCTTGCTCGGCAGTGACGACGTCCATGATGACGCCGCCCTTGAGCATCTCGGCAAGGCCGCGCTTCACGCGTTCAGATCCACGAACCGCTTCGGGGTCGCTCACACCGTCAGCGTATAGCCGCTGCGCTACGTGTGCTCTCGGACGGCGCGGTACAACGACTCGATCCGGCGGCCGATGACGGGCCAGGCGTACTCGGCGGCGGTATGCCGCCCCTCGGCGCCCATCGCGAGGCGGAGCTTCTCATTCTCGAGCAGGGTCGAGATGGCGTCCGCCAGGGCGAAGGCGTCGTCGGGCGGGACGAGCCTGCCCTGGCGCCCGTCCTTCAGCACGGTCCGGTAACCGGGGATATCCGAGGCGACGACGGGTAGGCCGGAGGCCATGGCCTCCAGCAGGACGATCCCGAAGGACTCACCCCCGAGCGCCGGCGACACGAACACGTCGGCGCTCGCGTGATAGCGCGGGAGGTCGTCGGGGTCGACAGCCCCCACGAACAGCGCGTCCGGGCGGATCGAGGGAGGAACCATCTGCTGGTAGCGGTCGCGCCCGGGACCCTCGCCAACCACGCAAAGCCGGACCGTAGGCATCGACGCGCGTAGGCGCAAGAAGGCGCGCACCAGCACGTCGACCCCCTTGCGCGGCTCGAGCCGGCCGACGAACAGCAGGAGGGGCCGGTCATGGTCCGTCAGCTCCGCAAGCGGCTCGGCCGTCGCGAACGCGGTGTCGTTCACCCCGTTGGGCAGCACCCGGAAGCTCCCCAACGGCATCCGGAGCGCGCCGGCCGCATACTCTTGCGCGGCCGGTGACACGGCGATCCGAGCGTCGAGACGCCGCACGATCCGGCGCGCGCCAAGCCCAGCCAGGCGGTACAGGCGGTCCTTCGAGGACCACGCGTGGAACGTGCCCACGACCGGGCGCGGGCCGAAGGCCACCACGGTCATCGACACGGCGGGCGAGAGCGGCTCGTGCACATGCAGTACGTGTGGCGTGAACTCCCGCACCGCCTCGAGCGCTCTCCTGCCCGCGAACGGCGAAGGCGCGACCGGCGCGATGGACTGGTTGAACCGCACCGGCACCGGCCGTCCCACGACCGTCACCCACGGCTCGACGGCCCTGGTCGAGGACGGAGCGAAGACGCGGACCTCGTGGGACTGCGCGAGGTAGGACGCCAGGTTGTAGACGTGGGCGCGCACCCCGCCGGGTCTCGCCCAGTCGTAGGGGCAGACGAGCGCGATCTTCATGATCTCTCTGGTCGGTCGGATTCATCGGAAAGAAACACGGGCGAGAACGCGTGCCACTGCTCTGGGGCGAGACGGATGAGCTCCTCGAGGGCCTTGGCGACACGCTGTACCCCCGACTCGATCGCCTCGCCGCGCACGTCCACTGGAGGGAGTACCTGCAGGTGCCAACGCCGCCCGGGGCGCTGGAGCATCGTGATCGGCACGATGGGCGCGCCCGTCCGTTGGCTGAGCACGACCGGGCCGCGTGGCAGCGCCGCAGCGTCGCCGAAGAGCGGGACGACCATACCCGAACCGCCGAGGTCCCGGTCCGACAGCAAGCCGACCAAGTGGTTCGCGGCGAGGACCCGCGCGAGCCGCATGCCCCGGTGACGACCCGCGAGCGGCACGATCTCCAGGCCGATCGACTCGCGGAGCCTGACGAAGCGCTCGAACAGCCGCCGTGGCTCGAGCACCTCGGCGACCGCCGCCATGTGGTACCCATGGTCCTCCGCCCACCTCGCGGCAACGTCCCACGAGCCGTGATGGGCGAGCAGGACGATCACGCCCTTACCTTCCGTCAAGGCACGGTCCAGGTGCTCGAACCCGGCCGTGGTCGTGCGCCGGTCGAGATCCTCCCTGCTCAGGTCAGTAGAGCGGAAAGATTCGACCCAGTACCGAGCGTACGAGCCGAACGCATCGCGCGCGCACCGTTCGAGGTCTCCCGCGGGAACGACCCGCGCCAGGTTCCTCGTGATCCCCGCTCGCAAGCCCGGCGACGAGTACCAGGCCAGCCACCCGCCGAGGTTCGCGCCCGCGAACACCACGGCCTCGGGAAGCCTGCGCGCCAGCTCCCAACCGGCGACGAACGCCGCGGCGGCCAGCCTCGCGCGCCACCCCGCGACTTCGCCTGCGGGCACGCGCCGCGCCGCCCCAGGATTCCGGTCGACGGGCGCCCCAGGATGACCAGAGCCGCGGTATGCGAACCCCGTCAATGCAGGGCTTGCTGGGTGACGCATCGCAAGCGCTGGCCTACCGTAACGAGACCCCCGACCGCGAGCAGCCAGACGGCCAGAGGGACAAACCCGAACCCGATCCCGAGGATCAGGACGGCCATACGCTCGGGGCGCTCGACCAAGCCGACGGTCGCCTGCCAGCCGAGCGACTCGGCCTTGGCCCGGATGTAGCTGGTGATGAGCGCGGCGGCCAGCGCGACCATCGTCACGATGAACAAGAGCGGGTCGTCCCGAAGGAGCCAGGCCGCCGCTCCGAAGATCGCGGCATCGGCCACCCGGTCCGCGACGCTGTCGAGAAACGACCCGAACGCGCAGGCCGTGCCCCGCAGCCGGGCGACGGCGCCGTCCAAGCCGTCGACGACGGTGGCGAGCGCCATCACGAGCGCTCCCAGCTGCTCCTGACCCGCGAGGACGATCCCAACGCCGACCAGCACGAACGCCAGCCCGAACACGGTCAGCCAGTTCGGCGTGGCGCCGATCCGCACCAGCCCCTTCGCGACCGGCACCGCCACGCGGTCGGCCAACGGGCGCACGTACGCGCTCAGCGCCATGCGCGATCACCCGCCTCGGCAGAGCCCAGCGCCAGCCGGCCTAATCCTGCATTGTGCAGGACTAGTCCGGCATCTTGGACCAATCCTGCACAGTGCAAGAAAAGAGAGGCTGCTCACCGTCGGTTCGACACCTCGTCCGCCAGCTCCGCGGCGAGCTGGTCGGGGGGGACTCCCTTGCGTTGGTCCCCGGTGCGGGAGCGGACCGACACGGTGCGCTCGGTGGCCTCGGCGTCGCCGACGATCAGCTGGTACGGCACCTTCTCCAGCTGGTGCCTGCGGATCTTCGCGCCCATCTGCGCGTCGGAGGCGTCGATCTCGGCGCGCAAGCCGCGGGCGGCGAGCGCCGCCACCACCTCGCGCCCGTACTCGACGTGGCGGTCGGCGATCGGCACGACGACGGCCTGGACAGGAGCGAGCCAGGTCGGGAACGCGCCGGCGTGGTGCTCCAGCAAGATGGCGAAGAACCTGTCGAGCGATCCGAACAAGGCCCGATGGATCATGTAGGGACGGTGCTCGGCGCCTCCCGAGCCAGCGTAGGTCAAGCCGAAGCGTTGCGGCAGCATCAGGTCGACCTGGATAGTCGACAGCTGCCAAGGCCTGCCGATCGCGTCGGTGATCTGGAAGTCGATCTTCGGCGCGTAGAACGCGCCCTCTCCCTCGTCGACGACGAAGTCGAGGCCGCTGCGCTCCAGGGCCTGGCGCAGTGACTCAGTGGCGAGCTCCCACTCTTCGTCGCTGCCGACCGTCGCCTTCTTCTCGGGACGGGTGGACAGCGCCACGCGCGATGGCCCCTCGGCAAAGCCGAAGTCGCGGAACACGTCGAGGGTGAAGTCGATGCAGCCGATCACCTCGTCCACCACCTGCTCGGCGGTGCAGAACAGGTGGCTGTCGTCCTGGGTGAACCCACGCGCGCGCAGCAGCCCGTGGATGGTGCCGCTGCGCTCGTAGCGGTAGACGGTCCCCAGCTCGTAGAGGCGCAACGGCAGCTCGCGGTAGCTGCGGGTGCGCGAGCGGTAGACGAGGATGTGGAACGGGCAGTTCATCGGCTTGGGGTAGTACCGCTCGCCCTCGTCCAGCTCCATCGGCGGGTACATCCCCTCGGCGTACCACCCCAGATGGCCGGAGATGTTCCACAGCTCGGCGCGGCCGATGTGCGGGGTGAACACGGGTTGGTAGCCCCGCGCCAGATGCTCGGCTCGCGAGTAGTCCTCCATCTCCTTGCGGACGATCGCCCCGCGGGGGTGCCAGATCGCGATGCCCGGCCCGATCTCGTCGGGGAAGCTGATGAGGTCCAGCTCCCGGCCGAGCTTGCGATGATCGCGCTTGCGGGCCTCCTCCAGGCGCTCGAGGTGGGCCTTCAGGGCTTTGCGCGACTCCCAGGCGGTGCCGTAGATTCGCTGGAGCATCCGATTGCGCTCGTCGCCGCGCCAGTAGGCGCCAGCGACCCGCTGGAGCGCGAACGCTGGAACCCATCTGGTGGTCGGGATGTGAGGGCCGCGGCAGAGGTCCGGCCAGGTGGTCCCGTCGGCGCGGACGTTGTCGTAGACGCTAATGACCTGCGCGCTCGCGCCCTCGGACTCGTCGAGCCCGGAGATGATCTCGCGCTTGTAGGGCTGGTCCGCGAACAGGGCGAGTGCGTCGTCCTTCGACACCTCCCGCCGCTGGAACCGCTGGTCCTCGCGGATGATCTCGTGCATCCGCGACTCGATGGCCTCGAGGTCTTGGGGGGTGAAGGGGCGCGCGACGTCGAAGTCATAGTAGAAGCCGCCGGTGATCGGCGGGCCGATCGCGAACTTGGCCTCGGGGAACAGGTCGGTGACCGCCTGCGCCATGATGTGCGCGGTCGAGTGGCGCAGGATGGAGCGACCTTCCTCGGAGTCGGCGGGCACAGGCTCGACGGTCGCGCCGTCGCATACGAGAAACGCCAGGTCACGCACATCGCCATCGACCCGAGCGGCGAGCACCTGCCCCTTCACGGAGCCGAGGGCACGACGCGCGTCCTGCGCCGTGGCGCCAGCCGGCAGGCTGGCGCTTACCCCGTTGGGGCTCTTCACGACGATCTGTGGCTGCGACACGGCGACGACGCTCCTCATGCTTTTGGATCAGGCAATAGATTCGGGCGAGAATAGCGCGGAGGAATGCCTCCTCCACGTTGGACGAGCGGCCTGCCTACGTGTCGGCCGTCTCGAACTGGTCGAGCAACGTTCGGGCGCGGTCGAGCTGATCCGCTTCCACCAGCAGGCGGGTCGCCCAGGCCCCGGAGTCCAGCCCGTAGACCGAGCCGAGGGAATCACGCTCCAGGACGACGCTGATGCCCTCGGCCTCTAGCGCACCCTTGACGATGTGGGCAAGCGCTGACGGCAAGGCGGTCAGCTGCCGGTAGGCGTTCATGCGCCCAGTATGTCACCGAGCGTGGCGCACGCGTAGCGAACGCCATACTGGGGTAGGCGCTCGTGGGTAGGCGCTCGTGGGTAGGCGCTTGAGGAGGATGAGGAGATCTCGTATGCCCGAACCGGTCATCGTCGCCGCGACCCGCTCACCGATCGGTCGCGCGTTCAAGGGGTCCCTTGCGCAAGCGCGGCCTGACGATCTCGCTGCCGAGATCGTCAAAGCGGCCTTGGCGAAGGTCCCGCAGTTGGATCCTGGCGAGATTGACGACCTGATGCTGGGTTGCGGCCTTCCGGGGGGTGAGCAGGGGTTCAACATGGGACGGGTCGTCAGTGTCCTCGCGGGCCTGCCGGACGTCCCCGGTTGCACGATCACGCGCTACTGCGCGTCGAGCCTCCAGACGATCCGCATGGCGGCCCACGCGATCAAGGCCGGCGAAGGTGACGCGTTCGTCGCCGCGGGTGTCGAGATGGTGAGCCGCTTCGAAAAGGGCAACAGCGACAGCCTGCCCGACACGATGAACCCCCACTTCACCGAGGCCGGGGAGCGGACGGCGGAGCGGACCCAAGGAGGCGCGCCGGACTGGACCGCGCCCGCCGGATTGCCTGACATCTACATCGCCATGGGTCAGACGGCCGAGAACGTCGCCGAGACCGAGGACGTGTCGCGCGACGAGATGGACCGCTTCGCGCTCCACTCCCAGCAACGCGCTGTCGCCTCGCAACGTGACGGGTTCTTCGACCGGGAGATCACCGCCGTGAACCTTCCGGACGGGCGCACGGTCGCGGCTGACGACGGGCCTCGCCCCAGCACCTCGATGGAGAAGCTCGCTGACCTCAAGCCCGTATTCCGCCCCGACGGGCGGGTCACGGCGGGCAACGCCTGCCCCCTGAACGACGGCGCGGCAGCTGTGATCGTGATGAGCGACGCACGCGCCCGCGAGCGAGGGATTACGCCGCTCGCGCGCATTGTCGCGACCGGCCTGACGGCGTTGAACCCCGAGATCATGGGCCTAGGCCCGATCGAGGCGAGCCGCCAAGCGCTGAAGCGCGCGGGCATGACGATCGACGACATCGACCTCGTCGAGATCAACGAGGCGTTCGCCGCCCAGGTCATCCCATGCGCCCGGCACCTCGGCATCCCCTGGGACAAGCTGAACGCCCATGGCGGCGCGATCGCGCTGGGCCACCCATTCGGCATGACGGGCGCCAGGATCATGAACACGCTGCTCAACGGCCTCCAATCGACCGGCCAGACGATCGGCCTGGAGACGATGTGCGTCGGCGGCGGCCAAGGCATGGCCATGATCGTCGAGCGCCTCTCGTAGCGCCATGCCGGCACTGCTAGCAATTTTGTAGCATGTCTGCTAGCATCCTTGCTTGATGACCGTGCAGGTGAATATCAGGCTTGACCAGGACATTGTCGATGCGCTCGATGTCATTGCCGAGGAGGAAGGGCGGACTCGAGCGGAGATCGTGCGCGACGCGGTGCGTCATCGGCTAGAGGCGGCCGCCAGCGCCCGTGCCAGCGTTGCGTACCAACGTGCGTACGAAGAGCAACCCGAGACTGACGACGAGCTCGACCGTGCGGAGCGCTCCGCGAGACGCTTGACCTCCGAGGAGCCTTGGGAGCGATGGTGGTAGCTCGAGGCGAGCTGTGGTGGCTCGAAACCCCTGACGAGAAGGGCCGGCCCGTGCTCGTCGTCAGCCGCGACGAAGCGAACCGCGTGATGCGCCGGGTCATGGTGGCGCCAGTGACGCGTACCCTGCGAACCGCGCCGAGCCAGCTCGCTCTCGGGCGCGGCGAGGGCTTGCCCGTGGAGTCCGTCGCCAATTTCGATGATTTGGCCAGCGTGCCCAAGGCGTTACTGATACGTCGAGTCGGCGGGCTTGGCCCTCGCGCTCACGAGCTATGCGAGCGGCTCCGGGCTATGGCCGACTGTTGAGACCTTCCCCGACACTCCTGCCGAAGTGGTGATGACCATGGCGTCCGTCAAGATCGTCCCGTCTGTCCTCCCCGCTGATTTCGCCCGCCTCGGCGATGACTGCGCGGCGCTTGAAGCGGCCGGCGTCGACCGGATCCAGTGGGACGTCATGGATGGCCAGTTCGTGCCGAACCTCACGTTCGGCCCCGACATCATCGCGGCGTGCAGGAAGACGTGCAGCGTCGGGTTCGAGGCGCATCTCATGACCCAGCGGCCCGAGGAGATGCTTCCCCGCTACGTCGACGCCGGATGCGAGCTGGTGATCGTGCATCCCGAGACGCTTCGGCAGCCGCAGCACACGTACGCCGAGATCCGGAAGCTGGGAGCACGCACCGGAGTCGCGCTCTCACCCGCGACACCGCTCGCGTACCTGGACTACATCCTCGACTTCGTCGACCTGATCCTCATCATGACGGTCAGCCCCGGCTTCGGTGGTCAGTCCTACATCGAGGCGATGGAGCCGAAGATCGCCGCCGCCCGCGCGCTGATCGAGGCGAGCGGCACCCCGATCGAGCTAGAGGTCGACGGCGGGATCGGTCCCGGCACGATCGAACGGGCCGCGGCAGCGGGCGCCGACGTCTTCTGCGCCGGGAGCGCCCTGTGGGGCTACGACACCTTTGCCGCGGGCGTCACCGACCTCCGCGCCCGCGCTGAGGCAGCCCGCTCGACCTGACTTCTCTCCCGAACAGGGATGAGAGTTGGCTGCGCGCTGGTCGGTTTGCCCCAATTCCGCCCTGGAACGGGCGGTGTCAGCCGGCCTCACCCTGCACTGTGCAGAGTTATGCCGGTGTGGCGGCATAACTCTGCACAGTACGGCGAAGTGAACACAGGAGGACGGCATATCGCCCGGTTTACCCGATTCTCATACTCCGGGGTGACGGCGCCAGCCGGCATGAACTGCTGTTCGGTGGCCATTTTGAGGGGTGGGCGCCGTCCCGGCCGAGGCTCCCCTTGCCCCGGCCGGGACGCGCCCCGCCAGCCAAGCAGGCGGGCGGACGCGAGCGAGTCAGATCCGACTGCCGTTCGTGGCGTACCTCTTGCCTAAACAGAGCCGCTAGCGAGCTCCCGGATACATAAATTTCGCGGTCGGCTCATCGCGAGGAGAGGACGCGTCGTGATGGAACCGCCGCCGCGCCCGTCGTCGCCGAGGCCGCAAGCGCACCCACGTGGACCGACCTGGCAAAGTCCACGCCACCGGCCCCCGCTTTCGGCTCACGGCGATGTTCCCCAGCCGGCGGCGCTCGCGAGCGCTGCGCGCCGGCATCTGGCCGTCGCCGTTCAAGAACACAGGCCTGTGGCTGCTGTTCGCGATCCTGCAGCTCGGCTATTCATGGTCAGCCTTCCCGGAGCGGCCTCGCGCGCTGCCTCTCGATGCGGTGGCCCTGGAGATGCTCAAGGGGCCCGTCGCCTTCGTGCTCAACACGACGCTGTTCGTCGGCCTCGTGTTCTTCACTGGGGCGAGGTCACGGCCGAAGGCGCTCATCCTGGGCCTTGGACACGCGGCCGCGCACTTTCTTCTGGCGGGCGCGTTGATCGCCGCCGTTGGTGACTGGCTCGCCGCGCTCGATCTCGGGCTGCTGTTCCTGATCGCCCCCGCCGTCGTGGCCGGCGGTCCCGGCGCGCTGCGCAGCTGCGCCCGACGATTCGTGGCTCGAGCCTGACGGCCCGCCGCTTGCCCCGGTGTTGATCGAGGAGCCGATCCGCCTCGACCCCGTTCAGGCCGGCGGGGGGTGGGTCGGCTCAGGAATCGGGATGCCGGTCACGTAGAGGACGTCGGCGCGGGATCGGGCAAACCCGAGCTTTGAGGCCACACGCTCGCTCGCAACGTTGTCCGGCGAGGTCGTCCAGCTCGGTCGACGCCCGCGTCCCTGGATGTCCCGGCACAGCCCGCCCGCGCAGGCGACGCTCAACCCGAGGCCGCGGAACCCCGCCTCGGTCACCACGCCGAGGTCCTCGTATGCCGACCCCGTGAAGAACGTACAGGTGACGGAGACGAGCCTACCGCCCACGAAGGCTCCCCAGGCATAGCCGCTCGCCGCGAGCGCCGAGGGACCACCCCACGTCTTGTAGATCCATGCAACGTCGGGGCTCAGACCCCACAGGTGGTACGCGTCGTCGGGCTTGAGCGTCCGCGCGGCTGCGCCTGCCGCCGAGGTGACGCGAGGCGGCCCATCGAGCCGCAGCATGACGCGGTCCCATACCCGGACGTCCGGGAAGGTCCCGCGCAGTAACGGCGCGAACGACTCGGGCGCCTCGACAAGACCCACCACTCGGTCGTGTAGGTCGGTGAGCGCCAGCGCCTCAGGGTCACCGACCAAGGAGTAGTTCCCGGCGGTCTCCACGAGGAGCGCTCGCGGATCCGGCCACCGGTCGGCGAGGCACGACCCGTTTCCGGTGTTGATCACGTGCAGACCGATGAGCGGGCCTGGCCGCTCCGGCAGGAACCAGTCTCGCAGCGCGGCAACTTCCGACGGGGCAAGTAGCTTCATCGCCGCAAACGCTACATCCGTGCCCGGCGCAGGGAGTTCGCTCATATGCTTGGCGGGGACATCGTAGGGAACGAAACGAAGGGGCCATCCGATGGCCGAGCGGGGCATGTATCGGCCGGGTCGGTACCCGCGGCGGCGCGGCGGGACCGGGGATCGCACGTTGACCGCGCGGCTGGACCGGCTTCTCACACTGGTCGCGGAGCGTCGCCGGCTCGAAGCGATCGAGCGGCCGTTGCGTACACGGGTGGCGGCCGAGATGACCGCACGCCACCAGCGAGGAGGAGCCGATCAGTTCCGCCGACCCGGCGGGCTCATCAGCCTCGTCATGCCACGGCCAACCTGGGACATCTTCGACCAGCGGGCGTTCACGGACTGGCTCGTCGCCAACGGGCACAGCGATCTGGTCACCCAACGCGTGGTCGTCACCGACCACGCCTGCTTGATCGCGCTTGTGGGGGCTCCCAGCCGGTCTGGGCGCGTGTCCCAACGCAAGCTCACCGGGTGCGTCGCCGTGGTGGTCGAGGCTGACGCAGGCGCCCCAGAGCTCCTCGACGTCAAGGTAGGCGACGACGGCGGGTTGCGCACCCTCGCCGGCGAGACCATCCCCGGTGTCCGCGCGACCATCCGGGAACCCTGGGTCCAGGTCTGCGCCGCCGCGAGCAGCGAGCGCATGGACGTGGTCGCAGGCGGGGGCGCTCCCAGCGACCGCTTCCGCCAGGCCCCGAACTCCGACCTAGGGGAGCATACCCCCCAAAGTCGGAGTTAGGGGGTCGCGATGCCTCAGGCGCTCGCGGGCCCAGTCGCGAACGCTCGATGGCAGGTCGGGGACGTCGAGCATCCAGGCGGCGAGCTCGCGCTGGGCGGTCATGACCGTAAAGGCGTCGCCGATGGTGAGGCCGTGTGTGGGGCGGGAGACGACCTCGATCCGGTCGCCGGCGCCGAGCTCGCACGGCTCCAGGACGCGGAGGTAGGCGCCCGGTCGTGCGGCGTGAGTGAATCGTCGCACCCATGCGCGCTCGCCGAGCAAGGTCTGGAAGGTGCGGCAGGGGATCCGCGGGGAGGCGACCTCGAGTAGCGCGGAGCCGACCCGCCAACGCTCGCCGAGCACCGCCCCCGTCACATCGACGCCATTGGTGGTCAGGTTCTCGCCGAACTGGCCGTCGCGAAGGTCCCGGTCCAGCTGGTTCCCCCACCAGTCGAGGTCCTCACGGGCATACGCGTAGACCGCCTGGTCAACCCCACCGTGGACGCTGCGGTCGGCCTGCTCGTCGCCGGCCAGACCGAGCTCGTCCAGCGCGACGCGCCCAGAGACCGGGCGCTTGTCGATCGCGCTGCGGTCCAGGCGCGACGCTCCCTCGAACGGCACGACCCGACCAACGTTCACAGAGACGACGTGTGCCATACGAACCAGCCTACGCGGGGCGGATCAGGCGGCCATCGGCGAGCTCGGCCCGCCGGGTGATCGCGATCCGGTCGAGGAACTCGCGGTCGTGCGATACGACGAGGAGCGTCCCGTCGTACGCGCCGAGCGCTTGCTCCAGCTCTTCTTGGGCCTCGAGGTCGAGATGGTTCGTGGGCTCGTCGAGGACGAGGAAGTTGGCGCCCTGCGCCATCAGGATGGCGAGGCCGAGGCGGCAACGCTCCCCTGGCGAGTACCCATCGACCGGCCGTAGGACATGGTCCGCGCCAAGGTCGAACTTGGCGAGCAGGCGACGGGCCTCCGCGGGAGAGGCCTGCACGTGACGCTGGAACGTCGCCAACCCGGTGGCACCGCCAGCCAGGTCGGTCCCGCTCTGGCGTAAGAGACCAACCTGGACCCGGTGGCCGAGCCGCACCGTGCCCGCGTCAGGCGTGACGGCGCCGGTCAGCAGCGAGATCAGGACACTCTTGCCGGCCCCGTTGTGGCCGTGCAAGGCGAGCCGGTCCTGCCAATGCAGCGACAACGAGATCGGGCCGAGCGTAAAGTCGCCGTACGTCTTGGCCACCTGGTCGAGCTCGGCGACGAGGTCGCCGCTGCGTGAGGTCCGTGACAGGTCGAGCCGCAGCTCCCATCCCGTGCGTGGCTCCTCGACGGGATCGAGCCGGGAGAGGCGGTGCTCCAGCTCGTGCATGACGTTGCCGGCCTTGACCGACTTGCGCTGCGCGAAGAAGTGCGTGGCGAACTTGTCGTTGTCTCGCGGCGGGCGCGTGTCCTTGGTCTTCGAGGCCTTCTCGCGCTGCGTGCGGACAGCAGTCTTCAGCCGCTTCACCTCGGCGAGGTAGGCCGCGTAGCGGGCCGACTGGGTAGCGCGAAGCTGCTCACGAACCTGCCGGTACTCCGCGAAGGAGACGCCGAACGACGCGGCCGTGTGGGCGTGCTCGTCGATCTCGATCACGTCCGTCGCGGTCTCATCGAGAAACGCGCGATCGTGTGAGACCACGACGAACGTCGCGTCGGTCGCGGCGACGAACTCGGCGAGCAGGTCCAGCGCGCGCAGGTCGAGGTTGTTGGTCGGCTCGTCCAGCAGGTACAGCTGGTAGCGCGAGGCGAGAATCCCCGCCAACCCGACCCGCACCTGCTGGCCGCCGGACAGCTCTGCCACCGGGCGGCCGAGCACCGACGGCGGCACGTCGAGCGCGGCGAGGGCGCGGTCGATCCGCCCAGGCAGCTCGTACCCGCCGAGCGCGACGTAGCGATCGGTGGCAGCGACGTAGATGTCCGCGGCGCTGGCGTCCCCGCTCGCGAGCGCATCCTCGAGCTCGCGCAGGCGCCGCTCGAGCGCGAGGACGCCCGCCCGCTCTTTCAAGTAGCGCTCGACGGTCTGCTCGCCCACGGGGAGGTAGTCCTGGGGGACGTAGGCGATCGCAACCCCCGGCGCCGTGTCGATCCTGCCGGAGTCGGGAGTCAGCAACCCAGCCGCCAGCCGGAGCAGGGACGACTTGCCCGACCCGTTGACCCCGACGACCGCGGTGCGGCTGCGCTCGGCGATGGACAAGGTGACATCGGACAGCGCGATACGGTCGCCGAACGACTTGGTGACATGTGAGAACGTGAGCACGGGAAACCTCGAGCGCGAGAGGGAGAGAAGGCGAGAGCGCGTCTAGAGGTTGCTGAGCATGGACGCCACGATAGCGCGCGAGCGGTCTTTGTGTGGAGCACCCGGGCGAATGTGGACCGCCGGAATGCTCCACAACTACTTACGTCCCGCGAGGGCGAGGAGCTTGGCCGCCTTGAGCTCGGTTTCCCGCCACTCGGCGGCCGGGTCCGAGTCGGCCACGATGCCCGCTCCGGCGCCGAGGTGGGTCCGACCGCCCGCAATGACAAAGGTGCGGATCGCGACGTTGAGGTCGAGCGCCGCCCGATCCGCGTCGATCCAGCCAACTGCCCCGCAGTAGACGCCCCGGCGGCAGGGCTCAAGGTCCTCGATCGCTTGGAGCACCCGGGCCTTGGGCGCGCCGGTGATGGAGGCCGGAGGGAAGGTCGCGCGCAAGAGCTCACCGGTCCCCACCCCGGCGCGGAGCCTCCCCCTCACGGTGCTCACGAGGTGAAAGAGGCCCGGATGGCACTCCACCGCGCACAGGTCGGGAACCTGCACCGACCCGTACGCGCAGACGCGACCGAGATCGTTGCGCGCCAGGTCGACGATCATGACGTTCTCGGCGCGGTCCTTGGCGCTGCGGACCAGCACGGCGCGATCCCGAGCCGTCCCTTTGATCGGCCGGGTCTCCACCTGCGCTTCCCGGCGCGAGAGAAAGCGCTCGGGGGAAGCGGAAACCACCGCGGTCCCTCCCAGCCGCAGCAACGCCGCGTGAGGCGCGGGGTTCCCGACGGCGAGGGCGGCGAACAGGGCGAGAGGATCCGCGGACCGCTCGCAGGTAAGCCGCCGTGTGAGGTTGACCTGGTAGCACTCCCCCGCCCGGATGAGCTGGACGATCGCGCTGGCCCTGGCCTCGAAGTCGCCGCGGGACAGGGAAGAGGACCAAAGGTCGAGGTCCAGCCGCCGAGCCCGTGGCGCTCCGAGCCCGTCTCGGGCTCGGCGGCAGGCGATCTCAAGGAGGGGACGGGTTGCGCCGTCGCCCTCGACATGGACGCCGGAAGGATCGACGGCCACGCGCGCGTCGAAACGCGCCAGCATCAGATCGGGCACGTCGAGGTCGTCGGGCACCCGTGACACGATCTGCTCGACGGACCGGCCGAGGTCGTAGCTGAGGAACCCCGCCCACCACCCCCCTGCGAGCCGGTCGAGCGCTTGGAAGGCCGCCGCTCCATGCGCGGCGACCACCGCGTCGGGGTAGATCCCGAGCAGCCAGCGGGGGCCGTCGCGCACCACCGCCAGCTCGGCGCCGGGGGGAAGCAGGTCGAGTATGCGGAGCAGACGCGGGAGGGGATCGCCCGCGGCCCGAGGCGTGGGATGGGACGTGATGCCGTTGATCCCTCGCGTGGCTACCCGCTCCGCCATCCTCGCCTCCGGTCCAAGGCTCCGCTGAGGCGATACAGAGTAGTCTCTCCCCCGGCGAACGCCCGGACGGGCGCGCCCGGTCACGCGCCCGGCCGGGCGAGGAAGGGCGGCCAGTGATCCTCGACCCGGACGGCCTCCTCGGCGCCCGGCCACGGGGGCATCGTCACGAGGAGAAACGTCAGCGGCTCGTCGCTCGTGTTGCGGAACTGGAAGTGCATGCCCTGGGCAATCGCGACGGACACCCCAGGAGCGAGGTCGACAACCTCCTCCCGGTGGTCTCGCCTCCCCCAGAGCTGGCCCCGCCCACGAAGGACATACCAGATCTCCTCGACGGTCCGGTGCCGGATCGCGGCGGAGACACCCGCCACCGGTAACGTGCAGTGGGCCATGCTGCCTCCGCCGAGCGCGATGAGCTCGCGGATCTCGGAACCGTCAGGAGCCAGCGCGGTGTAGCGCTGGGGCAGCACCGCGACCTGGATCGCCTCGTTCATCGTTCGTGCTCCGTCCCGGAAATACGCTCGCATTCGGCCACCACTGCATCCCTGCTCGGTGCGGACCGTATTTCCGCTACGAAGCACTAGAGACGGTACAGCTCGGTGGCATTGCCGGCGAGGACCCGCTCAGCGAAGGCCGCGGCCTCAGGGATCCGCCGCAAGGCGCGGCGCCAGCTCACCGCTCCCCACCAGTGCATCTCAGGGTACGAATGACCATCGGTGGCGGCGAGCAGCTTGGTGAAGGGGCACAGGCCGAGCGCCTCGCGAACCAACCCCGCGGCGAGGGGCTCGGCGAGCGGGACGGCCAGCGACAGGTCCATCCACACCTGCGGGTAGACGCTCGCGAGGTACGCGGCCTTGGCCACGAAGGGGTAGCAGTGGAGGAGGACGACCGGGCAGTCGCGCGTAGTTGGGTCCACGAGCAACGGTCGCAGCAGGGCCGGGTCCGCGAGGTTGATGTCGAGGTCGCGGTCACCGAACCCGGTGTGGATCTGAAGTGGTATGCCGCGGCGGCCCGCCAGCTCGGCGGAGCGCCACAGCAGGAAGGCGACGAGCACACGATCGTCGAGCCGGCGTGACTGCCGGCGGCGGTCGAGGTCGGCCCAGGCCTGCCGGACCTCGGCCAGGCTCGGGCGCGGCAGCGCGAGGCCGGCGCGGTACGCGGCCACCGATTTCAGCGCGACCGCGCCTCCGTCGAGCGCGGTGGCCAGCCGGTCCTCGAAGTCGTCAGCGAAGGCGGCCAGGTTTCTCGTCGCGGTCACGTCGCCTTCGAGGAGCGCCTCGGCGACTCGCTCGATCCGCACCACCTCGCGAGTGGGAAGACCGCTGAGGGCGGCGAGCTCGCCGAGAGCGAGCGTGTCGCCGGCGCCGTACCCCGTGTCGACGAGCATGGCCGACACACCCGCGTCGTCGAGCAGTCCCTGGAGGTATCCCGCCGGATCGGCGGAGGCGAGCTCATCCCGCCGGGCGGCCACGCGGCGCTCGAGGTCGGCGCCACCGCGGTCCAGTCCCAGCCTGGACGCGGTCGCGGTCAGGAACCGCTGGTAGGTCAAGAGCCCCGGGACGTGCCGGGCCAGGGTCACGTCATCGGTCGCCTCGGTGAAGCACCGCCTCCAGTCGGGCACGCCCTCGCCGACGCGGGCCCACGTCCGGGTCAGGCTGTGGCAGTGGTGGTCGACGAAGCTCAGCGCTAGTAGCCCGTAGAGGAGATTCCTTTGGCATTCGACTGCACCTGCATCCCGTCTCGCGGCGTTGCTCGTCGCTCGCGTACGCTCCGGTACGCGTCGCTCCTCGCGCCTTGCGAGACGGGCGCAGTCGCAGTCTCGGTGCTCAAACGACCTCCTCTACGGACCACTAGAACTTCATGAAGTGATGGAAGCACTCAAACCCGACGTCCTGGGCGGCGAAGGCCTCGACCTCCGAGCGCTTGACCGCCAGGTAGGCCGTGCTCCGCATCGTTCCGAGCGCGTCCATGAGCAGGTCGTCCGCGGCGAGTGCGTCCAACGACTCCCCCAGGGACTCGGGGAGCCGCTGGATGCCACGCTTGGCGAGGTCCCCGGGTGAGAGCGTCGCGGGGTCGACGCCGAGCGGCTCCCCTGCGTCCAGCTTGCGGCGGATGCCGTCGAGGCCGGCGTAGATGATGGCGCCCAGCGCGAGGTAGGGGTTGCCGGTCGAGTCCGAGGCCTTGAGCTCGAGGTTGGTCGAGGCCTCCTCGTCACCCCACAGGGGCGAGGCGATCCGCACGGCGGCCTCACGGTTGTCCATGCCGAAACAGGCGAACGCGCTGCTCCAGCTCTGCGGCTGCAGCCGGCGGTAGCTGTTGACGCTCCCGCAGGTCAGGGCGACCAGTCCCGGCAGGTGGTGGAGCACTCCCGCGATGAAGTGAAAGGCGGTGTCGGAAAGGCCGAGCGCGTCTTGCGGGTCGAACAGCGCGTTGCGCGGGCCTGGGGTGCCGTCGGCGTCGAGCTCCCACAGCGAGAGGTGAACGTGCGCCCCATTTCCGGCCTGGTCGGGGATCGGCTTCGGCGCGAACGTCGCCCACAGCCCCTGCCGCCAGGCGACGCCGCGCGCGGTCTCGCGGTACCACACCTGCCGGTCGGCCGCTTGCAGGGCGGGCGCGTGCCGGATCGACAGCTCCTGCTGGCCATGGCCGTACTCGGGGTAATACTGCTCGACATCGAGCCCTTGCGCGAGCAGCGCTCGGACCAGCTCGATCACGTAGTCGTGCGCCGCGGCGAAGCCCGTGGTCGCGAAGCACACGCTGGAGTCGATCGGCTCGAGGCGGTCCAGCTCCCCGTCTACCTGGACCCGCCGGCCTAGGGTGAACTCTGGCTCGAACGCGGCAACAAGCGCGAGGCCATCGGCGGCGAGGCTGGCGATCGCCTGCTTGAGGAACGTCCGGGGACATGCGCCATACGGACTGCCGTCGAGCTGGACGAGGTCGGCCGCCATCGCGCCGGCGCCAGGCGCGTACGGCAGGACGACGAGCGAGGCCGGATCGGGAACGAGCCGCACCTCGCCGACGGTCCCCATGCCGGGCACCGGGAGGAAGTGGTCAAGCATGCTCGCCGCCTGCATCGCCACGGTCAGGCCGATGCCGGCCCGCATGCGCTCGCCGAGCCGCGCTCGCGAGACGGACTTGCCGCGGATGACACCGCCGTGATCGACATAGAGAAAGCGGATCAACGCTAGCCCCGCGGCTTCGGCTTTCTCGACGGCACGGGCGATCTCGTCCGCCGAGGGGTGATGCGACTGGGTCATGTCGCGGATCGTACCTACACTCCGAGGATGGGTGAGACCTCTTTCCGTGACGAACGCCTCGGCCGGTTTCTCGAACGGGTCGCGGCCCAGGATCCCGCCCCGGGAGGCGGGGCGGCGGCCGGGGTAGCGGCGGCGATGGCCGCGAGCCTCGTCGCGATGGCCGCGAGGTTCTCCACCAACCAGCTAGACGACGCGCTGAGCCTCGCGGAGGCGGCGGGCGGGCTCAGGGAGCAGGCGCTCGACCTCGCCGATCAAGACGCCGCGGCCTACGGCGAGGTTCGAGCGGCGTACCGCCTGCCAAAGGAGCCCGACCCGGGCGCCCGCCGCGCCCGTATCAACGCCGCGCTCGAGCACGCCACCGAGATACCGCTCCAGATCGCGCGAGCAGCCGCGGAGACCGCGACCCTGGCCCGCAGGCTCGAGGAGGGAGGCAACCCGAACCTGCGGGGCGACGCCGCCACCGCCACCTTGCTCGCGGGCGCGGCGGTGCGCGCGAGCGTTGCCCTCGCCGAGCTGAATGTCAGGTTCGGAAAGCTGGAGGGCGATTGGCTCGACCGCTCGGCGCGGCTGCTCGCTAGCCTCGGCGACGCGTAACCAGGAGTGCTTCGCTCGGGCCCCGACTCCTGCACTGTGCAGACAAAGGCATCAGCCGGTGTGTAGGGACGAGCCGGCATTCCGGCATTTTCCTGCACAGTGCAGGAAAGCGCCTGCGCGATGCGGCACCGGGGCGGACGTTGTGGCGGACGCTGACCGCTACGAGGCGGCGGTCCGCACGCTGTTCGCTCGCCGCCCGGACACCATGGTGCGGGGGTTGGACCGCATCCGCGCCGTGTGCGAGCGGCTTGGCAACCCCGAGCACCGCGTCGAGGCGGTGCACATCACGGGAACCAATGGCAAGACCACGCTCGCCCGCATGATCTCCGCGGTCCTCGAGTGCGCGGGGCTCCGGGTCGGCACCTTCACCTCTCCCCACCTTCAGGATGTGCGGGAGCGGGTCCACATCGCCGGGCGGCCCATATCCGCGGCGGGCCTGTTGGCCCATCTCGACGCGTTGGCTCCGGCGATAGGTCGCGTCGAGCGCGAGCGAGGCGAGATGGTCACGTTCTTCGAGACGATGACCGCGCTCGCGTTTCGCCACTTCGCCGCGGAGAAGGTCGATGCCGCGGTCTTGGAGGTGGGTATGGGTGGACGGCTGGATCCCACGAACGTGGCGCGGGCTCGGGTCGCGGTGATCGGTCCGATTGGGCTGGACCACCCGAAGCTCGGCCGGCACGTGGAGGACGTTGCGGGGGAGAAAGCGGGCATCGTCAAGGACGGCGTCCGCATGGTCGTCTCAGCCCGCCAACGGGCGGCGGCCGCCCGGGTTATCTCCCGCCGGGCTGCCCGCCTCGGTGTCCCAGTGGTCGTCGAGGGCGCAGACTTCGGGGTTCTCGGGCGCACCTCTCTCCCGGACGGCCAAGAGCTCGACCTCGCGGGTCTCGGCAACCGCCTGATCGGGGTGCGACTTCCGCTCCACGGGGCGCATCAGGCCGCCAACGCCGCCGTCGCGATGGCGGCGGCCCAGTCCTTCCTCGCCTCGGGCGGGCGGCTCCTGCACCCCGACGCCGTCCGCGCGGGTTTCGCGTCGGCACGCTCACCGGGCCGGCTCGAGCTCGTCCGTCGCCAAGGTGCCGCAGCGGTCCTGCTCGACGGGGCCCACAATCCCGACGGGGCGCTCGCGCTGGCTCACGCCCTGCGCTCAGACTTTCCCGCCTTCGACCGGCGGATCCTCGTGCTCGGCATGCAGGGCGACAAGGACGTGGAGGCCGTCACGAGCACGCTCCTGCCGGCCGTCGACTCGCTCGTCGTCACCTACGCCCCTGGTCACCGGGCCGCCCCGGCGGAGCAGCTAGAGAAGATCGCGCGTCACGCCGGAAGGAGTGCGCTGGTGGCCGTGGACGCGCGAGAGGCGCTCTCCCGCGCCACGGAGCTCGCCAACCCGTCCCGGGATCTGGTGGTCGTCACGGGCTCGCTCTACCTGGTCGGGGCGGTCCGCGACATCCTCGGCCTCACGCCCTCCCGCTGACGCTGTACTCTTGGGGCGCTGAACTTCGCCGCCCGGTGCAGCGGCGTCTCGCGACGAGCCGCTCAGAAGCGCCCTGCATCGACCGGCGTGGTGACACCCAATGACCCGGGTAGTGTGGCCACTGTGTCCAACATGGCAAAGAACATCAACGCTTCGACTCCGGAGGTCCCGCTCAGCAATGCCCGCGAGCGGATTCTCGACGCGGCATACGGCTTATTCTCCCGTTACGGAATCCGAGCGGTAGGCGTCGACACGATCGTTGCCGAATCCGGTGTGGCAAAGATGACGCTCTACCGCCATTTCCCTTCGAAGGACGATCTTGTAATCGCATTCCTGAAGCGCCGCGAAGAACGCTGGACACACGCGTGGGTGAAGGGCGAGGTCGAGCGCCGCGCCGTGGGCCCCACCGAACGCCTGCTCGCGATCTTCGATGTCTTCGGTGAGTGGTTCCAGCGTGACGACTTCGAGGGTTGCTCATTCATCAACGTATTGCTCGAGGTCGAGGATAGGGCGCACCCGATCCACACCGCCGCCGTGCGGCATCTCGCGTTTATTCGTTCCTTCCTAAGGGAGCTCGCGGAGCAAGCGGGAGTTCGTGACCCGGACCGTTTCTCTCGCCAGTGGCACATGTTGATGAAAGGCTCGATCGTGGCGGCGGGGGAGGGCGACCGCGACGCCGCCCGTTTGATCAAAGAGGTCGGTCGGCTGCTCCTCGACGCGCAAGGGCTACCGGCCGAAGCACCCCGCGTCGAGACCACGCGCGGCGGGTAACGGGCGCGCCGGGCAGGCTCCGGGACCCTCGTTTTCGCGCGATCTTCACATCCACGACTCATGACGGAAAGAATCGCGGGCTTGGATGGCGGCTGGAGCTTCCACGACCCCGAGGAGGAGCGATGACTGTCGCGTTGGTCACCGGACCTTCCCCGTTGGCGGGCGCCGTATGCGCCGCGCTTGAGGCGAAAGGCTCGAAAGCGGTCACCACCGGAGCGAACGGGTCCGCCGCGCCGGCCGACCTCTTGCTCACACGCCACTCGGTCGACTGCTACGTCCAGCTGCCGCCAGACAATGGTCCCTCCCGAGTCTCGGCCACAAGAGCGGCACAGCAGGCGGTCGTAGACACCCTGTGGGCACGCCTCGACGCCTTGGCGAAGGCCGCCCCGCTGCTCGCGCCTCGCGCCGAGGTGCTCCTCGTCACGGGCGACCAGGAGCGCCCTCAGGGGCTCAGCCGGCAGCTCGCCGCCCTCGTCGAGGTGTTCGCGCGGCCGATCCTCGACGGCCACGCCGCGCCTGGGGTCCGGATCAAGCTCATGGCCGGGAGACCGTCGCCAGGCGAGATCGCGGCCGCCGCGGCCCGCACCTGGCGCGTGACCCCCGAGAAGCTCAGCAGGCTCGCGGACCAAGACCCGGGCCAGGCGTTCGCCAGCTGGCGCGACGAGGTCATGGCCCGCTGGGAAGAACCCGTTTAAGCGGTCGCTGTGCCGACTCGCTCGTCCATCTGACGATTCAGTCGACACACCCCATCCGCGGTCGCGGGTTACACGATCGATACCGCCCAGCAATCGCTCGGCAACTCGGTTTTCTTACTCTGACCTGCATGTATACAGCGGGCGGTGGGTGGGAGGCGCTGTCGTTGGGCGAGCGGGCCTACCGCACGCTCAAGTGGTCCTTGCTGGCCGGCGACTTCGGGTTAGGCGAGCGGCTCGGAGAGGAGCGGCTCGCCGCGCAGGTGGGAGTGTCACGCACACCGGTCCGCGAGGGGCTCATGCGCCTGCACGCCGAGGGCCTCGTCGATCGCCTTCCCGACGGTGGCTACACGCCAGCGGTACCGGACATGCCAGCGATCCGCGAGCTGTACGAGGTGCGCATGACCCTCGAGCTCCACGCGCTCCGGCGGCCGGAGGCTCGCGGGATCGAGCGTGACAGGCTCATGCTCGCTCGGTCGCGCGCCACCTGGACGTTCTACCGCGTGTCGCCTCCCGAGCCGGATCCCGGCTTCGTCATGGCCGACGAGCGGTTCCACGTCGACCTGGCCGCGGCCTCTGGCAACGCGTCGCTCGCGGCGTTCCTGTCCATGGTCAACGAGCGGATCCGCGTCGTGCGGATGCACGACTTCCTCACCTCAGAGCGCATCGACGCCACGATCGACGAGCATCTAGGGATCCTGGACGCGGTCCTGGACGGCGAGATCGCGGTGGCCGAGGAGCGCCTCCAGGCACACCTTCTCGGGTCCATGGCCGTGGTCGAGCAGCGCGCCACGGCCGCGCTCGAGCGCATGGCGAGCCAGAACCGCACGGAGGTTTGAGTTACGCATGCCCGCGACAGCGTCAGCCGTACCCCCGCGAGACCGCACCGCCCATGCGCCCTCCCCCGTCGTCCAGGCACAAGGCCTGACGAAGCGGTTCGGGAGCATCATGGCCAACGAGGACGTCGACTTCTCGGTGGTCGCGGGTGAGGTGCACGCGCTGCTTGGCGAGAACGGCGCGGGCAAGAGCACGCTGGCGAAGCTGCTGTACGGCGTGTACCAGCCCGACGCCGGGCGGATCCTGGTGGATGGCAAGGAGGCGGCCATCTCATCGCCGAGCGCGGCCCGAGCGGCGGGCCTCGCGATGGTGTTCCAAGACCTCCGGCTCGTGCCGGCCTTCACGGTGGCCGAGAACGTCGCCCTCGCGGTCGCGGGCTTGGCCCGCGCGCCACGCCGCCGCGAGGCGCAGGTGGCCGAGGCGGCGGACCGGCTGGGCATGCCGATCGACCCGCGAGCGATCACGCGGACCCTGTCGATCTCGGAGCGGCAGCGGGTCGAGATCTTGAAGGCCCTGATGGCCAAGGCGCGGGTGCTCATCCTGGACGAGCCGACCAGCGCGCTCGCGCCACAGGAGGTCGACGCGCTGTTCACGGTCGTGGACGGGCTGCGGGCGGAGGGCATGGCGGTCGTGATCGTCACCCACAAGCTGCGTGAGGTGCGCGCGATCGCGGACCGGCTGTCGGTGCTGCGTGGCGGCAGGCTGGTGCTCGACCGTATCGAGCCCTCCTCGATCGACGACCACGACCTGATCGATGCGGCGCTCGGGCGTGAGGTCCCCCCACTGCCCGCCGCACGGCCCGAGCTGGCCCGGCACGGGCCCCCTCCCTTGACCGCCCTCGGCCTCACCGTCCGTGGCGACCGGGGTAACCGCGCGCTCCGAGACGTCGACCTGGAGGTCGCGGCGGGTGAGATCGTCGGCGTCGCGGGGGTGTCGGGTAGTGGCCAGCGTGAGCTGGCGGAGGCCATCCTCGCGCTCCGCCCCCTTGAGTCGGGCCAGCTCCGCATTGCCGGCACGCTCCTGCCGACCGGGCCCGTACGCCCGATTCGTGCGCGCGCGGCGGGCGCCGTGGGTATCCCCGAGGACCCGCTTAGCGACGCCGTGGTCCCCGGCTTGTCCGTCCTGGAGCACCTCGTGCTCGGCGGGCTCCCGACGCGCCGCAGGGGCCTGGGCATCGATTGGGCCGCGGCCGGAGCGGCCGTGGCCTCACTCGACGTCGCGGGCCGCCTCTCGCTCGTCGCGCTCGACCGTGTCGTAGACCAGCTGTCCGGCGGGAACGTGCAGCGCGTCATGCTCACCGGTCTGTTCTCGACCGGCGCCGCGCTCCTGATCGCGGCGTACCCCAGCCGGGGGCTGGACCTCGCCACCGTCCGCGCGACGCAGCAGCTGTTCCTCGAGCGCAGAGCGGCTGGCTGCGGCGTGCTGCTGATCTCCGAGGACCTCGACGAGCTGCTGGAGATGTGCGACCGCATCGTCGTGTTGCACGCGGGAACGGTGGCCGGGGTCGTGCGGCCAGAGCTGACGAACCGGCGGGAGGTGGGCCAGATGATGCTCGAGGGAGCGCCGTGAGCCGGGCCAGAGCATCAGCGGTGAACGTGACCAGAGCATCAGCGGTGAACCGGGCCAGAGCATCAGCGGTGAACGTGGCTAGCCTCGCCGGAGCGGTGCTCGTCGCGATGGCGATCTTCAGCCTGTTCGTGCTGGCTCGGGGCGCCGCGCCGCTGCAGGTGCTCGCGGACATGGCCACTTCGGCGCTCGGGTCCCGTCGGGCGATCGGGGAGATCCTGGTCCAGGCCACGCCGTTCGTGCTCGCGGCGCTGGCCACGGCGCTGCCGTCCCGCGCCGGGCTGTTCAACATCGGTGCCGAAGGCCAGCTCGTGTCGGGCGCGATCGGCGCGATGGCGGCCGCCAACGCGATCGGAGGTGGCCTGCCGACGCCTGTCACGCTCGCGCTGATGGCCGCCGGGGGGATCGTGGCCGGCGCCCTGTGGGCGCTGGGCCCGACGATCCTGCGCGTCGCGGCCGGTGTCAGCGAGGTGATCTCGACCCTGCTGCTCAACAACGTCGCGTTCCTGGTCCTCGCCTGGCTCGTCCATGGGCGGTGGAAGGACGCCGCCAGCCTCGGGCTGCCGCAGGGGCGCGACCTTGCCACGACCGAGACGTTGCCGGTGATCTTCAGCCAGCGGGTGCATCTGGGCGTGGTCCTCGCGGTCGTCGCGGCGGTAGTCGTATGGGCGCTGCTGCGGTTCACCGGCTGGGGCTTTCGCCTGCGAGCCGTCGGCGGGAACCCCGAAGCCGCCCGGCGCGCGGGGCTGCCCGTCGGCTGGTTGATCGCCAGCGCCATGCTGACCGGAGGCGCGATCGCGGGGCTCGGCGGCATGATCGAGCTGGCCGGGATCGAGGGTCGCGTCCGCCCGGACATGCTCGTCGGGTTCGGCTACATCGGGTTCCTCGCCTCGTGGCTCGTGCGCCACCATCCGGGCCGCGTGGTCGCGGGCGCGCTGCTGCTCGCCACGATCGCGGTCGGCGGCAACAGCCTGCAGCTCGACGCCGGGCTCCCCGCCGCGTCGGTGAACATCCTCATGGCGCTCGTGCTCCTCGCGGTCCTCGGGCGGCGCGGGCGAGCGATGCCGGGGGTGGCGTGATGCTGGAGGCCGTGCTGGTCGGCGCGGTCCGCGGCGGGACGTCGATCCTCTACGCCGCGCTCGGCGAGACGATCTCGGAGCGGGCCGGAGTGATCAACCTCGGGGTCGAGGGGTGCATGCTCGTCGGTGCGCTCGGCGCGTACGCCACGGCGGTCAGCACCGGCAGCCTCGCGCTCGGCCTGGTCGTCGCGGTCACCGGCGGGATGGCGCTCGCGGCCGTCCACGCCTTCGTGGTGCTCGAGCGGCACGCCAACCAACTCGCGGCCGGGCTCGGCGTGTGGCTGCTCGGGCTGGGGCTCACGTCGCTGCTGGGCCAGTCGTACGTCGGCCGGGGCGTCGACGGGTTCGCGAACGTGCCCGTGCCGGGGCTGCACCGGCTGCCGTTCGTCGGTCCGGTGCTGTTCGACCACGACCTGCTGACCTATGCCTCGTTCCTCGCCGCGCCCGTGGTGTGGTGGCTCCTGTTCCGGACCCGCACCGGCCTCGCGCTCAGGGCCGCCGGCGAGCGCGACGAGGTGCTCCATGCCTACGGCCGCTCCCCGAAGCGGCTCCGCTACCTCGCGGTGCTCAGCTGCGGCGGGCTGGCGGGGCTCGGCGGCGCCCAGCTGGCGACGGCGCTGGCGCAGAACTGGTCCGAGAACATGACCGTGGGCCGGGGATTCGTCGCGGTCGGGTTGGTGATCTTCGCCGCGTGGGACCCACGCAGGGCGGTGGCGGGCGCCTACCTGTTCAGCGGCGCGGTCGCGCTCAACCTCCAGCTGCAGGCGCGTGGGGCGGGCATCTCCCCGTTCCTGCTGACCGCGCTGCCCTACCTGCTGGTGATCGGCGTCTTGGCGCTGTTCGCGCGGCGGCGTGTGCACGCGGTACCAGAGGGGTTGCGGAAGGTGTTCGAGTCGGGCGCGGTGTCGTAGCGCGGGTGAACGAGTAAGGAGGCGGAAGGGTCATGGCAGGACGCGGGAGGATCTTCGCGCTGCTCGCGTTGGTGGCGGTGCTCGCCACGGCGTGCGGCGGCGGTGGGCAAGCGAGCGGGGCGAGCGCCGATCTGTCCGAGGCCAAGATCGGGTTCTTGTTCGTGGGCCCGCGCGACGACTTCGGCTACAACCAGGCGGCGTTCGCGGGCAGCGAGGCGGTCGCGGCGGCGTTCCCCGACCACGAGGTGCTGACGCAGGAGAACGTCCCCGAGACCCAAGAGGCGGAGCGGGTCATGGAGGACATGATCGAGAAGGGCGCCGGGATCATCTTCGCGACGAGCTTCGGCCATCTCGGCCCGGCCGTCGAGGTCGCCAAGCGCCATCCGGAGGTGATCGTTCTCCACCAAGGTGGCCTCGAGCCCGAGCCGATGGACAACTTCGGCACGTACTTCGGCACGGTGTACGAGCCGGTCTACGAGGCGGGGATCGCCGCGGGCGCCGCCTCCCAGACCGGCAAGCTCGGCTTCGTCGCCGCGTTCCCGATCGCCCAGACCCTCGCGAACGTCAACGCGTTCCACCTGGGCGCCAGGTCGGTCAACCCCGACGTCACGACGACGGTCGTCTTCACGTCCAGCTGGTGCGACCCCGCGATCCAAGCCGAGGCGGCGCAGAGCCTGCTCGACCAGGACATCGACGTGCTGACCCAGCATCAGGACTGCACGAAGACGATCGTCGAGACGGCGGAGGCCGCGGGCGCGTTCTCGGTCGGTTACCACGCGGACGCGTCGGCGCTGGCGCCGGGCGGCTGGCTGGTCGGCTCGGTGTGGGACTGGGGCGACCTCTACGTCGACATCGTCCAGACCGCGCTCGACGGGTCGTTCGTGGGTAGCCCCTACGACGGGGACTTTCGCGTGGGCTTGCGGACCGGCGATAACCCCTTCGTGCTCACCGAGCTCGGGCCCGGGGTCTCCGCCGAGACGGCGGCCTTGATCGATGCGGCCGCCGAACGGTTCCGGGCGGGCGGCTCTCCCTTCGACGGACCGGTGGCGGACCAGCAGGGCGCCGTGCGGGTACCCGAGGGGGAATCCCCCAGCTACCAGGTGATCGAGCAGATGGACTACCTCGCCGAGGGCGTGATCGGGGAGATCCCCGGCTGATGTGGGTACGCGCGACCGATCCCTACCCATGGCCCTACGACGGGGTCCTGGACGGGCGGCGCCTCGCGCTGGTGATCGCGGGAGCGCAACGGCGGTGGGCAGGCGACGGCGATCCGGTGCTCCATCGCCTCGCCGCCCTGGCGGCGGCGCTCCATAGGTCGGGAGGGATCGTCGTGTGCCTCCGCCACACGTCGCCCGGCGCGAGCTCCGGGCGGGGAATGCCTCTGGCCGTCGGATGGGCAGACGAGTGGGTCGAGGCGGCGGGCCTCGACGGGTTCTTCGGCAGCCGGTTGGACCCTGAGCTGCGCGCGGGAGGCGTCGACCGGCTGCTGCTCGGCGGGTTCGGCCTGGAAGGGCCGGTGCACTCGACCCTTCGCGGCGCGAACGACCGGGGGTACGAGTGCCTCACGCTGTCCGACGCGTGCCTGGCAGTCGACCCGGAGTGCCGCGAGGGGGCGCTGCGCAGCATCACGATGTCCGGCGGTATCTTCGGCGCCGTTGGCACGACCGTCGCCGTATGCGAGGCATTGGAGGAGTCGCGATGAGCACCAACTATCGAGCGGTCACCGCCGACCCGTACGACTGGCCCTACGACGGGGTGATCGACCCGGCGCGCACCGCGCTGCTGTGCATCGACTGGCAGACCGACTTCTGCGGCAAGGGTGGGTACGTCGACGCGATGGGCTACGACCTCTACCTCACTCGCGCCGGCCTCGAGCCTACGGCGCGCCTCCTCGCGGCCATGCGCGAGCGTGAGTTCCTGGTCGTGCACACCCGCGAGGGTCACGAGCCTGACCTGCGCGATTGCCCCGCGAACAAGCTGTGGCGGTCGAAGCGGATCGGGGCCGGCATCGGCGACGAGGGCCCCTGCGGCCGGATCCTCGTGCGCGGCGAGCCCGGCTGGGACATCGTGCCCGAGGTCGCGCCCCTGCCGGGGGAGCCCATCATCGACAAGCCGGGGAAGGGCTCGTTCTACGCCACCGACCTCGACCTGATCCTCCGCAACCGCCACATCACCCACCTGATCCTCACGGGCATCACCACCGACGTCTGCGTCCACACCACGCTGCGCGAGGCGAACGACCGTGGGTACGAGTGCCTCCTGCTCTCCGACTGCACCGGTGCCACCGACTCCGGCAACTACCAGGCCGCGCTCAAGATGGTAAAGATGCAAGGCGGCGTGTTCGGGTCGGTGGCGGTGTCCGACGACCTCCTCACCGCACTCGGCGCGTAGGCCGTGGCGAGGCTCGGGGGTCCGTGCCGGGGATGACACGCCCGGTGGGTAGCGACGCCGCTGGCGCCTTCGCGGTCGCGCGCAAGGTGATGGCCGGGTTCCGGCCTCCCACTCCCAAGCAGCGACCGGCGATCGACTACACCGTGCCGGCCTCCCCCGGTGAACCGCTGCTCGAGGCACGCGGACCGTCTCTGGGTGGGGAGATCGCCGCAGCCCGCGCGGCCATGCGGCGAGGCGAATGCACCGCGCGGCAGCTCGTGGAGGCGGCGCTCGCGGTAGTGGCGAGCCGGGACCATGAGCTCGGCGCGTTCGCCGAGCTGACCGCCGAGGCCGCCCGTGAGGAGGCCGACCGGTGTGACCGGGAACGCGCGGCGGGACTGGACGGTGGCCCGCTCCATGGCATCCCGCTGACGGTCAAGGACATGCTGCACGTGGCGGGCGTTCCCACGCGCTGTGGGTCCTCGAGCTACCAGGAGTTGCCACGCCACGACGCGATCGCGGTCGCGAAGGTTCGCGCCGCGGGTGCGGTCCTATTGGGGAAGACGACCACGCACGAGTTCGCCCTCGGGGTGACGACACCTCAAGCGCGCAATCCACACGACCTTGAGCGGCTCCCGGGTGGATCGAGCGGCGGGTCGGCCATCGCGGTGGCGACGGGCATGGGTCTTGTCTCGCTGGGCACAGACACGCGCGCCTCGGTACGCGTCCCCGCCGCGCTGTGCGGCGTCGTCGGGTTCAAGCCGACGTACGGGCACATCTCCACCGGCGGGGTCGTGCCGCTGTCGTGGACGATGGACCACGTCGGCGTCCTGGCGCGTACGGTCGCTGACGCCGCCCTCGTGGCCGACGTGTGCCGGACCGCGGGTGCCCCGGCCTCCCCCGCGGCCGGCGCGGTGGTGGGTGGGCTGCGCGTCGGTGTGTGCGAGGCCGCGTTCGACAGCGCCGATCCTGGGGTCCACGCCGGCGCGCTCGCCGCCATCGAGCAGCTGGCCGCGCTTGGCCTCGCGGTCGTGCGGTCGTCGCGTCCCTCCCGCACCGACCTCGACCTCGCGAGCGCCGCGGGGCTGATCATCAGCCGCTGCGAGGCCGCCACCTTCCACCGGTCGCTCGGCGGGGACCCGAGCAGCTATTGGGACGAGGTCGCCGACCAGCTCGAAGCCGCCGCCTCAGTGGCCGCGACCGACTACCTTGAGGCGCAACGGTGCCGCTCAGTGCTCGCCCACGAGCTGCTCGCGGCGTTCCGCGACTTCGACGTCCTCGCCATGCCGACCACTCTGGTACCCGCCCCACCAGCCAACGACTTCGCCCGCTACCTCACGCTGCTCGCCCGCAATGTCATCCCGTGGAGCCTCCTCGGCTTTCCCGCCCTCACGCTCCCCGTGGGCGGCGTGGGCGGCGGACCCGAGAAGCTCCCCACCGGCCTCCAACTCGTCGCACCCCCCGGCCACGACCCCCTCGTGATCGCGGTCGCCTCCGCACTCGAGCAGGCGTCAGCCGCCTAGGCGCTTGAGTCCGCGAAGACGTTGCGCGTGAGTCAAGTTCGTGAGTCGTGTTGCAGGTGTTGCGTGAGTGGCTGGGCTGTGGTGGTACCGCGCCGGCCTGGTCCCGAACAGGGATTTGG
>Ga0187893_10002217_pt1 | contig 43394 bp, 39 predicted proteins | sample MA1701074metaG_FD_139574 | JGI IMG/M metagenome (GOLD analysis project Ga0187893, IMG submission 139574) | White microbial mat communities from a basaltic lava cave in the Kipuka Kanohina Cave System on the Island of Hawaii, USA - MA170107-4 metaG ... | reverse complement strand
GGCCGATCGCACGCTCACCGCGGAGGAGTGCCACCGCCTGCTGCACCAGGCCGCATGGCGGTAGGCTCGTTTCGGGAGCTCGAGCGCTCGTACTTCGATCTCCGCTGGCACCTGGACCCGGTCGCCGCTACGCTCGCGGGCCTGACGATTCACGACGCGCGATTCGGCCGCTACAGTCCGACGCCACTCCTGCCGCACCTGGCCGCCCTGAAGTCGATCGCCGCCGCGCTGGAAGAGACATCCGTGGACGGGCTCGAAACAGAGATCGACCGGACCGCGCTGCTGAACGAGATCCGGGTCACGATCTGGCAGTTCGAGAAAGACCGCCCCCAGGCGAAGAATCCGGAATTCTGGCTGACGCATCTGTTCAGCGGACTGCACGGGTTATTGCGCCGCGCCGACCGGGAATCCGCGGACAACGCCGCGGCCATGGCGGCCCGGCTCGAGGACGTGCCGGGGCTGCTGGACGACGCGCGCGCCGCGCTGGTCGAGCCAGTGCGCATGTTCGCCGAGACGGCCCTGCAGATGTGCCCGGGCGGCGTCGTGTTGATGCGCGACATCCGCAATCTGTACGCCGGTGGACCGGCCGGGGAGCGCGTAGCGGCCGCGGCGGACAAGGCCGGCGCCGCCCTGGCCGCGTTCGAGCACGATCTGGACCGGTGGACCGAATCCGGCAGCGAGCACTTCGCGCTCGGTGAGGACGGGTTCAACTTCCTGCTGCACTACCAACACGCCCTCCGCGATACGGCACCGGAGCTGTGGCGCTACGGGTTGCGGCTGACGGAGGAGGTCGTCGCCGACCTGGAGCAGCGCGCCGAGCGCCTCGGCGCGGGCAGGGACTGGGCGGCGTTGGCGGACCGGTTGCGGGGCGACCATCCGTCTGCCGAGGAGCTGGTCGGGGCGTACGCGAGGGAGATGGAGCGCGCTCGCGCCTTTGTGGCGGACCGCGGCCTCGCGCCCACGCCGGCCGTTCCCCTCGACGTGATCGCGACGCCGGAGTTCCTGCGGCCGCTGATTCCATTCGCCGCCTACGACAGTCCCGGCCCCTACGCCGCGGATCCGCGCGGCCTGTTCTACGTCACGGTGCCCGATCCCGCGCTGCCCGCGGCCACGCGGGAGCGCGTGCTGCGTGACCACTCGCGCCACGAGCTCGCGGCCACGTCGCTGCACGAAGGGTACCCGGGCCACCACCTGCAGCTCGTGATGGCGCAGGGGAACCCGTCGGAAACCCGCAAGAACGTGTATACCGCGCTCACGCTCGAGGGCTGGGCGTTGTACTGCGAAGAAATGATGGCGGATGAAGGGTTCTACGCGAGCGAGGAGGAGCGCTTCTTCCAGCGCGTGCACCTGTTGTGGCGGGCGGTGCGGATCGTTCTGGACGTCGGGCTGCATACCCGCGGGATGAGCTTCGCGGAAGCCGTGAACCAGATGGTGAGCGTGGTGCACATGGAGCGCGCCAACGCCGAAGCCGAAGTGACGCGCTACTGCGCCTCACCGGGCTATCAGATCTGCTATGGCGTCGGGCGCCGCGAGCTGCTGCGACTGCGCGAGGATTATCGGGCCGCCGGGCGCGGAGGGGGGGGCGACGGCTCCACGCTGCGCGACTTCCACGATGCCGTGCTGTCGTACGGCGGGCTCCCCGTTACCCTCATGCGGTGGGGAATGGGCCTGGGTGAGTAGGCTTCCCCGCCCGGTCAAGCTGTTCGGTTTCGTTTCGCTGCTGAACGACTTCGCGAGCGAGATGATCTATCCGTTGCTGCCGGCCTTCGTGACGGGAGTGCTGGGCGGGGGCGCCGTGTCCCTCGGCACGCTGGACGGCGCCGCGGATTTCGCCGCCGCGATGGTGAAGTACCGGGCCGGCCGCCTGGCGGACAATCCGCGCCGGCGCGGGCCATTGATCATCCTCGGCTACCTCGTCGCGGTGCTGGTGCGTCCCGTGATCGCGTTGACCGGGGCCGCCTGGCAGGTGATCGGATTGCGCGTCACCGATCGCATCGGCAAGGGGATTCGCACCCCGCCGCGGGACGCGCTGGTTGCCGATGTCACGCCCGGCCAGCTGCACGGCCGGGCGTTCGGGTTGCAGCGCGGCCTCGATCACGCCGGCTCGGTCCTGGGTCCCCTGGTGGCCTGGTGGCTGTTGTCGTCACAGACGCTGGATGTCCGGGGCGTGATTGGGGCGAGCGTGATTCCCGGGGTCCTGGTGCTGGTGCTGGCGATCTGGGCGGTTAGGGCGGTAGACGGCGGATCAGGGACGACGGCGGGCAAGGCGAGCAAATCAGAACGACCACTTCCGCCCGCTTCCGCCTTCTCCCGCCGTCTTCCGCCTGCCCTCATCGCCATCCCTGCCTTCTATCTCCTCCGCATGCCCGAGACCCTCATCCTGTTGCGGACCCAGGGAATCGGTGTGTCGGTTACCTCCGTGCTGCTCATGTGGGCAGCGCTCCACGTAGTGCGCTCGTCCACGAGCTTCGTCGGCGGCGCGCTCTCGGACCGGATCGGACCGTCGCGCACCATGTGGCTAGGGTGGATCTGCTATGCCGCTATTGCCACGGGCTTCGCGCTGGCCGACGGCCCCGTAATGGCTTGGGTATTGTTTCTCGCCTTCGGCCTGGTTGCCGGTCTGACAGAGAGCCCGGAGCGCGCGCTCGTGTCGCGACTCGCAGGCGGGAAGCAAGGAACGGGTTTCGGCATGTACCATGGTGCGACTGGGGTCGCGGCGCTAGCCGGCGGGATCCTGCTCGGTTACTTGTACCAGTCTCACAGCGCGGGACTCTCGTTTCTCGTCAGTGCGATGGCTGCCGGCGGGTTGATTGTCTCCTGGCCGCTGGTCTCGCGTTCGACCCTGAGAGCCGAATGACTCACCCGCGGAGGTTCGCATGCGCATTCTGATGATGGCATTCGTCGTTTCGCTCCCCATCGCAGTTCAGGCTCAGGATCGACAGATCATCTCCCCGCCCAACACGAGCGTGGGCCTGCCGTTTTCAATCGGCGTGCGCGTGGGCAACATGCTGTATCTGTCAGGGCAGATCGGGAACAAGCCCGGCACGAGAGAGCTGGCCGATACGGGAATCACGGGGCAGACACGGCAGACGTTGGAGAACATCAAGGCCGTGCTCGAGTACGCGGGCAGCTCCCTCGAGCGGACGGTGAAGTGCACCGTGTTCTTGTCGAACATCGCCGACTATCAGGCGATGAACGCGGTGTACGCGACCTATTTTCCCACGGATCCGCCGGCGCGCTCGACGGTGGCGGGGAGTGGATTGGCGCTCGGGGCGCGGGTGGAGATCGAGTGCATCGCGGCCGTGGGATCGTGACGGCGGGTCCGTGAACGCGAGTGGCATCACGGGGGTATGTCGCAGAGAGCGGGCCAACCAGGGGGTCTCAGGTGCCGACCCAGGAAACGCTGTCGAGCCAGGAACTCTGGAAGACCCGAGCGGTCAAAGCGGCGCGTGCAGCCAAGCGCGGCGCCTGGCCGCCGTGAAGTAGGCGGACGCGCTGATCACGGTCGCCCGACAGAAAGCCGAAACGGTGGCGCACCGCCGGAAGGTGCGCAAAGTGTTGCGACGGACCAGTCGAGTTTTGAAAACCGCGGGGAAGGCGGCGTTGGCCGCCAGTGCCGTGGCGGCGCTGGCCACGGTGGCGAGTGAGATCCGTTCTCGATCGAACGGACGGACGAGCCGTTCGCGCAAGCGGTCGAGGACTGGTCGCTAGTCTCGCCGCGCGTCGTCCGAGCCTTGACAGCGCGCTCCGGAACCGGTAACGTGCCCCGCCGCCCGGCTTTTTCGGGTCGATGGCACCTGCAAGGAGATTGAACCGATATGCTGACCGCTGTCGCGCTGCTGCTCGTTCTGCTGCTGGTCCTCCTGGGATCAGCAGGGAGCCGCGGCGCGTCGCGAATCGAGAGCATCGTCCCGAATCGCTAACGAAGCAGGAAGACCGTAACCGACGCCGCGGATCCCTTCGATCCGCGGCTTTCTTGTTTTACAGCCAGCATCGCTCGATCCGAAGGGGAGAGCGCAGGGGAGCCACCATGGTTCGTGACGTCCTGATCTTCGACACCACACTCCGCGATGGCGAGCAGGCGCCGGGCAATACGATGACGCCCGAGGAGAAGGTCCGCTTCGCGCGGCAACTGGACGCGCTGGGCGTAGACGTGATCGAGGCGGGCTTCCCCGCGGCGTCGGAGGGAGACTACCGTGGGGTGCGTGAGATCGCCGATGTCGCGCGGCGTCCCGTCGTGGCCGCACTGGCCCGCTGTATCGACAAGGACATCGACGTCGCCGGTGAGGCGCTCGCGGGCACCACGCGTCCACGGGTCCACGTGTTCATCGCGACTTCGGACATCCACCTCGAGCACAAGCTGCAAATCAATCGGGAGACGTGCCTGGGCGCCGCCCGGGCCGCGATCCGCCGCGCGCGGCACTACACGGACGACGTCGAGTTTTCGGCCGAGGACTCGACCCGCACCGACGTGGAGTTCTTGTGCCGAGTGGTCGAAGCCGCGATCGCCGAAGGGGCCACGACCATCAACCTGCCGGATACGGTGGGGTACGCGTTGCCGGACGAGTACGGCGAGATGTTTCGGGCGGTGCGAACCCGCGTTCCCGGCGCCGAGCGCGTGGTGTTCAGCTGCCATTGTCATGATGACCTCGGGCTCGCCGTCGCCAACTCGCTCGCGGCGATCGCGGCGGGCGCGGGCCAGGTCGAGTGCACGGTGAACGGCATCGGCGAGCGCGCCGGCAATGCGGCGCTCGAGGAGATCGTCATGGTCAGCCGCGTCCGTTCCACTGGGGCGCGGTTCCGCTGCAACGTCGCCGCCCACGAGCTCTATCGCTCCAGCCGACTCCTGTCCCACCTCACCGGAGTCCACCCGCAGCGCAACAAGGCGATCGTGGGGCGCAACGCCTTCGCTCACGAGGCGGGGATCCATCAGCACGGCGTTCTCCGCAACGGTATCACCTACGAGATCATGCGACCCGAGACCGTGGGGGTGACGCATTCCACCATCGTACTGGGCAAGCACTCGGGTCGGCATGCCCTGGAGCGCCGCTACCACGAGCTGGGCTACGACCTGGACGAGGCCGGGCTCGACCACGTCTACCACGAGTTTACGGCCCTCGCCGACCGCAAGCGGGAGATCCTCGACGAGGATCTGCTGGCGCTGGTCCACGACCGGTTCCACGACGCGCCGGAACGCTTTCAGTTCACCCATCTGCGGGTGACGTGCGGGACGGTCGGGGCGTCGGCCGAAGTGCGGATGACGGGCCCCTGGCCGGGTGAGCGGAGCGCGAGCGCGGGCGGCGACGGGCCGATCGCGGCGACGTTCGCGGCCGTGAGTGAAATCGTCGGTAAGCCCGTCGAGGTGGTGAACCTGGCCATCCAGTCCGTGACTCCTGGGCGTGACAGTTTGGGCCAGGTATCGCTGGAGGCGCGCGTGAACGGGAAGTCGCTGTCCGGCCACGGCGCGTCCACCGACATCGTCGAGGCGAGCGCCCGTGCCCTCGTCAACGCGATGAACAAGGGCGAGTACGCCGATCGGCTCGAAGACGAGTCGTTGAACTCAACCTACTACTGGGGCATATGACCGTGCGCGAGCAGCTCACTGGCGCGCAGATTCTCTGCCGGGTGCTCCTCGAGGAAGGCGTCGAGGTGCTGTGGGGGTACCCGGGCGGGGCGATCATGCCGTTCTACCACGCGCTGCCCGACCATCCCGGCTTGCGCCACATCCTGGTTCGGCACGAGCAGGCCGCGGCCCACGCGGCGGATGGTTACGCGCGGGCGAGCGGCCGTCTCGGCGTGTGCGTCGCGACGTCGGGCCCGGGTGCCACCAACCTCGTGACCGGGCTCGCCACGGCGCACATGGACTCGTCGCCCGTTCTTGCGATTACCGGCCAGGTGCCCCGCGCGATGATCGGCCGGGACGCGTTTCAGGAAACCGACGTTATCGGTCTGACCCTACCCATCACCAAGCACAATCACCTGGTGCGGGACGTCGCCGAGCTGGCTGATCGCGTTCGGGATGGCATCGCCATTGCCAGGGAGGGACGGCCGGGCCCCGTGTTAATCGACGTTCCGAAGGACGTCCAAAACCAGAAGACCGACTACGAGCCGTCGCGTGCCGGGGTGCCGCCGTGGGGGACTACCTCACATCCACCCGGCGGCATGCGGCCCGCGCCGCTCGACCCCCGGTCGATTGAGCAGGCGGCGCGACTGATTGCCGCCGCCGAGCGTCCGCTGTTGATGATCGGCCACGGGGTGATCCTCGCCACCGCCTACGAGGAAGTGCGTCACCTCGCCGAGCGGACCGGGATCCCGGTGATCACGACGCTGCTTGGGATCAGCGGGCTGCCTGCGTCGCACCCGCTGCACCTGGGCATGCCGGGGATGCACGGCGAAGTGCACGTAAACCGGGCGATCCAGCATGCCGACCTGATCGTGGGGATCGGGCTGCGCTTCGACGATCGCGTCACGGGCAACACGGCCGGCTTTGCGCCCCGGGCGAAGATCATTCATGTCGACCTGGACGCCTCGGAGATCGGGAAGAACGTCCCGACGACCCTGGGGATCGTGGGCGATGTCAAGGCGGTCGTGATCGCGTTGCTGGGAGCCGTGGCGGCGCGGCGCCGCGACGCGTGGCGCGCGGAGATCCGGGGCTTCGCGCGGGCTCGAAACGAACGCTACCGCGGCGATCTCTCCCCCGAGTGCATCGTCGCCGCCCTCCACGACGTCAACGGGGACCGCTCGACCATCGTCACGGACGTGGGCCAGCACCAGATGTGGGTGGCCAAACACTATCCCTACCGCCGCCCCAACACGCACATCACCTCCGGTGGGCTGGGCACCATGGGGTTCGCGGTCCCGGCGGCGATGGGGGTCGCTCTGGCGCGGCCCGACGAGTGCGTGTGGGCCATCTCGGGCGACGGCGGGTTCCAGATGAACCTGCAGGAGATCGCCACCATGGTGCAGGAGAAAATCTCCGTGAAGATGGGGATCTTCAACAACGGGTACCTCGGCATGGTGCGTCAGTGGCAGCAGTTCTTCCACGGGCGCCGCTACTCGGCCACGCCGATCTGGAGTCCGGACTACGTGAAGCTCGCCGAGGCCTACGGCATCGCGGGCTGGCGGGTGGAGAACGCGCAGCAGCTGCGCGACGTCGTCGCGCGCGCCAGTGCGTCGCCCGGGCCCGCATTGATCGAGTTCGTGATGGAGCAGGAGGCGAACGTGTTCCCGATGATTCCGCCGGGGGCGTCGCTCTCCGAGTCGATCGAAGCTGAGCCGATCGGAGCTGCGCGCCCGTGACAACCCAACCGAGCGCGTCGAGCACGCTGACCGTGCTTCTGGACCGCGATATCCTGGCCCTGAACCGCACCGTGGGCGCACTCCGGCGCACCAACCTGCCGATCGAACGCATCACCCTCGGCCCCGCGACGGACCCCGGCCTCGACCGGTTGACCATCATCGTGAAACGCGACACCGCGACACTGGATGCCACGGCCCGGAAGCTGCGACGGCTCTCCGGCGTGCGGTCTGCTGGAATTGACCCCTTACGACAAAGCGAGACCACCATGTCGACCATCGGATTGCAGGTCTATTACGACGCCGATGCAGAGCCCAAGCGCCTGAGCGGGCGCACGGTGGCGGTGATCGGCTACGGCAGTCAGGGCCACGCCCATGCGCTCAATCTCCAGGAAAGCGGCGTGACGGTCATGGTCGGGCTCCGCTCCGGCGGCCCGTCGTGGGCCAAGGCGAAGGCGGATGGGCTCGACGTCCGGTCGGTGACCGAAGCCGCGCGCGCCGCAGACGTCATCATGATGCTGGTCCCCGACCAGCACGCGCGCGCGGTGTATGACCGCGACGTGGCTCCCCACGCCACGCCCGGCAAGACGCTGATGTTCGCGCACGGCTTCAACGTCCATTACGGGGAAATCACGCCCCCGCCCTCCGTGGACGTCTCGATGGTGGCGCCCAAGTCTCCCGGGCACCTGGTGCGGAGCGAATACCAGGCAGGACGCGGCGTCCCGGCCCTCGTGGCGGTGCATCAGGATGCTAGCGGCGCGGCCCTACCGAACGCCCTGGCCTACGCCGCGGGCATCGGCTGTACCCGCGCCGGCGTGCTCCCGACCACGTTCCGCGAGGAAACCGAGAGCGACCTGTTCGGCGAGCAGGCGGTGCTGTGCGGCGGCACCACGGCCCTGGTCAAGGCGGGGTTCGAGACGCTGGTCGAGGCGGGTTACGCACCGGAGCTGGCCTATTACGAGTGCCTGCACGAGCTAAAGCTGATCGTGGATCTGATGTACCGTGGCGGCATGAAGTTTATGCGCTCCTCGATCAGCGATACGGCGGAATACGGCGACTACACCCGCGGGCCCCGCGTCATTACGCCCGAGGTGCGCGCGACGATGCGACGGATCCTCGCCGACATCCAAAGTGGCGCGTTCGCGCGTGAGTGGATCGAGGAGAACCGGACCGGGGGAGCCAATTTCCAGCGGCTCCGCCAAGGGGATCGCGATCACCCGATCGAGCAGGTCGGCACCAGACTCCGTGCCATGATGCCATGGTCGGAGGAGGGCAAGGCGGCGGCCGGGCCGGGCCCGATTCCCGTGCCCCCGCGACGCCGAGAAGAACCGCGCGCCGCAGCGCGCTGAGATGACGGTCGTTCCCCGCACCCTGTTTGCGAAGGTCTGGGACGCGCACGTCGTTCACCGGCTGCCGGAGGGCCCGGAGCTGCTGTACGTGGACCTCCACCTGGTACACGAGGTGACGTCTCCCCAGGCGTTCGAGGGCCTGCGGTTGAAGGGGCGCACCGTGCGGCGTCCCGAGCTGACGATCGCGACGATGGACCACAACGTGCCGACGGACGACCGTACCCGTCCGCTGGCCGATGCCCTCGCGGCGCGGCAGGTCGAGGTTCTGGCCGCGAACGCCGGGGAATTCGGGATCGAGCTGTTCGATCTCCATTCGCCGCTCCAGGGCATCGTGCACGTGATCGGCCCGGAGCTGGGGCTGACGCAGCCCGGCATGGTGATTGTGTGCGGCGATTCGCACACGTCCACTCATGGCGCCTTCGGCGCCCTCGCGTTCGGGATCGGCACGAGCGAGGTCGAGCATGTGCTCGCGACCCAGTGTCTCGTGGCGACACGCCCCAGGACCATGGAAGTGCGGTTCGACGGCGCGCTCCCCCCCGGGGTGTCGGCGAAGGACATGATCCTCGCCCTGATCGGGCGGATCGGCACCGCGGGCGCCACCGGCTGCGTGATCGAATACACGGGCGAAGCGATTCGGGGGTTGTCGATGGAAGAGCGGATGACGATCTGCAACATGTCCATCGAGGCCGGAGCCCGCGCGGGGATGATCGCCCCCGACGAGGTCACGTTTGCGTATCTGCGCGGCCGCCCACGGGCTCCGGACGGCGACGCGTGGGCGGCGGCGGTCGAGCGCTGGCACGGGCTCGCGAGCGATCTCGGGGCGCGCCACAACGCCGCCGTTTCGCTTGATGTGTCCGGGCTGGCGCCTCAGGTCACCTGGGGGACGAATCCCGGCATGGTGGCGGCGATCACGGACGCGGTGCCCGATCCCGAGAGCTTCGGCACCGCGTCCGAGCAGGTCGCGGCGCGTCGAGCCCTCGCCTACATGGCACTCGAGCCCGGCACGCCTCTCGCGGGGTTGCCGATCGATCGCGTGTTCATCGGCTCGTGTACCAACGCGCGCCTGGAGGATCTCCGCAACGCCGCGCGCGTGGTACGAGGCCGGCGCGTCGCCGCGCAGGTGCGCGCGATGATCGTCCCCGGATCGCAAGCGGTGAGAGCGCGGGCAGAGGCGGAGGGGCTCGACCGCGTGTTCCTGGACGCCGGTTTCGAATGGCGTCACGCCGGCTGCTCGATGTGTCTCGGTATGAATCCCGACATGCTCCAGCCGGGCGAGCGCTGCGCGGCCACGTCGAACCGCAACTTCGAGGGTCGGCAGGGACGCGGCGGTCGGACTCACCTGATGAGTCCCACGATGGCGGCTGCGGCCGCGATCGCGGGCCGGCTGGTCGACGTGCGGGAGTGGTCGTGAGCGGGATCCCGCCGTTTCGCCGCCACACCGGCCGGGTGGCCGCGCTACCCCGGGTGAACGTGGACACCGACCAGATCGTCCCGAAGCAGTTCCTGAAGCGGGTCGAACGGACGGGCTTCGGGCCCGGCCTGTTTTTTGACTGGCGCCACCGGCCGGACGGCTCCCTCGATCCGGCGTTCGCGCTGAACCGTCCCGAGTCAGCGGATGCCAGCGTGCTGCTCGCCGGCGCGAATTTTGGATGTGGCTCGTCTCGCGAGCACGCGGTCTGGGCGCTCCAGGAATACGGCTTCCGCGCTGTCCTCGCCGCGAGTTTCGCCGACATTTTTTACGCGAACTGCTGTCAGAACGGCCTGCTCGCCGTGCGGCTCGACGCCCAGCGGATCGCTGAATTGTTCGCCCGGTACGAGCGTGCCGGTGGTCCCTACGAGGTGACGGTGGATCTCGAAGGGATGACGGTGTCGGATCGGGCGGGCTTCCGGGCGGGGTTCTCGATGGAGCCGTACCGACGGGAGATGTTGCTGCGCGGCCTCGACGAGATCGGCCGAACCCTCCTCATTGATGAGATGATCGCGACCTACGAACGAGGCAGAGAAGGGTGAAGCAGTACACGATCGCCGTGCTGCCCGGGGACGGGATCGGTCCCGAGGTGATCGCCCAGGCACTCGTGGTGCTCGAGGCCGTCGCGAAGCGCTTCGGCCTCCGTTTCATCATGCGCGAATATCCGGTGGGCGCGGCCGCGGTCTCGCTCGCCGGCGATCCGCTGCCGCCCGAGACGAGGACCGCCGTTCGCCGGGCCGACGCCGTGCTGCTCGGCGCGGTAGGCGATCCCGCGCTCGATCGGGCGCCGCGCGAGCGACGGCCCGAGACGGGGCTGCTCGCGCTACGGACGTTGCTCGGCGTGTTTGCGAACCTGCGTCCCGTTCCCATGCACCCGGCCCTCGCCCACGCGTCACCGCTCAAGCCCGATCGGCTCGCGGGCGTGGACCTCCTCATCGTGCGCGAGCTCACTGGCGGGCTCTATTATGGAGAGCCACGAGGCCATGATCAGGGCACCGCGGTCAACACCCTGCGCTACACGGCGGCTGAGGTGGAGCGGGTGGCCCGCGTGGCGTTCGAGGCGGCGCGGGTCCGGCGGCGGCGCGTCTTGTCTGTCGACAAGGCGAACGTGCTCGAGACCTCGCAGTTGTGGCGCGAGACGATCACGCGTCTCGCGACTGAGTTCCCCGACGTGACGCTGGAGCATTGCTACGTGGACACCGCGGCGATGCGCCTCGTGAGCGCGCCGTCGGCGATCGACGTGCTCGTCACGGAGAACATGTTGGCGACATCCTGAGCGACGAGGCGTCCGTGCTCGCCGGGTCGCTCGGAGTGCTGCCGTCGGCGTCGCTGGGACCGGGTCCGGGGCTGTTCGAGCCGGTGCACGGATCGGCTCCGGATCTCGCCGGCAGGGACGAGGCGAATCCGATCGGCGCCATCGCCACCGTGGCGCTGTTGCTCCGGCATGGACTCGGCCTCGTGGAGCCTGCGGCTGCGGTGGAACGGGCGATCAGGCTGGCGCTCGACCAGGGCGCCCGCACCCGAGACATCGCCCGGCCGGGCGAGCCGGTGCTGGGAACGCGTGAGCTGGGACGGTCGATCGCGGCGCTCGTGCGTCAACCGGTGCGTGTCGCCGCGACCGTGGCGCGCTAGGGCGGAGCGAGGTCCGTCACCGCCCCGACGCTCGCGCTCGACACCAGCCTCGCATACTTCGCCAGCACGCCGGCAGTGTACTTCGGCGACGGTGGCGTCCACGCCGTGCGCCGCCGGGTGAGCTCCGACTCCTCGACGTTCAGCTCGAGTATCCGCCGGTCGGCGTCGATCGTGATCCGGTCGCCCTCGTGCACGAGGGCCAGCGGCCCGCCGGCGGCGGCTTCGGGGGCAATGTGGCCCACGACGAGCCCGTAGGTTCCGCCCGAGAACCGACCGTCCGTGACGAGTCCAACCGAATCCCCGAGCCCCACACCGATGATCGCCGACGTGGGTGAGAGCATCTCGCGCATCCCGGGGCCCCCCTTTGGCCCTTCGTAGCGGATGACGACCACGTCGCCCGCCGTGATCTTCCCCGCGAGGATAGCGGCCAGACAATCCTCCTCGCAGTCGAACACGCGCGCCGGCCCGGTGATGCTGCGCTGCGTGATGCCCGTGATCTTCGCGACGCTCCCATCGGGAGCGAGGTTGCCGCGCAGGATGGCGAGGTGCCCCTGCGGGTAGAGCGGACGCTCCCAGGGCTGGATGACGTCCTGGCCGGCGCGCGGCTCGGCCGGGACGGCGCGCAGCGTCTCGGCGATGGTCTCACCGGAGATCGTGAGCGCGTCCCCGTCCAGCACGCCGTGGGCGAGCAGGATCTTCATCACCTGTGGCACACCGCCCGCCGAGTGAAGGTTTGTGGTTACGAACCGGCCTGACGGCTTGAGATCGCACAGCACGGGCACGGTGCGGCGGATGGCCTCGAAGTCGTCGAGCGCGAGCGGCACCCCCGCGGCCCGGGCGATGGCGAGCAGGTGCAAGACCGCGTTGGTCGATCCACCGAGTGCCATGACGACGGCGATGGCGTTCTCGAAGGCGGCGCGGGTGAGGATCTGCCTGGGGGTGCGCTGCTGGCGCACCGCATCCACGAGCACTTCCGCCGAGCGGGCCGCGCTGTCGGCCTTCTCGGCGTCCTCGGCGGCCATGGTGGAAGAGTAGGGGAGGCTCATCCCCATCGCCTCGATCGCAGACGACATGGTGTTGGCCGTGAACATGCCGCCGCAGGCCCCGGCGCCCGGGCAGGCCCGTCGCTCCACCTCCAGCAGATCGGCGTCGCTCAACTTGCGTGCGCTGTATTCGCCCACTGCCTCGAACGCGCTCACCACCGTGAGATCCTTGCCCTTGTAATGGCCGGGCTTGATGGTACCGCCGTATACGAACACGGCCGGGATGTCCAGCCGGGCGATCGCGATCATCGCCCCCGGCATGTTCTTGTCGCAGCCCCCGATCGCGAGCACCCCATCGACGCATTGCGCGTTGCACACGGTCTCGATCGAGTCCGCGATAACCTCCCGGGACACGAGGGAGTATTTCATGCCCTCGGTGCCCATGGAGATGCCGTCGCTCACGGTGATCGTGCCGAAGAGTTGCGGCATCGCGCCGGCCGCGCGGGCCGCGGCTTCGGCGCAGTGCGCCAGCTCGTCGAGCCGGGCGTTGCACGGGGTAATGGTGGAATGGGCGTTCGCGATCGCGATGATCGGCTTCTGGAAGTCCGCGTCTCCGAAGCCCACGGCGCGCAGCATGGCGCGGTTGGGGGTGCGTTGCACCCCCTCGGTGATCAGCCGGCTGCGGAGTAATTGGGCCATGGCTATAAGCTATCCTTCGGTGCACTCGCAGTGGGGGGGCCTGGTTGACGACTCATCGTCCACGACCTACTATCATCGGTACGATGTCGCCCCGGACCTACTATACGTTCTTCAGCTTTACGCGTCCCGCCAAGCGGGCCGTGGCTGGAGTGGTGCGCGCGATTAACTGAGCGACAACGTTCTCCAGGCGACACGGGCGGCCCGCTGTGAACCAGCGGGCCGTTTGTCATTTCCGAGGCAGGGACGCGATGATCATCGTGACACGTATGGATGCAACAATCGCAATGATCGACCGGATCCGGGAGCACGTCGAGGCGTGCGGCGTGCGCACGTACGCAGTCGACCAAGGTCATCCCGGCCGCGTGGTCATCGGCTGTCTGGGACAGTCGGATGGTCTCTGCGCCTCGGCCGTCCGAGATCTGCCGGGCGTCGAGCACCTCACGGAGTGGCGAACGCCGTACCGGCTGGCCAGCCGCGCCATGGCCCGGAACGGTGGCTGCACCGTGGTCCGGATCGGCGACGGCGAGCGGGCGGCGGCCGGCGGCCCGGAGCTGCTCGTGATCGCGGGCCCCTGCGCCGTTGAGGGAAGGCAGATGTTGCGGGAGACCGCCCACGCGGTGCGGCGCGCCGGCGCCGGTGCGCTGCGCGGCGGCGCCTTCAAGCCCCGCACTTCTCCCTACGCGTTCCGCGGACTCGAGCGGGAGGCCCTGCTCCTGTTGGCGGAATGCCGCCGCGACACCGGGCTCCCCGTGGTGACCGAAGTGCTCGATCCGCGGCAGGTCGAGGCCGTGGCAGAACACGCGGACGTGTTGCAGGTCGGTGCCCGTAACATGCAGAACTACCCGTTGCTGTGCGAGGTGGGTCGCGTGCGCCGCCCGGTCCTCCTGAAACGCGGCATGGCGGCCACGCTCACGGAGCTGCTGCTCGCGGCGGAGTACGTGATGACGTCCGGCAACCCGGACGTGATCCTGTGCGAGCGCGGTATCCGCACGTTCGAGACCGACACGCGGAACACGCTCGACGTCGCCGCGATCCCCGTGCTGCGCCGGGAGACGCACCTGCCGGTGATCGTGGACCCGAGCCACGCGGCGGGACGGGCCGACCTCGTGACCCCGCTGGCGTGCGCCGCGGTGGCGGCGGGCGCCGACGGTTTCATCGTGGAAGTGCATCCGCGGCCGGAGGCCGCCTGGTCTGACGGCGAGCAGTCATTGTCCCCGCACCAGTTCGCGGAGTTGATGACGGTCGTGGCGCCGTTCGCCGCGGCTGCCGGGCGCCGGCTGTCCGGCTCGCCAGACGGGGCGGTGCGGGAAGGCCAGGCAGCATGAGCGCCGAGCTGGCGCGGCTGCGGGCCGAAATCGAGCGCATCGATCGGGCACTGATTGCCCTGATCCGGGAGCGAGTCATCACCGCCCGCAGCACCGCGGCGGCGAAACGCGCCGCCGGCATCCCCACGCTCGATCCCCCGCAGGAAGCGGAGGTCATCCGGCGGGCGGCGGCCCTCGCGCGCGATGCGGGGCTGCCGGCCGAAGACGTACGCGATGTATTCTGGAAGCTCGTGGCGCTGACCCGAGCTGCCGAGTTGGACGGGTGAGAGCGGTCGCCATTCAGGGCGAGGCCGGGTCGTACAGCCACGCGGCCGCCCTCGCCGCGCATGGGCCGGACATCCGCCTCGTGCCCTGCGTCGATTTCCCGGAGCTGTTCCGAACGATGGTGGCGGGGGGCGCCGATTGCGGCGTCGTCCCGATCGAAAACTCGCTGACCGGCCCGCTCCATGAAACCAACGACCTGCTCCACGCGCACCGTCTGTGTATTGTGGGCGAGACGACGATCCGGGTGCAGCATTGCCTGATCGTCCGCCCCGGGACCGCGCTGCCGCAGGTGTGCCGGGTTGCCTCCCATCCGGTGGCTCTCGCCCAATGCCGGAGATTCTTCGTCGATCACCCGGGCTTGGTCGCCGTGCCTGCCTACGACACGGCGGGCAGCGTGCGCGATCTCATGAACGGCAGGGCGGCCGCGGATGCCGCGATCGCGTCGGATCAGGCCGCGGCGCTGTACGGCGGTGTGGTGCTGTGCCGCGGCATCGAGGACCACGCGGCCAACTACACGAGGTTTTTCGTCGTGTCCCGAGATCCCTGAGCTCAGCCGCCGGTGCCGAACTGGCGCGTGAACTTCACGAGGACCGACCGCGTGATCGCGCGATCCCAGGCGAAGAACCCGGTCGCGTTCTCCGCGGTGTTGAGCACTACGAACAGTCCCGTGCCCGCCGTGTTGAGCCAGCCAAAGCGGATGTTCGCCGAGAACACCGCGGCCTGGTTGTTGTACTGAAATAGCGACTGGGTGAAGATCCGCGGCGTGAAGAAGTAGCCGAGTCGGATCCCGACCCGCGAGCGGATAAAGTCCCCTTGGTCGAGCCGCACTGTGTTGTAGTCGACCAAGAGCGATGCGGTCAGCGCCGATCCCCGGAAGGTCAGCGTCGATGCCGCTCCGTATCGCGTCCCGTTGTAAAACGGTCCCGCCTCGATCCGGTTGAGCAGTGAAACGGGCGCGCTCGGATTGGTCGCGAAATCGAACCCCAGGCTGGTCCATCGATACTCGCCGACCGGCAGCGTCACCCCGCGGGCGATGGCAAACGGCTGCGTCAGCCGCTCGCGGAACACGTTGAGCTCCGGACCGATATCCCCGCCATTGTTCAGCTCGGCCTGGCCGAGATCGATGTGGATCTGATCGGATTGGACCTTGCCGTCGAAGCCGTAGTAGCCTCGATAGTTGGTGTGTGGCAGCCAGTAGCGGAGGAAGCGGTGTTGCACCGGCGTCGTGTGGAACAACGCGGCCTCGTAGTACCGGTAGCCGCTCCGGCCGAGAAACCCAACTTCGGGATTGAAGTCCTCGCCCACTTGGGCGTAGCGCAACGCGTTATCCCACCGGCCGGTCTTGTATCCGATTCGCCCGCTGAACGCTTCGTCCCGGCCGGTCCGTCCCGGTGTTTTCGTCGTGGCCGCCCACCAATCGACCGTTATGGGGTCGCTCAGCGTGAGGCGACCGTCGAGCCCCAGCGTCGTATTGCGGTCGGTGCCGTCGCTCGTGGCGACGCGGTGCACGCCGAGCAGGCCGACGCGCGACCGACCCCACTCCCGCGACACCCGGCCTACGGAATAGGCATTGGCTGGTTGAATACCCGCCCGCCGTTCCGTGAACAGCTGCATCGCGCCGACCGTGAGCCCGGCGACGCGGCCGGTCACCCGGCCCCCGCCGACGATGGGGATGGGATTGCCCACCGTGTCGATGCCGATGCGCCGGCTGAAAAACAACTCCACCGCCTGCGGCGTTCCGGCCGAGAACACGCCCGCGTTTTCCAGGAAGAACGGCCGCTTCTCCGGGAAGAACAGGGGAAACCGGGTCAGGTTCGTCCGCTGCTCGTCGACCTCGACCTGGGCGAAGTCGGTGTTGTAGGTGAGGTCGAGGGTCAGGCTCGGGGTGATGCCCAGCTTGGCGTCGGCCCCGACCTCGGCCGGGTACTGCGTCGAGTCCCACGGCGCCGCCGCGGTGGGTGGAGAGTAGAGCCGCTGCGCCGAGCCGAGCACGTACGGTGTGATGGTGGCGATGCGCTGACTTGGGACCTCGAGGCCCGCCAGGCGGCCGGCCCGCGACACCCGATAGAGATTGTATTGCCGCGGAATCGGCGACCAGAACGACTCCTCGTTCCGGCGCCGGATGTTGCGGGCCAGGTTGAGTCCCCAGGTCTGCTGCCTGGACTTCCCGTAGCGGAGCGTGGAGAACGGGATCCGGAACTCGGCGTACCAGCCCAGGCTGTCGACCCGGGTGGCGACGGTCCAGCTGGCGTCCCAGTTGAGGTTGAAGCCGCCGGCCGAGCCCGCCTGCGCCCGGCTCTGTCCCTGCTGGAAGACGCCGCCGCCCTCGCCTTCCTTGATCACCTGCCCGTCGTGTTCGACGCCGGCCGGTGTCGTCGCGAAGACGAACCCGTTCTGGCGATCCTGATAGGTGTCGAAGATGATCGAGAAGTAGTCGCTGTTCTCCAGCGTGACGTCCCGGATCCGTTCGCCCGGGACGATGGCCGCCGGGTCGCGGTCGAACAGCCACGCCCCGATGTACAGCGCCTTCCCGTCCGTGAGAATTCGGACTTCGGTCCGCTCCGTGCTGGGCGCGCCTTCCGCGGGATCGCGCTGCACGAAGTCGGTCAACGGGGTCGCTTCCTTCCATACCGCTTCGTCGAGTCGTCCGTCGATCTGCGGGGCGGCGGCGATCCGGGCCGTCGTGGCAACACGGGTCGAGTCCTGGGCGGAAAGCGGGAGCGGGGCCAGCAGGAGCCCGGCGAAGAGACTGAGGCGATTCATAGGTGAACCAAAACTATCCGTCCGTGGTCGTTGTGGCGCCCGGCACGGCTTGCCGGATGCTCCACCGGCACGTACTGATACATGCCTTCTCGTGAGCGACACCATGCACACCCGCCGTTGGTCATTCAAACTCGCGGCCGAGTTCGGCCACGAGGATATCACGCCCCAGCTCGAAGGCTTGGTGACGGATGCCAGGGTGCGAACCGGCGTCCTGGTCGTGCAGCTCGAGGGCTCCACCGGCGCGCTGACCACCATTGAGTACGAGGCCGGGGCACTGAGCGACCTGCGCCGCGCGCTCGACGTGGTCGCGCCGACCGACCAGCCGTACGCGCACGACGCGCGCTGGGGAGACGGCAACGGCTTTGCCCACGTGCGCTCGGCGCTGCTCAAGACCAGTCTCGCCATCCCCATCGTGGATGCCCGGCTGGCGCTGGGGCAATGGCAGCAGGTCGTCGCCCTGAATCTCGACAACCGCGCGCGACAGCGGGACGTGATCGCCGTCGTCCTCGGCAGCGCGGCCTGATCCTCAGCGGGAGAATGCCTGGGCGCTCTCCACGAACGGCGTTTCATTCACCGTCGCAGCCTTCCGCTTCGACAGCACCAGCCACCACTCCCGCACCGATACCAGAATCAACAGCGCGACCACCGTCATGAAGAACAGCGCCACGACGGTGTTGAGGCGGTCGTTGAAGATGAGGCGTGAAACGTTGGGCGCGGCCGAACCGGCGAGCGACGCGGCATGGGCCAGGAACCCGAGCTTCGGGTCAGCCGAGAAGACCTTTTGCCACCCGGCCGTCATCGTCACGGTAACGATCCACGCCAGCGGTGCGAGCGTCACCCACGCGTAGCGCGCGCGGCCCATCTTGATGATGATCGTGGTCGCCACGCACAGGGCGACGGCGGCGAGCAGCTGGTTCGCGATGCCGAACAGCGGCCACAGGGAATTGATTCCGCCGAGCGGATCCACCACGCCCTGATACAGAAAGTATCCCCACCCGGCCACGACCAGCGCGCTCGAGACGATGATGCTCGGGTACCACGACGTCTCGCCGAAGCGCGGCCAGAGGTGGCCCAGCACCTCCTGCAGCATGAAGCGCCCCACCCGCGTGCCCGTATCGATGGTGGTGAGAATGAACAGCGCCTCGAACATGATGGCGAAATGGTACCACAGCGCGGTCGCCGCCTTTCCGCCGAGCACGCTGGTGAGTCCGGAGAAGATGTGCGCCATCCCGACCGCGAGCGACGGGGCCCCGCCGGTGCGGCCGACGAGGGTCTGCTCGCCCATCTGCGCCGCGAGCGCCTGCATCTGATCGGGCGACACGACGAAGCCCGCGCTGTTCAGGATCTCCGCAGCGCCGGCCAGACCCGTCGGCGTCGTGTTCATCGAGAAATACACGCCCGGATCGAGCGTGCTCGCGGCGATCATCGCCATGACGCCGACGAACGACTCCATCAGCATGCCGCCATAGCCGATCATGCGGGCGTCCGGCTCGCGGGCCAGCATTTTCGGCGTCGTCCCGGACGCGACCAGCGAGTGGAACCCCGACACGGCGCCGCAGGCGATCGTGATGAACGCGAACGGGAACAGCGTGCCCGCGAAGACCGGTCCCTCACCTTGCGTGGCGAACGGCGTCAGCGCCGGCATCCTGAGCGGCGGCAGGAGGATCACGATCGCGACCGCCAGAATCAGGATGGTCGAGATCTTGAGAAACGTCGACAGATAGTCGCGCGGGCAGAGCAGCATCCACACCGGCAGCACCGACGCGATGAACCCGTAGGCGACCATCATCCAGGTGAGCGTCGTCCCGGAGTGCGTGAACGCGGGCCCGAGCGTGGGATGGGCCGCGACCCACCCGCCGGCCACGAGCGCCCCGATCAGCAGCACCGCCCCCACCGCCGACGCCTCCCCCACTTTGCCCGGCCGCCACACCTTCATCCACCATCCCATCAGCAGCGCGATCGGCACCGTGCAGGCGATCGTGAACAACCCCCACGGGCTCGCCTTGAGGGCGTTGACCACGATCAAGGCCAAGACGGCGAGCAGGATGATCATGATGCACAGCACCGCCACCATCGCCGTCCCACCGGCGACGGCGTTGATCTCCTCCTTCGCCATTTGACCGAGCGACTTGCCGTTGCGACGGATCGAGCAGCAGAGAATCGTAAAATCCTGCACGGCGCCGCCCAGCACGACCCCGATCACGAGCCACAGCGTGCCCGGCAGGAAGCCGAACTGCGCGGCGAGCACCGGCCCCACCAGCGGTCCCGCTCCGGCGATGGCGGCAAAATGATGACCGAACAGGACGGACTTGGGGGTGGGCACGAAATCCCGGCCGTTGGAGAGCCGCTCCGCCGGGGTCGCGCGGCGCGCATCCAGGCTGAACACGCGGGTGCCGATGAACTTCGAGTAGAAGCGGTAGGCCACGGCGTACGTGCATACCGCCGCGATGACGAGCCAGGCCGCGTTAATCGTCTCCCCCCGGGCCACTGCCAGGATGCCGAACGCCACCGCGCCGAGGCCGGCCACGAGCACCCAGATCAGGGCGCGCAGGAGACGAGGCATAGGCCCAAGTTATGCCTTGACTTGCAGGGGTTCAAATCGCCCGGTAGGTTCGAAACGCTTGGGCTCTTACCCGTGGTCCACGGCCGCGCGGACTGGACCGACCCCTGCCGGGGGGGGGGCGGCCGTGGCGCAGGAGCGGCCGGACCCGCGGCTCGCGGGGGAATCCCTTTCGGGGCGGGTCGCGCTCGTGACCGGCGGCGCCACCGGTCTCGGTCGGGCGATCTGCCTCGAGATGGCGCAGCGCGGCACCGCGGTCGCTTTCAACTACGTCAACCTTCCCGGGCGCGACGTGTCAGCGCAGGCGCTGCTGACCGAGACGGCGATCAAGGCCCATGGGGTAGCCGTCTACTCCGCGCAGTGCGACGTGCGCCAGGCCGAGCAGGTCGAGCACTTCGTCGCGGAAGCGCGCGAGCGGCTGGGTGGCGTGCACATCCTCGTCAACAACGCGGGCGTCACCCACGACGGCGCGCTGTGGCGGCTCGCCCCTGAGTCGTGGCAGGAGGTACTCGACACGAACGTGACCGGAGCGTTCAACTGCATTCACTCGGTTGCTCCGCACCTGCGCGCGCAGCGCTACGGCAAGATCGTCAACATCTCGAGCCACCAGGCATTTCGCCCGGGCTTCGGCATCGCGAACTACGCGGCGAGCAAGGCCGCCCTGATCGGTCTGACCCGGGCGGCCGCAGTGGACCTGGGATCGGCGAACGTCAACGTGAACGCGGTGGCACCGGGCTTCGTGAAGACCGAGCTGATCACCAAGCTGCCGCGCGAGATCCTGGAGCGCGCTGAGCACGAGTCGGTGCTGGGCCGCGTGGCCGAGCCCGAGGATGTCGCCCGGGTGGTGACATTCCTTTGCAGCGAGGCGGCCCGCCATATTACGGGGCAAACGATCGTCGTCGACGGCGGCCTCACCCTGGCTTCGTGAATCGGACCAATTGATTGAAAAACAAAACCTTACTCGCTCTGAACGGCGTGGTGCGTGGTGGGTGGTTCGCGACCGTGCTCTACAGCGCCACGGCATGCGGGGGCAAGTCCGCATCGTCCCAGACTCCCGTGCCTGCGCCCACGGCGCCGCTGCCCACCGCCGGCATCGCCAGCGCGCGCGTTCCGTTGTTGCCGCTGACGCTGATCGCGGCCGAGGATACGCTGGGCTGGAGGACCGAGCTCGGCAACCGAACCGCCGCGCTGGCCGCCGCCGACAGCGTGATCGGCACGCTGATCCGGGCCCGGTCGCCGGAAGTGAACTGGGTGCTGCCCGACGAGCTGCGCCGCGAAGCGCGCCGCTCGCCCACCTTCGCCGCCAACCCCGACCAGATGGGGACGTCGCTCTTGCGGGCCGAAAAGCTGGAAATGGTGCCCGATCCGCTGCGCGCCGAGCTGCGCACGCTCGTGGCCCTGGCGAACGCGCGCTACGCGCTGGTGCCGGCGGCGCTCGTGTACCGGCGCGCGGCGGGATCGGCCAATCCGCGCATGGCGACGGCCGAGCTGGCCATCGTCCTGGTGGACGCGCGGCTGGGCCGCGTCGGCTGGCGCACCGTGGCCCGCGGGGACGGCGAGGACCCGTGGAGCGCCCTCACGCGGGCGGTCAAGGCGCTGACACCCGGTCTGCCGTGACGTCGCCGGCGCGAGAGGCGACGCTCATCGCGGGCGACGGCATCGGACCGGAGATCACGCAGGCCACTTTACACGTCTTGGATGCGCTGGGTGTCCGGTTCGATTGGGACGAGGAGTACGGGGGGATGAGCGCGGTGGAGAAGGCGGGCACCCCGCTGCCCAACGCCACGCTCGATTCGATCCGCCGCACCAAGCTGGCACTCAAAGGTCCGCTCACGACACCGGTGGGCGGTGGCTACCGGTCGGTGAACGTCGCGCTGCGGCAGGAGTTCGACCTGTATGCCAACGTGCGGCCGACCAAGACCATCGTGCCGGGCGGGCGCTACTCGAGCATCGATCTCGTCATCATTCGGGAGAACACCGAGGGGCTCTACGTGGGGCTGGATCACACGTTCCGCGTCGGCGACGACCCGAAGGCGGTCGCCCAGGCGACATCCGTGATGACGCGGGACGGCAGCCGCCGCATCTGTCGGTACGCGTTCGAATACGCCAAGGCCCATGGCCGCAAGAAGGTGACGATCGTGCACAAGGCCAACATCCTCAAGGCGACCTCCGGGCTGTTCCTGGAGACGGGCCGGCTCGTCGCCAAGGAATACGAGGGGGTGATCGAGTGCGACGACAAGATCGTGGACAACACGGCGATGCAGCTGGTGATCAATCCGCAGCAGTTCGACGTGATCGTGACGACGAACCTGTTCGGCGACATACTATCCGATGAAGCGGCGGGCCTGGTGGGCGGTCTGGGGCTCGCGCCCGGCGCGAACATCGGCGCGAAGGCGGCGATTTTCGAAGCCGTCCACGGCTCGGCGCCCGACATCGCGGGGCAGGGCATTGCCAACCCGACGGCGCAGATGCTGGCCGCGGCGATGATGCTGGATCACGTGGGCGAAGACGAGGCGGGGGACCGCCTGCGCCGCGCCATCGAGGCGACGATCGCGCAGGACAACGTTCGGACCAGGGATCTCGGAGGCCGTGCTTCTACGACCGATTTCGCACGCGCCGTGGCCGCTCGGACCTAGCCACGCCTGCGCCAAGTGCGGCGATATGGTCCCGGGGCTCGCGGTGGGGGGTATCTGCTCCCAGTGCTGGCGGACGCTGGTGCGGCGCGCCAGGCGCATCAGCCGCTGGGTGGCGATGGGGAGCACGCTGCCGCTCGCCCTCTATCTGATGGCGACCTTACCGGCGCAGCGCACCGCCCGTCTGATGGGCGCCGCCGTCCTGGTGACGTGGTATCTCCTGACGTCTCTCATTGCGAGACGCGTTGCGATGGAGTGGATGAAATGAGAACGGCGCTATCAGCAATCAGCGGTCGGCTATCAGCTGTTGCGGTGATTGGTGGGTTACTCGCCCCGGGGCTCGCTGCGCAGACCTCGCTTTCCATCTATGGCGATGGGCGAGTGGTCGTACGAAAGACGCTACCGCAGTCGCTGCAAAAGGGTCGCAATCAGCTCACGCTGCAGATCGAGGGGCTCGATGCGGCGACGTTGTTCTCGCCCGACACGGCGGTGACGGTGACCAGTGCCACGGTCCGATATCCAACCAATCTGAATGAGGCGATCACGCGGGCCGCCGGACGCACGCTGTCGTTCGTGCGGGCCAGGGGGGACACGGTCCAGGCGACGGTCGTCCGAGTAGACCCGCCACAGTATCGGCTCGCCGATGGCCGCATCCTGTTGTCGCCGCCCGGAGATCCACTGGTGCCGGCGGACCTGGTACGGACTGCGCCCGAAGCAGCGGTCGCGATCGAGGCGACCCGGAACCGATCGAGCACGCAGCTCGCCTACATCACGCAGGGCGTAACGTGGGAAGCGACGTATCAGGCGTTGATCGGGGGAGCGCAGGCGACGATCGCGGGGGCGGCGACAGTGAGCCCGCAGTCACTGCGGGTCGACTCAGCGGACGTCCAGCTCGTCTCCGGCTCGATCAACCGGGCACGGGCGCCTGAACCCAGGTTCTTTGGGGTCGCCGCTCGCGCGCCGGCGATGGCGGTGGCGGAAGCGTCGCTGCCCGCTGAACAAGCGGTCGGCGAGACTCATGTCTACACACTGCCGGCGAGACTCTCTCTCGAACCCGGCGTGCCTGTGACGACGGCCCTGTTCCCGCGCGCGACCACCGCGGTGACGCAGGAATTCGTGGTCCCCGGCGTGCTGCCCTGGCGCGGGTGGATCGGCCAAATGGGGGAGGAAGAGAACTCGGTACCGGTGCAGGTGTGGTACACGTTCAAGCGCGCTCGCGGCTCGGTGTTCGGCGACCGGCCCCTGCCGGGCGGCACCGTACAGCTCTACCAACCCGATTCGGCGGGCCGGGTGCAGCTGATCGGTGAAGCGACGATCGGGCACACACCCGCGGGAAAGGACGTGCGCGTCCAGTCCGGCGATGCGTTCGACGTGAGCGCCCTGCGCGTGCAAACCGAGTACACCCAGGAGACGCTCCCCCCGCCACGGCGTGGCATGCCGGCGCGGCAGCGCGTCACGGCGTCGTACCGGGTCACCGTGACCAACGCCAAGACTACGGCCGTGACCGTCGACGTGCGCGAGAACCACTTCGGCACCTGGCGCGTCACGGAAAGCAGTGTGCCGGTGGAGAAGCTGTCGTCCACGGAGTCGCGCTTCCGCTTGCATGTCGCGGCTGGCGGTGAGACCGTGCTGACCTACACGGTGCAGGTCGAATCGTGACCGTGCAGCTCCTGCATTTGGCCGATCTGCACTTCGGCGGCTTGGCCGACATCCGGCAGATCGAGGCGCTGGAGCGCATGATTCCCGATCTGCGTCCCGACGCCGTCGTGATCTCGGGCGACGTGGCCCAGCGGGCCAGGCATGGCGAGTTCCAGCGTGCCCGGGCGTTTATTCGTTTGGCAGAGGCCACCGCCCCCGTGCATATCATTCCCGGCAATCACGACGTGCAATGGTGGCGGCCGGCGATGTACCGCAAATACCAGCGATACTTTGGCGCGGATCTCACCCCGACGCTCAATCTCCCGGGCGCCGTGATCGCGAGCGTGCTCACGTCCTACGGATTGCACTGGGCGTCGGTCACCCACATCAACGACTTCACCGTCAAGGGACATCTGCCCAAGCGGGAGATCGACCGGGTGCGCCGCCTGTTCACCGGGGCTCCCGTCGATGCCGCCCGCGTGCTCGTGGTGCATCACAACGTGCTGCGCGGCCAGATTTCCAAGCGCATGGGGCTGGCGCGCTGGCGCACGGCGCAACGCCGCATCGTCGAGTCGGGCGCCGACGTCGTGCTGTGCGGGCACGACCACGAGGAAGGGGCCGACGTGCTGGACGGGAGAGTCGTCGTGTCCACGACGGGGACGTTGTCGGTCCGCACCCGGGGCGGGCGCCCATCCTGCTTCAACTTCGTGACCATCGAGCCGTCGGCCGTTCAGGTCACGTTCTTTCGGTGGGAGGCCGAAGGCGGCCGGTTCCGCCCCTCGGACACGTTCGCCTTTGCGCGCCAGCGGCAGGGGACGCCGGTGCTGGTCTAACGACGTCATCGGTTTTCAGTAAACGGTCGTCGGGTTACCTTCCCCCACCTCATGGCTCCCAAATTCCACGGCGTCGACTTTTACAACCTTGACGGCCTCCTCTCCGAGGAGGAGCGCGCCGTCCGCGACACCGTGCGCGGCTGGGTGGACGACAACCTGCTGCCCATCATCGGCGACTGCTACGTCGAGGGGAAATTCCCCAAGCAGCTGATCCCCGGCATGGCCGAGCTGGGTCTGTTCGGCGCCAACCTGCCGGAAGAGTACGGCTGCGCCGGGCTCGACAACGTCGCCTACGGGCTGATCATGCAGGAGCTGGAGCGCGGCGATTCCGGGGTGCGCTCGTTCGCCTCGGTGCAGGGCGCCCTCGTCATGTATCCCATCTACGCGTTCGGATCAGACGAACAGAAGAAGCAATGGCTGCCCGAGATGGCGAGCGGCAAGGTGATCGGCTGCTTCGGCCTCACCGAGCCCGACTACGGGTCGAACCCGGGCGGCATGATCACGGTCGCGAAGGAGACCGCCGACGGCTGGGTGCTGAATGGCGCCAAGATGTGGATCACGAACGGGTCGACCGCGCAGGCGGCCATCATCTGGGCCAAGACCGGGAAGATCGAAGACCAGGGATCGATCCGCGGCTTCATCGTGCCAACCGACACGAAGGGTTTCTCCGCCAAGGACCAAAAGGGCAAGCTCAGCCTGCGCGCCAGCGACACGTCGGAGCTGGTGCTGCAGGACGTGCGCGTTCCGAAGGATGCGGTACTGCCGAAGTCAGGCGGCCTGAAGTCACCCCTCATGTGTCTCACCCAGGCCCGCTACGGCATTGCCTGGGGCGCGGTGGGGGCCGCGATGGCGTGCTACGACGAAGCAGTGAGCTACGCGCGCAACCGGGTCATGTTCGACAAGCCGATCGGCGCGTTCCAGCTGCAGCAGGCGCGACTGGCGGAGATGCTGACCGAGATCACCAAGGCCCAGCTCTTGTGCCTGCAGCTGGGCCGGCTGAAGGACGCCGGGACGATGACGCCGCAACAGGTGTCGCTCGCCAAGCGCAACAACGTCAGCATGGCCACCGACATCGCGCGCGAGACGCGCCGCCTGCTCGGCGCCAACGGCATCCTGGCCGAGTATCAGGCGATGCGGCATCTGGCCAACCTCGAGTCCGTCTACACCTACGAAGGCACGCACGACGTCCACACGCTGATTCTGGGGCAGGAGATCACCGGGCTGAGCGCGTTCAACTGATGGCGGAGCTCCAGGAGCGGCTGCAGGCGGCTCTGGGCGACGGGTACCGCATCGAGCAGGAGCTCGGTGGCGGCGGCATGAGCCGCGTGTTCGTGGCGCACGAAACCGCGCTCGGTCGCCGCGTCGTGGTCAAGGTCCTGCCTCCCGAGATGGGCGCCGGGGTCAACGTCGAGCGGTTCCGGCGCGAGATTCAGCTCGCGGCAGGCCTGCAGCATCCCCACGTGGTTCAGCTGCTCACCGCGGGCGCCTCGGGCGACCTCCTCTATTACGTAATGCCGTTTGTAGACGGTGAATCGCTCCGGGCCAAACTGGCCCGCGAGCGCGAGCTGCCGGTGGGAGAAGCCGTGCGCATCCTGCGGGACGTGGTCGATGCGCTCGCCTACGCGCACGCGCAGGGCGTCGTGCACCGCGACATCAAGCCCGACAACGTGCTGCTGTCGCGCAAGCACGCCGTGGTGACCGATTTTGGCGTCGCCAGGGCGGTAAGCGCATCGACCGGCAGCGCGACGTCGCTCACATCGCTGGGCGTGGCGTTGGGCACGCCGGCGTACATGGCGCCGGAGCAGGCGGCGGCGGACCCCAACGTGGATCATCGGGCTGATCTCTACGCGGTCGGCGCGTTGGCCTACGAAATGCTCAGCGGCCGGCCGCCGTTCACCGGGATCACGCCGCAATCGGTTCTGGCGGCGCACGTCACGCAGGCGCCCGAGTCGCTGCTCGCGCACCGGCCCACGATTCCGGCGGGGCTCAACTCGGTGGTCATGCGCTGTCTCGAGAAACACCCGGCCGACCGGTGGCAAACCGCCGAAGAGCTGCTGGTGCAGCTCGAGGCGATGGCCACTCCCACCGGCGGCATGGCGCCCACGTCCCCAACGATCTCGTCGGGGACGGAAGCGGCGCTCCGGCAGTCGCATCCGGTGCGCGTCGCCGCGCTGTTCGGCGCTGCCGCCCTGGGCATGCTCGGCGTGGTCTACGTCCTGATGATGAGGCTGGGGCTGCCGGGATGGGTGTTCGCTGGGGCGGTCGCCCTGTTGGTCGTCGGGCTGCCGGTGATCCTGTGGACCGGACGGCTCGAGCGCCAACGCGCCCTCGCGCGCACGAACACTTTGCGCCTCCCGGGCGCCACGGGGCTCGGGCGATGGCTCACTTGGAGACGGGCAATCACGGGCGGAGCGATGGCGTTCGCCGGACTCGGGGTCGCAACGACGCTCTACATGGTGATGCGGCTGTTGGGCATCGGTCCTGCGGCGACGCTCGTCTCGGCGGGAGTGCTGTCGGACCGGGAGCCAATCCTCATCACCGATTTCACGAACCGCACGGCGGACTCGACGCTCGGGCTCACGTTGACCGAGGCATTTCGCGTCGATCTCGCCCAGTCGAGAATCGTCCGCCTGGTGGGCCCCGAGCAGGTGGCGCAGGCCTTGCGACTGATGCAACGTCCGGTGAACACCGTACTGGATCTCACGCTGGCGCGCGAAGTCGCCCAGCGTCAGGGGATCAAGGCGATCGTGGTCGGTCAGGTCGACCCCGTGGGGTCGAGCTACGTGTTGTCGGCGAGCCTGATCTCGCCCACCGACGGGACGGTGTTGACGGCGGTTCGGGAGACCGCCGACAACGCCGCCGCGCTGATACCGGCACTGGATCGGCTGTCGCGCGCCCTGCGCGAGCGCATCGGCGAATCGCTCCGGACGATCCGCGCGGCCGAGCCGCTCGAGCATGTGACGACCGGCTCGCTCGCGGCGCTGCAGAAGTACTCGCAGTCGATGCGGTTGGAGAATATCGGGGAAAGTGAGGCGGCGATCGCCCTGCTGAGCGAGGCGACCAGCCTCGATACCGGTTTCGCCATGGCGTACCGCAAGCTCGCCGCCATCCTCGGGAATACCGGCGCGAGCCTCGACCAGCAGCTCGCCGCTGCCACGCGTGCCTATCAACATCGGGATCGGCTCCCCGATCTCGAGCGCCACCTCGCGACGGCGTACTATTTCCTTGCGGTACGCTACGATCCCGGCGCAGCCGTGGCCGCCTATCGCTCGGTCCTGTCGATCGACCCCGACAACACGACCGCGATGAACAACCTGGCGCTCGAGCTGGCGGACCAGCGCGCCTACGTAGAGGCTGAGAGCCTGGCGTTGCGCGCGTCGCGACTCCACGCGGCCTACCCGTATTTCGTCAACACGATCTATGCTCAACTCGGCCAAGGGCACGTGGCGGACGCCCGGGCGAGCGCCGCCCGGTTTGCTCAAGCCCTGCCCGAAAGCCCCTATCTGCCCTGGATCACGGTCATGATGGAGGGCTCCTTGCGCAATCTGGCGGCGGCCAGGACCGCGGCACGCCAGATCGAGACTCGCTGGCGTACCAGCCCGGTGTGGCGGGAACAGGTGGCGGGGCAGCTCGCGACCATCGCGCAAACGGAGGGCCGGCTGGCCGAGGCCGAACGACATTTCCGCGACGCCGCGGCGGCGAGCGAAGCGCGCGGGAACCCCGCGGGCGCGCTGGAGGCCGAGCTCTCGATGGTGTGGATCGACGTCGGGCTGCGCAACCGGCCCGGGGATGGGTTGCGGCGCGCCGACGAGGCGCTGCGGCGTCATCCTCTGCCTTCCATGCCGGCAACGGATCGGCCCTACCTGAATCTGGCGACGTTGTACGCGCGAGGCGGACGGACGCCCGAGGCTCGGCAATTCCTCGCGGAAGCCGTGCGCACTGGTTCGCGCCAGCCGTATCGCTTAGGCGGAGATCGGCACCGCGCCAATGGGGAAATCGCGCTGGCGGAGGGACGGCTGCAGGAAGCCATCACGGCCTTCGCCACATGGAACGACTCGGCGAAAGGCTGCACCACCTGCGGTCTGTTCGAGATGGGCCTCGCCTACGAGCGGGGCGGCCGGCCCGATTCGGCCCTCGCGACCTACGAGCGCTATCTGGCCACCGCGGGGCTGGGCCCCTGGTTCACTGATCGGGATGCACTGGCCTTGACGTACCGGCGGCTGGGCGAGCTGTACGAGCAGCGGGGCAATCGGGACAAGGCGATGGAGTCCTACAACAAGGTCCTCGATCTGTGGAAGGACGCCGATCCCGAGCTTCAGCCGGTGTTGCAGGACGCGCGACAACGACTGGCCCGGCTCGCCAAGGGGCAATGAGATGAAAATCGCCGTCTGCATCAAGCGCGTCGCCGATTCCGAAACGCGCGTCAAGATCGCCGCCGACGGCAAGTCGCTCGACGAAGCCGGCGTCAAGTTCATCCTCAACCCCTACGACGAGTTCGCGGTCGAAGAGGCCCTGCAACGCAAGGAGCAAGCGGGGTCGGGCGAGGTCGTCGTGATCGCGTGCGGGCCGCAGAGCGCGCAGGAAACCATTCGCACCGCGCTCGCGATGGGCGCCGATCGGGGTGTGCTGCTCGAGGCGGCCGTCCCGGCCGATGGACTGACTGTGGCGCGCGCGCTCGCTGCCGAGCTGAAGGACGGCGGCTACGATCTGATCCTCTTCGGCAAGATGGCGATCGACGACTACAACCATCAGGTCGGACCGATGACGGCCGAGCTGCTGGGGCTCCCGTGCGTGACGAGCGTGGCCCATCTCGATCTCGCCGATGGCAAGGGGGCGGCAGAGCGGGAAGTCGAGGGAGGCATGGAAGAAGTCGAGTTTCCGCTCCCCGCCGTGCTCACCACCGACAAGGGATTGAATGAGCCGCGCTATCCCGCTCTCAAAGGCATCATGGCGGCGAAAAAGAAACCGCTCGAGACAAAACCGGCGGCACTCGGGACGGCCGGATTGGAAATCCTGGCGATGACGCCGCCGCCGGAACGGAAGGCAGGGCGCATCGTCGGTGAAGGGGCGGCGGCGGTCCCGGAGCTCATCAAGGTGCTGCGCGAAGAGGCGAAGGTCCTGTGAGCCACGTGCTCGCGGTGCTGGAGCAGCGCGACGGCGCGCTGCGCAAGGTCAGCCACGAGGTCGTGACCGGCGCCAGGCGGCTCGCCGATGCCCTGGGGGGAGAAGTACACGCCCTGGTGATGGGGCGTGGGGCCGTGCAGGGGGCCGACGCCTCGGGTCGTTACGGCGCCGATAAGGTGATCACCGCGACCAACGCCGGATTCGGTCACTACGCGCCGGAAGGCTACGCCCGAGCGACGAGCGAACGGGCGAAGGCTGGTGGGTATGGCGCAGTCGTGTTCGCCGCGAGCGCACAGGGAAAAGACCTGGCTCCCCGCGTGGCCGCGCAGCTCGGCGTTGGGCTCGCGGCCGACGTGACCGATGTGGCCGTCGACGGCGGCAAGGTGACGGTCACCCGGCCGGTGTACGCCGGCAAAGCGTTGCTCAGGGTGAAAGTGAACGCGACACCGGCCGTAGTGTCGCTGCGGCCCAATGTGTTCACGCCCGTTGAGCGGCCCAAGGCCGGCACGGGCGAAACCGTGGCCATCGCCGGGGATGCGGGTCGGGTCGTCGTGAAGGGGATCAAGGCCTCGGCCGGTGGATCGCTCGACGTCGCCGAAGCCCCGATCGTGGTTTCCGGCGGCCGCGGGTTGAAGGAACCCGCCAATTTCAAGCTGCTCGAGGAGCTGGCCCAGGCGTTCGGCGGCAAAGCCGCCGTCGGGGCGTCGCGCGCGGTGGTCGACGCCGGCTGGCGCCCGCACGGCGACCAGGTGGGCCAGACGGGGAAGACCGTGAGCCCCTCGCTCTACGTCGCCGTCGGCATCTCGGGCGCCATTCAACATCTCGCCGGCATGCGGACGGCGAAGGTGATCGTGGCGATCAACAAGGACAAGGACGCCCCGATCTTCAAGGTCGCCGACTACGGGATCGTCGGCGATTTATTCGACGTGGTGCCGAAACTGACGGCAGAGATCAAGAAGCTGCATGGGTGAGCAGGGAGTGGGGAGCGGGGAGCGGTTTGTTCCGGCGCGGCATCAACCACCGCTGCCGCTGGACCGCCTCATTCTCAAGCCGGGAGCTGAAGGCGCCGGCGACCACATGGAGCTGGACGTGCTCTTTGTGGGCGCGGGGCCGGCGGGATTGGCCGGCGCGATCGCGCTGGCGCGACTCGCCAAGCAGGACGGCACCGAGCTCAACATCGGCGTGCTCGAGAAGGCCGAGGCGTTGGGGGAGCACTCCCTCTCCGGCGCGGTGGTCAATCCACGCGCGCTGCGCGAGCTGTTTCCCGACCTCAAGGACGCGGATTTTCCGTTTCGACGTCCGGTCGAGAAGGAAGCCGTCTATGTGCTGACCGCGGGCGGCAGGATCCGTCTCCCCACGCCGCCCACGATGCAGAATCACGGCTGTTACGTCGCATCGATCTGCGAGATCGTCCGCTGGCTGGGGCAGCAGGCCGAGGCGCTGGGCGTCAACGTGTTCACGGGATTCCCGGCCGCGGCGCTGCTCACCGACGGCAATCGCGTCACGGGCGTCCGCACCGCGGCCTCGGGCCTGGGACGGGACGGGCAGCCGCTCGGGTCCTACATGGCGCCCAACGACCTCTCGGCAAAGGTCACGGCGTTATCCGAGGGAACGCGTGGCCTGTTGACTCAGGCGTGGCTCGAGTGGCAGCAGGTGGGTTCGGAAAATCCGCAGATCTTCGCACTCGGCGTCAAAGAGATCTGGGAAACGAAGCGGCCGCTCGATCGCGTCATCCACACGCTCGGCTGGCCGCTGCCCCGGGACGCGTTCGGGGGCAGCTTCTGCTATCCGTTGGAGTCGAACCTCATCGCCCTGGGGATCGTGGTCGGACTCGACTACGGCGATGCCGCGCTCGACATCCACGTGCTGCTGCAGCAGCTCAAGGGCCACGCGCTGTTCCGGCCGTACCTGGAGGGCGGGGAAATGGTGGAGTGGGGGGCGAAGACCATTCCCGAAGGCGGCTACTACGCGCTCCCCGCGCGGCGCTCGGGAGACGGCGTCGTGCTGCTGGGCGATGCCGCCGGATTCGTGGATGTGCCGTCACTCAAGGGCATCCACTACGCTATCCAGTCGGGGATGTACGCGGCACGGGCCATGTTCCCGGCGCTGAAGGCCGGCGACGTGTCGGCCACCCGGCTCGCCGAGTACGACCGGCTGGTGAACGCGTCCTACATCGCGAGCGACCTGCATCGCACGCGCAACATGCGGCTCGCGTTCCGGGACGGATTCTATTCGGGCGGACTCAAGGCCGGACTCATGACCGTCACGGGCGGCCGCTTCCCGGGCGGGAAGATCGTCATGCACCAGGACGCCGACGCGGAGCGCCGAGTCAATGGCGCCGAGCCGTTCACTCCTGACGGGAAACTCACGTTCAGCAAGGTCGACGCGGTATTCAAGTCGGGGAACACCACACGGGACACCGTCCCCAGCCATCTCGTCGCCGTGCCCGACGTTCCCGCCGCGGTCGCGCGCTTTTACTCCCACGTGTGCCCGGCCGGGGTCTACGAAGAAGTTGATGGGCAACTGCGCATCAACGTTCCCAATTGCGTGGACTGCAAGGCCACCGATGTGCTGGGTCCCCGCTGGACGCCGCGCGAGGGCGGCAGCGGGCCAAAATACAAACGGATGTAGCCCGTCCGCTCACATCCTGAAGAACAACATCGGATTCGCCTGCGACGCCATGATCGGCGCCGCCAGTCCTAGCTCCCGTTTCACGGTGTTGATCAGGTCGAAAGCGTCCCTGGCCGCGGCCGGTGAGGCCGTGAAGTAGGGCATCCCGCGTTGTTGCAACCACTCGCGCACCGCGACGGACTCTCCAAACAAATCGAGACGCTCGGCGGGCAGAAAGATGTCGTGGATCGCGACCGGCGTGCCGCGACGCAGTCTCGGCATCAGCGCGCTCAGATACCACTGCGCGAACGGCGCCGAGTGCGCCGCATCGAGAAACAGGAAATCGATTGCGGGGGGCAGATGGTCAGGCGGCCGGGTCACATCGCCCAAGGTGAACGTCCAACGCCCGTCGGACAGGTCCCGGGGGACGACTTTCGTGGCGTGGTCGAAGATGTCGTAGGAATACAGGTGCCCCATGCCGTTGTCCCGCAGCCCGGCCAGCAGCCAGGTGGTGGACCAGCCGCGATCCGGCGCGATCTCGACGACCACCGCTGGCCGTGCGTCACGGACCAGCAGGTAGGTGACTTCGGCCTCGATGTCGTCGACCTGGGGCTTGAAGCGCCGCTTGAAGTGCGCGGGAACGCCGAGGGCGCCCAGCACGCTGCTGAGCGCCCGATAGGCGCGATACCGCTCGGCTTTGACGTCGCCGCGTACCGCGTAGCGACGGCGCTGCTCCTCACGCACGCGCGCGAGATCGGGTGCGAACCGCCGGTACAGGTCGGCGACGAACTCGGGGCTCAGCGCCTCGTCCCGCGTCTCCCGCCCCCCGTCCCCCGTCCCCACCGCTACGGCAATCGCGCGCGCCCCACCGTGTGCACGTCGGTCGCGAACCAGACCGCGTTCCCCTTGGGCTCGTACACCATGTGCCGCACCGTGCCCGCTCCGCTGGGAATCGGCGCGGGCTCGAGGAACGACAGCGTCTGGGTATCGAATCCCACAAACCGGTTCGGCCGCATCCCGGTCTCCACCATCCACAACCGGTCCTTCGCATCCACGGTCATGGCATAGGGGCGGGAGTTCGTCTCGGCGGGCATGGCCCACTCGCGCATCCGGTCCGTCTTGGGATCGTAGGCGCCGAGGTAGCCCTCGGCGTAGTCGACGTACCAGACCTGGCCGTCCGACGTCCTGGCGAGCCGGCGCGACCGGGCGCCCGCGCGCGGCAGCGGGATCTCGCGCAGCGCGAAGCTCTTCGGGTCGATGGTCGCCAGCTTGTTGGTTCCGAACAAGACGATCCACGGCCGCCCGGTCGGATCGACGATGATGCCGTACGGCCGGGCGTTCGCCGTCGGCACGGCGACGAGGCGGACCGCTCCCGACGCGACCGTCAGCTTGCCGATGAAGTTGCCTCCCTGGACGGTGAACCAGATATCGCCGGCGGGATCCCAGGCGAGCGTGTGCGGATCGGTCGCCGCGGGATCCGGCATCGGGTACGTGGTCACCTGGCCGGTGGCCGGATCGAGCCGCCCGATGTGCCCGCCGCGGTTGCCCGCGTACCACACGATCCCCTTCGGGTCGACGATCAGGTTGTGCGGATTGGCGGGGTCGGGCAGCTCGAAGCGCTTGAACTGGCCGGTGACGGTGTCGAGCACCCCCACATAGTTGGCGTTCATGCCGCAGAAGAACACGCGGCCGTCGGGAGCGACGTAGGGGTCGCGGGTGAAGGAGTTGGGCCAGGGAACCGGCCATTCCCGGATGTCGACGGCCGGCGGCGCCGTGACGCCGCCCAGGGTGAGGATGGTGAGCCACAGAGCGATGCGCATGCGTCCTCCCGTATCAGTAGTCCAAGCTCGAGACATCCAGGATGATCATCGCCGCGCCGCTGGGATTCTTCGCCCCGAACGCGTACAGCTTGCCGGCGATGGTCCCGAAGGTGGCGGTGTGCACGCCGCTCGGCTCGAGGTAGCGGCCGCGCAGCACCGGGTGGGCCGGGTCGGCCAGGGAGTAGAACCAGAACCCGGAGTTGGGGCCGCTTTCGGTGCTGAACATCAGCAGCTTCCCGTCCGGGGAAACCTCGACGTCGCTCACGGCGCCGACGTTGTCGACCAGAATCGAGTCCACGGCGACCGGCGCGCCCCCGGCGTCGAGCTGCCACACCTTGAGCAGGCTGCCGCTCAGGCCGGTGCGCCGGAAATGATCCCACGTGCCCGTATACGCGTACCCGTTCGCAACCCAGAGGTCGGACGTGAATCGGGCGGCCTCGTTTCCACCACCGGCGACCGAGGCCAGGGTCCCGAGGGTGGTGCTGAGTTGCCACAGTCCCGACAGCATGTCCGCGGCGTAGAGGGATCCGTTGTACAACTGGAGACCCCACGTGTAGGTGCCCGACGCGCCGAAGCTGAGCGAATCGATCATGCGGGTCGAGATGTCTCCGGTCAACGTACCGGATACGTCGATCGCGGCAACGCCCCCGTTGTAGTAGGCGGCGTACAGGATCTGGTTCGGCTCGTCCATCCAGAAGTTATGCGTTCCGGCCCCCGGCCGATGGAAAAACGCGACCTGGTGAATGCTGTCGAGGTTGGACACGTCCACGACGTGGATATCACCCGAGGATGAGGACCCGATCGAGCCCGGTCCCTCCTGGCCGATGAACAGGTACCGCTTCTCGCTCGCCACCGGATTATGGAACCACCAGGCGTTGTGCACCTGCCCGCCGGTCGTCGTGACGCTGTCCACCAGGATGGGGTTGGCGGGAGTGCCGCCCCTGATGCCGTTGCCGACGTCGTAGATGATGACGCCGCTGTTCCAGGCACAGACGAAGGCCAGCCCATCGCGGATGAACTGATCATGGATGCCGTAGTTCTCCGGGATCGCGAGCGACCTGATGAATACGGCGCCGGCGACCGCGGTCGCGCTGAACGACAACGGGGCGCCGAGTCCTACGCTCGTGGCGCTGACCGCATTCGGCCCCACGCTGTCCCCCAGGGTCAACGTGGTCCGCGCGACGCCCAGGGCGTCCGTCTGGGAGGACGCGGCCGATACCGAGCCGCCGCCGGCCGTGACCGCCCAGGCCACGGGGACGCTGTCCACGGGATTGTTGTACTGGTCCAACGCGGTCACCGCGAACGGAATGGGGAGCGGCTGTCCGGGAATCCCGTTCTGGACGTCGCCGGCGCTCTTCATGAGATGCGTCGGTGCCGCGGCACGGGCGGTGGCGGTGAACGTCACGGACGCGCCGCCGGCCTCCGCCTTCGCCGTGGCCACGCCGGCCGCGGTCCCGAGTGTCCGGGTGGCGGTGGCGAGGCCGTTCGCATCCGTCGTCGAGGACGGGGTCACGGTGCCGCCGCCACCGGTCACCGTCCACGTCACCGTGACGCCGGACTGGGGAGCGCTGGCCGCGTCGGTCACTTTCACCACATAGGCGGCGGGAAGCGTGTGGGTGACGGTGTCGGTCTGCGCATCACCGGCGGTGATCGTGAGGACATGGCTCGGGCCAGGTCCCGATCCCTCCCCGCAGGCCAATGCCGCGGCCAGCAGCAGCAGCGTGGCGGTTCGCGCGGAGGAGGGTCGCATCGATCCTCGTCTCATGGTACGGACATCGCGGACATGTCGTGCATCGCATCCGGCTGGTACCGGCCCATCCGCGGCATCCGCATTCCGGCCGCAAGCCGTACGCCGATGGTAATCGATGCGCCGTGGGTGCGGCCGTAGAATACCGTCGGATCGAATACCCCGCCGCCCGTTCGGGCGATCCCGATCCACGACACCTCGACGAACGGCGCGCCGCGCAGCGGATTGCGCAGCACCTCCACGGCGTCCCCGCCCGTTACGACGGTCCACCGCGTGATGCCGAAGATCGAGTTCTCGAACAGCGGCCGCCGGGTGCGGAACGGGTTGCCGAACACGCGCTCCTCTTCCGGTCGCTCCGATCGCTCGATGCGTACATAGGGCCGATGTCCGGGCATCGTCAGGGCTGCCTCGGCCAGAAGCGAATGAAACACGAACGCCCCCCCGGCCGTGGCGGTTCGCGCCCACTCGAGCTGCCCGTACCACGGGCCGCGCTCGTAGCGGGCCGACGCGCTGGCCTTACGGTCATCGGGACCGGCGCCGGGTCGGTTTTCCGGCGCCTGCACCAGCGCGAGCGACCCCTGCGCTTCGAGGCCCGGCAGCGGAACAAGCGTGAGTCGCGCGGCCCAGGAATCGCCGAACCGGTCCCAGGCGGGCCACGATCCCGGAGCCACGGGCTCATCGCCGTTGAAGACGGCGCCCTCGAGCGTCGCGGGCCCGGCGCGAACCCCCGCGAGCACCACGGCCCGCTCGAGAATCTGGCTCAGATGATGGTTGACCGGGAAGCGCACCGCGGGGCGGGACATCGGATCGTCGGTACCGAATGGGACGAATCCTTTGCCGACCGCGAGGAATAGGTTCACGCGCCCGTCCACGTTGCCCAGCAGATCCGATGTGACCAGCATCAGCTCGTGCGCCAGTGTGTGCGGGTGGCGCCGGTCCGTGAAACTCTCGCCCCAATTCCCCGGCGCGAGCTCGCCATTGGGTATCGTGTATTTCTCGAGATGCGCGGCCGCCAGCACGCGGACCCGTCCGCCGAGCGCTGCCGCGTGCAGCATGCCGACGGGCATCACGATCCGTGCTTCGGTGAGCGACCGATCTCCCCCTCCCCCCCCGGGCACGAGGTTGGTCGCTACGAGCTCGAGGGTCGCCTGGGCGCCCCACGAGGCCGTGACGCTCCCCCCCCTCCCCTGGGCGGCGGCGTGGCCGGCGCCGATGGTGATGCCGGCGAGCGCGGCCGTCAGCCTCATGGGGTCCGGGCCAGACTCAGGCGAATGCCGTCGACGATGAACTGGGCCGCGATGGCGCACAACACGAGCCCCATCAGGCGGGTCAGGATCCGCATCCCCGTTTGCCCCAGGCGCCGCTCCACGAGCGAGGCCGCCGACAACGCGAGGAACGACACGTAGGCCGTGAGCGCGATCGCGACGTACAGCGCGACGGTGGTGGCGGCGCTTTTCGATCCGAGGGCGAGGACCATCACCGTGGAAATCGCCCCGGGCCCGGCCAGCATCGGCACGCCGAGCGGCATGATGCCGATGTCCTCCTTGGCGATGCCTTCCGCGGTTTCGATCGGCGTCTCGCGCTGCTGGCTGCGACGGGCTTGCACCATGTCGAGCGCGTTGAGTCCCATCAACACGCCGCCGGCGATTTTGAACGCCCCGATCGTGATCCCGAACACCTTGAAGATCAGGCTGCCCCCCAGCGCGAACAGCGTTAGCGTGATGGCCGCGGTCCAGGCACCGCGGCGTGCCAGCACGCGCCGGGTCGCCGCCGTGTCGCGCGCCGTCATCGCGAGGAAGCTCGGCACCGCCGCGAACGGATCGACGATGAACAACACCGACGTGAAGATGAGCAGCAGCTCCTGCAGCATGTGGACCATCAGTACTCCGGCTCGTCGGTGTGGCGCGGAAAATCGAGGAACAGCGCCGGCAACACGTCTCCGGCGGACACCTCGGGGCGATCCTCGGGGACGATGAGCAGGGCGTCGGCGCGCGCCATCGAGGTCAGAATGCCCGAGCCCTGCGGCCCGGTCAACCACGCGCCCAGCTCGCCGCCCGGCCGCCGCCGGACGGCGGCGCGCAGGTAGTGGCGCAGCCGGGGTCCCAGCGCGATCCGCTCCTCTACGGTCACGGGGATCGGTTTGCGGTACGGGAGCGCGTGGCCCGACAGCCGCCGGATCGCGGGCCGGACGAACAGCTCGAACGTCACCATCGTGCTCACCGGATTGCCGGGGAGTCCGATCCAGGGCAGGGCGCCGAGCATGCCGAAGCCGAGGGGCCCGCCGGGCCGGATCCGCACGCGCCACAGCTTCAGCTCGCCGCCCATTTCCTCCACCACCGCGCGCACCAGGTCGTGCTCACCAACGCTCACGCCCGCCGTCGTGAGCACCAGGTCGACCCCTTCGCGGTGGGCGCGCGTGAGGGCCGCGCGCAGCTCGGCGCGACGATCGGGCACGAGCCCCAGATCGCGGGGAACCCCGCCGGCGCGCGCGATCATCGCGTGCAGTGTGTACGAGTTGGACGTCGCAATGCGCCGGCCGGCCAGGATGTCCTCGCGCCGGTCCAGATCGACGATCTCATCGCCCGAGGCGACGAACGCGACGACCGGCCGACGGTGCACGCGCACCGGCTCGTGCGCGATCGAGGCGAGCACTCCCAGCTGGGCGGGGCCGAGCTCGGTGCCGGCAGGTACGACGGTCTGGCCGGCGGTGATGTCTTCGCCCCGCTGGCGGACGTTCTTCCCGGCGTCGCGCGCGTCCCGGATCGTGATTGAGCCGGCTCCCGCCTCCGTATCCTCCTGCCGGATCACGCCGTCGGCCCCGGCGGGGATCGGCGCGCCGGTGAACACGCGCGCGGCTTCCCCCGCCTGCAGGGCGCGCGCCGGTCGCTCGCCCGCGGCCACGGTCGCCACGACGCGCAGGCGGGCGCCGGGGCGCGCGTCGGCGGAGCGGCAGGCGTACCCATCCATGGCGGAATTGTCCCAGGGCGGGAGATCGATCGGGCTGATCACGGCTTCGGCGCACACCAGGTCGAGCGCATCGCGCAGTGGTCGCGGCACGGCGGGCAGCGGTTCGACGTGAGACACGATGAGGCGGGCCGCCGCTCCCGCCTCGAGGCTGGTGAGGGGGAGGGGCGGACTCAGGGGGGCAGGATCCGAGCGCGATCCCACGCGAGGTTGGCGAGCGCCACGAGCCAGCTGGTGTCGGTGAACCGAAACACGGGGAACGGCGCGCGGAACGACGGATGGTCGGTGATGATGGCGACCCAGTGGTCCGCATCCTCGCGGGCGGGGTCGTAGATGGGCTGGTCGCCGCACACGCGGCGGAACACCTCGATCTTCGGCAGGGGATGGGCCGAGAAGCCTTCGACCAGGATGATGTCCGCGCCATCCAGATAGCGCCGCGCCAGCGTGACCGGGTCTTCTTCGTGATCGGTGCGCTCGAACAGGATCCGCTCGCCGGGCGCTTCGAGCAGCACCCGCTCGGCCTTGCCCTCGTGCCAGTGGCGCCACGTGTCTTTGCCGCGCTGATCGAGGTCGGCGGCATGGGTGCCGCGCTTGATCGTCATCACCCGCAGCTTGCGGCGCAGCTCGGTCGCGAGCGCCACGACGAGCGTGGTCTTGCCCGCGTCCTTCTTGCCGATGATGGAGATCATCCGCGTCGCCGCCACAGCCCCTCCGCCCGCTCCAGGTCCTCGGGGCGATTGACGTTGAAGAAGAGCTCGTCGGGGTCGCCGAACGCCCGCGTCCGGTCGAGCGATAGTGTACCCACCCGCACGGCATCGTGGAAGGCGACCGCGCGATAGTCGCCGCGCGCGATCGCCGCTTCGATGGGGCCGCGGCAGGCGGGTCCGTACACGGCGCACAGGGGCTCGAGGCCCCCCCCCCGCGGCGACCCGCTCACGGGCAGGAGCGCGTCGCACGAATCCCCGCCGCCCTCGCGGACGAGCGTTTCCAGCAGCGCCGCCGGTACGAACGGCATGTCCCACGCGACGCACAACACGGGACCGGGGCCGGCCGCGACCGCTGTCAGTATCCCCCCCAGGCTCCCGGCCCCGCGAATCAGGTCGGGCATGCACTCCAGGTCCGGGCGCCAGTCCGGCGCCCCCGGATCGTTGGCGACGAGCAGTGGTGCCGCGCCGGTCGCGGTCCTGATGGCGTCCACCACGCGGTCGAGGATGCGCCGGCCGCCGACCGGGAGCAGGCCCTTGGGCTGTCCGGCGTAGCGGCTGGCGATCCCGCCGGCCAGCACGGCGCCGCGCATGCTAGTAGCGCCGGCCGCGCTTCTTTTCGAGCACGATGTCGAGACCCATGATCAGCGCGGCGTGGTGAAACACCTTGGTGACCGACGGCGCGTGCAGCTGGTTGGCGATTTCGGCCGGGCCGGTCACCCGCTGCAGCGGCACGAGCACATCGCGCAGCTCGAAGCGGAACTGATAGCCCGGTCCCAGCCGCAGCGTCATGCCGGCGGCCACCTGGCCGCTGAACGCGATCTGCTTGGGACGCTCGTCGATGATGACGGCGCGGGCGCGAAACTGGCCGCCCTGAATGAACACGCCGTTCAATTCCACCGTGCCCGTGGGATAGGTGACGATGCCGAGGCTGCCGCGGACGTAGGGGCTCACCGAACGGGTGGCGCCGAGCCGGAAGGCGACGCCGCCGAAGAACGCGATCGCGCTGGTGGAGGGCGACGCCGCGCTGATGTTGGTGCACAGCTGCTCGTTGCGAGGGCCGTAGGTCACATCGGCGCCGGGGTCCGGATTGTAGAACACGCCGGTGCACCCATCGTCCAGCGGCAGCCCGAGGTAAAACACCTCGAGCGTGTACCCGACGGTGGGGCCGGGGAAATATGTCGCGGCGGCGCCCGCCACCAGACTCGAGGTCGTGGCGCGCGTCAATCGGAGCGTGTCGATCGCGGGCGAGCAGTTGTCGTCGCTGGTGTTCAAGACGCAGATCGCCTGGCGTCCGATGGACCAGAGATCGTTGCCGGTCGAGACACCGCCGAAAATCGTGAGAATGAGATTCGGCTCTGACGGCGTCTGCGCGGCGGCCGGGCCCGCGAGGAGACTGGCCAGCAGGACGGACACGCGAGTGTTCATGCGACCTCGAGCAGTTGGTGGTCCACCGCGAGACACCGGTCCATCACGAACGGCACGCCGGCCGCCGCGGCGCGCGCGGCCGCCGCGGGATCGACGACGCCCTGCTGCAGCCAGATGAGCCGCGCCCCGACCGCGATGGCGTCGTCGACGACCGCGCCCGCGAACGCGCTGCGGCGGAACACGTCCACGATGTCGATCCGGTGGTCGCCCGCGGCGTCACGCAGGGAGGGGTACGCCGGCTCCCCGAGGACGCTGGTCACGTTCGGATTCACCGGGACGATCCGATACCCCGCCCGCTGCAAGTACCGCGCGACGCCGTGGCTGGGGCGCCCCGGATCGGCCGACAATCCGACGACCGCCACGACCTTCGCGTCCCGGAGCAGCGCCCGCAACCGTTCAGGCGGGAGCGTCGCCGTAGTACTCGGAATAGAGATGGGGTCCCTCCTGCACCCGCACCGCGTGCAACGCCACACCGGGCGGGAGCGCCGCCGCCACCCGTTCCCAGAAGTACACCGCCAACGCCTCCCCGGTCGCGAGCCGCCCGCCGGCCTGGAATTCGGGAATGTCGCGGTTGACGTTGCGCCCCTCGAAGCGGGCGCGTATTTCCCGCTCCAGCACGGCGTCCAGCGCCTGCAGGTTGACCACCCCGCCGCGCGCGGCATCCAGCGGACCCTTGACGGTGACCCGCACCTGATACTGGTGCGCGTGGTCCTGCGCCGCCTTGCCGAACGTCCGGGCGTTCTCGTCCGCGGTCCAATCCGCCCGGGCCACCCGATGGGACGCGGCGAACTCCACGATGCGGGTGAGATAGACGCTCGCCATGTCAGAACACCCGCACCGCGCTCGCCTTGAAGGCGAACGTCACCGCGCTGCCGGGCGACAGCGCCAGGTCGCGCACCGCCTCTTCCGTGACCGCCGCGACGAGCTCGATGCCGACCTCCGCGGTAACGTGGACCACCCCGCCGCCAGGCCGAGGGCGCGCCAGCCGCGTCACGTGCCCGGAAAACACATTGCGCGCCGACGACGCCACCGGCTGACGCGAAACAAAGATGTCACTCGGCGCCACGGCGAGAATCGCCGGGCCCGAGCGTTCGGTGGCGACGGTGATGCCGATGGCCCCGACGGCCACGTGGCGGGCCGCGTCGGGCGCCCCCGGCGGGATATTCACTCGAAACAAGTTTTCGGGCGTCACCGGCGCCAGCCGCCCGTCGGCCAGCACGCGCAGATCGTCCGACCAGCGATAGGCATCTTCGAGCTGATGCGAGGCGAGGCACACCGTCAGTGACCGTCGCGCCCGCTCCTCCTGCAGCACGCGGAACAGCAGCTGCGACGCCGCCCGGTCGGCCGAGCTCACCGGCTCGTCCAGGAGCAGGAGCTCGGATTCGAGCACTAGCGCCCTCGCGACGGCGACGCGCTGCGTTTCGCCCTCGGACAGCTCCCCGCGGCGGCGGTCGAGCAGCGGCACGAGGTCGAGGCGCCGCGCCGCGGTCTCGAGCCGGTCGTTGGCCTCGGGGCGCGGCAGGCCGCGCGCGCGCAGGCCGTAGTCCAGATTCT
>Ga0187893_10002216_pt1 | contig 43401 bp, 42 predicted proteins | sample MA1701074metaG_FD_139574 | JGI IMG/M metagenome (GOLD analysis project Ga0187893, IMG submission 139574) | White microbial mat communities from a basaltic lava cave in the Kipuka Kanohina Cave System on the Island of Hawaii, USA - MA170107-4 metaG ... | reverse complement strand
TTAAGTCGCCGACCCTGAAATGCCTTGCCGGAACTTGTCAATACCGTACAGAGAAATATTGTGTGTTCTGGTTCAGTGTTCCTGACCCAACTCGGCCCGGGCCGAGTTCGACTGAGCTTGGCTCAGGCGAGAGGACTCGCAGCCTCGGCCGCTACATTTCGAACGAGGAAGACCATGACTTCCATCGGACCATGCGCGCCCAACACAGGCGTGAGTCCGACATCGGCGCTGCGGCTGGGACCGGTGATGAGCGTGAGCGCGGAGGGCAGGCGGCCGGGCGAACGAAAAAGCGCGGGGAGATCCGGTAGAATCCGGTCCGCGCTCAGCACCGCAAGGTGGATCGGCGGCAGCAGTGACGTCAGCCGCGGCTGTGCCAGCGAAGACGGTAGGACAAGCGTGGCGGTTTCCGCGACACCCCATGCCGCTCCGGTAATACCCAGATCCGCGGTCGCGAGCTCTCCCAGGGGCGCTTCAGGCCTCAGGATCTGGATGCCCTCGGTGCGGAGACTCGCAACGATCGGCGCAAGGTCGGGAGTATCCCACACCGCGACTCGATGTACGCTCTTGTGCCGGCACCACGCCGGCACTCGTCCCGCCGCGTCATCTATCGACACCGCGATCTCGACCCCCACCCCGAGCTGCCGCGCGCGCTCGATGAAGAGTGCGGCGGGATCGGCAAAACTCTGCGGGACCGGGAGGACGGGAAGCTCAGCGGTCGCGGGGGCTTGACCTCCCTGCGACCCACCGCCGCCCGAATCCGCAACGGCCGCCTGCGCGGCCTTGATGCGTGCCAGCACGGTCTCCCGGGTCATCGGCCCCGCCGGTCCCGAAACGGCCGACCCGAGAGCGGCGGTGCGGCGCGGTGGGCGGTCCATCCCGACAAGGGGTACGGCAGCCAGGGAATGCGGCCGTCGCGCACGATCAATCGCTGCAGAGCCCGGGCGACGGCCGCGACGATCCTGAGCCGCGTTGGATCCCACATGACAAAGGTCCAGGCCCGGGCAAAGAGGCGATCAACCCGGCCGACCAAGCCCGCGCGAACCGCGCGCCCCCGTAGCTCGAGCAGCATCCTGGGCAAGTCGATGCGCACGGGACAGACCTCGGCGCACGCCCCGCACAGCGTCGATGCGAACGGGAGCTCGTGGCCCCGCTCCAACCCCTCGAGCGCGGGGGTGATCACCGCGCCGATGGGCCCCGAGTACACCGACTCGTACGCATGGCCTCCCGCGCGCTCATACACCGGGCACACGTTCAAGCACGCTCCGCATCGGATACATCGAAGCGCCTCACGCATGCGCGGGTCGGCCAGGAGGCGCGAGCGCCCGTTATCGAGGATGACGAGATGAAACTCCTCGGCCCCGTCGACCTCCCCCGCACGCCGCGGTCCCGTGAGCAACGACACGTAGACGCTCGCCCGCTGACCCGTGGAGCTACGCGCAAGGAGCCGCAGAAAGACCCCCAGGTCGGCCAGCCGCGGGATGACCTTCTCTATACCCATGATCGCGATGTGGACGCGCGGACGTGTCGTGGTCAACCGCGCGTTTCCTTCGTTTTCAACGACAACGATCGTGCCCGTCTCGGCGATCGCAAAGTTGACGCCGGTGACCCCCAGATCGGCCGCGAGGAATTCGGCGCGCAGCGCTTGACGCGCGGCGCGGGTAATGTCTTCGGGCCGCTCGTACAGCGGGACGCCCAGCTTGCGCGTGAAGAGCTCGGCCACCGACGCTGCGGATTTGTGGATGATCGGCGCAATGATGTGACTGGGGGTGTCCCCGGCCAGCTGCACGACGTACTCCCCCAGGTCGGTCTCGACGACCTTCACCCCCGCGGCTTCCAGGGCCGGGTTGAGATGAATCTCCTCGGTGGTCATCGACTTGCTCTTCACCGTCCGCCGCAGGCCGCGCGCGCGGGCCAGGTCCGTGATGATGCGGCGGGCCTCGGCCGCGTCCGCCGCCCAGTGCACCACACCCCCGGCCTCGCGGACGCGTGCTTCCAGCAATCCCAGGTAGGCCTCAAGATTGGCCAGCGTGTGATCCTTGATTGCGGCGGCTGTTGTGCGCAGCGCCTCCCACTCGGGCAGCTCCGTCACCGCCGCGGCCCGCTGCCTTCGAAACGAGGGCATCGCGCGGCCCAGGGCATCCTGCAAGTCCTGATCCCGTAAGGCCCGCTCGCTGTTGCCGATCATGTCGATGCGAGGGGTTGCGCCTGCGCCGCTCGCCTCTGCCGTCGCGAGGCTTCCGGGATGGTCGGTCATCAAGCGGACGCCAGGACTTCAGCCAGGTGCATCGCGCGGACGCGGCTGCCGCGCTTGGCCAGGCCGCCAGCGATGTGCATCAGGCACGACGCGTCGGTCGCGGTCACGAACTCGGCCCCGCTCGCCTCGATGGCGTCCAGCTTCGTCGCCAGCATCGCGCCGGACAGCGCGGAAAACTTCACGGCAAAAAGCCCGCCAAACCCGCAGCATTCTTCGGCGCCGGACAGAGGGATCAGGCGGAGATCCCGTACAGCGGCTAGCAGCCGCAGCGGCTCGTCGCGCAAACCAAGCCCGCGCAGACCGTGGCAAGAGGGATGATAGACGACCGATGCCGGCAGGCGCGCGCCCACGTCGGTTCGGGCGAGCACCCGCACGAGGAACTCGCTCAGCTCGAAGGTCCGGTGGCCGACGGCGCGGGCTCGGTGAGCCCCCTCCGGACTGTCGCGAAACAACTGAGGGTACCATTCTCGGACCATCGCCGCGCACGATCCTGAGGGGGTGACGATCTGCTCTTCCGCGCCGAAGATGTCGAGGAAGCGCTGCGCCAGCATGCGCGCCTCGTCCCAAAATCCGTCGTTGAAGGTCGCTTGACCGCAGCAGGTTTGCGCCGGTGGAAAGGCGACGCTGCACCCGGCGCGCTCGAGCACCCGCACCGTGGCATCCCCAATCTGTGGAAAGAGCTGGTCGACCAGACAGGTGACGAACAGCGCGACGCGGCTCAGGGGCCGCTCCTGGTCTCCACGGGTGCTGGGGTCTCGGAGGTCAGCTTGGATGCCGCGTCGCGCAGAAAGCGCGCGGCATCTTCCGGGACCACCGGGTTGATGAAGAAGCCGGACCCCCACTCGAAGCCGGCGACCTGCGTGAGCCGCGGCATGATCTCGAGGTGCCAGTGATAGAAGTGCCGCGCATGGTCGACGTACGGCGCCGTGTGCACGATGTAGTTGTAGGGAGGATTGTCGATACAGGTGTGCAGCGCGTGAAGCGTCTTTTGGAGCATCTCGGCGAAGCTCATGGCCTCTGGTTCGGTCAGTTCGCCAAACGAGGCCTTATGCTCCTTCGGCAGCAACCAGGTCTCAAATGGAAAGCGCGCCGCGTACGGCTGGACGGCGATGAACCGCTCGTTTTCGAAGACGACCCGCTCGCCCGATGCCCGCTCCTGCTGAATCAGAGCGCAGAACACACAAATGCCGTTGCGGCCGAAATAGTACTGCGCCGCCTGCAGCTCTTCCGCGGCGCGCTTGGGGATGACCGGAAGCGCGATCAATTGTGAATGCGGATGCGACAGCGAGGCCCCGGCGGTGCGGCCGTGATTGCGGAACAGCAGCGCATACTGGAAGCGCTCGTCGCCATCCAGGTCGCGATAGCGCTGCAGATACGCGCTGACAACCGCCCCAACGTGGTGGACGGGCAGCAACCCCAGGTGGGTGTGATGGTCGGTGGCCTCGATGATGACTTCGTGCGCGCCGACGCCATCGGTCCGCGTGTAGATGCCGACGTTGCTGGGCGCGGTCGTCCCCTCGATCCGCAGGGCAGGGTACTTGTTCGACACCACGCGCACGTGCCAGCCTGGTCCGTTTGGAGCGCTACCGGGCTCGCGTATGGCGAAGATCTCGGGTGGCGTGCGATCTTCTCGGCCGGGACAGAATGGGCACTGTTGCGGATCGTCGACGTGGGCCGGCGGTGACGAAAAGTCTGTCGGACGGGCCGCCCGCTCGGTGGCGATGATGACCCACCGACCCGAGATCGGATCGGTACGGAGCTCAGGCACGACTTGTCACCTCTGAAGTCCCCTCTCCCCTACGCATTCCACTTCGAGGCGCGTTCCACGGTCGCGGCATACAGGCCCACGTACTTCTCTGCCGCGCGGTCCCAGGAGAAGTCGGCGCGCATGCCGACCTGTTGGAGCCACCGCCACAAGGCGGGATCTCGATAGGCCGCGATGGCGCGGCCGGCCGTGGCCACCAGTGCCTCGGTGGAGTACGTATCAAAGACGAACCCGTTGGCGAGGCCCAGGTGCAGGGTTTCGGGCGTGACGTCGATGATGCTGTCGGCTAAACCGCCCGTGCGACGGACCACCGGGACCGTGCCGTACCGGAGGCTGTAGAGCTGGTTGAGGCCGGACGGCTCAAACCGCGATGGCATCAGGAAGATATCGGCGCCGGCCTCGATCCGGTGGGCGAGGCCTTCGTTGAAGCCTATGAAGGCGCGCACCTGCTGCGGCAGCCGCAAGGCAGCCTCGCGCAGCGCGGCTTCATAGGCCGGATCGCCGGCCCCCAGGATGATGACCTGCGCGCCCATCCCGACGATCGCGTCCAGCGCGCTGACGATCAGGTCAACGCCCTTTTGCGGCACCAGCCGCGCAACTGTGCCCACCAGCGGCGCATACGCGTTGGTCGGCAACCCGAGTTCTTGCTGCAGCGCGGTCTTACAGCGCAGCTTCCACGAGAGGTCTTCGACGGAATATTGTGCCGGGATGAACGGGTCCACAGAAGGGTCCCACTGCGAATAGTCCACACCGTTGAGCACGCCGAACAGATCGACCGTACGAGCACGGAGCAGTCCTTCCAGACCTACCCCGAACTCTTCGGTCTGGATTTCTCGCGCGTACGTTTCACTGACCGTGCTGATGAGGTGGGATCCCACGAGTCCGGCCTTCATGACGTTCACCTTGCCGTAGAACTCGACCCCTTCGGGCGTGAACGCCTGCGTGGGCAGCGCGGTCACCGGAAACTGTTCCGCCGGAAAGATGCCCTGATGCGCCATGTTATGTACCGTGAACATCGTCGGGAGGCGACTGCGGAGCACGCGGAGATACGCCGGGATGAGCGCGGTGTGCCAGTCATGGCAGTGGACGAGGTCGGGCTGCCACGAGTCGTTCATCAGCGCGAGCGCCGACTGACAAAAGAACACGAACCGGGCCAGATTGTCGGGGTAGTCCGCACCCCCCTCTCCATAGAGTCCCGCCCGATCGTACAGCGGCGCCGCGTCGAGCAGGTAGGCCGGCGTCCCGTTGGGGAACGTGCCGATCCAGATCGCCCCTTCAATGTCCCGGCCATCGATCACGCTGCGGGTGCGCTGGACCGGCTCGAGCCAGTCGCGGCCGATGCCGCGGTAGAGCGGCAGCATGATCCGCACATCAACGCCGCGCCGCCGCAGCGCAGACGGCAGCGCCCCGGCCACATCGGCCAGCCCGCCGATCTTGGCCAGCGGCGCGGCCTCCGCCGCACAAAAGAGCACTTTCACGGGGATCGCTCGCTTGATAGCGGCCGCGTAGTGTGGGCCGGACCGACCAGGCCCACCCACAAGTCATTGACATTGGTGTTGGTCGGTCCGGAGATGATCAAATCGTCGAGCGCGTCGAAGAACCGATACGCATCGTTGTTCGCAAGCGCCGCGGTGTGGTCGAGCCCGCGAACGCTCGCCCGGTCCAGCGTCGTGCCGTCGACCACCGCGCCGGCGGCCTCCGTGGGCCCATCGGTTCCGTCGGTCCCAAACGCCACGATTAAGGTCTGGGGCAGGCCCGCGATGACCGGAGCGGCGCCGAGCGCAAGCTCCTGATTCCGGCCGCCTCGGCCGGAACCCCGCACGATGACCGTAGTTTCGCCGCCCATAACGAGACAGACTCCAATCGGACCCCGGTCGGGCCGCGCGTCCCGGACCATCGCCCCGAACCGGGCGCCAACCTCGCGGGCTTCTCCCTCGACCGTGGTGCCGCACAACTGCGTACGATAGCCTAACGCCTCGGCGCGTTCGACCGCGGCAGCGGCGGCCATCTGAATGTCGCCGACAATCACGGTCTGCGTTGTTTTGAATGCGGGATCGCCCGGCTTGGGCGTCTCGGGCACACGGCCCGCCGCCCCTTCCTCGAGATGGCGGCGCACCGATGCCGGGACCTCCGCGCGCAGCTTAAAGCGGTCGACGACATCGAGCGCTTCCTCGAACGTCGTCGGATCGGGCACGGTGGGACCGGACGCGATGGCATCCAGGGGATTGCCCAACACGTCGGAAAGCACCAACGTCACAACACGCGCCGGTGCCGCCATGCGCGCGAGTTGCCCGCCCTTGACCGCGGAGAGATGCTTGCGGACCATGTTCATCTCGGTGATCGTCGCCCCGGATCTCAGCAGCAGATCGGTCGTGGCTATCTTCTCCTCAAGAATTATGCCCGACGCGGGCACCGGCAGCAGCGCCGAGCCGCCACCCGAGATAAGGACGAAGACCAGATCCTCTCGGGTCGCCTGGGCCGCGAGGTCCGCGATGCGCCTGGCGCCCGCCTCGCCGGCAGCGTCAGGGAGCGGGTGACCTGCCTCGGCGAGCGTGATGTGCCGCAGTGATTCCAGATACCCGCGTTTTGTGGTGACTAGACCCTCGGCGATCCGTTCGTCCAGGATCTCCTCCAGGGCCACCGCCATGCGGGCCGATGCCTTTCCAGCGCCGATGACGAGCACGCGGCGGATCTCCGAGAGGGCATAGGTCGCGCCGTCGACCCGCAGCTGCTCGCCGTGACGGTGTACGGTGCGGTGCACGGCGCGGCCGGGATCGGCCGCGGCGACCGCCGCCCCCAGGATCTGCACCGCACGCTGCCGTAGAGTCGCCGTTTCGCCGTGAAAGAGCCGCTCGTCGACCTTCATCCCGCGTCGGCGAAGGCCGACGCTCTGGACATCACCGCGGCGCCAGACGCGGCGCCCGCCGGCATCCGCGCATCGTCAGGCGGAGTGCGGGGCACAGTCCACCACGCCCCTCCGGCATTGGGCCGGACGACCTCGAGGCGGATCCCTGACAGCCCTTCCTCATCCAGCGCCGCGCGAACCGTGTCGCGCGCAAGGGGAGCGAGGTTGTTCACCTCGCTGAGATGGATGAGGCAGATTGCCCGTGTCCCTGCTGATGCCGCACTGACCGCGGCCCGAGCCGCACCATCGTTGGAAAGATGCCCGTGCAGCCCGATGATCCGGTTCTTCAAGAACCACGGGTAGGCCGACACGCCCAACAACCTGAGGTCGTAGTTCGCTTCGATGATGAGCAGATCCACGCCGCGCGCGTGCTCGAGGACCGTGTCGGTCGCCTCGCCCAGATCGCAGGCAACCGCGACCCGAGCATTCCCCAACACCAGGACGAATCCAACCGGCTCTGCGGCATCATGCGGAAGCGCAAATGGCGTCACTTCCACCGGTCCAACGCGAAAGGACCGATCCGAACTGAAGATCTCCAGCCCCGGGGCCGCCAACGGCGTCCCAGCCGCCTTCAAGGTCGGCTCGTTTACTAGAAGGGTCGCTCCCGTCGCGCGCGCCAGACCGGCCGCTCCCTTGAGATGATCATCATGCTCGTGCGTAAGGAGGATCGCATCCAGCCCCCGCGTCGCATCCCGGTCGAGCTCTCGAAGGATCGTCTCGGCAGGCAAACCGGCGTCGATGAGGAAGCGCGTGCCGCCCGCCTGGACCAGCATGGCGTTTCCGGCGCTTCCGCTGCGCAGTACCCGTACCCGCAGGGGGTCCTGCTGCGAGGAAGAGTGCATTGCACCCTGCACCTTGTTCAGGTTCGGGAAGCCGCGGTGCACTCCTTCAGCGCACCGTTGGGGCCCTGGACGCGTCTTCCGCAGCGCTGAAGTACGGGCGCGGGGGAAACCCTGCCAGTCGGGCTAGCAGCACGTGCGGAAACCGCAGCGCGATCGTATTGTATCGCCGCACGCGCTCGTTGTACCTGCGGCGTTCAACCGCGATCCGGTTCTCGGTGCCTGCCAGTTCGTCGATCAGCCGCAGGACAACCTCTCTGCTGCGCAGTTCGGGGTATCGCTCGATGACGGCGAGGAGGCGGCCGAGGGACGCGTCGAGCCTGTTCGCGGCCTCGACGCGTTCCGGCGACCGCGGCGGCGCGCCCGCGTAGCTGGCTCGAGCCGCGACCACACTCGCGATGACGTCGCGTTCCTGCACCAGAAATCCTTGGGTCGCCGCTACCAGGTTCGGCACCAGGTCCGCGCGGCGCTGGTACACCGATTCGACCTGCGCCCACTGCGCATCCACGTCCTGCAGTGCCCGCACCAGCCTGTTGTACGTCACCACGCCCCAGAAGGCCACCGCGAGCATGATCGCCGCGATCGCCGCGAAGACGAGCCGGCGGCTACTGCGGCCGGTCAGTCCCTTCAAGATCCACCACGTCGGGGATGTTGCCCGGCTCACCCAGTCGCCGTTCCGGCAGGCGGATCCGCAGCGCCTCGCCGATCGTCTCGACCGCGAATGACAAGCCTGCGCCAAACCTGTTGGCCTGAAAATGCGGCGCGAGAACTTCCGTGATGACGCGTTCCAGAAACGATCGAGGCAACGCCTCGGCCAGGCCGCGGCCGACGAGAAGCTCGATGTGTCGGCGGGCCAGGACGACGAGAATGAGCACGCCGTTGTCGAGGTGTTTCTTGCCGATCCCCAGATGGGCGAAGTATTCCGCGGCCAGCACTCGGGGATCCTGAGACTCTTTCACGAGCATCACGCAGATTTCTGCGGTCGTTTCACGTTCGATCTGCTTGATGATCTCTTGGAGGCTCACTCGCTCCCCGCGGGTCAGCACCACGTCTTCCCTATCTCGTTGAGACCCCACCAGTCTCACCATCGACCGGACGCTCCCCCGCCTCCCGAGCTCCCCCCGCCGAAGCCTCCAAATCCCCCCGAGCCGCCCGAACCCGAGAAGCCGCCTCCGCCCGAAGTCCAGGGACCGGCTGTCCCCCACCCCGCCGGCTCCCACGCGGGTGACTCGCGCAGCTCGCGATAGTGCGATCTGGGGCAGACGTAGAGGAGCGCTTCACGCATGCCGCGTCGGGTGCGGATGCGCTGTCTGTTCGCCACGCGCATCACCGTGCCGCAGCGCGGGCAGCGCGCCCGTCCATAGGCGTTATAGACCATGATCCCGATGACGACCAGCGCGGCGATGATCAGTAGGGGGCCCAGGCGGCCAAAGGGCGCATCCCTCGGTTCGACGGGTGCTGCCCCCGGTGCCGCGGGTGCGGTCACCCCCGAGCCGGCACCAATCAGACGGATCAATTCGTCGATCGCCGCGTCTAGGCCATCGGCGTAGCGCTGTTGACGAAAGGCCGGCACAACCGCTTCACGGATGATCCTGCCGGCTTGGGCGTCGGGGACCTTGCCCTCCAGACCGTAGCCGACCTCGATGCGCGCGGCGCGGTCCTGGAGGGCGACGAGAATGAGAATGCCGTTGTTGCGGTTGCGCTTGCCTATCCCCCACTCTTCGAACAGATTGACCGCGAGGCTCTCAATGGTCTGACCGCGGAGCGATGGGAAGATCGCCACCGCGATCTCATTGCCGGTCTCGCGCTCGTACGCCGCCAGGCGTTCCTCCAAGCGCCGGCGGGCATCTTCGTCCAGCACCGATGCGAAATCGTTGACAAATCCGCGCGGGCTCGGCGATCCTGCGCCCCCGCGGGGCGTGGGAAACGCGGCGCCGATCAGGACGAGCGCGGCACACAGGAGGACCGGCAGGCGCCGCATGAACGGCAACGGTTATCGCCGGGGCGTCGGCGTGGGAACCGTCAGGTCCACCTTCGGCGCTTGCTGAGCCTCCGGCGCGGCGGTGAAGAACGCGCGTTCCCGGAAGCCCAGCAGGCCGGCAACGAGCACGGTCGGGACGGTCTTGATCTGGGAGTTGTACTCGCGGACGACTTCGTTGTAGGCCCGGCGCGCCGCGGCGATCTCATTTTCGGTGCTGGCCAGGTCAGTCATGAGACGCTGGACGACTTCACTCGAGCGGAGCACCGGGTAATTCTCCACGATGACGAGCAGCCGCGTAAGCGCGCTCTCGAGCTGGTTGGCGGCCTCGACGCGTTCCGGGGATCCGGCAGGCGCACCGGCATACCGGGTCCGTGCCTGCGCGATGGTGTCAAAGATGGCCCGTTCCTGCTGCAGAAAGCCTCTGGTGGATGCGACAAGGTTCGGAATCAGATCGAATCGCCGCTGATATTGCGCCTCAAGATCGGCCTGCGCCCTTTCGACCTGCTGGTTTAGGCTTACGAGCCGGTTGTAGGTCCCGACCAGGGGACCGACTAACAGCAGCGCGACGACGACCACCACCGCGAGTACGACGAGAAGGGTTCGTGTTGTCACATCCGTCCCCCCACCGGGTCAGTCAACGCCCCAGCCCCGCTCTTCGATCGCGCGGAAGATATCAGAATCGGTGACCACACCGATGATCGTGTCCCCCTCTACCACCGGGAGGAGGAGCGCGCCCGCCTCCGCCATCCGCGCGGAGCAATCCCACAGCGACGTGTCCGGCGTCACGGGGCTCAACCGGCCGCTCATGATCGTCTCGATGGGGGTCGTACGGGGATCGCGATTCCTGGCGATTATCTTGCTGAAGACATCGTGGCGCGTGACCAGGCTCCACTCCCCGCGGGTGTTGTCGGGCTGCACGAGCACGCTGTTGACGTCGGATTCTTTCATCAGCGCGAGCGCGTCGGCGACCGTTGCGCCTCGCCGGATGGCAGCCGCCGGCCTGCTCATGACGTCGGCCACCATGAAGAGGGCCGGCCGGCGCCGCCGCCGGCCCCGCCAGCGGTGAGCCTCGACCGCGGCCAGGATATCCGTGTCGCTGATGATCCCGACGACGGTACCATCCCGGACGACGGGCAGCCGTCTGAGGCGCGCCTTGGACATCAGGGCGGAGCATTCCGCGATGCTCGTCTCTGGCGAGACGGTACGCAGGGGAAAAGACGCGACGTGCGATACCTTTGTGGTCGCGCGGTCCCTTCCCCTGGCGATGACCTTGGTGATCACGTCACGCTTCGTGATGATGCCTTGACCGCGGCCGCTTGGGGGTTCGGCCTCCACGAGCAGGCTGGAGACGCCGTGTTCAAGCATCTGCTGCATCACTTCCCGCACGCTTGCCTCGGGCTTCGTGCTCAACACAGGGCTGGACATGAGATCGGCGACGGTCGAGGCCGCGGCACCCGACGCCACCCAGCGTCTCCGGCGGCCTTTGCGCGCGGCACGCGCCCCGCGCCAGTCCTGCGCCGCAGCCGCGGAGAAGATGTCGGTGTCGCTGACGATACCCACGATGTCATCGCCGTCGGCGACGGCAACCCGCCGGATGCCGGCCGCCGCCATGAGAGCGGAGATCTCCTCGATCCCCCAGTGCCGCCGGACGGTGACCAGCGGCGCGTTCATGATCTCCCGGACGCCGAGGCCTTCGGGATCGAGATCGCGGACGACGACCTTCATGAGCACGTCGCGTTTGGTCAGAATCCCCCATTCCTCGCCGGCCGTTGCCGGCTTCACGAGGATGCTGGAGATGCCGTGCTCCCGCATCGCGTCGAGCGCTTCGGCCAGCGTCGCGGTCGGTTCGATCGTGACGGGAGGCGTGCTCATTACATCACCTGCGGTGAGCATCAAAACACTCCCAGGTCCGGCATGATCAAGAGCGCCGGCTCCCCAAGCGCCTCGCGGATGTCACGCCAGGCGTCCACCGTCTCGGCCAGCACGCCGCTGGCCACGGGCGCGCCGAGGCGGAGGAGCGCGCGGGCAATCGAGGGCATCGGTGCATGCTGCGGCGCGCGAATCGTGACGACCGACACCTCCTGCGCCGCGGGAACGCCCGCAAGCTCGCGGGCCCGACGTACCGCGAGAGAAAAGTCTCCAAGCTCATCGATGAGTCCGCGCTCCAGGGCTTGCCGGCCCGTCCACACGCGGCCCCTCGCTGTGGCGTCGACGTCGGCCTCATTCTTTGCGCGTCCGGCCGCCACCTTGCGAACGAAGCGCTGATAGATTGCCTCCGCGTGACGCCGTATACGCTCGGCCTGCTCTGGTGTGAAGGGCCGGAATATCGATTCCACCGTGGCCGCCTCCCCGCGGGCGACGACCTCGCGATTGAGCCCGAGCCTGGCGTACAACTCCCGCACCGTCAATTTGCCGGTGACGACGCCAATCGACCCGGTAATTGTTGCGGGCTGCGCCACGATCCGGCTCGCTCCGCAGGCCACGTAGTATCCGCCGGAGCCGGCCACATCGCCCATGAATGCCACCACGGGTTTGCGGCTCTTAATGCGCTCAACCTCGCGCCAGATGAGGTTGCTGGCCAATTCCGATCCGCCGCGGGAGTCCACATGGAACACGATGGCCCGGACGCGAGGATTTCGCTCGGCAACACGAAAGGCGCGGGCCACCGTCTCGGACCCCGCGAGCCTGCCCCCGACGAACGGCAGCGGTAGCGGCATTTCCCGGCTCTCACCCGGGATGATGCCACCCAACAGCTCCACGACCCCCACCAAGGGACCACGGGTATGCCACTGGTAGGCGCGTGGCAGTCGCCACCGAACGTGCGCCCAGGGCCGCAACGCGAGCTGCCCTTTCGGCTCGAGCCTGGCGGCGAGTTCATCTTCGTAGCAGACCCCGTCGATCAACCGGGCGGAGTGCGCATCGTCTGCGGAGAGCGGCGCGCCGTCTATGGCCGCGCGCACGGACGCGGTATCGAGTCTCCGCGCGGCCGCAACCTCTGCGACGAACTCCGACATGAGCGAGTCGAGAATCGACTCCACGACCTCCCGATGATCGGGAGAGAGTTCTGATCGCATAAAGGGATCGGCTGCGGTCTTGAACTCGCCGATGCGCTCGAACTCCGGCAGGATACCTATGCGATCGAATGCCTCGCGGAAGAACGTGATCTCGGCCCGCAGCCCCAGGACGTTCCAAAATCCGGCCTCGGCCATCCAGATTTCGTCGGCCGCCGCCGCCAGATAGTACTCCGCCAGGTCCGGGCTTGGAATATAGGCGACGACGCGCTTTCCCTGGCGCCGCAGCTCGCCGATCGCACCGCGCAGGCTCTGCACCGTCGCCATCCCGGCTGTCAGCGCACGTACACGCAGGACGAGACCTTTCACATCCGGCGCACGCGCGATGCGTTCGAGCCGGTCGCGAAGCGCCTCGAGGCTTTCCTCGGAACGCTGCCAGGGCGCCTGGAGCAGCCGTTGAAAGAACCGTCGCGGCGCCGGCGTACGCTCCGGATAGCTCCCTGTCAGGTCAATGACAACGTAGTCGAGCGCAGGTCCAGGCAGCCGGGCCAGGAGGTTAGCGACAAACCGCAGGCCGTTGCGCAGGGCATCGGTGAGCCAGGTCATCCGTCACCTTGAAGGGCTATAAAGCTATCTTACCATCGTCAGTCGTAGCCCAACTCCGCCAGGCGGGCCTCATCGAGCCCGAAATAGTGCGCGATCTCGTGAACAACGGTCCGCCGGACCTCCTCGCGGATCTCATCTTCGCTGTCGCATTCTTCCTGCAGCGGTCCCTGAAAGATCGTGATGATGTCGGGCAGCGCGTACGGCTGCATCGGGCTTCGGTCGGGGAGGGGCGTGCCCTGGTAAAGACCAAACAAGAGGTCGTCAGGGTCGATCTCGGCCTCTGCAAGCTGCGCGTCGGTTGGCCAGTCTTCGACGACGACCTCGATGTTCTCCAACGCGCTGCGCAGGTCGTCCGGAATCCCGCGCAAGGCGTCCGCAACCAATTGTTCGAACCGCCTGCGGCTCAAGCGGATCAAGGTCACCTAGACCCAGCCTCGCGTACGGTGGACCGCGCGCTTCCAGCCGGCCAGGGCGGTCTGTCGGCGATCGTCGCCCCATACCGGTTCGAATGTCCGATCGGGCTTCCAGATGCGACGCAGTTCATCGGTCGATGAGAAAGCCGCGGAGGCCAGGCCCGCGGCATACGCCGCTCCCAGCGAAGTCGTCTCGCGCACGACCGGACGCACGACCGGGACGCCGAGGATGTCCGCCTGGAGCTGCATGAGGAAGTTGTTGCCGGTCGCGCCGCCATCGACCTTGAGCGCTTTCACGCGCTGCCCGCTGTCGGCGACCATGGCATCGAGTACCTCGCGGCTTTGAAAGCAGATCGCCTCGAGGGTGGCGCGCACCAGGTGTGCTTTCGTCGCGTATCGCGTCAGTCCGAGGATCGCGCCTCGCGCGCTCATATCCCAATAAGGCGCGAACAGACCCGAGAATGCCGGCACGAAGAACACGCCGCCGGCATCGGCCACCTGCTGTGCGATGATTTCCGTCTCCGCGGCGCTTGAGATGAGCCCGAGGTTGTCCCGCAGCCACTGGATCGCTGCGCCGGTGATTGCCACGGACCCTTCGAGCGCATAGGCTCGGCCATCGCCGAATTGATACGCCGCGGTTCCAAGCAACCCGCTGGCGCTACGCGCGGGCGTGGGGCCGACGTGCTGCAGCAGGAACGATCCCGTCCCGTAGGTGTTCTTGGCGTCCCCAGGCGCGAAGCATGCCTGTCCTACCAGCGCTGCCTGCTGATCGCCCAGGTCGCCGCACACCGGGATACTCGAGCCAAACGGCCCGTTGGTCAGCGTGTGACCATAGGGAACCGCTGCGGCGGACGGGAGCACGTCGGCCAACGTGCTCGAGGGAATCGCGAAGCGCTCGAGCAGGTCTTGATCCCAGGCGAGAGCGACGAGGTTGCACAGCATCGTCCGCGATGCGTTTGTGGGATCGGTGACGAACACGCCGCCGGACGCCGCGCCGGTCAGGTTCCAGATCAGCCAGCTGTCGATGGTGCCCAGCCGTAAGTGGCCCTGCGCGGCCAACCCGCGCGCGTTCGGGACGTTCGCCAGCAGCCAACGCATCTTCGTGGCGGAGAAGTACGTGCTGATCGGCAGGCCGGTACGAGCCCGCACATCGGCTTCCCATCCGGCTTCGATAAGGGCGCGGCAGTCTGGCTCGGTGCGGGTATCCTGCCACACGATGGCGTTGTAGAGTGGGCGGCCGCTGCGGGCATCCCAGGCGACCGTCGTCTCGCGCTGGTTGGTGACGCCGACGGCAGCGATTCGTCCGCGCGGCGCGGCGCGGACAGCGAGAGCGATGACCTCGCCGGCGCGCGCCCAGATCTCGAGGGGGTCGTGCTCGACCCAGCCCGGCTGCGGAAAGATCTGCCGATGCTCACGGTAGGCGGATGCGAGCGCATTACCCTGGAGGTCAAACAGGATGCAGCGCGTGCCGGTTGTGCCCTGATCGATCGCTGCAAGCAGATCGTGCACGGAGCGAACTCGGTCTGCTTACGTCCTTCCATGAATTTCGTGCGCCACGCGCAGACCGGATTCGATCGCGCCCTGGATCCAGGCGTGCGTCAGCGAGGCGTGCTCACCGGCAAAGTGAATGCGCCCTTCGGGAGCAATGATGTGCTGGTGCAGCAGCGTCTGCTGGCCGGGGTCGAAGAGCGCGAAGGCCCCGCCGGCGAACTCGTCATCATGCCACATCTTCGAGGCTCCAACTTCGAACGTGTCCACGACTTGCGGGTGAATCACCGCAACATTCTCGAGGGCCTGGGCGATGCGGTCGTCGGGAGTGAGCGATCCCCAGCGCTGCGCATCCTCTGACCATGTGTAGCTGGCCAGGAGCACCCCCCGGCCGGAGTCGCGCCCATGCTCAGGATAGTAAATGTTGCGAACCGGGAGATCGGTCACCGTTCCTCCGCCGAAGATTCCCTCGTCATCTTCCCAGAAGCGGCGCTTGCACTGAAAGAAGATCTTGGCCGAGGCATCGTAGTGCAGCTGTCGAATCGTTCGCTGCTTGGCCCGGGAGAACGGCTTCAACACCTCGATGTGACGCAGGACCGAGAACGGCACGGTCAACACGGCATAGTCGGCCGCCGCGTGGAACCGCCCTGCCGGCGTTCGATAGTTGATGATGACTTCCTCGGGCGTCTGATCTATCGAGGTCACTTTTGCCTCGAAACGGATCCTGTCGCGCAGCGCGGACAGGAAGGCGTGTGGAAGACGGTCCATGCCGCCATCGATCTGAACCATGTCGGTGTAGAAGTCGCCGACTTCCTCCCGCAGGAGTTCGAGGAACGATGAATTCATCAAGGCTTCCTGGTTCCACAGAAGACCGAACAGTTCGATGGCGCCTTCAGACCAGTGGTTGGCTTCCAGGAATTCCCGAACCGAATATTGATCGTACTCGGCCGTGATCTGAAGCCAGCCGCCGTTGCCCGCCTCCAACCTCCGCGCGATCGGGCGCAGCGCCTCTGCCCACAGCTGCGCGACGGTCTTGCCGGCGCCCTGCTCGCCCAAGTCGAATTCCAAACAATCAGGATCGGCTTCGGTGTCCTCGACGCGATGGCGACGTCCGTGCAGATGGTAGTACGCCTTCGGGTTGCTCATCACGAACGGGGAGACCGCCAGGCCAAACTTCTCGACATACGCCATCGTCAGGGTATGCGCGCGGGGGATGCGCATCGCGCCGGCTTCCGCGTAGAGCCCCGGGGCAAACGGATCGCGCATCGTATAGACCCTGCCCCCGACGCGCTCTTGGGCTTCGAGAATGATCGGATCGTGACCGGCGCGAAGCAATTCGTAAGCCGCGATCAATCCTGCCATACCGGCGCCCACGACGATAACTCTTTTTGGGTGCGTCGCCCGCGGCAGGCCGGTGCGGACCAGTGAGAGGTAGTCGAGGGGAGCCATGACGCGCGCGCTTACCCCGGCGAAAGCGCCGCGCGCTCCGTCCGGCGCAAGTGATAATCCAGCAGCCACGTCGCAATGTTCTGGCCCTGCGCCCGTCGCCCGATCTCGCCGGCCGCACGCCGCCCGCTCGCGAGCGCACCCTCCATGAACCCCTGCACCTGGTCGGTGTGCTCACCCGCGAAGTGCAGCCGGCCCTCGGGCAGTGCCGCGGCAGGACCGATCACCGTCATGGTCCCGGGGCTGTAGTGCGAGTAGCTCCCCCGTGTGAACTGCTGGTCGTTCCAGTAGATGCTCACGCCCTGCTCGAAGGCGCGCCGGGAGCCCGGATAGATCTTTTCCACCTGCGCGAGCGCCGACTCGACTCGCTCCCGTGGGCTCATGCGCCCCAGACGCTCTGCGTCGGAGCCCCCGAGAAAGCAGGTCAGAATGCCGCGGCGTCCCGTCTGATTGCCGGTCGCCTCCCATACACAGTGCACCGGAAGGTCGGTGACGACAAAACCGCTATAACCCGGGCGGCGCCATACCCGCCGGCGGTACTGAAGCACGACCTTGGCAAGGCCGCCGTACGCCATGCCGTCAATGCTCCGCTGCTTGGCCTGCGAAAGCCCGGGCCGGAAGGTGATCCCCTTCAGGATGGTGGTGGGGACAGTGAGCACCGCGTAGTCCCCCTCGGCCACCCGCGACCGGCCGCCATTGCGGTAGTGGACGCGCACACCGCTCTCGTCGTGGTCCACTGCCTCGACGACGGCGCCCAACTCCACGGCCTGACCCAGGCGCGTAGCAAATGCCTCCGCTACCGCGCTGCTCCCACCCGCGATGCGGTAGGCGAGCTCGCCCTCTGCCGGAACGTGCGCGGTTTCCTTCTGATCGCGCGCATACATGAGGAGCGACAGGTCGCGCAAATCTGTCGCGTAGCAGCCTGACAGCCAGGCCGCGTTGTATTTCTTCACGAACGGGTGCAACTTGAGCCGGTCCATCCACTCGTCGAGGTTGAGCCGATCGAGCCGCACCGGATCGGGCCCTTTCCAGGGGGTCCGCGCATCGGGCACCTGAGTGCCGAGCCAGGCGCTTTGGCTGTCGAAGCGATCGAGATCTTCCTCGACGCCGGCGCCGAACTCGCCGATGCGATCCTCGTCCTTCAACTGTCCGTTGAAGAACACCGTGTTCGTGCCCCGCAGGACCTTGACGGCTCGAACACCCAGCGTCTTCATGTAGCCGAGCAGTGTCGTGTGGTTCGTGTCAACGAACTCGGCTCCGAGGTCGGCGTACTGCCCATCGGCGAAGTAGCCGCGGAGCGTGTGGACGCGGCCGCCGACCCGGCCGCGGGCCTCCAGAACGTTGACCGTCATACCGCGCCGCCGTAGTTCCCAGGCGGCCGCAAGCCCGGCGAAACCAGCACCCACGACGACCACCCGAGCCGGACCGGCGGCGCGTGCGGGCGCCGGCCCCAGCGCATGCGCGAGCATGGTCCCGGCCCCAGGCAGCAGACTCGCCCCTCCACCAATCAGGAGTCGCTTGAGGAATTCGCGCCGGCCAACCTGCGTCATGAGTCACCCTTTCTCGTTGCCGACCGAGAGGTGGCAGCCAGATGTCGCTGCCGGCGATACCTGGCAACGCCATGACCGAGCAGCGCGCCCCCCAAAGGCGCTCACGGCCGTGCCAACCAATAGTACGAGGACAGCACCGGACAGCTTGCCCTCGTCGGCGAGCCGATTCCTGGAGGGATCGTCGGGGAGATACGCGAGCCGGACTCGGGTCCCTTCCTGCACCGCGGTCCAGGTACGTGCCCTCACCGCCTGCCGCCCGATGATCTCCCGGCCGTCGAGGGTGTAAACAACAGTACCCCACACGCCAGCCACATCGCGCCGAACAGCGGCCAGAAGATCCGGATCCCGAATGCCAGCAGTGATTCGGGCTTCATCAGATCACAACCAAAACTGTACGTGGGCACGGAAAAGGAATCCTCCGCGGGATCCCACCGTTCCTCGCTGCTTGGGGGTTCGTGCCTTTTGCCGGGGGGACCGCAGCGGGACTCGCTAGCGCCGCGGCGCCCCTATCTGGCTGCCGCGATCGCTTGGGTCGCGCGGCGGAGCCGTTCCAAGAGCGCGACGTCAGACCAGGACGTCAGGGCGTCCTGAAGACGACTCGACCTCCTGTATCCACCATCATGAGGTTGGACGACCCGTCCGATGACGCGCCGAGCCAGATCCGACCCTTACCCGTCGCATCCGACAGGATGAGCCCCGATGAGCGGTCGGGATACGCGGTCATCCAGATGCGGCCCTTGCCCATCGCATCGGCCAGTACGGCGCTGGGGATGCCATCGGAACGTACCGAAAACCACATGCGGCCTTTTCCAGCAGATTCGGAGAGCACGATTTCCGCGGTTCCCTCGGCGGACACGTTCAGGGCGATGCGAGCGTTCCCCGCGGCGTCGACGACCTCGATGCTACGGGCCCGCAGCAGGTCGAGGGGAGGCGCCGTCTGCTGCTGCTGCGACGCGGCCTGCCGCACGCCGATTGCCAGAACGCCGAACACCACGATGCTCAACAACCAGCCAAGAGCCACGACACGCAGGCGGTTCTCCACGCGCTGAAGACGGGCGTGCATTGCCCAAACTTCTGCGCCATCCATCTTCCACACCCCCCTAAGGGTATCGGCCGCATAGCGACGCGATCCGTAGGGGTTCTTGCCCTGCGCCCGTCGAATCTAGGCTCCGCGCGCGCACATTCGAGGAACTTTCATGGAAGTTACAGACGCACTGGCGGCATGGTCGTTTTTTTCGTTCACGGCAGGAGGAAAGGGGAGTGAACACCATGACGTGCAAAGTTCTGCGGTGGGCGCTGTTGCTGCTCGTTGTTGGCGTTTGGACACCGGCAGCCGCCGGGCCGGCCGCACCCGTGGAGATTCGTCTGGGGCACGGCTTTGCCGCGGAGGAGCAGCTCTGGCTGATGACGGCCCGGCCGGACATCACCCCGAATCAGGGAAAACTGTATACCCTCAAGTTCACCGCGTTCCGCGCCAGCGACGACCGCATTCGCGCCTATGAAGCGGGGCAGATCGACGGCGGCACCATCCCCGGACCGACGGCCCTCTTCGCAGCAGAACAGGGGCTGCCGCTGCGACTGGTGGCGAGCATCTGTAAGGAAGTGCCCGGCGGGAACTGGCACAACACGACGTTCCTCGCGCTGGCGGATTCGGGCATTCGCGCGGCGCGGGATCTGCGCGGCAAGCGCATCGGCATCGTGGGCTTCAAAACGGCCACCGAGCTGTGGGCGCGCGCCGCGGTGGACTCCGCGGGACTCGATCCCAACCGCGATGTGAGCTTCGTGATCATTCCCTTCCCCGCGATGGGGGAGGCTCTCCGCGCGCGGCGGATCGATGTCGGCGTCTTTCCCAACCCATTCCTGCATCTCGAAGAGACGCGTGGCGGCGTGGTCACCGTGTTCACGTCGAAGACCGGCGTCCCGTTCGAAGAAGAGCTGCTGATGATCTTTCTGCGGCCCGAGTTCATCGACAAGAATCGTGAAGCGGTCAAGGCGTTCCTGCGGGACTTCGTGACGATCACACGCTGGTATCTGGCCAATCCGCGCGAGGCGCGCCAGGCCCTCCTCGACAAGCGATTCGTCCAGATTCCTCCAGCGGTCTACTTCGACATGCAGGATTACTACCGTGATCCGACGGCGCGCATCTCCACCGACTTCCTGCGGAGGATGCAGGAGTTGCACGTGAAGCTGGGCTGGCAGAGCAAGAGGGTCGACGTGCGCAAGCTCGTGGACCTTTCGATGCTGCCCTACTAGCAGGGATCGCGACGCCGAGCCGCGCCGGTGGCAACAACTCCGGTCGTCGACGTCAGCGGGCTCTCTAAAGAGTTTGTGCGCGGCGAACGACGCGTGATGGCCGTTCAAGACCTCTCGCTGCGTGTTGATCCAGGCGAGTTCGTGACAATCGTCGGCCCGAGCGGATGCGGGAAGAGCACCGTCCTCCACATTCTCGGCGGATTCATCCGGCCGACACACGGGTCGATGCGCATCGCGGGACGGGAAGTCGCCGGCCCGGGCCCCGACCGCGGTGTGATGTTCCAGGAGCTCGCCCTCTTCCCATGGCGCACGGTGTTCGGCAACGTCACCTGGGGGCTCGAAGTCCAGGGGCGCGCAAAGGCTGAGCGCAACGCCATCGCGGAACGGTATCTCGATCTTGTCGGTTTGCTCGCCTTCAAGGATGCGTACCCGGCCGAACTATCCGGCGGGATGAAACAACGCGTGGCCCTCGCCCGCGTGCTGGCGTTTGATCCGGCCGTCCTGCTGATGGATGAGCCGTTCGGCGCGCTCGACGCGCAGACGCGCGAGCTCATGCAGGAAGAACTGCAGCGCATCTGGCTCCAGACGGGCAAGACGGTGGTGTTCGTGACGCACGATGTCGAGGAGGCGGCGTATTTGGGAGATCGCGTGCTCGTGTTCTCCGCGCGGCCCGGACGTATCAAGGCGGAGATCCCCGCGCGACTGGCGCGCCCCCGCAGCCTGGAAGCCAAAAAGAGCCAGGCCTTTCAGGAATGCCGGAATCAAGTGTGGGATCTGCTCCGCGAGGAGGTTCTGAAACTGCGGGAGGATGCGCCCGCGGCTCGAGGGCGCGATGCCTAGGGCATCCCTGGCGTTTCTGATCGGGCTTCTCGTGCTCTGGCAATGGCTGGCCTCGTCCGGTCTGCTGCCGCGATATCTTACGAGCCCGGCCGTCATCGCGCGTGAGTTTGCGCTGCTGTTGCAAACCGGCGAGCTGTTTCAGCACAGCGCGGTCAGCCTCTATCGCTCGCTTGCCGGCCTGGCGCTGGGCGCGGGGCTCGGCATCGGCATCGGGCTGGCGGCGGGCACTTCCCGGCGGGTGGCCGGATTCTTCGAACCGCTGGTGTCGTTGACCTATCCTGTTCCCAAGGTGGCCCTTCTCCCTATCCTGCTGGTGTGGTTTGGCATCTCGGATACATCCAAAATCTTGCTGATCGCGGTATCGTGCTTCTATCCGTGCTACATCGCGGCGCTCTATGGGGTCCGAGCCGTCGACCCGATATGGATTTGGGCGTCGCAGAATATGGGTGCCTCCCCACGGCAGGTCTTCTTCAAGGTCATCGTGCCGGCCGCGGGAGTGCACATCTTTGGGGGACTCCGCGTTTCGCTTGCGCTGGCCTTCATTCTGATGGTGGCGTCTGAGTTGATTGGGTCGTCCAACCGCCTCGGCCTTGGTTTTCTGATCATCAACGCGGATGCGGGTGGGCGCTTCGACATCATGTTTGCTGCAATCGTGGCGATAGCAATTCTCGGCTTCGCGGCCGACCGTCTCCTCCTGGGGCTGCGAAAGCGGTGGCTGGCCGGTTACGCGGTGATGGAGGAAAGCGCGCATGCGTAGGGCCCAGCGGTTGATCACGGCCGGTCTCTCGCGGCTCTTCCCCGTCGTGGTCGCGCTGGCCGCCTGGGAAGCCGTGGCGCGCTCCGGGGCCGTGAACCCGCGGCTGTTCCCCGGCCTGGGAGCGATAGCGCAGCAGCTGGTCTTCCTGCTGGGGAGCCCCCAGCTTGGCCTGCACCTGGGCGCGTCCTTGACGCGCGTGGTCACCGGCTTCGCGCTTGCGATCGCGATCGGCATACCCCTGGGCATTCTGATGAGCCGCGTCGCGCTGTTCGGGCGCGTGATCGAGCCGGTCTTCTCATTCGGTTATCCCGTCCCGCGCATTGCCCTCTACCCCATTGCCGTGTTTCTCTTCGGGATCGGCCATTTATCGAAGGTGGTGTTGATCGCGCTCGAGTGCCTGTATCCCATCGCGATCAACACCTACTACGGGGTCCAAAACATCAATCGGCTCTATATCTGGTCGGCCGAGAACATGGGCGCAAGCCGCGCGGACGTGATCTTCAAGGTGATGGCGCCCGCGGCGGCCCCGCACGTGTTTTCGGGCCTCCGGATCGCGCTGCCGATCGCGTTCATCATCACCGTGCTGACAGAAATGGTGAGCTCCACCGAGGGCCTGGGGTGGATGATCCTCTATGCGTCTGCGTCGCTCGTGCAGGCCCGTGTGTTTGCCGGTGTGGCCATCGTCGCCGCGATCGGCTTCGTCATGGACAGCCTGCTTGCCGGCCTGCGCAACCGGTTGATCTTCTGGGAGAAGGAAGGCCTGCTGGTGGCAATGCGGTGAACAGTCAGGCATGAGCCTCCCGTACCGGCGCGGCGAAGCCAAAGCGTGGGCGCGCGATCACATGCGCGGTGTGTGCAACGTGGTGATGCCGACGTTCACCGGTGACCTGCGCCGGCTCAACCTCGAGGCGATCCGGCATGACCTGCGCCGCTCGGGCGAGCTTGGGTTCTGGGGATCGCTGCTGGCGAGCGAGTGCGGCGCGACGCACGACGAGATGAAGGCGTTTATTCGGTTCGCCGCGGATCAAGCGCCCAAGGGGCACCACCTGGTGCTGCACGGGAGCTTTGACACCCGCGATGACACAATCGAGATGTGCCGTTACGCGCAGGACCACGGGTGCGTCGCCGTGCTTCTCTCGTTTCCACTCACGTTCTACCCGCAGACGAGCGACGACATCGTGGCCTACGTCGAGGCCGTCAGCCGCGGCAACGACCTGGGCATCATCGTCTTTGCGATTGGGTTTTGGGGGTTCCGCCGCCTGCACCCCTCGGCGTTTCCGCCTGACGCGCTCGTCAAGATCGCACGCCTGGACACGGCGATCGCCCTCAAATACGAATGCGGACATCCGGGCACCGGCGGCATGGTCGAGGTCCAGAAGTTGTTGGGACGCGACCTGGTGATCACCGATCCTTTCGAGCACAACTCGCCCGCCTGGGTCGACTCGTACGGAATGCAGTGGATGGGGACGAGCTACTACAACTACTTTAGCGACCGCGTGCCGCGCTATTTTCGCCTCATGCAGGAAGGCCGGTGGCCCGAGGCGATGGAGATCTACTGGGCGCTCCAGCCGGCGCGTGAAGCATTCCAGACGCTGCGGTCCACCCTCATGGGCGCCGGGCTCGTCCACAGGCTGGCCTGGAAGTACATGGACTGGCTCAATGGATTCAATGGCGGGCCCATCCGAATGCCCCACATGCGGCTCAATGGCCATCAAATGCGGCTGCTCCGCGACGGCGCGGTGCGCTCCGGCCTCGACATCACCCAAGACGACGACGCGCAGTTCTTCGTCGGCCGCCATCCGGCATGACGACGCGGAATGAGGGCGGGTCCCTCGGCGCTGCGGGACCACCGGCTGGTGCGCGGCCGCCCGTACGCATACGCCGTCCCGGTCATCTGGCGCTGCGCGTGCCCGACGCGCGCAAGGCCGCGGACTTCTACGCCGGCGTTATCCGGCTCGCCGTCACCGAAGAGGCCGCGGGCGTGATCTATCTCCGATCGCGGTTCGAGCACCACTGCCTGGAACTACACCCATCCGATCGGGCGGGCGTGCTGCACCTCGGGTGGGAAACGGACAGCGACGAGGAGACGCTTGCGCTGCGCGCGCTGCTGACCGATCGAGACGCCGTTACCCGCGACGCTCCATTGGAGCCGGGCCGCAGGGGCGTCGCTTTTCAGTTTCAGGACTCGCTGGGAATGTGGAACGAAGTGTATCGCGCGATGGACCGCCTGCCGCTCCTCGTGCCCGACGGGCCGCTCCCGGCGCAGCGCCTCGCCCATTTTACGCGCATGAGTCCAGATCCAGATGCCGACCTGGCCTTCTTCCGGTCGATCGGTTTTCGTGTCTCGGACCGCGTGCCCGGGCTGCAGGCATTCCTGCGCTGCCGCCCGGAGCACCACGCGGTCGGCTTCCTCAAGCACGACCGGCCCATGCTGCACCATCACGCCTACGACGTGGGGAGCTGGGACGGGATCAAGTCGGTCATGGACTGGGCGGCGCTTCGGGGCGTTCCGGTTGAAGTCGGGCCGGTGCGTCACGCGCCGGGCAACAACATCTCGGTCTACCTCCGCGACCCCAATGCCGTACGCGTGGAGTTTTTCTGCGAGATGGAGCTCATCGAGGACGACGAAGACCACGACGGCCGCCGGCAACCGCTCGTCTTCGACCTCTGGCGTCAGAGCCCGCCGCCCCCTGGGTTCCGAGAGTAATCCTCCCGCGCTGACGCGATGTATCGTGTAGGCGTCGACATCGGCGGAACGTTCACCGACCTGCTGCTGGTCGACGATGATGGCCGCGCGGTTATCGGAAAAACCCTTACGACCCCAACAGATCCCAGTCTCGCCGTCGAGCGAGAACTGCGCCGTGCGCTGGAGGCCGGTGGGGTCAGCGGAGGGCGCGGCATCCTGGTGCATGGGACGACGCTTGCTACCAACGCCCTGATCGAACGCAAGGGCCCGCCCACCGCATTATTGTCGACCGCGGGATTCCGGGACGCCTTGGAGATCGGCCGCGAGCACCGCTTCGATCTCTATGACTTGAATTTGGAGTTTCCACGGCCGCTGGTCCCGCGTCATCTACGCTTCGACATCCCCGAACGCCTGGCGGCCGATGGGTCGGTACTGCAGGCGCTCGATGAATCGCAGGTCCGCCGCCTGGTGGCGGAGCTGCGTGACAAAGGCATCCGCGCGATCGCCGTCTGTTATCTGCACAGCTTTCGCAACCCGGCGCACGAGCGCCGCACGGCCGCGATTATTGCCGAAGTCGCTCCCAATATTCGCGTGTCGCTGAGCTCGGAGGTCGCCCCGGAGATCAGGGAATTCCAGCGGGCGAGCACCACGACCGCCAACGTCTACGTCCAGGATCGTATCGCCCGCTACCTCGAGGATATCGAGGCGCGGCTGCCCTCGACCGGTTTCGCAGGAACGTTTTTCGTCATGCTGTCCAGCGGCGGCATTGGGACCGCCGAAACGGCCGCACGCTTTCCGGTGCGGCTGCTCGAATCCGGCCCGGCGGCCGGTGCCCTGGCCGCGGCCGCCCTCGGAGAGCGTGCCGGCTACCACGATTTGCTTTCCTTTGATATGGGCGGCACCACGGCAAAACTGTGCGCGGTGCAAGGCGGTTCCCCGCTGAAGGTGCACGAGTTCGAAGTGGACCGGGTCTACCGATTCAAACGCGGCAGCGGGCTCCCGATCCGCATTCCGGTCATCGACATGATCGAGATCGGCGCCGGCGGTGGAAGCATCGCGTCCGCCTCTGCGCTCGGCCTGTTAAAGGTCGGCCCCGAGAGCGCCGGAGCGGAACCCGGCCCGGCATGCTACGGCGGGGGCGGCGACGCGCCGACTGTCACCGATGCCGACCTGGTGCTAGGGTATCTCAATCCTGACTATTTTCTTGGCGGCGCGATGCGTCTTGATATCGATGCCGCGCGGCGCGCGCTCGACGGACTTGCGCGGCGGCTGGGCTTGACGATCGAGGAGACCGCCTGGGGCATTCATCGGATCGTCAACGAGAACATGGCGAACGCGGCCCGCGCGCACCTGAACGAGCGCGGCACCGACCCCCGGCGCATGCCGCTGTTCGCGTTTGGCGGCGCGGGACCCGTCCACGCGTACCGGCTGGCGGAAATCCTGCGTCTGCCCGCGGTCATTGCACCCTTAGGCGCCGGCGTGGGCTCGACGTACGGCCTCCTTGCCGCGCCGCTGGCCTTTGATTTTGTGCGAAGCGCGTACGGCCGTCTCGACGCGCTGGACTGGAGCATGGCCAATGCGCTGCTCGAGGAGATGGCGGGCGAAGGCAGGACGCTGCTCGAGCAGGCGGGTGTCGTCGCCCATGAGATCTCCTACGCGCGCGGCGCGGACATGCGGTATGTCGGGCAGGGCCACGAAGTGCAGGTGCCGCTGCCCGATGGGGCACTACATACTCAACACCTGGGGCACGTCGCCGCGGCATTCGATCGCGCGTATCGCGCGCGCTACGGACGGCAGGGGCCCGCCGTTCCGCTGGAGGTCGTGAACTGGCGTCTGCTCGCCAGCGGGCCGCGTCCCGTGCTCGATCCAAGACCGGCAGCCGACGTAGCCCCTCGTAGCGCTTCCAAAGGCACGCGGATGGCCTACGCGCCGGAGCGTGGAGGCTACGTCGACACGCCCGTGTACGATCGGTACGCGCTGGCGCCGGGCCAGGCGTTCCGTGGACCGGCGATCCTTGAGGAGCGGGAGTCCACCCTCATCATCGGTGGGGGCGGCCGCCTCCGCGTCGACGAGCATCGAAATGTCTTTGTGGAGTTCAACGATGCGTGAGGCCCGGCCCCGCGAGAGGACGCTCGACGCCGTCACGCTCGAGGTCATCTGGAATCGCATTCTGGCCGTGGTCACCGAGCAGCAGGACGCGCTCATGCGGACGGCGTTCTCCACCGTCGTCCGCGAAAGCCAGGATCTGGCCTGCGGCCTGTTCGACGCGGCCGGCCGGATGATTGCGCAATCGGTGAGCGGCACGCCCGGACATATCAACGCGATGGCCACCTCGATGCGCCATTTCCTGGCGGCCTTCCCGATTGACAGTCTGGCGCCCGGAGACGTGCTGATCACGAACGATCCCTGGATGACCGCCGGGCAGATCAACGACATCACCATTACGACGCCGGTCTTCCGCGACGGCCGGGCCGTGGCGCTGTTCGCCAACACATGCCACGCCGCGGACATCGGGGGGCGCATCCTCTCGGCCGAAGCGCGCGAGGTGTACGAGGAAGGCCTGCGGCTACCCATTATGAAGCTGTTCGACCAGGGCCGACCGCACGAAGACCTCATGGCGCTGATACGCGCAAACGTACGGCTCCCCGACGAAGTGGTGGGCGATCTGTACGCGCAGACCGCGTGCAACGACGCGGGTGCCCGGGGGCTGCTGGCCACGATGGACGAGTTTGGTCTGGAGAGCCTCGAGGGCGTGGCCGAGGAGATCTTGCGCCGGTCGGAGGCTACGGTGCGTGCACGCATCCGCGATATCCCCGACGGTGAATGGCGCAGCTCCATTTACAGCGACGGCTTCGAGGAGCCCATCGTCATCTGCTGCACCGTGCGCGTGAGCGGGGACGAAATTTTTATTGACTTCGCGGGCTCCTCTCCACAGAGCCCGCGGGGGATCAACGTGGTCCTGAACTACACGCACGCGTACGCCTCGTTCGCCATCAAGGCCGCGATCTATCCCGACGTGCCGCACAACGACGGCGGATTCCGGCCCGTCCACGTCAGCGCTCCCTCTGGGAGCATCCTCAATGCAATCGATCCCGCGCCGGTCGCCAGCCGTCACGCCATCGGGCACTTTCTCCCGAGCGCGATCTTTGCCGGGCTCGCCGGCGCTCTGCCTGGGCTGCTACTGGCTCCGGGGTCGGATCCGATCTGGCTGACCGTGTGGCGCGGCCAGCGTCCTTCATTTACATTCACGATGTTCCAGGTCGGCGGGACCGGTGCGCGGCCGACGAAAGATGGATTGAGCGCGGTGGGATTCCCCAGCGGGGTCGCCGGGGTGCCTGCGGAAGTCGTCGAGAACCTCTCGCCGCTGGTGATGCGCCGCCGGGAGCTGCGCCCCGACTCGGGCGGGGCGGGGCTATGGCGCGGCGGGTTGGGGCAGTTAACGGAGTTTACGAATCGATCGCCGGGGGCGTGGAGCATAAGCGGCATTGTGGACCGCACCAGGTTTCCGGCCACGGGACTGCTTGGCGGCGGGCCCGGGGCGCCGGGCGAGATTGTCCTGGATACCGGTGACCGGCCCAATCCAAAGGCGCGAACGGACCTCTCCCCGGGTCAGGTGGTGCATGTCAACCTGCCCGGCGGCGGCGGCTACGGCAATCCGTTCACGCGGGATCCGGAGCGGGTGCGCCATGATGTCGTCGCGGGCTACGTGACACCGGCGGCGGCGGAGCGCGAGTACGGCGTCGTGGTACGTTTCACCGGTTCCCCCGACGACCTCGTGCGCCTGCCCGAACAGTGGATCGTAGACGGGGACGCGACGAAGGCGTTGCGCGCACGACTCCGCTGACCTTCGAAGAAGACCGTGAGGTCAACCTCATAAGCGTCTCCTCACTCCAGAGGATGCAGCGACTGATCTCAAAGGGCGAGGAGCGCCGTCACGCTTTCCCGAATTCGTCATAGCGCCGGGAGGTGAAGGATGGATCTCAAGGGCCGCGCAACGCTGATCACCGGCGGCGCCACAGGCATCGGCCGCGCCACCGCGCTGCGCCTCGCGCGGGCCGGGGCGGCGAGCATCGCCATCAACTACCGCACCGCGAAGGCTGAGGCCGAGGAGGCCGCCGCCGAAGTGCGCCGCATCGGCGCGGATGCGCTCTGCGTACCGGCCGACGTGAGGCACGACGATCAGGCGCGCGACATGGTGCGTCAGGTCGAAGAGAGTTTCGGCCGCCTGGACGTGCTGGTCAACAACGCCGGCGTGACCCAGTGGATCCCTATCACGGACCTGCAGGCTCTCACCGACGAGGTCTGGGACGACATCTTTGACGTCAACGTGAAAGGCGCGTTCCGGTGCACGCGCGCCGCCGCCCCAGCGCTCGCCCGGACCCAGGGCATCGTGATCAACGTGGCTTCGATTGCCGGCGTCATCACAACGCCTACAATGTCGTCGCTCGCCTACGGGACCGCGAAGGCGGCACTGATCTATCTGACGCGCGGCCTGGCCGTGGCGCTGGCGCCGAATGTACGCGTCAACGCCGTGGCGCCGGCCTTCACCGACACCCCTTGGATGCGCAAGCACCATGGCGACCACTTCGAGCGCGTCTCTGCTCGAGCAGCTTCCTCGTATCCATTGGGCCGCATTGCGACGGCCGATGAAGTCGCGGGCGCAATTGCCGGCCTGATCACCGGGGGCGACTTTGTCACCGGCCAGACGCTGATCGTCGACGGCGGCTTCAGCCTCAGTTGATGGAGAGCGTCCAAAATGAGTAAGGGACGACTGGAAGCGTTTAGCGATGGCGTGATCGCGATCATCATCACCATCATGGTGCTTGAATTGAACGTGCCGCGTGAGGCCAATTTGGCCGCGCTGGTCCCGGTGGTTCCGGTATTTCTGAGCTATGTGCTCAGCTTTACTTTTCTCGGCATCTATTGGAACAATCACCATCACCTGCTCCAGGCGATCAAACACGTCGACGGGCGTGTCCTTTGGGCCAATTTGCATCTGCTGTTCTGGTTATCGCTCATCCCCTTCGTCACCGCGTGGATGGGTGAGAATAACTTTGCTACATGGCCTGTCGTCCTGTATGGTGTGGCGCTATTGTTTGCCGCAGTCGCGTTCTTCATCCTGTCCCGAGTTCTTGTTGGCCTCCATGGGAAGGATTCCGTGCTGGCAACAGCACTAGGCCGAGACTTCAAAGGCAAGATCTCGGTGGTGATCTATCTCGCGGCAATTCCACTGGCCTTTGTAAACCCTTGGTTTGCGTGCGCGCTGTACGTTTTCGTCGCGGTCATGTGGCTCGTCCCTGATCGTCGTATTGAGAAAACGCTGACCCAATGACGTGCCAATGCGCCTCATGCTCTCTTGAATCGGGGTAACGATGGCGAGAGTCGGCTTCGCGCTCGGATACGGGAAGTTCACCAACTCCAGGGAAATGGCCGATCTCATGCGGCAGGCCGAGGAGCGCGGCTTCGAGATGGGGTTCTTCTCGGAGACGATCGAGCTGATGCGGGACTCGGTTTCCGCGCTCTCCTCCATCGGCCTGGCCACGCGGCGCCTGATCCTCGGGACCACGCAGATCGTGCGCCTACGCACCCCGATCGTGATGGCCCAGGGCGCAGCGAGCCTCGACGAACTGACCGGCGGCCGCATGACCATCGCGCCGGGCGCCTGTACCCGGAGTCATTCCCGCGTGCACGGGCTCGAGCACCTCGATCCGGCCGAGACACTCAAGGAGTGGATCGAGGCGATCCGGCTCATTTTGACCGGGGAGAAGGTGTCGTACGAGGGGACATATGTGCAGTTCAAGAACGTCGGGTTGGGCTGGAAACCGATTCGCGGGTCCATCCCTGTCTACGTGCCGGCCACCAGCCGCACCGGCCTGCGCTTGGCGGGCGCGGTCGGCGACGGTGTCGTGCTCAACGCGGTCTGCTCGCCAGAGTATACCGTCAACGCCCTCAAGATCGTCCGCGAAGCCGTCCAGGCCGCCGGCAAGGATTGGTCCAGGTTCGAGGTGGCGCAAATCATCAACTGCTCCATCGAGGATCACCACAAGCAGGCGCTGGACGCGATCCGGTGGGAAGTGGCCACGAAGTTCGACCCGGTGCAGATTCCCTTCATCGCCGGACCGAAGATGCGCGTCGGCGAACCCTTCATCCGCAAGGAGGACATCGGTCGATTCGAGGAGGCCTATGCGCGTGAAGGCCTCGACGGATTGATCAAGGCCGTGCCCGACTCGTACGTCGAGGGGATGACCGCAAGCGGGACGCCCGATGAAGTCAAGAAGCGCGTTCAACAGTACCGGGATGCGGGTGTCAAGCTTCCTCTGCTGCGGCCGGCGGCCGCGCATCAGACGCAGTGGCTGCTGGATCTGTTCGCGCAGTGACGCATGACCCGGCTCGTGGCGCGCCGCGTCCTCAGGACGGTCCCGGTGCTCCTGGGCGTCTCCATGCTAATCTTCCTCAGCATTCGTCTCATTCCAGGCGATCCTGCGCTCATACTCGCCGGCGATCGGGCGACCGGCGAGATGATCGAACAGCTCAGGACCGATTTGGGACTCAACCGGCCATTGTCGACGCAGTACGCGATCTTCGTGACGCGCGCGCTCGCGGGAGATCTCGGCGTCTCGATCCGTACGGAACAACCGGTCACAATGGAGCTGATGCGCCGGTATCCCCTGACGTTGTTGCTCGCGGGCGCCGCGATGTTGTTCAGCGTCGCGGTAGGCCTCCCGCTGGGGATTCTTGCGGCCGTGCACCGCGGCCGATGGATCGACAAGACGAGCGTCATCGTGGCGCTGCTGGGGGTCTCGGCGCCCACCTTCCTGGTTGGTATCATCCTGCAGCTCTATGTGGCCGTCAGGCTGGGATGGCTTCCCGTGACGGGCTCCACAGGCTGGCAGCATCTGCTGCTCCCGGCGATCAGCCTGGGCATCTTTCCGGTGGCCAACATCACGCGGCTGCTGCGCGGCAGTCTGGCGGACGTCTTGGGCGAAGATTACGTGCGCACCGCGCGGGCCAAAGGGCTTCCGGAATCTCTGGTGATCCTTCGCCACGCCCTGAAGCCGGCGCTCATCCCCGCGGTGACAATTGTGGGCCTCCAGTTTGGCTCCATGCTCGGCGCGTCGGTGTTTGCGGAGGCGGTCTTCGCCTGGCCCGGCCTTGGACGCTATCTGGTCCAGGCGATCGGCTACCGTGACTACCCCGTCGTCCAGGGAGCGGTGCTGATGATGGCCCTGACATACGTGGCTGCGAACGCGACGGTTGATCTGGCGTACGGCTGGCTCGATCCACGGATTCGTTGAGACGGATGCGCATCGCCGCGACCGCTGAACGCACAGATGCCGCGCCCGCGCCGGCCCGCTGGTGGATGTACCTTCGGCGCGACCGTGCCGGGCTGGTGGGACTTGTGCTGCTCGGTGGCATCATTGCCGCGGCCATCGCGAGCCCCCACATCACCCGCTACGATCCCCTGGAACCCAGCCTGTCGGAAGCCTTTCAAACACCGGGTGGCGGCCACGTGCTGGGCACGGACCAGCTGGGGCGGGATCTTTTTGCACGGGTCATCGCCGGCGCGCGCGCGTCGTTGCTGAGCGGCATCGGCGCGCTGGCTATATCGCTGCTCATCGGTGTCCCGATCGGGCTGGTCTCGGGCTACGCGGGGGGAACCTGGGACGATGGGCTGATGGCCGCGGTTGAGGTGCTGATGTCCTTCCCCGGTGTGCTGCTCGCGATCCTTGCGATCGCGGTGCTCGGCCCGGGCCAGCGCAACCTCATCCTCGCCGTCGGGCTGGCTTCTATCCCCGTGTTTGCGCGGCTGGTACGCGGATCAACGCTCGCGCTGCGAGAACAGGAGTATGTCACCGCCGCGCGCGCGCTTGGCGCGACCCCGTCCCGGATCGCGATCCGGCATGTGCTGCCGGGATGTATATCGCCCATCGTGATCACGGCGGTGCTCCGTATCGGCACCACGATCGTCACCGTGGCGGGACTGGGGTTCCTGGGTCTGGGGGGCGATCCGGCGCTGCCCGAGTGGGGAGCCATGTTGAGCCAGGGACAGGAGTTTTTGCGCCGGGCCCCGCACATCGCACTGGTACCGGGCGTGGCGATTCTACTCACCGTGCTGAGCGTGAACCTGTTCGGGGACGCATTCGCGGATGCGCTGAACCCGCGGCTGCAGCCCAACCGCCGTTGAGGAGGAGACCGGGATGATACGGTTGTTCGTGCTGTGCGTGACACTCGCGCTGCTGCTGGCGCTGAGTCCAGACAGCGCCTCGGCGCCGGCCGCGCGGGGCACGCTGACGTGGGCCCTGCACGTGGCGATCGACCGTCTCGACCCGTCGGCTTCCTTCGCCCTGGCGACAGGAATGGCGGTCGGCCGCAATATCTTCGACAGACTCGTGGAGCACGACGAGCGCCTGAACATCGTGCCCGGGCTGGCGACCCAGTGGTCGTCCTCGGCGGGCGGGCGCACCTGGACCTTCCGGCTGCGCCAGGGCGTGCGGTTTCACGACGGCACCCCGTTCAACGCCGATGCCGTGGTATTCAATGTCCAGCGGGCAATCGATCCGCAGCTCCGGCTGTTCGCGGGAACGTTTGCGTGGAGCGGCGTCCGCAGCGCGCGAAAGGTCGACGAGTTTACCGTCGAGATCTCCGGCGAACAGCCGCTCGCGGCGCTGCTGAACAACATCGCCGACAGCGGGCTCGGCGTCATCATGAGCCCCACGGCCGTGCAGCGGGCGCGCGACCCGCGAGACTTCGTCCCCACCGGGACAGGCCCGTTCAAGTTCGTGAGCTGGGTCCCCGACGGCGATCTGACCTTGGAGGCAAACAGGGAATATTGGGGGCCACCAGCCCAAGTTGACCGCCTGGTCATTCGCGCCACTCCCACGACGTCGACGCGCGTGAACCTGTTGGAAGCGGGCGAGGCGGATCTCATCACCCAGGTTCCCATTCACGACATCGCCCGGCTGAACGCGCTTCGCGGGGTCGAAGTCGCCGTACGGCCGGCCACATCGTGGACGTACATCGCGATGAACACCTCGAAACCGCAGTTCACCGATGTGCGCGTCCGCCGCGCGCTGAACCATCTGGTTGACAAAAGGACCATCATTGAGAAAGTGCTCTTTGGCGTCGGCCGCGTCGCCGACTCGCCGATCGGATCGGCCTACAGGGCCCACAGGAGCGTGAAAGTGTACCAGTACGACCCTGGTCTGGCGAGGCAGCTGCTCGAGGAAGCGGGGTGGCGGGCGGGGCCCGACGGCGTGCGCTCCAGAGACGGCCAGCGGCTGGCGGCGACCCTCTGGGTGCCGGTCGGCCGCTTTCCCGGCGGTGCGGAAATGGCGCAGGTGGTCGCGTCGGCGCTGCGCGGGGTAGGCGCCGACGTCCGGGTGCAGGAGATCGAGTTCGCGGCCTACCTGGCCGAGCTGCGGCGGGGACCGGGCGAGTCGCGCATCGAGCTCGTCATGGCGGGGTGGGGCACCAGCGATCCGGACACCGGCCTGCGGCCGGTGCTGCATTCGGAATCATGGCCGCCACGGGGCAACAACCTCGCGTTCTACAAGAACCCGCAGATCGATACTCTGCTCGACCGCGGCGCGGCGGCGGTAGACCCCAGTGCCCGCGAGCAGATCTATGGCCGCGTCCAGGAGATCATCATGGATGATGCGCCCTGGCTGTTTTTGACCGAGCGGCGCGAAGCCGTCGGCTGGCGTTCACACCTCAGGGGTATACGCTTCATTCCCAGCTCCGCCGGCCTGATCGATGTCCGCCAGGCTTCACTTTCGCGATGAGGGAGGCCTCGCGCGTGACCCATCCTTTTCTTGCCAGCCTCGAGCCCGCACGCGTGATTCAGCTGGCGCAAGAGATGATCCGCACCCCAAGTTTCTGCAAGGAGGAGAAGAACGTCGCGGATTGGGCGGTCCAGACCATGGAGGCCATGGGGTTCGACGAGGTGTGGCAGCAAGAGGTGAGCCCCGGCCGTCCCAACGTCTTCGGCCGCCTGCGGGGCAGCGACGGGGGGCCGTCAATTCTGTTCAACGGTCATCTGGATCACAACATGGTGTGCGACGGCTGGCGGCGCGACCCGTTTGCCGGCGAGGTGCAGGACGGGTGGTTGTACGGCCTGGGTGCCGCCAACATGAAGGCCGGCGACGCGGCGATGCTGGCCGCGATGGAAGCCGTCCGCAAATCTGGCGTGCGGCCCAAAGGCGACCTCACGATCGCGTTCGTCGTGGGCGAACTCGAAGGCGGGCTTGGCACGCGGGCGGCGCTCGCCCAGGGTCTGCGCGCGGACATGTTCCTGCTCGCCGAACCCACCGAGTTGGGCATCGTGACGATGCACGCCGGGGTCGTGCAGGTACGCATCATCGTCCACGGCGAGATGCGGCATTACACGACCCGCGCCGGCCGCAAGCTCCACGCCATCGAGAAAGCGATGCGCATCGCGCGGGCCCTGGGCCCGAGTTACGAGACCATTCCGCCCGCTCCCGCAGGATGGATGACGTTTACGCCCAAGCCGGAGTACGAAGGGCTGCCACGGCTGAATCTTGGCGTCATCCGGGGCGGCATGACCCCGGCCGTGCTCACCTGGCGGTCATCCCTGATCCCCGATTACTGCGAGATGATTTACGACCTTCGGATTGTACCCGGGCAGAGTCCCGACACCGTGATGCATGATCTGCGGCGCGTATTGGACGGGCTCCGCGCCGAAGACCCGGATTTGCGGGTCGATGTGGAGCTCGTCAGGGAGCACATCTACTTCCCGCCGTTCGAGGTGCCGCTCGAGAGCCCGGTCGTCACGACGATGGTCGCGGCGCACCGCGAGGTTTTTGGGAACGAGCCCTCCGTCGGAGCGCTGGCCCCGACGAAGTATGCTGGGGCCGATTCAGCGCACATGCTGGCGGCGGGGATCCCCGGCGTCATGTACGGTCCGGCAGGGAAGTTCCTTAGCGTACCCGACGAGCGCGTCGAAGTCGACAGCGTGGTGAAGGCCAGTCAGGTATTTGCGTCCGCGATCGCACGCGCCTGGGGCATGGCCTGAACGGGGGTGATCGTGTATGGCCGTTTCGCGGACTGGGGAACGGGACAGGCTCGGCGAGCTCCTCGCACGAATCGATCCGGAGCGTGGCGAGATTCCTGCCTTCGTGTTCTCCGATCCGGAGCTCTACCGGCTCGAGCAGGACGGCATCTTCAACCGGTGCTGGTTGTTCGTCGCCCACGAGTCCGAGGTGCCCTCCCCCGGAGACTACGTGACGCGCTCGATGGGAGAACATCCGGTCATCGTCGCCCGCGGCGAGGATGGACGTGTGCGCGTCTTGCTGAACGTCTGCCGGCACCGCGGCATGCGCATCTGCCGCGTGGACCTGGGCAACACGTCGCACTTTCGCTGCCCCTACCACGGCTTTACGTACAAGAACACCGGCGAGCTCATCGGCATCCCCTATCAAAAGGAGATCTACGGCGACGCGCTGGACAAGGGCCGCTTTGGGTTGATCTCCGCGCGCACGGAGTCGTACGCCGGCCTGGTCTTTGCCACGTGGAACGAGCGCGCTGAGGCGCTGCCGGCCTACCTCGGCAGCATGGGATGGTACCTCGATTTGCTCGTGGGCCGCGCGGAGATGGAGGTGCTCGGCCCGCCGCTTCGTCACGAGCTGGCCACCAATTGGAAGCTCCCGGCCGAGAACTTTGCCTCGGACGCGTACCACACGCTGCACACGCACGCGTCCACCGCCGAGATTGGCCTGACCCCATCGGCGCGGTGGGCCAAGGACGGCTACCACGTCACCGCGGGCAACGGGCACGGCGTCATGCTGGGCACCCCCAGCGCGCGGTTCATCTTTCCGGAGGAATTGCTGCCGGCGTTCGAGCGGCGCCTGCGTCCCGAACAGTTCGCGTTGCTCAAGCGGCTCGCGAACATGCCGGGCACGGTCTTCCCGAACCTGTCGTTTCTGATCTCGGCCATCACACTCAAAGGTCGGCTGGTCTCGCACACCGCGTTGTACCTGTGGCAGCCAACGGGTCCCGACCGGATCGAGGAGTACGCCTGGTTTCTCGTCGAGCGCGATGCTCCTCAGGCATGGAAAGACGCATCGCGGCAAGCGTACATCATCAGTTTCGGCACCTCCGGCGTTTTCTCTCAGGACGACACCGAGAATTTCACGAATATCACGCGAAACAGCCGCAGCAGCGTCGCAGGAAAACTGTCATTCCTCTACGAGATGGGACGCGGGACGCCGCCGCTGGCAAAATTTTCCGGCCCCGGCGTCGTCTACGAAGGCAAGTACAACGAAGCCAACGCGCGCGCGTTCTACCGGCGCTGGCTGGACCTCCTCCATGAGGTCCGCGGAGGCTGACGATGGCGGTCGCGGCTCAAGTGCGCGAAGAGGTGCTGGAGTTTCTCTACCGCGAGGCAGAGCTCGTCGATGCCGGGCGGCTCGAGGACTGGCTGACCTTGCTGACCGACGATGTACGCTACCGGATGCCGGTGCGCCTGACACGCGAGCGCGGAGCCGAGCCCGACCGCTCTGACCAGATGCAGTTCTTCTGGGACGATCGGACAACGCTGGAGCTGCGGGTGCGGCGTCTTGCGACCGACTTCGCCTGGGCCGAGGATCCGCCATCGCGAACCCGGCACTTCATCTCCAACGTGCGCGTCGAGCAGGGCGCCGATCCGCGCGAGCTCAATGTGCGCAGCAACGTGCTGATCTACCGGAACCGCGGCGATCTCGCCGACTACGAACTGCTGTCCGGCGAGCGCCGCGACGTCCTGCGGTCCGCCGATGGTGGATGGAAGCTCGCCCGGCGGGAATTCCTCGTCGACCAGGCCGTGCTCGGGAGCAAGAATCTCGCGATCTTCGTGTGAGGTGGACGGACGATGGGGGATCAATCACGGCCGGCAGGCGAGCCAGACGCCGCAGCGTCAGCCGAGATCGTCGTGAGCAATGAATTTGCCGCCGTCTCGGTCCGGAAAGTGTACACCCGCAACGGCGCGCGTCTAGAGATCAGGTCGCCGCGCATGGGTCAGGTGATCCGTCTGGATGCGCTGGCATTGGAGAGCCTGACCTGGCAGACGATGGAGACCTTCACCAGGTTTTTGGAGACGCCTTACGGCCCAGAGCGGTGAGCGCGCGCGCGGTACACAGGCGACTTGAAGGCAAGGTCGCGATCATTACGGGCGCTGGCGGCGGGATGGGCCGCGAAGCGGCGCTCCTGTTCGCAGGGGAAGGCGCGAACGTCGTCGTGGCCGACATCAACAAGGATGCCGCCGAAGAGACCACCGAGCGCATCCGCTCGTCCGGCGGCGAGGCATTGGCCGTCGAATGCGATGTCGCCACCCCCGATGCCCACCAGCGCACGGTCGCGACGGCCGTGGAACGCTGGGGAAAGCTTCACATTCTCTACAACAACGCCGGAATGGTGAGCCGAGGACCCCGAGGCGACATCGGGCTGGAGCACATCGCGCTCGATACGTGGGAGCGGATCATCGCCGTGAACCTCACCGGCGTCTTCCTCGGCTGCCGCTACGCCATTCCTGAGATCGTCAAAGCCGGCGGTGGGTCGGTGATTATCACCGGCTCGGTGGGCTCGCTGGTGGCCCACCGCGCCCACAACCATGCCTACGTATCCACAAAATCGGCGCTGCTCGGCCTCACGCGCAATCTAGCCGTCGAGTACGCCGACAAGAACGTGCGGGTCAACTGTCTGTGCCCCGGGCAGATCCGCACGGCCATGATGGCGGATTTCTATGACGATCCGGCGAAGCGCCAGCGCTTCGTTGATCTGACGCCCATGGCACGCTTTGGCGAGCCACGGGAGATCGCCCGCGTTGCCCTCTTCCTGGCCTCGGATGACTCGTCGTTTATGACCGGCGCGGTCGTCGTGGCCGACGGAGGCTGGACGGCCGTCTAACCCGTCCGGATCTCCGCGCGTGCCGGCCGAGCCGCGACCGGCGCGATCATCTGCCAGACCTTGTCGGCGGCTTCCTCTTCATCCTCGAAGTGATCGCGGGCCAGCTTGGCCGTTTCCTCATCGCCGATGGCCTCGGCATAGGATGCGAGAGACTCGTACATGGCCATCTCGAGGTGTTCGGCCGCGAACGCCTCCATCAGATGCTGGGCCGTCTTGTCGTAGTCGTCGTGCGCGGAATGGATCACATCCCCCAGTTTGGCAATTACCCGGTTCGCCACGCCCTTGAGCTTGCTGGGCTCCTTGCCAAGGGCGCGGATCCTCGCCTCAAGGTTCTCCTCATGTCGATGGGTAGTCGCCCGGTGCTCCTCGAAGAGTGAGCGGATCTCAGGGTCGTTCACCTCATCGGCCATATCCTCCAACATGCTCACGAGGGCCTTTTCGAGGGCCCAGGCATCGTCGAGATAGTGAACCAAGCGGTCCTGCTGAGTGTCCATGCCGGCCTCCTCGGGTCGCAATTTGCGTGCGGTTTTTACCCGACCGCTGACGGCCGAAACACTCGCTCCTCGAAAATTCCGCCAGGATTTAGCCTACGGGACGCGCGTGTGTGCCCGTGTTTGAACGCAGCCGGCGCGGGGTAAAAGCGCAGGGCCGGGGAGAGAGAGCCGTGCCCTATGGACATCTATGAGATGGTCTGGGTGCCCTTCTCGCTGGTTCTCGGCGGGGCGGCAATTCTGGCGCTGACGTTTGCCGCCCTGGTGCATGAGGGTCGAACGCACAGCGCGCAGCAGCGGCGGCAGGAGGAAGGGGTGTCGGGCTGGCGCGAGAGGCGGGCCGCCTAACAGCACCACGGCTGTCTGGCCACACTATCTTAGTCGCACTCCCTCACGCAGCACAAGGGATAGCTCTTGCGCCCCGCGAAGAGCATCGGCGCGCACAAGCGGGGTGATTTTTCGTGAGACGACTCGCGGCCTATGTTTCGGGTCCGCACAGCGGTCTGCCTCCTGAGGTCCAGGCCGCGTTTCAGGAGCGGTGCGAGCTCATCCAGGAAGTGTGTGAGGATGAGCGCTACACCTGCTATTGCCCCCATCAGCACGCGACTCTCGATGAGGCCGAAGTCGCCCCGCGAGAGATTTACCGCAACGCGGCGGATGCCATCGGCAGCGCGGAACTGCTGATCGCCGACTGCAGTCTCCCGGCGGCAGGCGTCGGCGCTGCGTGCCAGATTGCGAACGACCGCGACATACCGGTTCTCCTCGTCGCCCAGCAAGGAACAGTTGTGTCTCGCATGATTCGCGGCCTGCCGGCCGCCGTCAAGGCCGGCGGTGAGGCCGACGTTGTGCGCTTCACCGACGACGCCGAGCTGGGCCATCGCCTGAGGGACCGGCTGGTGGCTCTCAAGGAGCCGCTGATGATGAATCGGGAACGCCGTAGCGCCGAGGGCATCTCGCTCGAGGCGCTCCGCGAGTACGCCCGCACCCGCCACATCCCCTATGCACGTTACCAGCGCCTCCGCTCGCTGGTCGCGGCGGCTGTGGGCGGGAACATCCCCCGTTCAGCTGAGGACTGGGAAGCCCTGGATATTGCCTAGGGCGAGCGGATCTGATTCAATGCTTCAACGCCTCTGGCTGAGCCCCCGCGCCCAGAGGATCGCCGAGCGGTTCGACGGCGACGCCGCGAAAGGCGTTCGGACTCTCGCGCGGCAGCTACTGGCGGACTCGGGAATCTCAGGCCCTCCCTTCTTCCCCGATCTGCTGGCCCAGCACTGCGGCATACGTGAGATTCGCCCTATGGATATGCGGCAGGATGGGCTGCTTGTCAACGAGGGGACCGCGTGGACAATCTACGTTAACCAGCGATACCCGGTGCGCTCAGGTCAATGGAACGCCATCTGCGCGCACGAGCTCGGACACGCCCTCCTCCTGCGACACGGCAATGGCGAGCGGCGCGCGGTCGCCTGGACACGAGAGGAAGAAGAGCTGTGTGATCTGGCTGCCCGCGAGCTGCTGCTGCCGCTCCGCGCGATTCACCCGATGCTCAATGATGGCAGGCCCGATGAGGCGTTCACCATTGAATCGCTCAAGTGGTTTGTGGATACGTTTCGCACGCCGCCCCGCATGACGGCTGCGCGCCTGGTCGAATCGGGGCCGTGGAGAGGTCTGGCGGCACAGTGGACGCCTCGCGCGGGTGGGTTAGGGGGAGTGCGTCTGGCCTGGTGGTATGGAGACCCGCCCCCGGCCCTGGCGCCGCTGCGCCGAGGACTTGCCCCTGCCGAACTCTTCGGGGAAACCAATCGCATTGATCACGCCTGGAACGCCGACATGCCAACCCTGGGGCTCGAGGCCCTGCATGGCCGTAAGGGCTGGGTGTTCGTGCGATCGGGGCCGTTCGAAGAAAACGGCGCGCGCTACGTCATCTCGCTGGTCAGATTCGAGTGAGGCTCCCCCAACGGGTGCACTGCCGCTAGCGGGGCGCCGTGCTAGGCCGGCCCTCCAGCCACTCGCGCGCGGCCCGAAGATCACGTTCCAGCGCGCCCCGAATCCGGGGGCTATAGCCGCCATGTTGGAGGGCGGACGGGTGAAACGTCGCAATGACCGGCACCGGATTGCCCAGCCCCGGTTTCAGCTCGAGGATCTGTTCTCGATGCGCGCCGAGGCCGCTGCGGTCGGTCAACGCGCGCATTGCCAGATCCCCCAGGGCCACGATGAGCCTCGGCCTCACTTCTGCTATTTCGCGTTGCAGGTACAGCCCGGTGCACACGCGGATCTCCGCTCGAGCGGGCATCCTGCCGGCGCCGAAGCACTTCACGGCGTTCGTCAGGAACAACCGGGAGCGATCGAGGCCGGCAGCCCGCAGCGCTTCGTCGAGAATCCGGCCCGCCGGCCCCACAAACGGGCGCCCCTCCGCGTCCTCTTTGGCGCCGGGGTTCATGCCGACAAGCATGAGATCGCACGGCACGGGGCCCTCCCCCGGGACACACACATGTCGCGCGAGCGCGTGCAGCGAGCATGCCGCGCATCGCGGGTCGTATACTCCTCGCACTCCAGTACCGGCCGCCACGGCGCAATTCTAGCGGATTCCCTGGCAGGAACGACCGCGACGGTCCGGCGAAGCCCAGATTCGCGCATGACGATGCCCGGCCTTCCCACAGGTACAGTAACCTTCCTCTTCACCGATATTGAGGGATCCACGCGCTTGCTGCAGGCCCTCGGTGAGCGCTACCCGGACGTCCTTACCGCGCAACAGCAGCTCTTGCGCACTATCTTTGCCAGGGCCGGGGGCCGCGAGGTCGGCACGCAGGGCGACGGCTTCTTCGTCGTGTTTCCACGAGCCCGCGACGCCGTGGCCGCGGCCGTGGAGGCCCAGCAAGCGATCGCCACGCATCGCTGGCCGCACGAAGCCACCGTCCGCGTGCGCATGGGACTCCACACCGGTGAGGGAGTGCTGGCCGGCGACAGCTATGCCGGCCTGGATGTCCATCGGGCCGCCCGCATCTCGGCCGCCGGATGGGGCGGTCAGATTCTCATCTCCCAGGCCACGCGCGCGCTGGTGGATCGCGACATGCCCGGGGGAGCCGAGTTGCTCGACCTCGGCCCGCACAGGCTCAAAGATCTGCAGCGTCCGGAGCACATCTTTCAAATCCAGCACGCTGAATTGCCGTCTGGGTTCCCCCCGCTGCGCTCGCTGGATGCACTTCCGAACAATCTGCCCGTGCAGCTGACGAGCTTCATCGGTCGCGACAAGGAAATGGACGAGGTCAAGGGGCTGCTTTCGCAAGCCCGGCTCGTCACACTGCTCGGATCGGGAGGCGCGGGCAAGACGCGCCTGGCGCTGCAGGTCGCCGCCGACCTGCTCGACGGGTTCACGGACGGCGTGTGGCTTATCGAGCTCGCACCGATTGCCGAGCCCGCGCTCGTCGCGCAAACCGCCTCTTCAACGCTTGGCCTCCGGGAGCCCGCCCGCGCGGCCACGGATGCCCTCATCGACTTTCTCCGAACGAAATCGATCCTGCTGGTGCTCGACAATTGCGAGCAGGTACTCGGTGCGTCGGCCGAACTATGCGCACATCTGCTGCGGCTCTGTCCGAAGCTGCGTATCCTGACGACGACGCGGGAAACGCTGGCGGTCCCCGGCGAAGTGACCTACCGCGTACCGCCGCTGTCATTGCCCGACGCGCTGAACGCCGCATCGCCGGAGACGGTCAATCAGTACGCCGCGATCCGGCTGTTCGTCGAGCGCGCTCGCTTGTACAATCCAGGATTCCAGATCACCCAAGGCAACGTGAATGCCGTTGCCGAGCTCACCCGCCGCCTCGATGGCATTCCGCTGGCCATCGAATTGGCCGCGGCGCGCGTGAAAGTGCTGTCCGTCGAGCAGATTGCCGCCCGACTCGAAGATCGTTTCCGTCTCTTGACCGGCGGCGCCCGCACTGGCCTGCCGCATCACCAGACGCTGCGGGCGGCGATGGACTGGAGTTACGACTTGCTGCCCGACGAAGAGCGTACACTCTTCCGCGCCCTGGCCGTTTTTGCGGGGAGCTTCTCGCTCGAAGCGGCCGAGCACGTCTGTTCGGGAGCGGGTATGGCAGAGGACGCAATCTTGGATCTGCTGGCGCGCCTGATCGACAAGTCGCTCGTCGTCGTGGAGGAGGACGCGTCCGGCGACGTACGCTACCGGATGCTGGAGACCGTGCGGCAATACGCGCTCAACC